>Ga0207707_10006739_pt1 | contig 10028 bp, 8 predicted proteins | sample KBSC83BmetaG_FD_184336 | JGI IMG/M metagenome (GOLD analysis project Ga0207707, IMG submission 184336) | Corn rhizosphere microbial communities from Kellogg Biological Station, Michigan, USA - KBS C8-3B metaG (SPAdes) (version 2) | ecosystem: Host-associated > Plants > Roots > Rhizosphere ... | reverse complement strand
GCGCATACCCGATCTCAACGACAAGACCGTATGCGAACTGTGGGACGTGATTTTCCGCGGCGAGACGATCTACCCGCTGGTGCGCGAGTACATCAAAGCGCGTTTTCCGCGCGTGAAGTTCGTCGGCTATTCTGAATTCGGCAATTTCCACGGCGCGCGCGAGCATCAGGTCACCGCTACGCTTCCCGACAAGCTGCGCGCGCATCACGCCGATGCCGCCATCGTCGGCATCGGTGCCTGAGGAAGCTGCACGCCCGCCGTGTTGCGGGCCGCAGCAGTCGTCGAGCAAATGGGCATTCCCACGGCGTCGATCATCGGCTCGGGTTTTCTCAAGCAGGCCGAAGTGATCGTCAAAGGACTGGGGGTGCCGCTTGCAATCGGCGTCTACCCCGGCGCGCCGATGGTCGACAGCGAGCAGGATCTCGAGCGCAAGGTCGAGGAGATGCTCGCGCCCGGCCTGCTGCAGGGGTTGACCGGCGAATCGCCCCATGTCGCGGATGCGAAAGCGGAGCCTGCTCCGGGCCAAGTCGTGTTCAGCGGAACGTTTGATGAAGTGCAGGAGCATTTTTATCGGCAGTTGTGGACCGACGGTTTACCGATCGTGCCGCCGACGCGCGGCCGCGTCGACGCGTTTCTCGCCTGCACCGACCGCAAGCCGGAAGAAGTCATCCGCGTGGTGGCGCAGGACGGCCGCGAAGCGAGCATCCTCAGTATCGCCGTCAACGGGGTCATGGCGGGCTGCCGGCCCGAATACATGCCGGTGCTGATCGCCGTCATCGAGGCGATGTGCGATCCCCTGTTCCGCATCGAGGACTGCGGATCGACGCCGGGATGGGAGCCGCTTGTAATCGTCAGCGGGCCCATCATCAGCGAGCTCGATTTCAATTACGGCCAGGGCATGATGCGCGTCGGCCGCCAGGCTAACAGCAGCGTCGGCCGCTTCGTGCGCATGTTCTTGCGCAACATCTGCGGCTTTCGCATTCCGCCCGGCGCGGGCGACAAAGGCAGCATCGCCCAGAGTTTCCTCGTCGCGATGGCGGAGGATGAGGACAGTGCGCGCGCCTTCGGCTGGCCGACCTTCGCCGAGGATCGCGGCTTTGCCCGCGGCGAGAACGTGGTCACGGTGCATAGCGTGGTTTCCATCACTTCACCCATCTACAGCGCAGGCGCGCGCGCCATCGATCACGTGCAGCAGTGGGCTGAGCTCATCGGCGGGAGCTTCACCTATTGGGCTCACACCGGATTCAAGACCGGGCTGTGGAGCCCGCTGATCGTGGCGGGCCCCAGCATTGCCGAGGTCATCGCGCGCGAGTGGAGCAAAGGCGAGGTGCGGCACTACCTCTACGAGCACATCAAGGTCACCGCCGAGCGTGCGACGCACTATGCACAGATGACGAGCACGCCGACATTCAGTTTCGAGCGGCTGGTAGAAGACGGCATACTGCCGCCTGAATACGCTGCATCGAGCGACCCGCAGCGGCTGCTCAATGTCATCATCAAGCCTGAAATGGTCGAGATCCTGGTGGCCGGCGATCCCGGCCGCAACCAGTCGCGCGCGTATATGAGCAACCACGTGCAAGGGCCGCCGACCAGCAGGCGCGTCGAGCTGCCCAAAGATTGGAAAAAACGGTTGCAGCACTAGCAGGCTGATGCAGAACCCGCTGGGAGCCGCGTTTGCACGAAAAGTGCTCAGATGCAAGGCGCGCGACGAAGGTCGAACGCTCGCTCTGTTCGACGAGGCGCGCAACGCCGCAGCTGGGCACTTTTGGTGCAAACCCTTCGGGGCGGTGCTTGGCGGGGCCCGCCGCAGCGGCCGCGCCAAGGCAACGGCGCAGCGTCGCGCATCTCACCCCGCCAAGCATCGCCGCGGCCCCATGGGGTTATGCATCAGCCTGCCAGGAGACGGGAATGCGGTTTTACTGCAATTCTGCTAAACTGTGAGCATGAAAACCACGGTCACCATTACGAGCCGCGGCGTGGTCACGCTGCCGGCCAAGTTGCGCCAGGCGCTCGGACTGAGGGCCGAAGATCAACTGATTGCCGAGACGGTACCCGAGGGCCTGCTGCTACGCCCTGCGGTTACGCTGCCCATCGAGCTTTACACGCCCTCGCGCGAACGCGAGTTCGACAAAGCCGAGGCTGATCTCGCCACTCTCATCGCGGGCAAACGGCGAAGCAGGAAGAAAGCGGCCAAAGCAAGACGCTAGACGGCGCCTCGCTTATGCGGATTTTCCTTGATGCGAACGTACTGTTTTCCGCGGCAAAGTCCGATGGAGCGGTGCGTATGATGGTGCGCCGGCTTCTGGACGCAGGTCACGAATGCGTGGCCGATGAATACGTCGTGACCGAGGCGCGCCGCAACCTTGCAGCCAAGGGGCCCGAAGCGCTGACAGCACTCGATGTGCTGCTTGTGGAGGTGAACGTCAGCAAAGCGCGCGCGCCGAGCATGACTTTGAAAGAGGCAAATTGGCTGCCCGAGAAAGACCAGCCTGTACTCTACGCGGCCATGCGGTTGAAATGCGCGGCGCTCGTCACCGGCGACCGCACGCATTTCGGCGCGGCTTACGGCAAGTCGTTTGGCGGCGTGACGATACATTCGCCGCGTTCGCTGGCCGAGGCACTCTTGTATTGACGTTCGGGCCCATGGTATGCAACCTTTGCACGACGGGAAAATAGTATGAGCAGCAGGCTATTTTCCAAGCATCAGGCGATAACGCAACCTTCAATAGAACGTGGAGCATGAAATGCCTGCAATAGAAAACGAAATAAGGATACTTTCACCGACCGGCGTCTGCGGATCGGGCTTTATCGAAAGCTCGTTCGAGAAAGCGCTGAGTCAGAAACCGGATTTTATCGGTTGCGATGCGGGTTCGACCGACCCGGGCCCGTCATATCTCGGCTCGGGCAAGACCGCTTTCCCGAAAGACGCGATACGCCGCGATCTCAAGCTCATGCTGCTCGGCGCGCGGCGGCTCGGCATACCACTGCTGATCGGGTCTGCCGGCACCGCGGGCGCCGATGTGCAACTCGATTTCTTTTACGCGCTTGTCAAGGAAATCGCGGCGACCGAAAAATTGAAATTCAAGCTTGCGCTAATCCATTCTGAACAGAAAAAACCATATCTGACGCAGAAGCTGCGCGAAGGTCGCATCAAACCGCTGCATCCGGCGCCGGAATTCAATCAGGCAACGATCGACCGCAGCGAGCACATCGTAGGGATGATGGGAGCCGAACCCTTCATGCGCGCGCTCGAGGCTGGCGCTGAAGTGATCGTTGCCGGCCGCGCCAGCGATACCGCCATATTCGCGGCCATGCCCGTGATGCGCGGCTTTCCCGAAGGCATCGCGTGGCACGCCGCCAAAATTCTTGAATGCGGAGCCGCGGCCGTCGTAAATCGCAAGACGCCCGACTGCATGTTCGCATGGGTGCGCAAAGATCACTTTGTGGTCGAAGCGCCCGACGCACAGCTTACGTGCACCCCTCAGAGCATCGCCTCGCACAGCCTCTACGAAAACGCGGACCCTTTCAAGCTCATTGAATGCTCGGGAACGCTCGATCTGACGAACTCGCGCTACGAGGCGATCAGCAGCACGGCGGTCAAGGTATCCAGCAGCGAATTTCTGCCCGCGCAGCGCTACACCGTGAAACTCGAAGGCGCCGAGAAGGTTGGATATCAGAGCATCCTGATCGGTTCGGTACGCGACCCTTTCATCATCCGCCAGATCGACGACTGGACTGCGCGGCTCAGCGAAAAAATCCGCGCCCGCGTCCAAATGGTTTTCGGTGACCGTCTCGCGGCAGGGGATTATTTGTTTCATATCAGGATCTATGGGAAGAACGGCACGATGGGTCCGCTCGAACCGGTCAAGGAAATCCGCTCGCATGAGCTGTGCCTCGTATTCGAGGTGACGGCGCCGACGCAGGAGATCGCGAGCACTATCGCCGGTATCACGCGCCATCAGGCGCTGCACCTGCCGATACCCGAATGGAGCGGACTCATCACGGCGCTGGCGTGCCCGTATAATCATCTCGACCGCGGCGCCGTCTACCGTTTCAACGTCAACCATGTCGTCGAACCTGACGATCCTTGCGAAATGTTCCCGATGGATTTGATTGCGGTCGACGGGACCACTCACCGGAAGCTCGCCGCATGACCGCGCTCGCAGAATTGTCCCGCTTGATCCGCAGCAAGAACGCAGGGCCGTTCGAGCTGACCTTCGACATCATGTTCGACGACGCGGCGACGTACGAACGCGTCAAACGCTCGGGTGCAGTCAGCCGCGAGGCCGTGGCCGCGCGCTACGGCGTTGCAGTCGAGGACGTCAAATTCTTTTTCTGCGATCACGCCTATGCGATCAAGGCTTCGATTCCGCGCCCGTATTTTCAAGGCGATCCGCGTGACAGCGACGGACACGGCGGCCAGCAGTATGCGCCGCTGATGGATATCGAGATTCCATAGCCGCTGGGCGGTTGCGTCGATCATCGCGGATAGAATTAGAAACAAACGCCGCGTTGGCTTAAGAACGAACAGAGGAATCGAATGTCGACTGGAAGGACCTTAACGATCTGCAGCGCCGCACTTGCGATGCTGTTCGCGAGCCACGCCACGGCGCAGCCTTACCCGACCAAGCCCATACGATTGATCGTTCCATTCGCACCAGGCGGGGGCACCGACATCACGGCGCGCGCAATCGCGCTCAAGCTGACTGAAGCGTGGGGACAAACGGTGGTTCCTGATAACCGCACGGGCGCCAACGGCACCATCGGCGTCGACATCGCCGCCAAATCAGCGCCTGATGGTTATACGCTGACGATGATTTCCTCGAGCCATTCCGTTAATGTGAGCCTGTACAAGAAGCTGCCGTACGATTTGATCAGGGATCTTTCCCCTATTACGCAGGCGACGACTCAACCGTATGCGCTGGTCGTGCATCCATCGGTGCCGGCAAAATCAGTCAAGGAACTGATAGCGCTTGCCAAGGCGAAGCCCGGAACGCTCAACTACGGCTCGTCGGGCACTGGCGGCTTGAGTCATTTGTCGGGCGCGTTGTTTTCGTCGCTCGCCGGCATCACCATCACGCACATCCCGTACAAAGGCGGCGCGCCTGCGATGACCGACGTGATTGCCGGGCAAATCCAGATGCTGTTCTCGACAATACTGCAATCTCACGCGCACATTAAGGCAGGCCGGTTGCGGCCGCTTGCCGTCACGACGGTCAAACGCTCGGCGGCCGCGCCGGAGCTTCCGACGATGCGCGAAGCCGGCGTGCCGGGCTACGAAGTCGCCGGCTGGTATGGAATCCTCGCGCCGGCGAAGACTCCGCAGCCGATCATCACCAAGCTCAACCAGGAAATCGTGCGCATCCTGCATACGGATGAGCTCAAAGACCGGCTTTCGGCTGACGGCTCGGAACCGGTCGGCAACACGCCCGAGCAATTCGGCGCGCACATCAAATCAGAAGTGGCAAAATGGAGCAAAGTCGTCAAAGAAGCCGGAATACGCGCCGAATAATTGCGCACTCTTATTGGAGGCCATCATGCCGTTTGCTCTCGATCTCGCGAAACGCATCAACGCAGTGCGCTATGAAAATCTGCCGCCGCAGGCCGTGCACTGGGCCAAGGTCGGCATCCTCGACACCGTCGGCGTCACGATCGCCGGAAACAGCGATCCATCCGCGCGCATCGTCGCAGGGACGCTGGGCTCCGCCACCGGACCCGCGCGTGTGTTCGGCGACGACAAACGCGTGGGCGCGCTCGATGCCGCGCTCATCAACGGTACCGCCTCGCACGCGCTCGATTTCGACGACTGCAACAATACCCTCGGCGGCCATCCGTCGGCGCCCATCCTGCCCGCGCTGTTTGCATTGACGGATGAGTATGGCGCCAGCGGCCGCGACTTCATCGCCGCCTACGTCGCCGGTTTCGAGACCGAAACCAAGATTTCGCTCGGCGTCAATTTCTACCAGTACACGCGCGGCTGGCACCCGACGACGACGATCGGCGTGTTCGGCGCTGCCGCGGCGTGCGCGCGCCTGCTCGGGCTCGATGACGAGCAAACCGCGACCGCACTTGCGATTGCGGCGTCGCTCGCTGCAGGCGTCAAATCCAATTTTGGCACCATGACTAAACCGCTGCACGTCGGTCATTGCGCGCGTAGCGGGCTATTCGCGGCGTTGCTCGCACGCGACGGTTTTACCGCGAGCCCCGTGGCGTTCGAGCACAAACAGGGTTATTTCGAAGTATTCAACGGCGCGGGCAATTACGACATGGAGAAAATTCTGCCGGCGTGGGGAAAACCGTGGGACATCGTCGAGCCCGGGATCGCAATCAAGCAGTATCCCTGCTGCGGCAGCACGCACCCGGCGATTGACGCGATGCTGATGCTCGTGCGCGAACACGATCTCAAGCCCGAGCAGGTCGAGCGCGTCGATTCGTGGACGCACAAGCGCCGGCTCGAACATACCAACCGCCCCGACCCGCAAAGCACCTTCGATGCCAAATTCAGCGTCCAATACTGCTTGGCGCGTGCGCTTTCAGAGCGCAAGGTGGTGACCGGACATTTCGAGGGCGACAGCTACCGCGACCCGGCGATCCGCAGCGTGCTCGCGCGCGTGCACGCAGCACCGTACACCACGGTGCAATTCCCGGAAGACAATCATTTCGGCGCCGAGATCAAAGTCACGCTGCGCGACGGCACCGTGCTCGCGCAGAAAGTCGACCAGCCTTTCGGCCGCACGTCCCACAACCCGCTGCCGCCGGCGCTGCTCAAGGAAAAATTCGCCAACTGCGCGCTAAGCGCACTGCCCCAAGAGCGCGTCGAAGAGCTCTACACCGCGATTCAGACGCTCGAAAAAACCGGCGACGTGCGCGAACTGACTGCGCTGACCGTGCCACAACCCAAAAGCAGCGCGCGGCCGGCCGTAGTGGCGCGCGCTTAATTCGGCGCGGCGACCGCAGCCAGAGTGCGGCGCCCAGGCCGCAACCCGCGCACTTCGAAGCGCACGCGGTCGAGTTCCTTTCCGGCTTTATCCACCAGCATAATTTGCCGGACGCCCGGCTGCGGCAGCCACAAGTACGGCGCATCTGCGCGCACGCGATTGCCGTCATCGAGAACAAATTGCGCGCCCTTCCGCACACCGCGTGCGGTCAGCGCAATCCGCTGCCGTTCGCGTGGAATATCGGGATCGATTGCGTAGATCGCTCCGCTGGCGGGCGCATGTATGCGCGGCCGGCCGGCAGCCGTTTCCACCGGCGTCACATTCGCAGTTTCGGTACCGGCGAGAAACCATTCGTCGCGCGCGGGTTCGAGTCCTCCGGCATACGCGACGTGCTGGTGCACGAGACCGGCGGGCGGCGGCAGGCGCGACGGTGCACGGCCTTCCTGGAGGAAGTCCATCACTTCCCGCCATACCGGTGCGGCTCCCGCTACGCCCGATACGTCGTGCATGGCATCGCCTGAAAAATTGCCGACCCACACCCCGACGGTGTAGTGGTCGGTATAGCCTATCGCCCAGTTGTCGCGCATGTCCTTGCTCGTGCCGGTCTTCACGCTCGCCGGATAACGCGTCGCGAGCGGGCTCGCGAGGCCGAATGTCAGCGCACGCGCGGCGGCATCGGCAAGAATATCGCTGACGATGAACGCCGTGTCCGCGGCCATCACCTGATCGGAAACCTCTGCGCTGCCACCGTTGGCGGGCGTCGTGCGGACCGGTCCGACGCGCCCGCCGTTCGCAAGCGCGCGATAGGCATTCGTGAGCTGGGCGAGCGTTACGTCCGCGCCGCCGAGCGCGAGCGCGAAGCCGTAGTGATCGGCATCGTGGTCGAGCGTGTCGAGACCGAGCGCCTTCAGCCGGCGGTAGAACGGCTCATAGCCGACGAGCGTCAGCGTGCGCACCGCGGGCACGTTGAGCGACGAAGCCAGTGCTTCGCGCAGAGAGACCTGCCCCTTGAAGCTGTGATCGTAGTTTTGCGGCACGTAAAGGCCGGCGGGCGTGGTCACCGCGAGCGGCGTATCGTCGAGGATAGACGCCGCGGTCAACAGCCGGCGCTCGAGCGCGAGCGCATACAGGAATGGCTTCAATGTCGAGCCCGCCTGGCGCGGCGCGACGACGCCGTCCACTTCGTAAGCGCGCGACAACTCGCCGCTCGAGCCGATCCACGCGAGCACCTCGCCCGTCGCGTTATCGAGCACGATCAGCGCCCCGTCCTCCACATTGCGGCCCTCGAGCTCGCGCAGATGTCGCTGCAGCGTCTCGGCCGCGTAGCGCTGCACCCGCGCATCGAGCGTGCTGACGAGGCGCTCGCCGGGCCGCGTCAGGAGTTTGCGCGCAAGATGCGGCGCGTCGCCCTCGATCTGCGATCGCATCTGTCCCGCTCGCAACCCGTTTGCGGCGAGTACCTTCGCCGCGAGGCACGCGCGCTCATCGCTCCCGAGGACCGCGCACGCGCGGCGGGCGACTCGCGTCCACGATGAATTCGGCGCGCGCACGAGACTCGCGAGCAGTGCGCTTTCAACGCGGTCAAGACCGCTCGCGCGTTTGCCGAGCAGCGCGCGCGAAGCCGCATCCACGCCTTCGACCTCGCCTCGAAACGGCGTCAGATTGAGCCACGCTTCGAGTATCTGCTGCTTGCTCCAGGCGCGCTCGAGCGCCGCCGCCTGGCGCATCTGCCGCCATTTGTCGACGCGATCGCGCCGGCCTCCGGTTTCGAGCTCGGGATGCAGATAGGCGGCGAGCTGCATAGTCAGCGTGCTGCCGCCGCGCCGTTCTCCTGCGGCCGTTTGTTTGACCGCGCTCAACATCGCCAGCCAGTCGACGCCGCGATGCGCGCTGAAGCGTTTGTCTTCGGATGCCAGCACCGCCGCGACCAGCGCGGGGGAGACGTCATCTGCAGTCACCCAATCGCCGCGGCGGCGCTCGCGATCGATACGCACGCGCGACAGCGGTTCGCCGTTGCGGTCGAGCAGCCACGCATCCGATGCGCGCCAGCTGTCGCGCACGGCGACAAAATCGGCGACCGGGAACGGCGCGACCGCGAGCGACACGGTAAAAACGGCAAACGCGACTGCCACTAAGCAAGTGACGCCGAGTGCGGCGTATACGAGTCTGCGCTTCATGGTTTCACCGCAACGGGCGTGTTCGGCACTTCGCCGAACATTTCCGGCGAGTACATCGCTTCGACCCGCGTCGCCGGCAGATCGAACCGTCCGGGGTTATTCAAACGCACCGTGTATTCGATTTTGAAGCGCCCCTTGGGCACGAATTCGTAATACGCGCGGTACGCTTCATACGTGCGCTCGACGAAGGCCGGCCACGCCCAGCCCCCGCGTTTTTCGCCCTGCGTGAGCGAACCCGCATCGCGGCCAAGGCCGGAACCGAGGATCGCCGCGCCGCTCGGGATCGGATCGTCGATCACAACCCACGTCATATCGGTCTGCGCGTCGATGTCGAGCGTCACGCGATACACGTCGCCGCGCGTATAGCCTGACGCATCCTTCTGCTCGATCGGCGTAACCGTACGCGTGATGGCGTAACCGGTTGCGAGCGGCGCTTTAAGCGGCATTGCCGCGCGCGACTGCACGATCGCCCACGGCGCGCCGCCGCCGCTATACGCGAGACGCAGGGTCTGACTTGCCGCGGGCCACTCGAAATCACGCGACTGCTTCGCCGCGCCGACCTTAACCTTCTCGGATTTGCCGGCGAGCGACGCGACGGCATTGCCGGTTGCGGGAACTTTCTCGAAGGCGTGCGCGAAATGCGCGATCGCGACTGTTCCCCACGCGTTGGCAACCGTGGTCCCCCACTGTCCGCGTTTCTGCCGCGACAGCGCGCCGCGCACCATGCGCCCGACGTCCTCGCGCCAGTCCTGCTGGTCCAGCACCGTCAGCAGCGCGCGATTGGCATTCACATCCGCCGAAACCATCAGCCACCACAGCGCATCGCTGCGCTCGGTCGAGAAAGTCATCACGGTGCCCTGGAAATTGAGCCTGCCGCGCAGCAGGCCGAACGCTTCCCTGAGGCGCTCGTCGC
>Ga0207707_10006737_pt1 | contig 10029 bp, 10 predicted proteins | sample KBSC83BmetaG_FD_184336 | JGI IMG/M metagenome (GOLD analysis project Ga0207707, IMG submission 184336) | Corn rhizosphere microbial communities from Kellogg Biological Station, Michigan, USA - KBS C8-3B metaG (SPAdes) (version 2) | ecosystem: Host-associated > Plants > Roots > Rhizosphere ... | reverse complement strand
ATTCCGGCCGCGCCAAATAGTAGGACAAAGGCTGATGGCTCCGGCACCGTGGTAGATACATCGGGAGACAATGAAACGCCTCCTTCTTCCCCCGGTTGGAGTCCGTCGCAGCACGGCAATGGGTCCGGAACAACATCGAAATGAGCGGTGACAACGACATCGCTGTGCGGCACGAATCCGATGGCAGACGGGCAACCATCGCCCTCACAGAAAACTGCGTCCACGGACGTAGAACCGGGGTCCCCCGGTTTTTGTACTCCAAAAAAATCCACTTCAAGGGTACTGTCGGAACAAAAATCTCCATCGCAGAAGGAGGGATGTTTCACGATCGCGGCAGTCGTGTAATCGTTCGAGGACGCCGAGAAGGGCTGGTTGAGGTTGTCCGTTCGAAAGAGGAATGAAATCGAGTCGATGGCAAGTCCTTTGTCATCGATATTCTTCACGGCGAAGCTTCCGAAGCCATCATCACCGATAGTTGTGTTCGGGAAACCGTCGTGCAGCGTGATCGTGCAGCTCTCTCCGGCCGCGGCAACATCGCAAAGGTCGAACGTGCCCAGTCCCGGAATGGTCATTTTGATAATCGGATCCGGCATCGTGTCCGCCATCAGCCAGCCCGCTGCGCCCAAAACCATTGTCAAACTTGCTAACGCTCTGAAAAGTTTCACCCAATCCTCCTGGAATACTCGCACACTTCGTCAACCTCGCCCAAAGGCGGTCTTTTTTGGAACTGCTGTTGAATGGCAAGTTAGCTGCCAACTCGATGTAATGCTGAATTCATAAATGTTTCAATAACTTGCAGACCAAAATAGGGGCAGCTGGTTTGGAACTGATACCGAAATCTAGGTTTTAGGGCTAATTTCTGGCATTGAAAAGGCCACACCAGCCGTTTCAGTGCTTGAGCCTGGCCCGGATGCGTTTGGCGAGCTTTTCGATCTCTTCGGTCTTCTTGAGGCTGGAGATCGAAAGCACGTGCGCGTCGTCTTTCTCGATCTCCTGTTTCAGACTCTCCGCCAATTCTATAAGCTGGGCGGCATCCTTGACGGTTTTGTCATGATCGGCCTTCAGGATCTCGTCCTGCTGCAGTTTTCCGTTTGGGAGGCGGACCTCGGAGGGTTTCTGCGGCGGCTCGTGCGGGCGATTGGGCAGCTGCTGCGGAAATAACGCCAGCGGAATCAGAATCGCGGCGGGCAAAACAAGTTTTTTCATGATGGACCTACGAGTAATACGCTCGGAACCAGAAGTTGTTACGCGGTCTCAGATGGGAGCCTGTTGTTATGATAGCCAAGATGCAAGGGGTAAAAGTGGGCGTGATCGGGCTCGGCAACGTCGGCTCGGGCGCGCTGTCCGTGCTGGCGGAGAACGCGGCGCAAATCTCGTTGAAGCTCGGATTCCCGTTATCCGTCACGGCGGTGTGCAGCCGGTCGGTAGAGGCGAAGAAGCTGCCGGAAGCTCTGGGACAGGTGCGCCGCACCACAGACTGGCGGCAGATTGTCGATGATCCGGAAGTCGATATTGTGGCGGAACTGGTAGGCGGGACCTCAGTGGCTGCCGAAATCATCAACGCCGCCATCGCTCATAAAAAATCGGTGGTCACGGCCAACAAGGAATTGATGGCCAGTTGCGGTTCGGAGATCTGGGACCGCGCCATTCGGGCCGGCATCAATCTGGCGATGGAGGCTAGCGTAGCGGGTGGCATTCCGATCCACGCCGTGCTGCGCGAAGGCATTTCGGGCGACCGCGTGACAGCGCTCTACGGCATCCTGAACGGAACCAGCAATTACATCCTGACGGAAATGGAGAAGCGCGGCGCCCCGTTAAATGAAGTTCTGGCTGAGGCGCAACGGTTGGGCTACGCCGAGGCGGATCCGAGCGCGGATATCGACGGTTACGACGCGCGTTCGAAGCTGGCGATTCTGGCGGCGCTCGCGTTTGGCGAGAAAATCACGCCGGCAGATATCTTCGTCGAGGGCATTCGCCGTATTTCGCCGATGGATTTTCAATATGCGCACCAGTTGGGTCACACCATCCGGCTGATTTGTGCAGCGCGGCAGACCTCCGACGGGCTGATTCTTTCCGTCCGGCCGGCGCTGATCGGATTGCAAACCATTATCGCGGGAGTGCAAGGCGCGTACAATGCGGTTTGGGTTAAGGGCTTGTTTGGTGAAGACACGTTCTACTACGGGCGTGGCGCGGGCGCGCTGCCGACGGGCGTTGCCGTGGTAAGCGACCTGATGAGGGTAGCGCGCGAAATCCGCTATGGCCGGCCTGAGCGTGTTTCACCCTTCGCGCACGAGCGGCTGGGAGAATACAAGCCGCTCTCCGTCACGCGCGAGAAGTGTCCGTACTACCTGCGATTTCGCGTGGATGATGAGCCGGGAATCATCGCCGCACTCGCGGGGATTTTGGCTGAGCAGCGGATCAGCCTGGAAGCGGTGTTGCAGCTGCCGAGCGAGAGCAAACATGATTTGCCGTTCGTCATCACGGTAGAACCGACGTTCGAGCAGGCTCTGCGCGACGCTGTTGAGAAAATGTCGCATCTTGATTTCTTGCGCGAGCCGCCGCTGGCGCTGCCTATGGAGCCGCCGCTATGAGAAAACAGGTTTTTGGTGTTGGGTGCAAGGTGTTAGGGCTTGTCGTACTGGGCGCATGTGCGCTGTTTGGACAGGTCGCAGAGAAGGCCAATGAGGGCTACAAGACGCCGGAAGGACGGGCGACGGTTGGCAAGACGCTCGAGGCGCCGGATCGCGACGAAAAGCAGAAGCCAAAGGAATTGGTGGAGGCAATGTCGCTCAAGGTGGGCATGGTTGTGGCCGACATTGGGACGGGCGTCGGCTACATGCTGCCGTTTCTGAGCCGGGCCGTGGGCTCAGAGGGGCGCGTAATCGCTGAAGATATTTTTCCGGACTTTCTCGAAAAGGCGGAAGCTACCGCCACACGCAACCGTCTTCAAAATGTCCAGTTCATAAAAGGCTCACTCACCGATCCGGACTTGCCCCAGAATGGCGTGGATGTGGCGCTGGCGCTCGATTCTTACCATCACTGGGATTATCCCGACAAGATGCTGGCAGCGGTGCATCGTGAGCTTCGCAGCGGCGGCAGGCTGGTGATCGTCGAGTATTATAAGCGCCCGGACGCCATGCCGGGGGGACGCGCCATGCAGCACATCCGTTTGGACGCGCCCGACGTAATCAAAGAAATCGAGGCGAACCACTTCAGGCTGGTCTCGCAGCACGAGCACGTCAAGGGCAGCCAGTACATGGCGATTTTCGAGAAGGATTAAATCCAGTCTCTAAATGATTCCGCCCGCTTTCGTGCTCGCTCGACTGGACTGACTAATTTGCACGCGAATCGGATGATCCGCGTCGGCGTAAGCCAGAATCCGGCGCAACTGGTTCTCGATCTTGCGCGCGTCCTCGCTTCGTCTCAGTTGGCGGTAGAGCCGCGCCATGTGGGCCTGGATTCGCAGCCAGAAAACACCGTACTGCGCATCCCAAGCTAATTCCAGCAATCTTTCTTGGGACGCGGCCTCCAGAACTCGGATCGCTTCGAGCGGTTCCCCGCGCCGTTCGAAAGCAAGAGCCAATCCATCGGAACTGATCAACAAACTGTGGTTTCCACCGCGACGGAAGGATTCAGTAGCTTGCTGCAGCCGCTGGATTGCCTCCTCAATCCGACCTTGCGACAGGGCAAGCTCCCCTTGGATGTGGACCACGAAAACGTTCTCGAGAAGCTTTGCATAGTGTTCGATAAATTTTTCGGGCTGCGGTACCGGCCCTACTCGCGCCAGAGCAACGCCAGAGGAGTATCCCACTTTTCGCGCGCTGCCAGGGTGAGCCCGGAACTTCGCCGCATGCTCCCGGCACAAGGCCTCATCGCCCCGGACATAAGCGGCCAGCGCTAACAGGTCCTGAGCCGTGGATTCGTCGCCGATCTTTTGGAACCATGCTTCGGCGGTTTCACCTTGCCGAACCCCAGGTAGCACAAGCCTGCGCGCTGCGCAAAGATCTCCTGGCGGATCGGATCTAATAACTCAAAGGTTTGTCCAAGGCGGCTCAACTCCTCGATGCCGGACTTAGGATCGTCTTTGAGCCATGCCTCGTGGACGGGAAACAATTTAAACTCCGTATCTTCGCCTGGAAACAATTTGCCAATCTCTGGTGTTATCAATGCTCTTGCCCGGTCCAGGTAGCGCCTGGCATTGACGAAATCCCCCGAACCGGCAGCGGCCCCCACGGCTTCCACATTCATTCTGAAGTCATTGGGCCGCAAGTCTGCATAGCCCATCATGAGCCCGGGAAATTGCTCCCGTGAGCAGATATAAACGAGATTGTTTCTACCCCAGAAGCCGTCCGGGTACAGGCGCGCCAGAGCCGAATAGGCTTCGACGGCTTTTTCATCCCGGCCCGCGAACTGGTGAAAGCTGCCTAAGGATAAAAAGGCGCTCGCGCTCGCTCCCCTTCCCAGGTAAGGTCAGCGCCTTTTGGGCTAATGGCTGATATTCTTCTACCGGCCTTCCCTGGTTTTTAAGGCTCCAGGCGAGCCATATCCAGCCTGACGGGAATTCCGGATCATACTCCAGCGCCTGCCGCACTAACTGCTCGGAAGCCCCCCATCTGTTTTCGCGACCGACCGCTTCAGCTTGTGTGTACAACTGCAATGCCCGCAGGGATGGCGTGGTGACCTGCTGAAGTTGATCGCCGCTCTTATGGATGCTGGAGAGCCGCTCTCCTAGTGTCTGGCGAACCCAGTTGGAAAGCTTCCGCACAGCCGGCCAGATTTGTTCCGGGCTCATTGCCTGCTCATTAGCCGCCGCGAGAGTAAGACCCTGCGGCTCGACTAGCTGCACACTGAAGACATAAGTCGAGCCGAGCTTCTCCACCCTTCCGGTCAGCAGGGCGCGAATCCCACCGTCACGCGCACAAATTTCCCTGGCCGTTGCCAGGTCGATCCTTGTATTAGGCAGCCTTCTCATCAGCCGCAGGGCATCCGCCGCCCGCTCGCGAGGAACGATGCTGACAAAACGCGAGTTGCCTAGCTCTCGTTCCAAAGCGTACTGGAGAGTGCCGTCAAACACAGGCTCCCCTGTCCGATTCTCAAAATCGGCCAGCAAGACCCAATCGCGCGACTGAGATAACAGGCGGACGCCGACAGCTCGTTCGCGCATCCAGACGGCGCCGATCACGAGCAGCACGAGAACCGCTCCGGACAAAAGAGCCGTCCTGCGACGTCCCCACCCCGTGCTGGGGCATTCGGCTATGACGGCACTGTGCCCCTCCTCCGATGGCCGCCGCTTCGCCAGCCACTCGTCCAGCTCGGCGGGAAAGGCGTACACTGTCACCTGGGTGTCATGAAGATGCCGGTGGATTGGCAGCCCCTCCTTCGCCTCCCACCGTTGTATCGTGCGCACTTCTCGTCTCAGGTATCGCGCGATTTCCTTCCAGGAATCCAGTCGATGCTGCGTCGCGGATTCAGCCGAGGCCATTCGAGTATAGGTATTCTAACTGCGCATGGAAAACCGGTCAAACAGCGGTAGGCTTTCTCTATCCCACACGTCATACGACGACATCCGCTGCTGGCGTGACTTGTCGCTGGCGGAAGTGATCCCGGCAGCAGTTACACTTCGTTGCGATGCCGCATATGTTTCCAGACGCCAGGTTTTGCCAGAAAACTGTTGAAGATCCGAAACGATGCGCAAAAAATTAGAAGCAAAGGAGTTAAGAGATGCGAGTACGAAGCTTCGTCTCGATTATTTTGGTCCCGATGGCATTCTCCAAACCGGCCTCGGACCTCCCTGTCACTAGCAACCTGGCCGACTATGACGCCAACAGCGTGGCGTATTACGTTCAGAGCGACGCCCTCGGCACCTACCATAACGGCGTGAACAGTGCGACGTCGATACTGGTAGCCAACGGCTACAACGGCATTACCTGGGGAGATTGGCGACTGGACCTGTCGAGTTCAACCGTCCGCACCATCCGGGTCACGTTTGCACAGGCTAATGCCGTGCAACCGGGAGATCCAGGTTATACGGCGCCCGCCAATCCGCCGTACTGGGGAACGCAGTTTGAAGCGGTTCGCATGGAAAACAAGTGCACGTTGGATCACCACGACATGTTGACCATGAAGGCCGGCGACAAGTTCACGTGCGACCTGTCGATCCGATTCCCCCAGTCAACCAATTCCACGTTCTACCGCCTCGAGATGGACCCGACATTACTGAACGAACCGGAGACGCAACAAGTGCAGGCCTCCTGCAATGCGGCCAACTCCGGTGGCTGCAGCGATTGGTTCCTCGATCCCATTCCGGTCGTGAACCCCGACGGCACCACAAGTCCCGGCCTGACGCGCGCACGCTTGGATCTGGTAAATACCCATGGAAGCGGCAGCACGACAAATGAAGGTGATTTCTACCTTACATTTAACCTCCATGTAACCCGGCCGTAAACGCAGCGTCGTACTACCAACCGTCTCCGGAAGATGCGCGCCTGTTCACAGTGGGCTAGCGTTGAAGTCTGCATGCCGGAGGGGCGCGCCATGCAGCACATCCGATTGGATGCGCCAGACGTAATCAAAGAAATCGAGGCGAATCGCTTCAGGCTGGTCTCGCAACACGAGCACGTCAAGGGCAGCCAGTACATGGCGATTTTCGAGAAGAATTAATCCAGTTGATTCCGGTACCTAAACGCAACCGCTAACGGCCCCCATCAACAGGGCTAGTGAGACACTCAAAGCCAGGCTGGAAGGTGCAATTCCGTGCCGGAGGCTCATTCAACACCATGAATGTGGGTGGCCTTGGCGTTAGGAGCGCGGCCTTTCCAGATTTGTTGGCTTGGATAAAATATTAAGCCTGCTCGTTCGTCTACCAAGTTAGATGGATGATGTGCTGAGCATCGCGGCCGAACACGTGGAGCAGCGCACCGACCAGAATCGCCGCATTTCGGACGTGATTGAGCGAGAGCGACGGCGTCTTTTCCATTTCATTCGGAAGCGTGTGGACGACCAGGGGGATGCCGAAGATATCTTGCAAGATGTCTTCTACGAACTGACGGAAGCGTACCGGTTGATGAAGCCCGTCGAGCAGGTCGGCGCCTGGCTCTATCGAGTGGCGCGGAACCGCATCATCGATCGCTTCCGCAAAAGAAGGCCGGAAGCGTTCAGCGAGATTTCTGCAGGCGCGAGCGAAGAAGAGCCGCTTCGGCTCGAAGACCTTCTCCCGTCGCCCGATGGCGGCCCGGAGGCCGCGTACGCCCGTAGCGTGCTTCTTGAGGAGATCGACGCTGCGTTGGAGGAGCTTCCAGTACAGCAGCGCGACGTATTTATCGCGCACGAAATAGACGGCCGCAGCTTCAAACAGCTTGCCGATGAAACGGGGCTGAGCATCAACACCCTACTGTCGCGTAAGCGTTATGCGATTCTTCATCTGCGGCGACGTCTGCAGGCCATTTATGAAGACTTTAGAAGTGCATGAGGACTAGAACATGAAAGCACGATGGGTACTTAGAGTATTAAAAATCGGGGCGATGGCGATCACGGCTGTTGTCGTCTTCGGCTTTGTGGTGATGAATCTATGGAACTGGCTGGCGCCTGCGGTGTTCGGAGCGCGCACCATCAATTTTGGGCAAGCTTTGGGAATTTTGATTCTCAGCAAGATCCTGTTCGGAGGATTTCGCGGTAGGCCGGGCTACGGCGAACACTGGAGGCGCCGGATGAGCGCCCGCTGGGAACAGATGAGTCCCGCGGACCGCGAGAAATTCCGCCAGGGTATGACGGGGCGTTGTGGTCGCGGCGGCGTAGTAGCGGAGGAATCAGCTGATGCCCGACACGTATAAAGAACAACGTCTTAGCGCTGTGCGTGAAGGATTACGATGCTGCAACACACGCTTGGAAACGAACTCGGCTTGAGGCGGCAGGGCTCAAGATTCCCTCCTCATTGACCTTCGTGCCTACCGACTTCGAAGAGCAGACGCTCCGCTCGGCTTTGCAAGGTTCAGGTTTTCAAAGCGACGAGGTCACCTTCTTTTCCTGGCTGAGCGTCACGCCTGATCTGACCGCAGGAGCAGCTATGGCGACTCTGGCCTTCATAGGATCGATGCCCGCCGGCAGTGGCGTGGTTTTCGATTACGCGGTCGAACGGTCTTCGCTGGGTTCTGAAGAGCAAATGGCGATGGACGCGCTCGCCAGTCGAGTCGCAAGAGCCGGTGAACCTTTTCGACTGTTTATCGACCCTCGCGCTTTGGAATCGATGTTACAGGCAGCAGGATTCAACATCGTCGAAGATCTTGGGCCTGCGGCAATTGAGAGGATGTACTTCAGTGGCCGGGCTGACGGCCTGCAAGTCTCTGCCGGTCTCACCCATTTTGTGAATACTCGCGTCTGACAGCCGGATCCTAGGGTTGAAGCCTTCGCCGAATGCCGTCCAAGACCCGATTCTTCCACGTACCAAATGGTTCGTCGGTCGTGAGGTAGGTCCAGACGGCCCCGCGCTCTCCGAGGCCCTGGACATCGGCGGCTTCGGCCGCGGCTAGACGGCGCGTTATTTCTACGGGTATCGCCGCTTCCAGTTCGGGAAACCACCGGCGATTTTCAAAAAGAATTAAATCTGATTCCACGGCACAAACGTAATGTGTAGTGTTACGATTCTATAATTCGTAGCACTACCTCAATGCGATTGGCCATTTTCATCACGATCGTGAGCTCCTGCCTCGCGCAAGAGGATATCCCGCCCGTTCACACCAGCGTCACCATCACTGCGACTCCGGTTGAGCCGGCCTTTGACCGCCGCAATTCGGACGTCTTCAGCCAGACGTTGTTTTCGCGCGATGACCAGATGTTCCAGGCGCTCGATGCAGGCATCGATGCCGGCCAGCATGAGGGCGGTGGAAAATCGGTCGAGATCCGCCGTTTCGGATTCAATCTTGACCACGGCGGCGTAAATGGCGGACTCAAAGTCCTGGTGGAAGATGTGCCGCAAAACCAGACGACCCAGGGACATGGCCAGGGTTATCTCGGATCGCTCAAATCGCTCAGCCCGGAACTGATTCAGGAGGTCCAGATCATCAACGGGCCATTCAGCGCGGAGTACGGTGATTTCAGTGGCTTGGGCGTCGTACATATCCGCCTGCGCGAAGCCCTGCCCGATCAATTGACGCTCCGGCTGCAGGGAGGTTTGTTCGGAGCCTTTCGTAGTTTCCTCGGGTATAGCCCGGAGGTGCGCAATGGCGACGCATTCGTAGCCTACGAGGGCTCGCGAACGGACGGGCCGTTCAAAAACCCGTTGCGCTACACGCGCGACAACGTTAGCGGCAATTACACGCGCCGCCTGTCGGCCGCCACCAGTTACGGAATCCGCTTCAACGGCGGACGAAACGATTTCTACTCCTCCGGGCAATTGCCGCTCGATGAGGTAGCCGCGGGACGCCTGGATCGCTTCGGCTACATCGACCCGGACGATGGAGGCCGCGTGCAAATGGCCACCCTGGCAACTTATTTCCGGCACGAAGGGGCGCGGGGCCAGGTGTGGAAACTCGATGCTTTTACAGCGCGATCTCTGTTCGATCTCTATTCGAACTTCACGTTTTTCCTGAACGACCCGGTGCACGGCGACGGCATCCAGCAACACGACTCCCGGCTGCAGGAAGGCGGGAATGCGCAGTATACCCGTCCGCAGAACTTCGGAAGCGTACAAGGGCTGCTGACCGCCGGCGCAAACTATCACGACAATCAGATCGATGTTGGATTGTATCCGCGCGTGGGTCGCGTGCCCGTGGGTGTTACGACCAGAGCCGATGCGCGTGTATTAAATGGCGCCGGTTACGCGCAGGAAAATTTCACCCTGCTCCATGGCAAATTGCAGGCAGGCGCCGGCATCCGCTATGACGAATTCCGTTTCAACGTAGCAGACCGCGTACGTCCGCTGAGCAGCGGCCGCGAGACAACCGGCCGGGTGCAGCCGAAGGCGAATGTCGCGTTCACGCCATCGGACCGGCTGCCCATAACTTTTTATGCAAATTATGGCCGGGGGATCTCGAC
>Ga0207707_10006733_pt1 | contig 10033 bp, 10 predicted proteins | sample KBSC83BmetaG_FD_184336 | JGI IMG/M metagenome (GOLD analysis project Ga0207707, IMG submission 184336) | Corn rhizosphere microbial communities from Kellogg Biological Station, Michigan, USA - KBS C8-3B metaG (SPAdes) (version 2) | ecosystem: Host-associated > Plants > Roots > Rhizosphere ... | reverse complement strand
CCTCGTCGCCTTCGTGCTCTTCGTGGTCGTGGCCGTCACCGACTACTACGACGGCAAGCTCGCCCGCACGCACGGCATGGTCACGGACCTGGGCAAGCTCCTCGACCCGCTCGCCGACAAGCTCCTTCTCCTCGCCACGTTCGTTCCGATGTTCATCCTCGTCGGCTCGGGCAGCTCGGCGTCGCTCCGGTCGCCGCACGGCGTGACCATCGTCGACGGCCTCATCTCCGGCGTCGGCCCGGCCGGTGCCGGTGTGCACGACGTCTTCCCCTACGTCACGCCGTTCGGGGTGTTCGGCCTCCCGTGGTGGATCATCGCCGTGGTGCTCGGCCGCGAGGCGTTCATGACCATCTATCGCTCGATGGCCGCGCGGCGCGGCGTCATCATCGCCGCGAGCCGCGTGGCCAAATGGAAGACCGGATTCCAGTGGACGTGGGTGGGCGCGACCTTTTTCTGGTTCGCCGCCGCCACCGCGGCCGCGCAATACCACTGGACGGGCTCACTCTGGGTGAGCTTCGCCTACTTCAACGGCCTCGTGAACGTGATCTCGATGGTGGTGGCCGTCGCGCTCACCCTCTATTCGCAGCTGCTGTATCTGCGGCGGCCAGCCTAACGCCACAATCGTGCAAATCGAGATTGTCACCATCGGTGACGAGCTGCTGCTCGGCTTCACCGTCGACACCAACGCGGCGCACATCGCCCGCGAGCTCTCCGCCCTCGGTATCGAGATCGTCCATCGCACCTCCGTCGGCGACGATGCGGAGCGCATCGCGGCCGCCGTCGCCGAGGGCATCGCCCGCACAGGCGCGGTGATCACCACCGGCGGCCTCGGTCCCACCGCCGACGACATGACGCGTCCCGCCATCGCGAAGCTGTTCGGTCGCGAGCTCGTGCTCGACGAGCAGATCGTGGCGCAGATCGAGGCGCGCTTCCACCGCCTCGGTTCCGCGAAGATGCCGACGACGAACATCGTGCAGGCGATGGTGCCCGCCGGCGCGCGCGTGCTCGTCAACCACCACGGGAGCGCGCCCGGCCTCTTCATCGACGATGCGCAGGGGCGATGGGTGGTGATGCTCCCCGGCGTGCCGCGCGAGATGCGCGGGATGATGGCGGACACCGTGCTCCCGATGCTGCGCGAGCGCATCGGCAAGGCGCCGACGGTCATCGCATCGCGCATGATCCGCACGACGGGGATCGGCGAGTCGGCGCTGGCCGAGCGGCTGGGCGAGCTCGGTCGAGGGGTGGATGGAATGCCGGTGGCGTTCCTTCCCGGGTGGGAGGGCGTCGATCTCAGGATCACCTCGCGCGGACTCTCCGCTGCGGATGCAGCGGCGCAGCTCGACGGTGCGGAGACGCTGCTGCGCGAGGTGGCGGGCCCCGTCGTGTACGGCTCGCAGGGTGACGAGCTCGCCGCGCTCGTGCTCGACATGTGCCGCGAGCGCGGCCTGCGCATCGCGACAGCCGAGAGCTGCACGGGTGGCATGCTCGGCGCGCTCATCACGAAAATTCCGGGGTCGAGCGACGTGTACGTGGGCGGGATCATCGCGTACGCGAACGAGGTGAAAGTGTCGCAGCTCGGCGTGCGCGAGGCGACGCTGGCCGAGTACGGCGCGGTGAGCGAGCAGGTGGCGCGGGAGATGGCGGAGGGCGCGCAGCGCGCGCTCGGCACGAGCCTGGGCGTGGGGATCACCGGCATCGCGGGGCCCGGCGGCGGGAGCCCGGAGAAGCCCGTGGGCACCGTGTGGATCGCGGTGAGCGGCATCGGCGACACGCGCAGCACCGGGCGCGTGTACGTGGGCGACCGTGAGGAGGTCCGCCAGCGCGCGACGCAGGCGTCGCTCGATCTCATTCGCCGATCGCTTGGCGCGCTTTAAGCAACTCTGACCTTCGCGCCGTTGCCCCTTCTGGCAAAAAGGCGGAAATTACGAGGTGGCGCCCGCGAGCGCCGTCAACTCGACAGGATGGGACTCGTGAAGGATGATCTGGATCTGCCGAATGGCCCCGCCGCGTCGCGCGATGACGCTGCGGACGGCGCGGCTGGCGATGCGAACACGAACGGCGAAACGGCGCAGGCGGCGCCCGACGCGCAGCGCGAGCTCGACGAGCAGCGGGATCGCTACCTGCGCCTCGCCGCGGAGTACGACAACTATCGCAAGCGGTCGCAGCGCGAGCGGCAGGAGGCGGGATCGCGCGCGCAGGGCGAGCTCGTCAAATCGCTCATCGATTCGCTCGACGATCTCGCGCGCGTGGAGTCGCAGGATCCCGAGGTGGTGGATGCACGGACCATCCATCAGGGGATCGAGGTCGTGAGCAAGAAGCTCATGAAGGCGCTCTCGGCGGCGGGGCTCGAGCTCATCGATCCGGTGGATCAGACGTTCGATCCTGCGCTGCACGAGGCGGTATCCACCGAGCCCGCGCTCTCGCCGGAGGATGATCATCTCGTGTCGCGCGTCTTTCAGCTCGGATATCTCTTCAATGGTCAGCTGCTGCGACCGGCGCGCGTGGTCGTGAAGCAGTGGAACGGTTGACGAGGCCATAGCCCGAATGGCCCAGAGCAAGGATTACTACTCGGTTCTCGGAGTATCCGCGTCGGCGACACAGGACGAGATCAAGAAGGCATATCGTCGTCTCGCGAAGAAGTACCATCCCGACTCGAACAAGAGCGACCCCAAAGCCGCGGACCGATTCAAGGAGATCTCGGAAGCGAACAACGTTTTGAGCGACGCCGAGAAGCGCAAACAGTACGATGAGATGCGCCGCCTCGGCGCGTTCGGCGGATTCGGCGGCGAGCGCACGCAGCGCGGCGGGCGCCCCGGCGGCCCCGGCGCCCCCGGGGGCGGTGCGAGTCCGCGCATGGAAGACTTCGACATCGGCGGGCTCGGGGGACTCGGAGATCTCTTCAGCTCGATGTTCGGCGGCGGCGGCGGGCGCGGCGGCGCGCGCCAGCGAGGACCCGAGCGCGGCGACAGCGTGGAGGTCGTGGTGCCGGTTGGATTCCGCGTGGCGGCGCTCGGAGGGAAGGTACCGGTGGAGCTCGAGGTGAACGAGGAGTGCCCCACCTGTCACGGCAACGGCGGCGCGCCGGGAGCCACGTGGAAGACCTGCCCCGAGTGCAACGGCCGCGGGATGATCTCGTTCGGGCAGGGCGGGTTCGCGGTGAATCGTCCGTGTCCGATGTGCCTCGGACGCGGCCAGGTTCCATCCAAGACGTGCCCAACGTGCAAGGGCGCCGGCGAAGTTCGGACGCGCAAGACGGTGAACATCACCGTGCCGTCGGGGACGGACACGGGCACGCGCGTGCGGCTCGCGGGACAGGGCGGGAAGGGGAACGACGGCGGACCGCCGGGCGATCTCATCATCACGTTCGAGGTGAGCCCGGATCGCTTCTTCACGCGCGAGGGGCTCGACGTGATCGCCAAGGTGCCGCTCAACATCGCGCAGGCCACGCTCGGCTCGAAGGTGAGCGTGCGCACGCTCACGGGAAAGAAGGTGACGATTCGCATTCCCGCGGGCACGGCGCCGGGCAAGCGCTTTCGCGTGCCAGGGCAGGGGATCGAAAAGAACGGCGCGAAAGGCGACATGATCGTCGAGGCGAACATCACCGTCCCCGAGAAGCTCACGCCGGAGCAGGAGAAGATGATGAAGGAGTTCGCCGCCTCGGGTGACCTGAAGTATTAGCCGAGCATGAGCCGCGCATCGTCCGTTCCGCTCGCGCACGGCGCCGGTACGGCGGAGCGCGCGCTGCGGCTGCACGATGAGGCCGAGCGAAACGCCGGGCTGCCGCTCGTGGCGGATGCAATCCCGACCATTCGCGTCAATCGCAGCGCTGTGGAGCGCCGCGCGGCGACGATCCCGAAGCGGCGCACGGTGAAGAAGGCGTGGCAGGCGGCGTGGCTGCTGCGCGCGATCACGTGCATCGATCTCACCACGCTCTCGGGCGACGACACGCCGGGGACGGTGGAGCGGCTGTGCGCGAAGGCGCGGCGGCCGCTGCGCGAGGATCTCGCCGACGCGCTGGGCGTGCGCGAGCTGAACATCCGCGTGGGCGCGGTGTGCGTGTACCACACGATGGTGCCCACGGCGGTGCGTGCGCTCGAGGGGTCGGGGATACCGGTGGCGGCGGTATCCACCGGATTTCCCGCGGGGCTGAGCCCGATGGCGCAGCGGCTCGACGAGATCCGCGCGTCGGTGGCGGAGGGTGCGCGCGAGATCGACATCGTCATCACGCGCGCGCACGTGTTGCTCGGGCACTGGGACGCGCTGTACGAGGAGGTGCGCGCATTTCGCGAGGCGTGCGGAAGTGCGCACATGAAGGCGATCCTGGCCACGGGCGAGCTCGCGACGCTGTCGAACGTCGCGCGCGCGAGCCGCGTGGCAATGATGGCCGGCGCGGACTTCATCAAGACGTCCACCGGAAAGGAAAGCGTGAACGCGTCGATCCCTGTGGGGATCGTGATGGCGCGAATGATCCGGCAGTATCACGCGGAGACGGGGTACGCGGTGGGGCTCAAGCCCGCGGGCGGAATACGGAGTGCCAAGTCCGCGCTCGAGTGGCTGATCATGATCAAGGAGGAGCTCGGAGACGCATGGCTCTCGCCCGCGCTCTTTCGTTTTGGCGCGAGCGGGCTGCTGAGCGACATCGAGCGGCAGCTCGAGCATTACGTCACCGGACGCTACTCCGCGGCGAACCGTCATCCGATGGTGTGAGCGTGGCCACAGTCGCCGAGATCTTTTCCTCGATGGAGTTCGGGCCCGCGCCGGAGACGGATGCGCCCGCGCGGGCGTGGCTCGCGACGCACGATGGCACGTTCGGCCATTTCATCGGCGGCGCGTGGGTGAAGCCGATCGATGGCGAGTATTTCGACTCGATCGATCCGTCCACGGGAGCGACGCTCGGACGCGTCGCGCAGGGGAGCGCGGCGGACGTGGACGCCGCGGTGAAGGCGGCGCGCGCGGCGTTCCCCGCGTGGGCCGCGCTCACGCCGCACGCGCGCGCGCGATACCTGTACGCGCTCGCGCGCACCGTGCAGAAGCACTCGCGCTTTCTCGCGGTGCTCGAGACTCTCGACAACGGCAAGACGATTCGCGAGACGCGCGACATCGACGTGCCGCTGGTCGCCCGGCACTTCTATCACCACGCGGGGTGGGCGCAGCTGCGCGACGCCGAATTCCCGGGATTCACTCCGGTGGGCGTCGTGGGGCAGATCATCCCGTGGAACTTCCCGCTGCTGATGCTGGCGTGGAAGATCGCGCCGGCGCTCGCGGCGGGGAACACGGTGGTGCTCAAGCCGGCGGAGTTCACGTCGCTCACGGCGATCGCGTTCGCGGAGCTCGCGGCGGAGGCGGGGCTGCCCGCTGGGGTGCTCAACATCGTGACGGGCGACGGACGCACGGGGAAGGCGTTGGTCGAGCACGCCGACGTCGACAAGATCGCGTTCACGGGCTCGACCGAGGTCGGACGGCGCATTCGGCGCGCGACGGCGGGATCGGGGAAGAAGCTGAGCCTCGAGCTTGGGGGGAAGAGCCCGTTCATCGTGTTCGACGACGCGGATCTCGACAGCGTGGTGGAGGGCGTGGTCGACGCGATCTGGTTCAACCAGGGACAGGTGTGCTGCGCCGGATCGCGTCTCCTCGTGCACGAGGGCGTCGCGGATGAGCTCACGCAGCGGCTGCGCGCGCGGATGGAGAGGCTCCGCATCGGAGCGCCGCTCGATAAGTCGATGGACATCGGCGCCATCGTCGCCCCGTCGCAGCTCGAGCGCATCCAGACGCTCGTGAAGCAGGGCGTGGACGACGGTGCCACGATGTGGCAGCCATCGTGGGCGTGCCCAACCGACGGCTACTTCTATCCGCCCACGCTGTTCACCGGCGTGAGCCCGAGCGCGACGATCGCGCAGGTGGAGATCTTCGGTCCGGTGCTCGTGAGCATGACGTTTCGCACGCCGTCGGAGGCGGTGGCGCTCGCGAACAACACGCCGTACGGGCTCGCCGCGAGCGTGTGGACCGAGAACATCAACCTCGCGCTCGACATCGCGCCGAAGATCAAGGCGGGCGTGGTGTGGGTGAACTCGTCGAATCTGTTCGACGCCGCGGTAGGATTCGGCGGGTATCGTGAGTCGGGATTCGGACGCGAGGGAGGGCGGGAGGGGATGTACGAGTATCTCCGCGCGCCGGAGATCCCGCGCGCGAAGTCGGAGCGCGCGAGCAAGACGCGCACGCGCAAGGCCGTCGCCGCGCGCCGTTCGCCAGTGCCAGTCATCGATCGCACCCCCAAGCTCTTCATCGGCGGCAAGCAGGCGCGTCCCGACGCCGGCGGCTCCCGCCGCGTCGTGAGTGCGACTGGCGAGCTGCTCGGGGAGGTGGCCGAGGGGAACCGCAAGGACATTCGAAACGCTGTGGAGGCGGCGCACAGTGCGGCGTCGTGGGCGCGCGCGAGCGGGCACGCGCGCGCGCAGGTGCTCTATTACGTCGCCGAGAATCTCGCCGCGCGGTCGGCGGAGTTCGCGAGGCGCATCGAGTCGATGACGGGCGCAAGCGGCGCGCGCGAAGTGGACGCGTCGCTCTCGCGGCTGTTCACGTACGCGGCGTGGGCGGACAAGTACGACGGCGCGGTGCACGATCCGTCGATTCGAGGCGTGGCGCTCGCGATGCACGAGCCGCTCGGCGTGATCGGCATCGCGGCGCCGAACGACTCGCCGCTGCTCGGCTTTCTCTCGCTCGTCGCGCCGACGATCGCGATGGGAAATACGGTGGTCGCGATCCCGTCGGAGCGCTGGCCACTGGCGGCGACGGATTTCTACGGCGTGCTGGAGACGTCGGACGTGCCGGCGGGCGTCGTGAACATCGTGACCGGATCGCGAGATGTGCTGGCGGCGGTGCTCGCCGAGCACGACGACGTGAACGCGATGTGGTACTACGGCAGCGCGGAGGGCGGCGCGAGCATCGAGCGGGCGTCGGCGTCGAACATGAAGCACACGGTGGTGGAGAGCGAGCCGCTCGACTGGTTCGATGCGCGGGCGGAGGGACGCGAGTTTCTGCGCGAGGCGACGCAGGTCAAGAACATCTGGATTCCGTACGGCGAATGAGCGACGGATTCCAGATCGGCTTGGATGACGCGGTAAAGTCGCTTCCGCAGCCGCCGGCCGAGCAGTACTTCATCGTGTACCGCCACGGCACGTTCACTGCGGGAGTGTACGCGCCGCGCGGCGTGGACGGCCAGACGCCTCACACGCGTGACGAAGCGTACGTGGTGGTGAAGGGGAGTGGGCAGTTCGTCTGCGGCAGCTCGCGTCGTGCGTTCGGGCCCGGCGATCTGCTCTTCGTACCGGCGGGAGTGGTGCACCGGTTCGAGGAGTTCTCCGACGATCTGACGGTCTGGGTCATCTTCTATGGCCCGCAGGGCGGTGAGACGAACGGCTGAGCCGTTCTCCCGCTCCTGATCTCATCTACCGAGTTTCCGCGAAGGAGAGCAATGCCAGCGTACGTCGTGGTCGAAATCGCGATCGAGGATCCCGCAACGTACGAGCGATACAAGACGCTCGCGCCGCCATCGATCGCAAAATATCGGGGCCGGTATCTCGTGCGCGGCGGGACCAACGAGGCGCTCGAGGGCGTCTGGAAGCCGGAGCGATTCGTGATCCTGCAGTTCGAGAGCGCTGACGTGGCGCGCCGCTGGTGGAGCTCGCCGGAGTACGCGGAGGCCAAGGCGCTGCGCCAGTCGTGCGCGGAGACGAAGATGTTGCTGCTCGACGGTCCCTCGTTCGACCCGGCGACGGTCGGCGCGTGAACGTCCGAGCGTTCGTGAAGGGCGGCGCGCTCACCTGACGGCAGGAGCGATCTTGGCTGGCGACCGTCACGACAAATTCGCGATTCTCGCACTCGCCGTAGCCGGCTCTCTCTGGGGAACCGGCTTTCTTTTCGGCAAGATCGCGCTCGAGTCGATGGGCGTTGGACACATGGTGCTCTACCGCTTCGCGTTCGCGGTCATCGCGCTCGTGCCCATCGCGATCAAGCAACGGCTGTCACTGCCGCGGCGCGGCGACCTCTTGCGCATCGCGGCCGCGGGCGCGTTGTACGTGCCGATCCAGTTTCTGGTCCAATTCGAAGGGCTCGCACGCACGACGGTGACGCACGCGTCGCTGATGGTGGGCGCTCTTCCGATTCTGATCGCCGTCGGCGCGGTGGTGTTCACGCACGAACGGCTCGACCGCGCGGGGTGGCTCACGCTCGCGGCGTCCACCGTCGGCGCGGCGCTGATCGCGAGTGGCGGCGGATCGAGCAGCGGTTCCGCAACCACGATCGGCGACGTGCTCGTGCTCGTCTCACTCTTCGCCGCGGTGGGATGGGTGCTCACGAGCAAGGGGTTGATGGGTGGACGCGGCAGCTACACCCCCGTGGAGGCAAGCCTGCACGTGCTGTTCGCGGGAACAATTCTCCTGGGTATTTACGTTTTATCGGTAGACGGACCTCCTCCAATTCATCTCCCGCCGGCCGCCTGGGGCGCCGTGATTGCATCGGGAATCTTCACGACGGCGGCGACGACGCTGCTCTGGAACGGGGGGCTGAGCCGCGTGCCCGCGTCTCGCGCGGGGATCTACGTCAATCTCGAACCAGTCGTCGGCGCAATACTCGGCGTGACGCTACTCCATGACAGGCTCGGCCCGGTGGCCATCGTCGGCGGCGTGCTCGTCGTCGGGTCTGCGGTCGCGTTCACGCGACGCGCGTCGGCGCGATCCTGAGCCTCGGACCTATCACAACAGAGGGTGCACTCAATGTCGGACAAGATTCGCAAGACGGACGCGGAGTGGCGGGCGCAGCTGACGCCCGAGCAGTATCGTGTGATGCGGGAGAAGGGGACGGAGCGCCCGCACACCGGGAAGTACGCCCGGACCACGGATGCAGGAACGTATCGATGCGCGGGATGCGGCGAGCCGCTGTTCGCGAGTGAGACCAAGTTCGATGCGCACTGCGGGTGGCCGAGCTTCACCGCTCCGATCGAGGGTGAGGCGATCGCCGAGGCGGAGGATCGCAGCTACGGCATGCGGCGCACGGAAGTGATGTGCGCGAAGTGCGACGCGCATCTGGGGCACGTCTTTCCGGACGGTCCCGGACCGACGGGGCTCCGCTACTGCATCAACTCGGCGTCGCTGGATCTGGAGCCAAAGGTGGGAGAGTAACTCACAGGGCAGGCCGCGCGCGTTCAGTGGTGCGCGGCCTGCCCTGTGATGCGTTCCAGCAGCGGCAGCGCGCCGGCGAGCAGTGCGCGTTCGCGCCTGGAGAGGCTGGCCAGGGATCCCCTGAGGGCGGCGACGCGCCGCGTGCGACCCTCCTGCAGGAGCCGAACGCCCCTGGCGGTCGCGCTCACGTGTGTGACGCGGCGGTCGGCCGCGTCCGGAGCCCGCTCCACGAGCCCTTGCCGCTCGAGCGCAGCCACGAGCTTGGTGATCGTGGGCGGCCGCACCTGCTCGGCGCGGGCGAGCGCACCCAGGGTGATCGGGCCGGCGAAGACGATCACCGAGAGGGCCGAGAGCTGGGGCGCGCCGAGGCCGGAGGCGTCGTCCTCGCGGCGGAGGCGGCGGAGGAGGTGGATGGCGGCGGAATGGAGGCGGTCCGCGAGCTCGGTGAGGGGATCGGCCGCGGTGGCGCGCCGCCCTCTTGTGGTGGGACCAGGCATGTGCAATACTATTAGTTAGGAAAGCTAACTATCGGATTTTCTTAGCTCACCTAACTAACCGGACGCTCGAGCCGCGGGCAAGGGACCGGCGTCGCCACGAGGAGAGGAGCCATGTCCGCACTCGGCCAGGCCCACATCGGGCAGATCGCGATCGTGTGCGCGGACGTCGCCCGCGCCAAGGCGTTCTACAAGGACTCGCTGGGCGTGCGGCACCTGTTCGATGCCGGTCCTTCTCTTTCGTTCTTCGATTGCGGCGGCACACGACTCATGCTGAGCCGCGCCGAGGGCGAGGCGGCGGGGACGTCGGTGCTCTACTTTTTCGTGACCGACATCGAGGCGAAGAAAAGGGAGCTGGCGGGG
>Ga0207707_10006731_pt1 | contig 10035 bp, 10 predicted proteins | sample KBSC83BmetaG_FD_184336 | JGI IMG/M metagenome (GOLD analysis project Ga0207707, IMG submission 184336) | Corn rhizosphere microbial communities from Kellogg Biological Station, Michigan, USA - KBS C8-3B metaG (SPAdes) (version 2) | ecosystem: Host-associated > Plants > Roots > Rhizosphere ... | reverse complement strand
ATCGCTTCCCAGGCTCGGCGTCCGGTGTCCCATCGATCCGAACGGCGATCCCAGATCACATCAGCTTCGGTGAGCCCGAGCCGTTCGAGGAGTCCGGGGATGTGGTGGGCGCGTTTCTTGTGCGCCATGATCTTGACAGACAGTCTCACAACCCCACCTTTCCGTAAACGAAGAACGACGCCAGCCCCTCGTGAAGCGGGGGCTCCTCAATCTTGAGTTCCCAGTCAAGGAACCGTTCGGCGATATCCGGCGTGAACTCACGTCGAAACACGTGCCGTGCGGTCTTCCCGTCCGGCGTGTTTGTGGCGTAGATGACCACATGTCGCGTGGCGCTGTTGAATAGGTGGTCAAGATAGTCGAAGTAGTCGCGGTCATCGGGGAGATGGAACAGGACATCCATGCTCATCGACATTCGGTAGGCGTCTTCGTAGTTGTGCGCCGCGCTCGGTCCGATGAACCGATGCTGCGGAAACTTCGCGGTCATGCGTTCCACGATCGTTTGCGAGACATCAACGCCCGTGTAGCTGGTGCCCTTCGGGAACTTGATGAGTTCGAGGACTCGACCGTCGCCGCAACCCCAGTCGACCACGGTTTGCACCTGGTGGTCTGCGATGAATTTGGAGATGTAAGCCGCTTTGTAGGCACCCTCTGCGCCTTCGGAGCCCGCTCCCGAGCTGCGCCCGTCGCGGTAGCGCCGATCCCAATACCCGGCCGGGGTGTACGTAGGTGCGGTCATTTCTGCACCCCCGGGACCCGCGCACCGATAACCGGCCCAGGCTTGCCGACAGCCAACCGTCCACCGGCCATCTGCACCGGGTCTGCGAACTCGCCGGACTTTCGGAGGATGGTCACCGCTTCGGTGACACCGATGTTCTTGGTAATACCGTAGTCATCGAAGATGATAACCGCATCGTCGGTGAGGTGTCTGCGCCACGCGCGGAAATCCGCGAGTGCCGCTTCTTGGTGATGGTCCCCATCGATGTAGAGCAGGGCCACGGGTTCACCCGTGTAGCCGTCCGCTGCGAGTGCGGTAAGGGATCGGATCGGGGTCACGATCTCTTCGACATCCGCTTTCGCAATCTGCGACAGAAAGTCGTCGAAGAGCGGACTCGGAAGTTCACTCAGCACCGCCTTGCGCCAGGCCGAAACCTCTTCGCTCCATGCATCGATGGCGTACACACGCGCGCGGTTGCTCTCCGCCGATCCGGTAGCGAGATAACATGTCGACTTGCCTCGGTACGACCCCAGTTCCACGATTGCCTGATCGCTCGGAACCGCTGTTGCGTAGTCGTATAGCAGCTCGCCGACATCACGGCCGATCAGTCCGTCAAGTTCGGCAAGTTCATCGAGTGTGAGCACGTCGGCCCTTTCGTCGTTCCATAACTTCGGCTGTGTGATTCCACGAATGGACGCAAATCACCTCAGGGCCGAACTGCGTAGGGGCGTTTCCGTCCTTCACGTGAGAATACGAGTACGGGTAGAAACGTTCACTAGGTGCAGTATACCCCCCGCGGTGTTTCCAGATGGGAGTCAAGAATTTGGGCCCTGTGAGCACATTCGGACGCTTACCCGGGTTACGCTTCACGCTCCCGGGGATGGCTCCGATGATCTCACGCATTATCAGATGGCCGGGAACGGAGCCGAGATAGGTGTTGCCGACATAGGTGCGGTCTTCCATGGCCGCGAACACGTCGTGTCCTTCGAGCTCGGCGTCAATGCTCTTGAGTGGTCTCGTGTCCACGTCCGCGTAAAACCCGCCCATGTCGTACAGCAGCTCATACCGTGCGAGGTCGGCTCGGAACTGGTTCACGGCATCGACAGGCACCAGGTTTTCGGCATTGTCGAACAGATCTTGATTGCGGATCTTCGGCAGGTTGCTTTCCGTCCACAGGTTCATTTTCCAGTCGGGGTGCATGTGCCCCCAAGCAACGATGTTCTGCCGGAGGTGATCGGGCATCGGTTTACCGAACCAGATGAAGTGAAACGCGCGGTTAGCGGTCATGATGTCTTGCATCGTTGTCCTCTCGGCAAGGAAGTGGGGGAGCGTAACCCGGTGACTAGGTAAACGCTCCCCCGGCATGATGGGCTGCATCCGCCCATTGATCCTATCAGCTGAAAATCTCCACGGCACCGCAAGCGGGTTCGGGAGGCTGAACGGTGGTGATCGCAAAAGCGAAGTGCTTTCCCGGTTCCCACGTGCTGACAGGTGAGTCGGACAGCCACGGGTCGCCGATATCCCACAGCGGAGACGCGGGCTTAGACATGCTCGCGAATCCGAAGGTGAACACGTCGTTCGTGAATGTCAGTTCCTGCACGCGAGCGTTGTACTCGTGCGGGAACGCCCAATAGATCCACCGCTGATTGCCTTCGGAGTCGCAAGCGTCCTCACCCGCGACAGGCTGCCAGATCTCCTTAGAGAATCGGGCATTCAGCAGACCGGTACCGAACTGGACACCGACGAAATCAGCCTGGGCAACCGACACGATCGGGTCCTCACCGAAGACGAGTGCGATGAGGTCAACGTCGAGCGTGCACAGGTTCGTGACCTCATCAATCCAGTTCAGGAAAGACGGGCTCTGTTCGTTGACACACGGTTCCCCATTGGCTTTGAGCTGCAAGAGTCGCGTACCGTCTTCATAGTTCGGCGTGACCGTGATTTCCGTCCACGCGTCGGTCGTGACCTGAGCGGAGCCATCACCCGTAACGGGGACTCCGCACTGGTCAAGCAGCGTGAATCGGACGATTTCTCCGCGAATCGGATTCGCACAAACTGACAAGTCCTTACCTCCTTACGATGTGATGTCTTCGCCGTTGAGAATCGGAATCGCCAAGAGGCAGCAATCCCAACCGACGACATAGGTTCGCTCGGCAATCATGCTGAGCGTGTTCACGTCACGATCGAACGACTCGACCGGCGTGAACGTGTGCGGCGTGGCCTCACGCTGGAAGAACACTGCACCAGTGGCATACACCCAAGTGACCCCGGGCGTCTCCGTCCCGTCCGGTGCGGTGCCCGGATACTCACCGAGCACCACCTTCGAACCGACCGAAGACGTATACATGACCCGGTTACTTGGTTCCAGGAGATACGCTTCCGCCATCAGCGCACCGAGGCGAATCGGAACGTGCAGCGTCGCAATACCGGGGTAGCACTCCCGCATTGCCGCTTCCAGCATCCCAATGCCGACCTCAATAGTCTGCGGAATCGCAGTGACCACGGTTGCGGCAGGCTGCAGAAGGTCGTCCCCGTCCGCAACGGTAGTGTTCGCTGCGAGGTGCGGCCACGTGCTCACGCCGCCGCCAGTTTCGGCTTCTCCAGTCCAGAAGATGCGCTCCAGTTCGCGCGCTTCCGACCTGAGTAGCGCCTGTTGGTTTCTGGCAGACAACTGCTCCCACTGTCCGACCGGAGCGCAGTCGACACGGCTATATACCGTTACCGGCGTCGCGCCTCTGGTTTCCCACCCCCATGTCTCACCCTTCGGTGCTGGGAGCGGCGTACCGTCAGGACTCGTGCATTCCCCGTACGTCCCTTCTGCGTCCGGACACATCGGCTGCCATTGGAGCCCCATGCGCCAATGCGCATTGGAGGTCAAATCGAGCTGTGTTGCGGTCGTCAGCAGATCAAACGCCGGGGAAGTGAACGGCAGCACGTCACTTTCGATTTGGAATCTTCCGCGACTCATCGCCGTTCACCTCCTCTCTGCGTCTCGGGAATGGCTAGGAACCAGCGCACACGATGGAACGAGCGCCGATCTCGCCGGAACCGCAGATGTCGACGGTAACGACACGCGACTCATGGCCGGGCTTGAGAAGCGCGTAGCAGTCTTCAGCCCAGGCGGCCGTGTGGTCGTTGGTGCTGTTGAGAACGGAGTCACGAACAACGCCCAGGTCAAGCGACATGGAGTTGCCGCGGATGAACGTGCCGGGGGCGTAGATCATGTAGTCCATGGTCAGCGGCCAGTCGGTCGCGGGAGTGGCCCCACCAGGGTCGTCACCCGAACGGACCTGCCAGTCGCCGACGAACTGCACGCGGACGCCGCGGATGTTGAACCAGTCGGCGATCATGCCGTCCGTGACGCCGAAGACGTCGATACCGTCGCGGTTCGCGAGGTCGGCGCGGATGACCGCCTGAGCCCATCGGGGCATGACGACTTCGAGAATCGCGTCAAAGCACATGCTGTACTTTTCGCGGTAGTCGACGGCCGACAGCTCGATAGAGCTGAGCAGTGCCGAAGTGGTCGCACCGAGCAGGCCGGTGTGGTCGACCGCGATGCTCGCGGTGATCGCGTCACCGGAACCGCCACCGTTCAGCATCAGATCGATGATGCGCGCGTTGGTCGCCTTCGCACGGATCGCCATGACCAGCCGAAGCCAGTTGGCGATCAGTTCCGGGTACGCGTAATCGATCAGGTTGCCCGCGGTGACGCAGAAACCATCACAGTCGGCTCGCCGGTCGATGAACGTCGGGCACTCGACCCGAACACAGGGCTTGAAGATCGAAGACGAGTCGACCGCTTCGATGTCATCGGCCTCGGTCCAGGTCCAGACGATGCCCGGATCGTTCGCGAGGTCGCCGAAGCTCGGCGAAGTCGGGTACTGGACGCCACCTCGCGACAAGCCGACCGTAGGCAGATCGATCATGCCGTCTTCACAGACGACGTTGAAGAAGTCGTAAGAGATCTCTGAAGGCGCGCACCACCCACCAGCAGCAACGAGGATATCCTCATCGGCAGCGGCTTTCAGGACTTCGTTCATATCCGTAGGGGTGGAGTTCTTGTTCAGCGTGAACGTGAACTCGCGCTCCAGGGTCGCGACCGGAACCGCTTCGGGGTTTCCGGTGCGGCTGATCGGGAGGCTCTTCGCGCGGCGCGACATGGCTTCGCCGAGCTTCGCGATGTTGTCGATTCGGCCGCCCTGGGTGAACCCGGGAACGTCGGCCGAAGCCACGATCACGGCTTCGGAACGGGCCTCATGCACCTTGGCGTCCGGCGCGTACTGCTGAATCGTGCCCAGTCGCACGCGCTGGTTCAGGTCGGTTGTCGGCTTGAGGTAGTCGCCAGCGAATGCCTTCATGGTCTCGCCGATGGCCGTCGTGATCGAGGCGGTGAGCACCTTCTCATCGATACCGGCGGAAACGAGTTCCCGCGCTTCGGGGGCAGCAGCCTCGGGAACGGTGTCCCCGGCTTCGGTGCCGCCCTCTTCATCGTCGGCAGCTTCGGCCTTGACAGGGTTGATGGCAGCGCGAAGCGCGGCAGCCCGTTCGGCGTTCGCCTTGCGCGTGGCCACAACCTCTTCGGCCGTGGCGTTCACCGCAAGGATCTGCGTTTTGAGCACTTCAAGCTTTGCGAAGCCATCAGCGTCGATATCCGCTTTTCCGTCCTGGTGAATGGCGTCAAACGCCTCGATCAGTTCGTCACGCATCGCGGACAGTTCGGCTTCGGACTTACCCGCCAATGCGGCGGTAAGCTCGTCGCCCCCGTCCGGCAGGGACTGCCCCGCCTCTTTGTCCTTTGACATCGCGTTCCCTCTGTGTATTGAAGTGAATACCCGGATTCTACACACGATTCATAGGCGAAAATGAGAAATCGCCTTCGAATCGTGTGCTATTAGCTTTCCGGCGCTGTGTTCTTCAACTTCGAACCGTTCGAAGAACCCGCCGAAGTCTTGACCGTCACATTCCGTGACTTAGCGATACGTGCCTGCTCCTCCGTAGAGAACACCGATACGCCGCCCTTTTTCTTGCCGCAGTTACAGCCCATCAATCATCACCTTTCAAGGTCTTGCGCAAGCTCATGGCGAACTCGCGCATTCTCGACTCGGGGTCACGTCCAATTTGAGCGGCGATTCTCTCAACCGCAGCTCGCATCCCCACGGGTTCCGTCACGCCCACATGCGCGCCAAAGCGGATCGGCGTCACCGTGCGGGCAAGTTCCCCGCCTTGAATGGTGAACGACCGGCTTCGCGTCGGAAACCCAGGCACCGGAACAAGCAGCGCCGCGGCAAGCTCGCGCTTACCCGGTTTCTCGCGGTGCGGGCCCCAGTCGCCGGACAGCTGGCACGCCATCATGCGTGCAACCTGGCTGACATCGACACCAGGAATGAGCGCCCCAGAAATCCAGACGCCGCGTGCGTTCTCGCCGACACGCGCGGTGGCGACCACAGAACATGCGTTGTCGTAGTGCTCCCGTCGCGCCGAGCCCTTCGGCCCCAGCGGCGCGTGACCGCAGTCCATCGTGATAGGTCCCGTGGCGATCTTCGTATAGCCGCCTCGGCCATCGTCGACCATCGTTGCGCGGTTCATCCAAATGTCGTAGTCGACGTTCCCCGTGGGAACCGTGACCCGCTTGTCGCGGTAGCCGCGGTGCGCCACCTGCTTGGGCGCGAGATACCCGAAGAACCGGCCCTCATCGGTGACCGTGATGGCACCGATTTCAGGAACCTCGGTCGGCTCATCGAACCAATCGGCGGGCGGAAGATCGGGAATCGTGATCGTGTACGCCGAAGCGGTCACGAGTTCTTCTGCGTCGAGATCATCTGCGGCGGGTTCAGGCAACGCGGTTTCGTCGTCCAAATACACGCGAGCCTCAACGAAAGCGGGGATGCTCACCAGGTCTGCGGAACGAATCCTACCGGAATGGTAGATGACCTTTTCGGCCGTCATGCACCGCGCCACCTCGGAACCCGCAGCGTCTTCGGGCAGCTCCTCGCAGCCTTCCGGCATGACGACTTCGATGTCACCTTGAGTGCCGCTGTCGTCAATGATGGAGATACCGGCGAGGAATCCGGGGTCCATCCGCGTTCCCATCTGCCGAGCCGCTTCGCGTCCCCAGGGGGAGTCAAGATCGAGAACGCCTCGCGCGTGGATCTCGTTCCCGATGCGTTCGATGTGGTCGACGCGGCCGACATCCACCGTGTTGCCGTTGTCAACGCCACCATGGGCGCGCTCGTACTTCCACCCGAGCGGAATCTCAAGCGACTCGGTCGCGCCGAGTTCCGGCCACGTCAGCGCACCGGGGGCGTACTCCTGTCCGTCGTAGGCGGGTGCGCCCTCGACCACGATCACGCCGGACCACGGTGCAACGTTCCGTGAGACCGGAGCGGCACTCGAAGATTCAGACGCGTACAGCGCGGCCATCTGCTCAAGCGCCGATTCCCGCGTGTCATGGCAGCCTTCGACTTCCCCGCCTTCGATCTTCACCACAGCGAACTCTCCCGAGTCGCAACCGGGGTTGCCCGTCTGAATCTCCCAAGGCATAGGTTGCTCCTCTGCATAGGCCGCGGCATTCAGCGTGAGTACCGCGCCGTTGTCGTTCAAGTTCAGATCTTCGGGGTTGAACACCGCGAAGGTTGCACACCGACAGTTGATAACCTCTGAGGCTGGCCCTGTCGGGTCACCAGGGAAGGCAAGGGGGAAACCACCCACCGTGAACGGTTCCGTGAACGGCACCGTCTGCTTGTCCGCCTCATGATGCGTCGGGCGCGTTCGAGGGTCGCTCGTTGCCTGCCACTCCTTGCGCATGACACCGGACGGAATGCCGTACGCCGACTCGAACCGCTGCATGGTGCCCATAGCAACGGTGTTGCGAGCGCCGTGCACCTCGGTTCGGGCGATCATCCTCGCGCGTCCTTCGGTCACGCCGACAGCATCCATGATGCGCGCCGCGAGCTTCGGAATTGACTCGCCTAGCGCGGTACCCTCGACCAGCGCGGCGCGCGCGTTGAACCACAGCGCATCCCCGATACCAACAAGCCTGTTCACCGCTTGCTGTAGATACAGCTCAGTGTCAAGCGCCTGATCGATGAGCAGTGTCAGCGGGTTTCCAACCGCTTCCGCTAGGTGTGCGATCGTGGAAACGCTCGCGTTCAGCATGTTCAATTCAAGCGCAGGTGACAACTCGGTCGCCACATACGCGGCCCAGATGGTCACGATGGCGTCCATGGCGGTTTGGTCCGCGTTCCGCAACGCCCGTTCGATGTCCTCGGAGTTCATCACTTCGATCATCGCGGCGGTCAGCCCGTCCATGACCAGTGCCTCGAACTCCTCGGAACTGAGTTCGAGTTCTTCCAAGGTTTGCAGCGGGACGGTTGCCATCAGACCTCACCCGGATTCCGCGCCTGGGTGTTCGCGGGATCTTCGCCGCCCGCGTCACCTTCCGTCGACTCGGTTCCCATCTCGGGTTCAGCCTGCGGGGGGTTCGCGACGGCCGCCGCGCCCATGCTGCGTCGTTCGAGCTTGTCAGTCATCTCTTCAAGTTCTTTCGGCGTCGGCATGTCCGACTCGGAGAACCCGGATTCACGCCTGAGTGCCGCGCCGCTGATCTCCATGCGGTCATACGCCAGGATCGCGTCATCGGACTTGTCGGGTCGCTTCTCAATCTCCGAAGGGTCGTACCACATGACGATGCGCCCACCGTTGGGCCCGGTGAGCAGATCTTCCCCGAGGCGTTCGCCTTCCGCACGCAGCACCGGGGTGAGGTAGCCTTTGGTCAGCGCGTGGCAGATCATTTCGGCATCAGGGGCAATGTGCAACTTGATGCCGGACTCTTCGACTTGCGCCGCACCCCAGTGGTTCATACCGGACACGCCCAACAGGATGTCACTCGGAAGGTCAAGAGCGGTCGCAAGCCGACGAATCGCACTTTCACGGTGGGCAATCAGCTTGTCATCGATGGGGTTCGAAAGGTCCAGCGCCATCATGACATCGGACAGCTTCGTCTCTGTGTTGTCACCGAGGTCAACGCCAACGGGCAGTTTGAGCGCCGCTTCGGCGCTCATCGCGTCTTTGATACCGCGTGAGGCAACCTCGACCAGGACTTGCGCGAACGGGTCCTGCCCTTCGGGCCCGCTGGGGTTAGCGGTCTGCGGAAACGAGAGCTTGCCTCGGTCATAGAGCAGGATACCGTTTGACGCCAGACGGGACACGGTTTCCGCCACGATGCGCTTATTGATGAGGTCCAGTTCGCTCATCGACCCGAGCGCATGCGCGGCTACCGAGGTCGCGCGGTACGAATAGCGTTCGTTCGGCCGCCAGAAACGGACCACCATCGTGTCTGGCCCCAGTGTCTGCCACGCGCGTTGCGACTCACCCACGCGGAGCTGATACACCTTTTCGCGGATACGCAGCTCGTCAGCGGAGTAGACAGCCCAGATCTCTTCGCCGTCTTCATCCTCGTGACCGACTAGCCAGCCTTCACCGGGGACGTTGTAGTGCACACCCATGAGCTTCATGAGCTGCGATTGACCGCCGATACCGCCTGCGAGACGCGCTACGGCGTCCGCCGCGGGCCCTTCAGCGATCGGCAACGGCTCGTCACCGCCGGGGATGTATTCCGCTGCGAGGAGGCGCACGCGCGAAAGGGCGTTGCCTTTCCAGTTCACGGCAGCCGCGAACTCTTCAAGACGGTAGTAGTAATCCCACAACTGGTCCTGTACGGAGTCGTATTCGGGGTTATAGGCGCGGCCAGTGGACAGCACGGAAGCGGACGCTACAAGCGTGGTGCCGAACGCCGGAAGTTCCATCTGTTGTCCTAATCCCCGTCGATGCGCCCCAGGAACCCGACCACGGTTGACATCGCCAGCCATGTAAGTATCGGGTAATCGAGTCCATACGCCCACGATAGTACCACCGTAGTCGCTCCCGACACCCAGAATCCGAGGCACCACGGGCACGAGAGGAGATACGCAAGCTTCGAATTGAAGTGCGTATCTGAGTCTGCCGGGCCATGCTTCACGTACCACCGTCGTTCGAGTCCGAACCGAATCCGGTCAAAGATGGGCTCAGTGATCTTGTCGGAGGTGACTAGTCGTGTCACTCGGTAAGCCGCGAGCGATGCCAGCGCGACTAGCCACCACTCATGCATTATCAGATCCACCCTTCGGCTTACGCGGCAATGTCCTCACGAATGCGAGGACGAGCGCGCCGAACGGGATCGCCGCTCCCAGCGCAGCCTGCCACAGTGCGATCTCTTTGGCCTCCGCGTCGACATAGAACGCGAAGAGCGCGATCACAGTCAAGCCGAAGGCGTACACGGTTGC
>Ga0207707_10006729_pt1 | contig 10036 bp, 6 predicted proteins | sample KBSC83BmetaG_FD_184336 | JGI IMG/M metagenome (GOLD analysis project Ga0207707, IMG submission 184336) | Corn rhizosphere microbial communities from Kellogg Biological Station, Michigan, USA - KBS C8-3B metaG (SPAdes) (version 2) | ecosystem: Host-associated > Plants > Roots > Rhizosphere ... | reverse complement strand
CAGCGTCGCCACATTGTCCTTGCTGCCGGTGAAGTAATTGTCGACGCACAGCACGTCATGGCCTTGGCCGACGAGGCGCTCGCAAAGATGCGAGCCGAGAAAGCCCGCGCCGCCGGTGACGAGAATACGCTTCCGTGTGGTCCGCATCGCGATGTCCTGCCTTTCCACTTACCGCTTCGCCTGGCTCTCGCGCAGCGCCTCGCGACGCTCGCGCTTGTCCGAAGGCTCGGTCGGCGCGCGGCCGACGCTGACGTAGTAAAATCCCGCGGCCGACATGTCCTGGGGATCGTAGATGTCGCGCAGATCGATCACGGTCGGCGTGCGCAGCAGATCCTTGACCCGCGCCAGATCGAGCGCGCGGAACTCGTTCCATTCGGTGACGATCACCAGCGCATCGGCATCCTGCATCGCCTCATAGGCGTTGGCGCAGAAGGTCACGCCCTCCATCAGCTTGCCCGCCTCCTTCATGCCTTCGGGATCGAAGGCGCGCACCGCAGCGCCCGCCTCTTGCAGCGCCGGCACGATCGCCAGGCTCGGGCTGTCGCGCATATCGTCGGTGTTGGGCTTGAAGGTGAGGCCCAGGACGGCAAGGGTCTTGCCCTTGACGCTGCCGCCGCAGGCGCGGATGACGCGCTCGGCCATGGCACGCTTGCGCTCTTCGTTGACCGCGATCACCGCCTCGACGATGGTGATGGGCGAGCCCGCATCCTGCGCCGTCTTGGTCAGCGCCAAGCAATCCTTGGGGAAGCACGAGCCGCCATAGCCCGGCCCGGCATGGAGGAATTTCCTCCCGATGCGCCCATCGAGGCCGATGCCCTTGGCCACATCCTGCACATCGGCGCCGACCTTCTCGCAGAGATCGGCGATCTCGTTGATGAAGGAAATCTTGGTGGCGAGGAAACTGTTGGCCGCGTATTTCGTCAGCTCCGCCGTCTCGATCGCGGTGAAAAGGATCGGCGTCTCGTTGAGGAAGAGCGGGCGGTAGAGCTCGCGCATCACCGCGCGCGCGCGTTCGCTCTCGGTGCCGATGACGACACGGTCGGGGCGCATGAAATCGCCGATCGCCGAGCCTTCGCGCAGGAATTCGGGGTTGGACACCACGTCGAAATCGCCATCGGGCCGGACGCGGCGCAGCGTCTCATAGACCTTGCGGCCGGTGCCGACCGGCACGGTCGATTTCGTCACCACCACGGTATAGCCGTCGAGCGCGCGCCCAACCTCCTCGGCGGCGCCGAAGACATAGGAGAGATCGGCATGACCGTCACCGCGGCGCGAGGGCGTGCCGACGGCGATGAAGACGGCATCGGCCGATTTGACCGCGCCGGGCAGATCGCTGGTAAAGGAGAGGCGCTTGGCGGCAACGTTGCTCGCAACCAACTGATCGAGGCCAGGCTCGTAAATCGGCATCTCGCCCCGTTTGAGGCGCGCGATCTTCTGGGCATCCTGATCGACGCACACCACTTCGACGCCGAACTCCGAAAAACATGCTCCGGAAACGAGGCCGACATAGCCCGATCCGATCATTGCAATACGCATCGATGCTCCCTCATGACTGCGGCAAGAACGCGACCGGACGGCGAAAAATTCCGTGCGTCCCGACGCGGCCGCCCCGCCTCCGCGACCCCGAACCGCCGCGTTGCGAAGCTATCCTATTTCGCGCAACACCTTGGCAAAATTCGGGGAAACGAGCGTGAAAATCGTGACAAGGCGGTGACCGGCGGTGGTTAAGACGCGGCTGCGACAACCGGCCGCTCCTCCCCGAGCGCGGCATCGAGCCGGCGCAAGGCGGCGGCCCAGCCATAATCCGCGTCGATGCGCCGCCGGGCGCGCTCGCCGGCGGCGCGGCCTTTCTCGCCAAGCGCCGCGACGACGCCGCTCGCAAAGCCCGGCGCGCTGGCCGAGCAGAAAATCTCTTCGCCGACGGCGAAATCGAAGCCGTCGAGCGCCGCCGGCGTCGCCACCACCGGCTTGCCCATGGCCATGCCTTCGAGCACCGTGTTCTCGATGCCGCGCGCCACGCGAAGCGGCGCCAGCACCGCATCGGCATGGGCGAGGTATGGCCGGATATCGGCGGGATCGCGTTTCAGATGGATGTCGCGGCGCGCCAGCGCGCGGATCGCGCGCGAGGGGCGCGCGCCGACGATCCAGAAATCGAGTGTCGGCACGCGATGCCGCAGCATCGTCATGACTTCGGTCGCGAACCAGACCGCCGCCTCGATGTTGGGCGCGTAATCCAAGGCGCCGGCGAAGACGACCGAGCGGCGGCCGGCGCGATAGGGATTGGCATAGTCGCGGGCGGGATCGAAAAAATCCTGGTCGACGCCGTTGCGCAGAGCGAGGATTCGCGCCGGCGCGCGCGGCGCCCGGCGCAGGAAGAGATTGGCCTCGGCGGCGGAGGCAAAGAGCGTGTCATCGCAGCGCGCGGCGACCTGGCGCTCATGCGCCAGCAGCACCCGCTCCTGGCGCCAGCACAGCTCGCTCTTCGGCCAGCCGCTGGTCTCGGCGGCGCGGCGCCAGCGCTCCGAGCCGAGCGCGATCATGTCGATGATGCGGCGCGAGAATTGGTAAGGATCGAGATAGGGCGCCATGCCCGAGTGGCTGACGAAAGCCGCGCTCGGCTGATGCGCCGCCATGGTCTCGGCGACCCAGCGCTGCAGCCGCGGATGCGCGCAAGCGGCGGGGCTCACCGCCCGGCCTTGGACGAAAGCGACGCCGCTCTTGAGGCGCGTTGCGAGCCGGCGGCGCCGCACGGCCATCACGCTGGCGCAGATCTCGCCAAGCTTGGCGATGCCGTCCGCTTCCGCCGCGCTCTCATAAAGGCAGCCGAGATGCACGCGATGGCTTGCCGCCAAATGACGCAGCATGTGCCAGGCGCGCGCGCTTTCCCCGCCTCCCATGGGAAGCGGCATCCGGTGCGCGAGAAAGAGCATGTCAGACATGGAAGGCGTTACCGGAATCGTCGCGGGCCGCCACGCGGAGAACGCGCAGCGGCGCAGTATCGCTTGGATTTCGTTAACACCCCGCTAAGCTTCGTCACCGCCCGCCGTCAGATGCGGGCAAATTGCCGCAAAGCCGCGGCATTGCCCGCCCCGATGCCGCGCGCGCGGCGCGGCGGCGTCAATCGGCGGCGAGGGCCTTGTCGGACCGCTTCGCCTTGTCGTCGGTGCCCGTGGCGGAGCCGAGCCGGCCGGCAAAGTTGATCTTGCGCTTCATATCCTCTTCTCCAAGCGCGGCGAGGATCCGCCGATACCGCCGCGCCTGTTCCCATAACCCATCCAAAGCCCGTCTCCATCTCTCGCAAGACCCTCCCCTTGCGGCGGAGGGGTGTTACCGAGCGATCATGTCATCATTGAGGCGAAGACCGCGTCGGATGGTTTTAGGCGGGCTTTCGCTGCCGCGGCGTTAACGCGCGGCGGAAAAGAAAGGGGGCGGCCGTCGGAGCAAGAGCACCTGGGCCGCCCCGCCTCGGACTTCTGCCGTCGTCCTTAGAACGAGATGATGCCGTCGATCGAGAACAGGAACTGGTCGTCCTTGGTCCCGGTCGAGGTCGCGCTGGCATCGAAGGCATGCGCGCCCGGGTTCATCCCCCAGGAATGATCCCAGCGGAACTCCGGACGGATGGTGAGGCCGGCATTGAGCGGGGTCTTCGGCAGCGCCGGCTTGTAGTTCACGCCCAAGGTCAGTTCGCTATAGGTCGCCTTGCCGTTGCTCAGCACCGAAGCGGGCGACAGCGCGCGCTGCACGTTGACGAAAGCCGTGCTGGCAAGCGGCGTCGAGACGAAGAAGCCCTGGTCGTCGCGGAACACTTCGGCGCGGGCGCCGAAGCTCAGCTGGTCGTTCCACGCATAGATGCCGTAGAAGGCGGCGCCTTCGGCGCTGGCGCGGAAGAGATCGTCGCGGATGTAGTTGATCTCGTTGGCGACGGTCAGCTGGTCATTGACCTTATAGCTGGTGACGATGTCGTAAATCTGGCGCGCGTGATGATTGGGATCCTGCGCGACGCCGGCGCCGTTGCGATAGGTGAAGGAATTGCCCTTCACATAGCCGTTCTCGGGCCCCAAATGCGCCAGGGCCAAGATCGTCAGATTGGGAATCGGATTGTTGACGCCGAGACCGGCGAGCAGCGCGGGCGAGCCGTTATTGTCGCCGCCGCGCGTCGGCAGCCAGGCATTGACGCCCGAATCGACCCCCGCCCAGACATCGAACATCGAATTGATGTGGCTGACCGTCTGGACGCCGGTGTGCTTCAAGGGGATGCCGTAGTTGAAAATATAGGAATGCGTGTAGAAGAAATTCCCCGTCGCATCGATCACCTCGTAGCCGATCGGCGTCGAGTACATGCCCGCTTTCACATCGACGCCGCCCGAGAAGAACTCCGGCAAATGAACTTGGCCGTTGAGCTCGGTGATGTCGAACTGGTAGGGGCTGTTGGTCGCGTGATCCCAGACGCCGAAGTAATGCGTGATGCGCGCATCCGTGCCGTAGAGCAGCTGGGCCTTGAAGCCCCAATCGAGGCTGGTCGCCGCGGGATTGAGGTCCTTCTCGGCGGTCAGCATCAGCTGATTCATGCGAAAGCTGTTCGAGCGATCGGTGAAGAGCTGGCCGAAATTGGTGTTGTTCTCCGGGTCGTCGGGATTGAGATTGGTGCCCGCCTCGACATGACCCGAGAACATCACCGGGCCGATCATCGGATGCGCCGGCGTCTCGTCCGCGCGCGCGGGCGCCGCTGCCGACAACCCGATCAACAGCGCGACCGCGGCGGTGCCGGACAAAAATTTATGGCTCATGCTTCTCACCTCTTTCTCAAGACCATTCAACCACGCCCAACTGCGCGCCCGGTCCTCAGGCGCCTATTTCGTGGGCAGCTTGCTCAGCAATTCGACAAACCAAGCGACGATTCCGAACCCTTCGGCATTCCCAACAACCACTCTGCAATTCGCTTGCCAGTTCTCCGCACCGGTTCGGCCGCACGCCGCAACCGCGGCGCGCCTCGCTGTCTGTCGCGACGGATTTATGACGGACGATTCCTCAGCGAATCAATTGTATTGCGTCTGCACAATGGCGATTCCCGCATACTGATGCGGGAAAGCCACAATCTGTGTGCAATGCAGCAGATTTGCCGCGGGATGCCGGGACCAAGGCTCGGGGCCGCGTCCGTCTATCACGCGCGGCCCGGTTAATCTAAAATGAAGCCGGCTGCGAAGAAGCCCGAGGCGCTCGCATCGGCATCATCAGAGGAGGCGATCGGCCATGAAAAAGCTCTTGATCGGACTGGGCGTGCTGATCGTGGTGATCATCGCCGTCGCCGTGATCGTGCCCTTCTTCATCCCGCTCGACACCTACAAGGCGAAGGTCGTCGCCCTGGTGAAGGACGAAACCGGACGGGACATGCACATCAACGGCAAGGTGAGCTTCTCGCTGCTGCCGAGTCTCGCGCTCGAAGCCAATGACGTGACCCTCGCCAATCCGCCGGGCGCCGCCGCGCCCGACATGCTGAAGCTGAAGACCCTCGCGGTGAAGCTGCGGCTGCTGCCCCTGCTCCATGGCGAGATCGATGTCGACCAGTTCAAGCTGGTGCAGCCGGTGATCGATCTCGAAGTCGACAAGGCGGGCACGCCGAACTGGGTGTTCAAGCCGGCGGCAAAACCCGCCGCGCCCGCGGCGCCGGCCGCGCCGTCGACGCCGCAAACCGCCGCCGGCGGCGGCGGGCTGCCCCAGATCAGCCTCGGCGATGTCAGCATCGTCGACGGCCAGGCGAGCTATCTCGATCAGCGCACCGGCGCCAAGCATGTCCTCAGCAATATCGACATGCAATTGTCGTTGCCGGATTTCGCCGGACCCTTCAACGCCAAGGGCTCGGTGACCTGGAACGGCGAGAAGATCGTGCTCACCGCCGCGGTGGCGAAACCCGGCGCGCTGCAAAGCGGCGGCACCAGCGAGCTCGAGGCGACGCTGCAATCGGCGCCGCTCAAATTCGATTTCAAGGGCAACGCCACGGGAGCGACGCTCGCCAAGATCGAGGGCGGGACCGATCTCTCCGTGCCGTCGGTGCGCGGCCTCGCCAAATGGCTCGGCGTCGCGTTCAATCCGCCCGGCACGGGCTTCGGCCCCTTGAGCATCAGCGGCAAGATCAGTGTCGCCAATTCCAAGATGGCGTTCACCAATGCGGCGCTCTCGCTCGATGCGATCAAGGGCACCGGCGCCATCGCCATCGACACGCATGGCAGCCGGCCGGTGCTGTCCGGCCGGCTCGACATCGACAAGCTCGACGTCAATCCCTATCTCGCCCCCGAAGGCGGCGGAACCACGCAACACCCGGCGGGCAATGCCGCACCCGCCGCGTCCGGGCAGCAAGCCGCCGCGCCCGCGGCCAAATCCTCCGGCTGGAGCGATGCGCCGCTCGATCTCTCGCCGCTGAAAGCGGCCGATGCCGATTTCGACTTCAGCGCCAATTCGATCCTCTATCGCAAAATCGCAATCGGCAAGAGCGCGCTCGCGCTTCATCTGAAGAACGGGCGCTTCGAGGCGGACCTCACGCAAATGGCGCTTTATCAGGGCAAGGGCCAAGGCAAGATCGTCGCCGATGGCAGCGGCGCGACGCCCGCGGTGGCGATCGATTTCGATCTGTCGGGCGTCGCCATCCAGCCGCTGCTGCGCGACGCGATGGATTTCAACCATCTGACCGGCAGCGGCAATCTCGCCCTCGACGTCCAGGGCCATGGCAAGAGCCAGCGCGAGATCGTCTCCTCGCTCGGCGGCAAGGGCAATCTCAACCTCGCCAACGGCAAGATCGAGGGCGTCAACCTCATCGCCTTCATGAAGAACGTCGCCTCGGCGGCGACGGGCAGCGTGGGCGGAGGCAACGAGACGACCTTCGGCGCCTTGACCGGCACCTACACCATCGCCAACGGCATTTTGCACAACAACGATTTGAAGCTCACCTCGCCCGAGATCCCGATGTCGGGCGCCGGCACGGTCGATCTGCCGCGCCGCCAGGTCGATTACAAGCTGACGCCGAGCGTCGCCGGCCTCGTCGCGGTCCCGGTCGACATCACCGGCCCCTGGGACAATCTCAGCTACCGGCCCGATCTCGCCGGCGTCGCCAAGGGCCTCGCCGAAGACCCGGGCAAGGCACTCGATGTGCTGAAGGGCCAGGGAGGCTCGGGAGGTGGCGCCAAGGGCGCAGGACAACAGTTGCTGAAGGGGCTGTTCGGCAAATAGCAAGCTTACCCTCGCGATGACGCAAGCCTCGGCCGCGACCGGCGCGTTGCTCGCGGCAGGGGGCGTCGCCGAGATCGAGCCGCATCGGCTCGGCGAAGCGATCGCCGAGCTGCGCGCCGCCATCGCCGCCGAGCCGCGGCGCGCCGATCTCCACGTGCTGCTTGCGCGCTGCGCGGCCCGGGCGGGCGAATTCCGCCGCGCGCTCGAAGCGGCGGAGCGTGCGATCGCGCTCGATCCCGAGATGCTCGCGGCCTATCGCGCCGCGGCGGACGCGGCGCTTGCCGCATCGAAGCAGGCCGCCGCGGCGGGCGCCGCGAAAGCCAGCCGCGATCTCGTCCGATACGCCGCGGGCGCGGTGCTGGCGCTCGGCAAGCGCCAGCACCGGCAGCGGCTCGACGCCGCCGAGGAAAGCCTGCGCGAGGCGGCCGCGCTCGATGCGAAATCGGCAGAAGCGGCCTGGGCCTTGGCCGAATTCCTGCAATCGCGCGGCCGCGACGGCGAGGCGGAAAAGCTCGCGCGCCGCGCGATCGCGCTCGATCCGCATCCGGCGCATTTCTATGTGACGCTCGGCAACAGCGTTCGCGCGCGCGGCCGCTGGCCGGAGATGAACGCCGCCTATCGCAAGGCGCTGGAGCGAAATCCGTCTCTGCGCCAAGTGCGCGACGCGGTCGAATCGATCCCCTTGCTCAACATGATCTACGACGAGGCGGCGAGCGGCGCAGCGATCCTTGACGCGCATCGCGCCTGGGGCGAGGCCATTGCCGCGGAGCCGCGCGCCGCCGCGCCGCGCTTTGCCAATAGCCGCGACCCGGAGCGGCGGCTCAAACTTGCTTTTCTTTCGCCGGATTTCCGGTATCACGCGGTGAGCTTCTTCTTTCAGCCGCTGCTCGCCCATCTCGATCGCGGCGCGGTGGAGATCTTCTGCTATGCCGAAATCGAGGACCCCGATCCGGTGACGGCTTATCTGCAAAGCCTCGGCGGCAGCTGGCGCTGGTCGCACAAGCTCGACGATCGGGCGCTCGCCGCGCAGCTCCGCGCCGACGGCATCGACATCGCGATCGATCTCGCCGGCCATACCGGCGGCAACCGTCTTCGCGCGCTTGCGTTGAAGCCCGCGCCCGTTCTTGCGACCTGGCTCGGCTATCCGGCGACCACGGGCCTTGCCGCGATCGACTGGCGCATCACCGATGCGCGCGCCGATCCTCCGGGGCAAGAGGCGTTTCACAGCGAGCGATTGCTGCGTCTGCCCGAGAGCTTCCTTTGCTTTGCGGCCTATATGACGCAGGTGCCCGAGCCGGCGCCCTCGCCCGCCAGCCGGTCCGGCCAAGTCACCTTCGGCTCCTTCAACAATCCGCAAAAGCTGTCGCCCAGCGCCGCGCGCGCCTGGGCGCGGATTCTCGCCGCCGTGCCCGGCTCGCGGCTCATCCTCAAAGCGCTCGCCTTCACCGAGCCCGAGCAGCGGCAAAAATTCCTCGACCGCCTCGCCGCTTATGGCATCCCGCCCGAGCGCGTCGCGCTGCGCCTGCCGCAACCGGCGATGCCGGATCATCTCGGCTCTTATGCCGAGATCGATATCGCGCTCGATCCCTTTCCCTATAACGGCACGACCACGACCTGCGAGGCGATGTGGATGGGCGTGCCGGTCATAACGCTGATCGGCGCGCATCACGCCGGGCGGGTCGGTTTCGATCTTTTAAGCCAGCTCGGCCTCGAAGAGCTCGCCGCGCCCGATATCGATGCCTATGTCGAAACCGCCGTGGCGCTCGCCGGCGATCGCGCGCGTCTCGAGCGCTGGCGCGGCGAGCTGCGAGAGCGCATGCGCGCTTCGCCGCTGTGCGATGCGCCGCGCTTTGCCCGCGATTTCGAGAGCGGCTTGCGCCGGATGTGGCGCGAGTGGTGCGCGTCATGAGCGAGACGCAGAGCCGCATCGAGCACCTCATCAACCAGGGCATCGCCGCGCAGCAGGCCGAGCGCTACCTCGACGCCGAGCGCGCCTATCGCAGCGCCCTCCAGCTCGACCCGACGCATCCGCGGGCGCTCGCCCTTCTCGGTATGCTGGCCGGGTTTGCCGGGCAGTTTCAGATGGCGGTCGGGCTGTTCCAACGCGCGCTGCAACGCGATCCCAACAATGCCGACCTCTATCACGATCTCGGCGCGACCTACCGCCAGCTCGGCGACACCCCGAACGCCTTGGCCGCGTTCAATCGCGCGATCGGGTTGCGGCCTGCCCATCTCGATGCCTATCGCGGCGCCGCCGATGCCACGCTCGACGCCGCCGAGCAGAAAGCGGCGGAGAACCGCCCCGGCGAAGCGGCCGAGCTGCGGCGCGGCGCGGCGAAATATTTGATGAAGCTTGGCGCGCATCAATACCGGCTGCGCCAGAAGGCGTCGGAGGCGACGTTTCGCGAAGCCGTCGCGCTCGATCCGGAGAGCGCCGACGGGTTCTATTCGCTCGGCTCGCTGCTGCACGAGTTGAGCCGCCCGACCGACGCGGTCGCCATGCTGCGCCGCGCGATCGAGCTCAACCCCGGCGATGCCGAGGCGCATTGCAATCTCGGCAGCGCCTATTACCCGTTGGCGCAATGGTCCGAGATGGAAGCCGCCTTTGCCGCGGCGCTCGCGCGCAATCCGAATATGCGCCTCGCCAGCCAAGGCCTCGTTTCGACGCGGCTCGGCCGGCTGCTCTATGACCACCGGTCGACACCCGCGGAAATTTTCGCGGCGCACCGCGCCTGGGGCGAAACTGTGGCCGCCGACGCGGCAGCGACGCCGGCCGCGCCCTTTCTCAACCCGCGCGAGCCCGACCGGCGGCTGC
>Ga0207707_10006728_pt1 | contig 10036 bp, 5 predicted proteins | sample KBSC83BmetaG_FD_184336 | JGI IMG/M metagenome (GOLD analysis project Ga0207707, IMG submission 184336) | Corn rhizosphere microbial communities from Kellogg Biological Station, Michigan, USA - KBS C8-3B metaG (SPAdes) (version 2) | ecosystem: Host-associated > Plants > Roots > Rhizosphere ... | reverse complement strand
TCGTGGCGGGGTTCATCGGGAGTCCGGCGATGAATCTGATCGCGGGGGCGATCGTGTCGCGGCCGGGAGTGACGGGGGTGGAGTTTCGCGCGGAGGACGACTCGTTCTCGATGGCACTGAGTGGGGAGTGGGCGGAGCGACTCGGAGGGTATCGCGGGAGGGCGGTGATTTTGGGGATTCGGCCGGAGGACATCGAGATCTTGCCGGAGGGCGCGAGCCGATCGGAGCGCGCAGCGACGGTGCGGGTTCGGCTTGATGTCGTGGAGCCGCTGGGCAGCGAGGCGTTTCTCTCCGCGCGGATTGGCGCGAAGGAGATTACGGCGCGCGTGCCGCCGAGGGAGTTACCGGCGGCGGGGAGTGAGGTGGGGCTGAGGTTTAAGGCGGAGCAACTGCACTTCTTTGATGCGGGGAGTGGGGAATCGCTGCTGCTCCACTTTTTACATCAGGCCTGAGAGGTTTACTCGAGCAGTTCATCTGACGTATCTAGGTAGCGGCCTCAAAACTCATGGCCCGCAACTATCATCGGGAAGAAGCGAGGCCGAGTCCGCGTTGTCGCATTCATGGAGAGACTCGAATTCGTATCGCCTCCGGCATCGAAGCCGCGCGCGATCGGTCGCAGGCTTGCGAAGGATGACTCTACGGTACTCCTAAATCGTTCGCACGCGAGGTTTACACATCTATAGAATGACTCGATGTGCGCTTTCGGCACGATGCAGATGCTTATACTGGTGAGGCTATTATCGGCGAGTGAACCATGTTTTTAGAGCATGCAATCGTAGACTTTTCCTGCGACACTGTCTGACTCGACATTGCATCTGGAATCATTTGCGCATTCACGCGTCGCCTTCTCGAAACTCTGAGCAAAGCCGGACGCGTTCCATCTGAATACAAGCAGATCGGCCGATACGGGGTTTGTTGACAATCGTCGCGTCGCACGCAACAGAGTATCGGTATTAGCGAGCGCGAATTCGGGCCCGACATCAACATGCATTCCGTGCCACTCAACCGAGTGCTCCGTTACTGGTGAGTGCGCGTGATTCACAACGCGCATGCCACCTACGATAAGCGTCGTGGTTACCAGAATGGTTATGGCTGCCATTGTGAGGTACCGCACGTACTGACGCATCAAAATTGCCTCCGTCTTGTCCAATCAACCGACAACGACCAGTCTTCTTGCGAGTAATGGCACCATATTTTTCTTCTCAACACTCGCGACTCAGCGTAATCACCAAGGCCATCCGTACTCTCGCTTCACCGCCTCCTCCGCGCCTTTTGTCGCGCTCTGCGCGGTCTTGAACGTTTCGTGTTGATACACCTCCATATCGTCTGCTATAAACTGGGAGTTCTTTTCGAGGTCAATCCCTAATTCATCCATCTTTTTGACCATGCGATTCGCTACCTTCGCGTGATCCTCCGTGTCTTTACCGGCTTTGCCTAGACCTGTGTCACGTCTGATCCTCGCCGTGATCCCATGAAGGAGCGCACCCTCAAAGGCTTTGGCGCGCGCTTGACCGCGCTTCGCCAGGCCCGCGGCCTCACGCAGGAAGAGCTGGGCGCCGCGGTCGGCGTCTCCAATCGTATGATCGACTACTACGAGCGCGATGGCGCACAGCCGCCCGGCGCGATGCTCGTCGATCTCGCGCGCGCGCTCCGCTGTTCCACTGATGCGCTCCTCGGCGTCACCGCGATGAGTGACACGCTCGCGCCCAAGACCGCACGGCTCTTGAAGCGGCTCCAGCGCATCGAAGAACTCCCGCCCGCCGATCAGCGCGCTGTGCTCAAGCTCGTCGATGCCGTGCTCGATACCCGCCGCCGCTCCACGCCGCCGTCGCGCGCGAAACGCAAAGCCAGCTGAGTGCCGATACCAGCAGCAGCTAACGAAACGAAGCCCGACCAAGTCATCCGGTCGGGCTTCTTCGTACTCATGCGATGAAGAGCGTTTCGATCTGAGCGACGGCAGCCTCCTCCAAAACCATCATCAAGCTGGTCGGTTCGGCCGCTGCGAGTCCCACTCAACGGCACTGATGGCTGCCAGGCTGACGAAGAGGGATGGGCGTGCTGGTAAACGAGCCAAGAAGGCGCGACTACACGCACTGGCTACGTCTCGATATTCATTCCAAGTGGTGGCGGACACTGAGGAACAGTCTGCGATGAGATCCTGCAGCGGTGTTGTGTGGTCGTCATTCACTTGCATGCCTTCAATGCCGATGACGGCCAGATCACTGGCCTCACAGCGCGACACGACATCGAGCGCATCGCCGGGGGTGAGTAGGATCTCACCCCCGCGAACAATGCCGCGACGTCGAAACCCATCAAGTATCTGCTCAAAAGTCATTCTGGTGTCCCTAGAATGGGCTCTTCCAACTGGGGTCATTCCGGTTCGATATCTGCACTACGTCTCCACTCTTGTTGTTCCTTACCACGTAGCTCCCATCTTTGTTAATGTAAGCCGTCGCCGGATCATTCATCCGTGTGCCGTCCGCCAAGTACCGACTATCCGTCGTCGCTGCGGTGCGATCAGGATTCGCGATGGTACCGTTCACATCGTCCTTCGTCCATCCACGCTTGTCGAGCTGCGCTTCAATTTTCGATCCGAAGCTGGTGGTAACTTCCGAGCTGACTTCCTCACTGGCAGCTCCGGCGGCACCTGACCCGCCAGTCTCAAAGAGAATGGGACTGAAAATTAGCGGAACCGTTCGTGCAGCCTCCCGCCACGGTCCTTGAAACCAAGCGACGAAGGCTTTCCAGCAGTCTTTCCCAACGGTGCACAAGCCAAAAGGATCAGAATAGTTGATCGGATCTCCACCTGCAAATCCGTACGCGTTCAGCCCTCCCGCGAGCCCAATCGGGTCTTCCTGCGTGAAGCGGCCAGTCTGCGGGTCATAGTACCGATTCCGCTTGTACTGCAGTCCCGTTCCCGCTTCAGTCTTGCCCTCGAGTAACGTCCCGAGCCAACTCCACTCGGGCCACTGAGCCGTGTACATTCGCCCGTAGTAGGCATCTATCGGAGTCCATCCAGTCTGCACGCAGTTCGCGGTCGATCCGGACGCGCACATTATGTCACTTCCGTCCGCAAATGTCGGGAACAGTGCTCTGCCACGCCAGGTATAGTGCAGCGCCATTAGAAACGGCCCCGGTGCATAGAGCGGTTCTTCCGTACTATTCTTGTCCTGATACCCGAAGCGAACGAGACCTAAAGGCTCATCCACTGCCTGTCCATGTAAGTAGAGCACCTTCCCCCACAACCGGGGGTTTGTAGGCGAGCTGGGCGCATCGTCTTCGATAGTGCTGTCGCCCGGCCCCTGGATCTCCCACAATTCCGCATCGCCGTCCCAGACCGTGCGTCGCACATTGCTCTTGCACCGCCCGTCTACCTCATTTTCTGCGGTCGACTCACCACAGTCTATGCGACTGCGGACGAGAACGCGGCGCCCCAACGCGTCGTAGGCGTACTCGTCGAAAGACGAAGTCTGGTTGCCCCCTCCCCCTTGTCCATACTGTCGGTTCACCACTCGTAGCTTGTTCTGCGCATCGTAGTATGAGTGCGTCGAAGTGAGGTCGAGAATCGACCCTCCCTGCGGACCTTTAACCGAGGTGGAGTCACGCACGATGTTCCCGGCCGCGTCGTACGTTAGCACCGACCTTTCGTCGTTGCCTGGGCCTGAGCGCTGCCGGAGACGCCCCTGTCCGAGCGCCGTCCCCAGCGAGTCATAAGTGTAGATCGTCGTGAAGTTAGAGTCAGCCTCGTGAACCTGGCTCGCCAAAAGGACGGCGTCCATCGAGGAATTGCGTGAGCTCCACACCTGATTTCCGAGCGCATCAAGCGTGAAGGCATTGGCATCGGTGGACTTGGCGGGATAAGACTGTCCCGCTATAAAATCAAAGACGAAAAAAAGGTTGACGGCATTCGAAGTCACCAATTCCCCCAGGCCTCCATAAGCCATGGATGATGGAGGCTCCGTGGCCAAGCCTCCTTGCGTGGTGCTCGTCACGCGTCCCTGTCCCTCTCGCGTGAGCACTGTGCGATACAATGTGTCGACCGAGAAGAACATCGGTCCGCGAGTCGCAGTGTTTAACGTCACGAGTTCGGCGACGCTCCCCTCCAGATTATAGAACGTCGTATCGCGCACGCCACCCGGGTATTGGGTCCGTACGGGCCGGCCGTCGGCGTCCTCGGTGAATGTGAAAACATTACCCAGCGGGTCGGTAATGCTTTTTAGCTGACCCATTACGGGGTCATAGCCGTACGTCGTCGAGTAGCGAGTTCCCGTGGAGAACACGGTAGGATGTAGTAGTGATGTTCGCCGGCCTGCGTCGTCGTAGACGTAGTCGAGGATGTACCGATGCTGAACGGTGTCGCCCCACACCGTGGGGCTTGCCGTATAGTTGCGCACCACTTCCGTATCCGAAGCGAGCAGTCCATTGGGCAGATAACCTCGTCGAATGAGCGCGGCATAATTAGCGGCGTGCAAGAGATTGCCAGAGACGTCGTACGTAAACGCTGCAGTATCGGCTGATAGACCCAACCCGCCGCCGCTGTCATTCGAGTACTGGGGGAATGGCTTACGGTAATCGCCCAGTTCTATAACTTTTGGATACGTGACAGCGGGGCTGACCTGGCGGCTCAGGCGGTTGAGGGCGTCGTACGTCATCGCAATGCGAAGCCCGCGCCGGGTGATGGTCGTGTCGACATTTCCAGCAGGATCGTAGATCATGCTATCCGCGAGGCCATCGACGGCGATCGCCTTCACCTTGCGGTGTGCGAAGTCGTAGACGAAGCTTTCCTGCATCGTTCCAATCTTTGCGAGGGTGTCAGGCAACTCACTCCGGCTCGTGGAGACTACGTTGCCTTCCGGATCGTAGTGCGTGACGAGCACCGTCCGTTCATCGGGTTGACCGTTGCGAGCCGGGCCGAAACTCACCGCACGAATGACACGATCTGCTGCGTCATAGATCGTGGAATCTTCACGCATCTGCGTTTGCGCCAGGTCGAGTGGGCTCTTGATCAGAGTATCCCTGCCGTACACGTCGCTATAAACGTGTGTCACGAGTCCTCCCGGACTCGTGCTCGTCGCTAAATCGCCATTGCCAGCAGCGTTGTACGTGAAGTGCTGCGCTACCGTCGCTCCGCTGTCCGCCTGCAACGCAGTCTGCACCGACGCAACGAGCAACGTCGTCGGGTCATAGGTGAAGGTCACCCTGCGAGTAGCGTCGGGACCGGCCTGCTGCCATAGGCGGTTACCATGGGCGTCGTATGACATCGTATCGCTCGGAAGTCCCCCAGACCGGTCGATACGCGCGACGAAGTCCCAAAGTGTATCCCACTTGAAGGAGCTGGTCACGTCAACACCGGAGCGGATTGGAGATAGGTCCGTCGACAGCTGCAAGTTGCCTCTCGCATCGTATGCGGCAGTGCTGGTGAAGCCGTTGACTCGCCGTAGCTGCGTTACCAGTGCAGGGAAACGTGCGTCGGCACGCACGAGTACCGTACTGTCGCCGAGGGCGTTGAAGATCCGCTGGGGAGCGCCGAAGCGGTCAAGAAACATCCTAGTCGAGTCGCCGACATCGTTGACATCATCCCTCGGCCCATTGAGGAGCGAATATGAGTTCGTGGGCGTTGCCGACGGCTGGCCCGGCAGTCCCAAACTCTCCAGCGCGCGAAACTTCGTGACAATCGACGGAGCGGGCGATGCCATCGCGACACTCACCTGGGACAGCTTACCTCCGACGTCGTAGTTGTACGTGGTCACGTGCAGGCGACGATCTGTCCTCGTTTGCACACGTGCCGTTCCCGATACGTAGGTGAGGCCCACCGTCGTGGTATCCGGATCTGTGAAGCTAGAGATGGTCGTTCCGGTCGGATTCGCCACACTTGTGATTCGCGTAGCAGTTCCCGCGGTGAGCTGTACCGACGAAAGCGTGGTGTTGGGATTCCCATAGGTGAGCGTGTAGCTGGCTGCGGCGGACGATGGCGGCACAGTGATCGTCGTCAGACGGCCACTCGTGTAAGCGAACGTTGTTACGTCGCCGAGCCGATTGGTCGTGCTGACGTGCTGGCCAGCGCTATTGAACTGCACACGAACACCGTGCTCCGCGATTCGCGTGTACATTCCGGCGCTGAATGTGATCGTGTCGGGCCGGTCGACGGCAGCCGCTCCCCATTTCGAGCCGCTCACCACTGCGTGGTACACGCGCGCGCTGCCATCCCCTCCCACCCAGAGGAGATCGCCGTTGATCGGAGTCAACTGCTCCAACCCGGCGAGCCACCAGCCGGCGCCGAAGGGGCTTGTCTTCCGATTCACTATGAGAAGCGTTCCCGAAACGAGTGTCGTTTTCGTCGTAGCGCCGAAATAGTTCGTCACGGTCAGAGTGTAGGGATAAACGCCGCTCGCGTAAGTTGCCGCATCGAATCCCAGCGTAAGGCGACGCGTCACGCCTGGCGCCCATTGACTCGTAGCTCCCCAAGTGCCCACCGCCGGATGACGTCCGCTGCCGTCGGTGAGCGCCATGTTCACATTTACTGAATCGGGCTTCGAGCTCGAGTCCGATTGGCTCACACTGACGGCGACAAGGGCGAATGGTTGCGCGTGCTCGCTAGTGTAGAGAAGCGTCGGAGTGCGCGCCTTGTTCTTTGTGCGCACTGTTGCGAACGGATGCACCAAACGCAGGTCACCGCACTCATAGGCGGCGTCATTGCCTGCAGCTACAGTGAGGCAGAGATCGCGCGCCACCTGCTCGCCGGGGTTTACCGACGACACATTCGCGACAGCGGCCATCGGCACCGGCGTCGGCGTGGTTACCGTCATGCTACCGGTCGAAGTCGCAGTACTAAACGATGCCGTGAGCGAGAGCGGTCCGCTTACCGTATTGGTCGCGGACGTGGTGTACGTCACGGGGACCGTTGCGGTGAGACCAGCTCCGATCGTGACAGGCGATGGCGCCGAACATGACGCGAGCGACGGGCTCACGCAGCTCGTCGTCATCACAAATGCAACCTGCGCGTCCCCCGTGTTCGTAACGTTGAAATTCGCAGTGCGCGTCGTGGAGGCTGGAGTCACGACCGTGCTCGCAACCGGGCTTACAGAAACACTGAAAGTGTGACTGGCGACCGCATAGCTGCCGTTGTCAGACGCCGTGTCGAATGACGCTGTTATTCCGGCACTACCTGTCGTATTTGTCGGTCCAGAGACAAACGATAGGGTGTCGGTTCCTGACTGCCCGGCGGATAGCGTCAGGGTGCCTGGAGCAACGTGGCAGCCCGTGACGGCAACTCCGCTGCAATTAGCGACAATCGCGAATGCCGTGCTCGTGTTGCCGTTGTTTTTCACAGTAAAGAGAGCGGTCTGACTCGTGTTGTGAACGACGAGCAGCGCCTGGCTATCGGGGGTCACCGACACGACGTAGGCGTGAAAGCTGACCGAGTAGCTTCCTGCATCGGTAGCGAATCCTGCGTATGTCGCCGTCACCCCAGCAGTGCCTGTTATGCTCGGAGGGGTCGTCCAGGTTGGACTGGGCGTGAAGGACAACGTGGCGGTTGTCGATTGTCCTGCTGTCAACGTGACGGACGACGGGGACACACTACACGGGCCCACCATACCCGTGCACCCCGACGTGAGCGCGTACGTCGCGGTTGCATTCCCAAAGTTGTGCACGGTGAACGGCGCGGTCGCGGCGACGCCAACGTCTACTCCCATAGCTTGGCCGTCTGGCGTTACTTGGACCGTATATGTCGGCGGCGGGTTGGACGTCATCGCGAGCGTGCTCGACACCAGGAGTCCGTTCACAGTACCACGCACGACGACAGCCCCTGTGCCCGGCGTCAGCGATACATTGTACGTGACAGTGACCTGCGTCGGATTCAAGATCATGGCAGCGAAACTCGCCGACATACTGCAACTCGTGATGATTCCGCTTGGCGTGCAGGAGATTGAGGTGATCGATTTCCCGCTCACGAATGGAGTCAGCGAGAAGCTCATAACTCGCGTCAATCCCGTGGCGCCGGAGGCTACTGAAACGGGCGACGGATTGCATGGTGAAATGCTCGCTGCACCGTTGACACATTGAGCGTGCGCACGATCAGGCGTGGCCGCGAGAAGAAGAGAGACGATAGCTACAAGCGACAGCACGACTGCTATACGGAAAGTGGCGCGCATGACGACTCCGGCTGAGGGCGTCGGCCATCCTATGCACGCAAGTGGCCAGATCAATCACATCGCCAACTCTCGTAGCCAGCTTCACTTAGCTCCGTGAATCGAAGGGACATTCGCAGGCATTCGCGGCGACACCTCGCGAATTCACGCGAACAAAGCGCGCGATTCAACTCGAAAACGGCCGGCTCGCGCCATCTACTCCCTCGCCTAAAGGTCGCGTTGGCATCATTATCCCAAGCCGCTTTATGTGGCGGTACAGAGTTCCACGATGCATTTCGAGCGTGTCGGCCGCGGATTTTGTATCCCATCTTGATTCCTCCAGAACGGTGAGTAAGCGCTGCCGCTCCAATGAGTCAGCCGTCGGCGCCGATGAGTAATAGCCGGACCTCAGCGCGTCCTCTATATCATGGCTTCCCAGGTAGGGCGTCGTCGCGAAGGCAGCGGCCCGTTCGAGAACCTGCTGAAGCTCACGAATATTTCCTGGCCAGCTGTGCTCCTGGAGCAGGCGTAGCGCACCGTCAGTGACACGAGGGATGGCTTGCGCGCGTTTGGTATTGCTCAGGAAATGTTGCGCCAGCAATGGTATGTCATCCGGCCGCGCAGTGAGCGGCGGCATCGGTATCACCGCTCCGCTCATTCGCTGCAGCAGATCCATGCGAAAGCGTCCGCGCCGTGCTTCTTGCTCCAGTACGTCGTTCGAAGCACAGATAACACGGAATTCGCTGCGACGATCCATTTTGGCGCCAACCGGTCTGAAAACTCCGATCTCAATCGCGCGCAAGAGCTTTGCTTGCGCACTCATCTCCAATCCAGAAATCTCGTCCAAGAAGAGAGTGCCTCCGTTTGCCTCGGCGAGATAGCCCGCAGACTCTCCCACCGCGCCGGTAAACGCTCCTTTAACATGTCCGAACAACGCGTCCTCGAACATCGTATCCGCGATTGCACGGATGTTGAGTGCGACCAAGTCGCCGCTACGCTTGGAGGCGATGTGAATTGCGCGTGCAGCCAGTTCCTTGCCGGATCCCGTGGGTCCCTGCAGCAATATCGACAGTCCCGTCGGAGCTATTCGCTGAATCAGATCTCGCACTCGGCGGATTGCGTCGGAATTACCCAACAACAGCTCATCAATCGTCAGCGACGTCATTGGTCGTTCTCCTTGGCACGGTTGAGAAGCGGTGTCGTGAGGCTGTCCGCCTCGGCGTCGGTGCGAATCACTCTGGGCGTCAGAAACAGGAAGAGCTCCGTCTCCGTCGTCTCGCGGCTCACGTGACCGAACAGACCGCCCAAGAGCGGAATGCTCGAGAGAATCGGAATACCACCCTGGTTGTTGTCGCGTTGCTGATCGCGCAGGCCTCCGAGCGCCACGGTCTGGCCGTCCTTGATCAGCAACTGCGTCTGCACGGATCGCGTCGAGATGACCGGCGCGTTGAACGCGACCTCGTTCGTCGCACTGTTCACCTCCTGCGTTACGTCGAGCACGACGTATCCATCCGGACTGATCGTCGGTCGTACGACCAGCTTCGTGCCGACGTCCTTGTATTGCACCACCTCATCTCTGGTCGCCGCGTCCGTCGGCAGCGAGCGCGATACCTGAACGAACGGCCGCTGGCTTCCGACAAGGATCTGAGCCTCCTGGTTATTCGCGGCGATGATCACGGGGCGGCTCAGAATGCGGACGTCCCCTTTCGCGGCAGCGGCAGTGAGCGTCGCCGTCAGGCCGACGCTCCCGAGATTCATCACCTTGGCTACGAAGTCGCCCGTGATCCCTTCGCTCGACTGGCTCCCCGAGGCGGTGGCATCTTTGGTCCCTCGGATACCGGTCGCCTTCGTGCTCGCGTCCACGCCAAAGGAGAAGCTACGATCGCGTCTCACTTCGGCGATCATCA
>Ga0207707_10006726_pt1 | contig 10037 bp, 7 predicted proteins | sample KBSC83BmetaG_FD_184336 | JGI IMG/M metagenome (GOLD analysis project Ga0207707, IMG submission 184336) | Corn rhizosphere microbial communities from Kellogg Biological Station, Michigan, USA - KBS C8-3B metaG (SPAdes) (version 2) | ecosystem: Host-associated > Plants > Roots > Rhizosphere ... | reverse complement strand
CGCGTTTCGGGGCCCGCTATGGAGGAGCCGCGCCAGGGATATGCGCCGGATGACATGGGTTCCGCGACCGCGGCGTACGTCCAACTCCATCTGACCTTCGCGGCTAGAATTTAGCCTCGGCCATAGTTAGGTCCCTCGGCAAATTACAAATCGACGTAACGGACGTTAGATCAATGCGTGTACGGCGCCCAACGAGCGTTTCAGAATTCCGGGAATTCCGTTTTGCAAGGCTCGTGTTGGTCGCTTCTCCAAATCATGTGAGCAAGCTGCGTGGACCTGCTCAACTTTGCGTGGATGGCCGTATACTTCGCACCTTCACTGAGGGATGGACAATGAGCGACCATTTAGACCGAGAAACGTCACTATCGGTGGAACTAACCGAGACAGGTGTAAAGGCAAAGTCACAAAGTCGGTTCGTTGCGGCAGTCGATCGATTAGGCGGCAACCTAATGGAGTTGGTCAACGCGCCAATGGAGCGACGGATAGTCCGTGAACGCACCATTGCTGCCAGCGAAGCCCAACTGATTGCAGCGGTCACTAAGTTCGGGATTGAGAAGTTGCATAGCGACCCCGCTTTCGCAGAGCGTGTTGCAGAACGCCACTTCACAAGAGTGTTTGAGAAGCAACAGAACAAGGATGCGGTGCTACGCGAGGCACTCGAAGATCTTCGCCACGACCAAAGCACGGAGGCGCGCGCCGAACGGCCTCTAGACGCAGAGTTCCTCGATAGATTGGAATATTACGCTGAAGGCGCATCCTCGGAGCAACTTCGTCAGAAGTGGGGACGAGTTCTCTCGGCAGAGATCAAAAAGCCTGGAACATTCTCGCTCAAGGTTATGCGCATAGTCGATGAGCTTGATGCCGCGACCGCGCAAACATTCGAGGGCACCTGCAAGCTCGCATTCAATGGGATCGTCCCGAGATGCCTCGTAGGTACTCTCCGCTTCCAAGACCAAGTCAGGCTCGTATCGGCCGGATTGTTGATCGACCCGGGCATTACTGGCCACATCGCTGAATTTAGCGTGGCAACGTCAAGCCAAGGAAAGGAACTTTGGACACTTGAGTTCAAGAACGGAAGATCAGTTTCCATCCCAAAAGATACGGACATGCCCGAACCGGATGGGATGGACTTCACCGGACCTATTCAACGAAACGAGGAGAAGCCCGCCGTGCCCGCTTATTTGATGACTGAAGTTGGCGGCGCGATATCCACCATCTTTCCACCAAACGACGCAGGCGCGATGTATGTCAGCAAGCTCAGAGACGCGCTCCCGAGTGTGGAGGTCATTGAATATCAGGCCGACGCGGATGGGCGATATCATTCTTTGCCTCAACAAGGGGTGGAGAGCCGTGAAGGAGGTATGCATGCGTAACCTTGAGTGCTCGGATGCGCGAACTACAAGACGCCATGGAGCGCTATTGCGAGACGATTATAGCATTGGGCCACTGAACCTCTCTCCTATTCAGATGGGAGTAGCTATTGGCATGCCGCGGAGACCACCGCCGCTGTCCGGGAGGCAATGAAGCGGTACCGCGTCTAGGTTCGGCCTTGCCGGCGGTAGTCTCTGGTGGCAGCAATGGCGAAGCAGCCAAGCTGATTTGTCCTTGTTTTTCCGACCTTTCTGTTGGCGCCCGTCGATTCCCCTGGGAGCGAAATTACTCGAAGCCTTCGAACATTCGGCTAACGAGTGTCTACACCAACCTTCGGTGACGAGTTCGGCTATCTCACTCTCCTTGTGCTTCAAAAATCTATTTTCACAAACCAATTCAGTCCGATCCTCTGGTCCAGTTCTTTGCGCATAATATTTCACTTCCGTTTTTCAGAAAATCATGTTTCTATCCCCGCATCCCGATTCGCCAGAGGGGCGCTTCTAGATCGTCAAAGTGTCGAAGCGGGATGCGGTGGACGCGACCTTGTCGCCTGACGTGCGGCTAAGGGAGCGGACGGCGAAATCGTGTGGTCCTGGCGCCCCGATGCTGGCGCCAAGTCTTCGAGGGCGAAACCTCGAAGGCGACGGGGGCTATCAAGCCGGCACCCCGGGGAGAGCGCGTATAAGACGTAAACCACCGCGCAGGGAATGCCGGAATGTTCGGCGTACCTGTCACGACTTGCGTGCGTGCTCTCTACCCTTCTGCACGCAAGGCTGCGGGTGCGTTTCGGCATCCGGCATTCCCTGCGCCTCTGTTCTTCAAGGCGCAAGATTGACGCATCACCCGGGCATTTCCTGCCGCGGGAATGCGGACGCGCATTCCACTCGCTGTCGTCATTCCGGGGCGCGACGAAGTCGCGAGCCGGGAATCCATACTCGGGATCGTGGTTCTGGATTCTCTGATGTGCAATGGCACATCATAGCCCGCCGCGTCGCGGCGCCCCGGAATGACGAGGAGGCTGCTGTTTGAAAATCCGAAATTGAAGGCGGGATTACTCACCCCCGCCGCTGGCGGAGGGCCCCCATCGTTGCTACATTAACTCCCGCGAGGCTGCGTCGCGCGTCAGGAGCCATATATCCCCGGGGCCTTATCGATCCTTTAGGGAACTGTCCCTGGCCGGGTCCGTGGATCCGGACATATGGTGCCCACCTACTTTCGTAGGGAACTCCGGGATCGAGTGCTTCAACGGCGTTCGCGGCTTCGCACTTCGCTCCGCCGTTTCGGTTCAAGCTCTGAGTCTCTGGAATACTGGATCATCCGCGCCCGAGCGCAGTTGCGCTTCAGGCGGGTGATGACAGTGCAACGTGACGCTGGGGGTTGCCTTGCCGATAGTACAATCGAAGGGGGAATTGCGCGCGATCGCGCTGGCGAAGCGCGATGCGTTGAGCGACAAACAGCGCGAGGCGGCGGCGAAGGCGCTGGCCAAGCGCGGACTGCCGATCGAAATCGCCGCCGGCATGGTCATCTCCGGCTATTCGCCGATCCGCAACGAGATCGATCCGGCGCCGCTGATGGAAGAACTCGCCAGACAGGGCGCCCGGCTCGCGCTGCCGACCATCAACGCGCGCGGCAAGGCGCTGGTGTTCCGCGTCTGGCGGCCCGGCGACCGGCTGATGCTCGGCATGCTCGGCATTCCCGAGCCGTCGCCGGCGGCGGCCGAGGTCGTGCCCGACATCATGCTGGTGCCGCTCGCCGCCTTCGACGCGGTCGGCCACCGCATCGGCTACGGCGCCGGACATTACGACCACACCTTCGCTTATTTGCGCAAAACCAGGGACGTTCTCGGCATCGGGCTCGCCTTTGCCACGCAGGAAATAAAGGCCGTTCCGGCCTTGTCGCACGACGTACCGCTCGATTATGTGCTAACGGAAAAGCGGGCGTTCGATTTCCGGAGCGGTTGACTTTGCGAATTCTGTTTGTCGGTGACGTGGTCGGCCGGTCCGGGCGTGCTGCGATCTCAGATCATCTGCCGGGCATGGTCCGCGACTGGTCGCTCGATCTCGTGGTCGTCAACGGCGAAAATTCCGCCGGCGGTTTCGGCATCACGGAGGCGATCTATCAGGAGCTGATCGACGCCGGCGCCGATGCCGTCACGCTCGGCAATCACGCCTGGGACCAGCGCGAGGCCCTGGTGTTCATCGAGCGCGCGCCGCGGCTGGTGCGCCCCGCGAATTTCATGAAGGGCACGCCGGGCCGCGGCTCGGCGCTGGTCGACACCAAGAACGGCAAGCGTGCGCTCGTCATCAACGCCATGGGCCGCGTCTTCATGACGCCGTTCGACGATCCCTTCGCCACCATCGCGCGCGAGCTCGACGCCTGTCCGCTGGGCGAAGCGGCGGATGCCATCGTCGTCGATTTCCATTGCGAGGCCAGCAGCGAGAAGCAGGGCATCGGCTTCTTCTGCGACGGCCGCGCCAGCCTCGTCGTCGGCACCCACACCCATGTGCCGACCGCGGACCACCAGATCCTTGCCGGAGGCACCGCCTACATGACCGACGCCGGCATGACCGGGGATTACGACTCCATCATCGGCATGCTGAAGGAGGAGCCGCTGCGGCGTTTCACCACCGGCATCCCCTCCGGAAGATTCGAGCCCGCCACCGGCGTCGCAACGCTCAGCGGCGTCGCGGTCGAGACTGACGACAAGACCGGGCTGGCGGTAAAGATCGCCCCGGTGCGAGCAGGCGGCAGGCTCGAGCCCGCGCTGCCGGGATTCTGGGTGAAATAGAACGCAAAAGATGGCCAGGAACTCGGTTCACCTCTCCCGCTTGCGGGGGAGGTCGCTGCGCTCGAAGAGCGCAGCGGGTGGGGGATCTCTCCGCACGAACAGTGCGACTCGCGGAGGCACCCCCGCCCCGACCCTCCCCCGCAAGCGGGAGAGGGGGCGCAACTTCGTCGCGGATGCGTTGCTCTCAAATCGGAGAAGACTACGTCTCCCGGAACCCCATGCGGAACGCGCCCCAGTGGCGGCCGCGGATCAGAATCGGAGACGACAGATCCTTCATCAGCACGAAATTGCCGCCGCCCATGTCGCGGCGGTAGGTCTGCAGCAGGAACGGTTTGGTGTTGGCCGCGACCTTCTTCACCGCGCGGTCACTGAACAGCCGCCGGTTGCGGCAGTTGGCGTTGTTCCAGACCGGGTCCTTGCCCTGCGGCTGGCGGTAGTTCGGATTGTGCGTCGGCAGATAGCCGCCGCGCGCCCAGGCGACGCAGAACACGATGCGCGGGTCGGATTTCTGGATCGGGTCCTGGATATCCGGCAGCACGCGGTCGGTGAACTCGACATAGTCGGTCATGTACTGCTTGGGATCGGTGCCCGGTATCTCGCGATACTTCTCGTCCATCAGGCGTTCGAGCGTGATCTCGCCGCGCTCGATCGCGGCCTCAAAGGTCTGCGAGATGCGCCGCGCGGTGTCGACGACGACGCGGATCAGCGGCGCGTCCGAGGTCTCGACGCCGGAATCGGCGATCATCGCGATCAGGCCTTCGGAGACTTCGAGCAGTTTCGCCACGCGCTCGTCGGCGTGCTTGAGCTCGGAGGAGGAGAGATCCACGCCCTTGGCGAGGTTGCCGAGCTCGGAGATCACCTCGTCGCAATGGGCGAGGTTGGAGGTAGCTGCCCGCGTGACGCCGTCGATCTCCTGGCCGACCCTGGCAAAACCGTCCTGGACGCGGGTGATGATGCCCTGGATTTGCGCAGCACCTTCGCCGGCGTTCTTGGCGCGCCCGGAGGCCTCCCCGCTTTCGCCGATGAGGCTGCCGACCTGGCCGTCGAGCCCGCGCACGGTGTCGCCGATCTGCTGCGTTGCCTGCCGGGTCGCTTCGGCGAGGTTCTTGACCTCGCTCGCCACCACCGCAAAGCCGCGGCCGGCGTCGCCCGCCCGCGCCGCCTCGATGGTGGCGTTGAGCGCGAGCAGGTTGGTCTGCTTGGCGATCGCCTCGATCGAGGTGGAGACTTTTGCGACCTGCGCCAGCGCCGACGACACCGCGCCGAGCCTGGATTCGATGCGGCCGACGGCCTCGATCAGTTCGGCGATGTGGCTGACCGCGGTCTCGACCGCGCTCCGCGATTGCGTGATCTCGTCGACGGCAGCGGTCGTCGCCGACTGCACCGCCTTCGAGGCGCCGGCGATGTCGTGGTTGGCGGAGACCATGGTTTTGGCAGTCTGCTGCAGATGGCCGAACCGCTCCGACTGGCTCAGGACGCGCTGCGCCACCTCCTGCACATTGCCGGCGACGTCGGCGAGCTCGACGCCAAGCCCGCCGATGCGGTTGGAGAGCTGGTCGACCAGCCGCTCGCTGTCCGAGGGGGCCGATGCGGTGGTGTTCATCTGTGCAGCGTTAGCGGTCATGGTCATAGTTTGTAAGCCGTGCGGAACCCGCCCCAGTGCCGGCCTCTCAGGCGGATCGGCACGTCGATCTCGCGCATCATCACGGTATTGCCGCCGCCCATGTCGCGCGCATAGCTCTGGATCAGATAGGAGCGCTGATTCTGCCCGGCCGCAAGCCCGGCCGCGTCGTTGAAGATGCGGCGATTTCGACTGTTGGCGGTGTTCCAGGCCACATCGCCGGGCCGCTGCGGCTGCGAATAGACCCTGTTGTGCACCGGCAGGTAGCCGTTGCGGTCGACCACGGCGCAGAACACCGTGCGCTTGTCTTTCGCAAGGAAATCTTCCTGCAGCGGGGGCAGGGCGCGGTCGGCCCAGTCCAGGAATTTCGTCCGGTATTGAACCGGATTGGTGCCGGAGATTTCCACATAGCTTTCGTCGAAGAGATCGCCGATCGAGACCGCGCCGGAGGCCAGGCCCTGCTCGAATATGCCGGTGAGCTCCGCGCCGGCTTCCAGCGCGCGGGTGACGGCCTCGACATTCTCCTCGCGGATCGACCACAGCGCATCTTCGATCTTTTCCGCCAGCGCCGCACCGGGCGCCTCGAACCGCGCCTGTGCGCCGGCCCTGGAATGCTCGCTGACGCGGATGCGGCAGGGACCGATGCCGTCCAGCGTCGCATCCAGGCTTTGATGCAGCGGCAGGTTAGCTGCGTTCGGCCCGCAGATCAGGATGCCCTGCGAGGAAATCTCGTAGACGGGAGCCGAGATGCCGGCGACCTCGATTCCGATGTGGCACGGCAGCTTCTCGTCCCGCCGGCGGTCTTCGCCCTCGCCCTGGCGCAGCAGCAAGGCGCTCCGGGTCTTGAGCTTTTGCGCAAACAGCGTGACGGCCTTGCCCGCGCTGGCGACGCTCTCGCCATGCGCGGCGGCAGCTTTCGTCGCCTCGTCGATCTCGGCGGCGCTATTGGAGACCGCGACGATGAAATGCGAGGCGGAAGCGGCGCTTTCCGACATTTCACCGGTGGTGCGGTTCTGCTCGGCGACTGCGCCATTGACGTTCGCGAACACGGGCCGGATCGCCTCGATCGCCTGCGCGATCCGGTGCACGGCGTCCGCCGAACCCGCGGCGTCCTTCTGCAGTGCATCGATCTTTTTGGTGATCTCTTCCGTGGCGCCCTGGGTCTGCACCGCGAGCGCCTTCACCTCGGTCGCGACCACCGCAAAGCCGCGGCCGGCTTCACCGGCGCGCGCCGCCTCGATGGTGGAGTTGAGCGCGAGCAGCGTCGTCTGGCGCGCGATCTGTGCAATCAGGTTCACGACATTGCCGATCGCGGCCGAAGATTCGCGCAAGCGATCGACATTGGCGCGCGCTTCCGTCGCCGCGGCGCGGGCCTCATCGGCAAGTTTGCCGGCATCGCGCACCTGCGCGCCGATGCCCCCGGCCGAGCGCGTGAATTTTTCGCTGAGCTCGCCGAAGCTGGTTGCCGTTCCCTTTGCGGCGCTGCTGTGCCCGCTCAAGGCGCCGGTCCGCTCGCGGATGGTGGCAAGGCTCGCGGCGGTCGCCTCGGCGCCGCCCGCGACCGATTGCGCCGCCCGCTCGAGCTGGCGGATCAACCCGCCAAGTTCGAGATCGAGCAGTTCGAGGATTTCCCGGGTCGATTCGGCTTCGCGGACGGGCACTACATCGACCCGCGAGGGAGTTTTTGCCTCGGGGACAAGCGCAACCGCTTCGGGCACTCGCTTTTTGAATAAACCGAACGCCATGATCTCTCGGGGGAGCAAGCGGGAGTTGCGAATGCGATCCTTGCACTTAGCCGTGAAATCAGGGTTAACAAATTTCCTCATATTCCGCCTGACGGACCCTACTTTCGTACCCGTGGCAGCCCAAATCTTTGATTTTGCCCAATCTTGAGCCTATAACGCCGCGCTTTCCGCCCAGACCCAATCGATTCCCCCACGAGATACCCGCATGGCCGGCCATTCCCAGTTCAAGAACATCATGCACCGCAAGGGCCGGCAGGATGCCCAGAAGTCAAAACTGTTCGGCAAGCTGGCCCGGGAAATCACGGTCGCGGCCAAACTGGGAACCCCGGATCCGGCCATGAACCCGCGGCTGCGCGCTGCCATGGTCGCGGCGCGGCAGGAAAACATGCCCAAGGACAATATCGATCGCGCCATCAAGAAGGCGATCGGCGGCGAGAGCGAGAACTACGATGAAATCCGCTACGAGGGCTACGGCCCGGGCGGCGTCGCCGTCATCGTCGAGGCGCTGACCGACAACCGCAACCGCGCCGCCTCCGACATCCGCTCCTACTTCACGAAATCGGGCGGCAACCTCGGCGAAACCGGCTCGGTCTCCTTCATGTTCGATCGTACCGGCATCATCGAATATGATTCCGGTGTCGCATCCGACGATGCGATGCTGGATGCCGCGATCGAGGCCGGCGCGGACGACGTGATCTCGGGCGAGAACGGCCACGAGATCTACGCCTCGCAGGAAAGTTTCCGCGAGGTCGCGAAGGTGCTGGAAGCGAAGTTCGGCGAGCCGCGCAAGGCGGCCATGACCTGGAAGCCGCAGAATACGGTCAGCGTCGACGACGAGACCGGCGAGAAGCTCCTGAAGCTGATCGACCTGCTCAACGAGCACGATGACGTGCAGAACGTGTTCGCCAATTTCGAGGTGTCGGACGCGCTGATGGCGAAGATGGGCGGTTGATCGGCGCCGCTCTCTTGCCCTCGCAGTCGAGTAAATAGCACTTACTCAATTTGCCTGTGTGGTCCCCGCCGCGGAAAATCGGGCGCCAAACGTGAACGTCTTCACATTCAACTTTAGATAGCGAACGTAGTTTCTCTCCGCGCGATGCATGGGGTGGATGAATGTTGTTGTTCAACAGGAGAGAAGCATGGCACTGCAAATTGACACATTCACTGCAACGAGTGGCGTGACTGCCCATCCTTCCGTGCAGGTGACCGTTCCCGCGGGATACAAGATTCTCGGTGGCGGCGCGTTCGATCACTGGACCGGCGCGGGCAGCCTTCTGACGGCATCCTATCCCCTGAACGATCAAACCTGGTTCGTCGCCGGCAAGGATCACGAAATCTCCGCGCCTGCATCGATTACGGCCTATGCCATCGCCCTCCACGATCCGAACAACGAATGGGAAGTGACCATCAAGTCGGAGCCCAGCAATCCGGCGCCGCATCCGCAGGCGGTCGCCACGCTTCCGCCGGGCTTTGTGCTGACCGGCGGCGGCGCCTTCGTAAATTGGCACGGAGCCGGCAATTTGCTGACGGCTTCGTTTCCGAACAGCGACACGAGCTGGGAGGTTCGCAGCAAGGATCATGACATCTCCGATCCTTCCCAGATCACGGCGTATGCGATCGGCATGCGGCCGAGGCATAACGGAAAGCGACTGCAACATGAGATCAAGAGAGCGCGAGGGGCTGTAGCGGCACATCCCTCGGCGCAAGTGCAACTCGATCCGGGCTGGAGCCTTTCGGGTGGCGGCGCGCTGGATGATTGGACCGGCGACGGCAACCTGCTCACCGCCTCGTTCCCGCAGGGTGAGGCCTGGTTCGCCTTTGGCAAGGACCACAAGGTCTCCTCGCCGGCCGCAATCACCGCTTACGCCATCGGTCTTCGGGCCTAAGGCATGATCGGAAAAAGTGTGAAGCGGTTTTCCCTCGCGACAAACGCGGAACGCGTTTGCGCGGAGATCATGCCCAAACAAGGAGCCAAAGCGCGATGACGATTCATCCTAAAGTCATTGCACTTTAGCCAACCCGGTCTGACAGGTCGGCTTCCGACTTGACGCGATTTGCATGAAAATGGGCGGGGCGGGACGCGCAATGCGTTCCGTCCCGCCCAAGGAGATCAGTTTTCCCTAGGGTAGACGTTCTGTTTCTGTTTCGCCACCCATGGCCACGCGTTATCACTCGAACATGGCATCCCAAGCGATTCGCTCCCCCCTTCGTATCCTCGGCATCGATCCGGGACTCCGCCGCACCGGCTGGGGCGTGATCGAAAGCGAGGGCAACCGTCTTTCCTTCATCGGCTGCGGTTCGGTGGAGCCGCCGGACAGCCTGCCGCTGGCGAGCCGGCTCCTGGCGATCCATCAAGGCCTCGCGGCCGTGCTCCGCGATTTCGCACCGGCGGAAGCCGCCGTCGAGCAGACCTTCGTCAACAAGGACGGCGTGGCGACGCTCAAGCTCGGGCAGGCGCGCGGGGTCGCCATGCTGGCGCCCGCGATGTTCGGCATCGCGGTTTCCGAATATG
>Ga0207707_10006725_pt1 | contig 10041 bp, 8 predicted proteins | sample KBSC83BmetaG_FD_184336 | JGI IMG/M metagenome (GOLD analysis project Ga0207707, IMG submission 184336) | Corn rhizosphere microbial communities from Kellogg Biological Station, Michigan, USA - KBS C8-3B metaG (SPAdes) (version 2) | ecosystem: Host-associated > Plants > Roots > Rhizosphere ... | reverse complement strand
AAGCGCCAACGAAATACCAGCTTGTCATAAATTTAAAAGCCGCAAAAGCTCTCGGGCTTTCGGTGCCGCAAACGCTGCTTGCGAGCGCCGACGAGGTAGTCGAATAACGATACTGTTTGCTGCGGTGTATGAGTCCGTTGATGGGGGCAAAGCGGACCTCGCGGCTTGATTGCGCCGAGGGGAGCGGCATCATGGTGGCGCATTGGCATGCGCCAATAATCCCGCCGATTTGATCGATTGTGAAGCCGCCCCCCGTGAACCTCGGCGCGCTCCCCGCAGACATATCCCCGTTGGCCTTATTGCTCCATCGGGAGCTGGCGACAGGGAGCGCGCCCCATGATTTTCATCGACCAGATCGCGGAGTTAGCGGCCGAAAGCATAAAGGCAGCTTCTTTAACGCCGCTGCGAGAATGCAATCATCGAGACGCGGGCCGTCGCTCATCCCCGCCAACTGGACGAGGAGGGCGCGCCGGTCCGGACTTGAATGAATACGATGCTGAGCAGGCCGGAGCAAAGCAGGCCTGGACTAGCTGAACGTTTCGCAGTTGTGCGAAATCATTGTCGTATGTGGCCCCTGATGAAAAAAAAGCGCCCTGAGGCGCCTCAAGGCCCTCATGACACCGATGCGCGCAAGCAGCGTCGGCCCGCCCGACGTCGCGACCAGCATCAGGCTCTCAATCGCGGCTTGCCATTCAGCGGTGTCTGCTTCTTTCTTCGGAAATTTGGTCGCGTAGGTCGCCGCATCTAGCAAGGTGACTAGCTTGCGGCCGGACGGGAGCGGAATCGGATCGTTGAATCGGCACTTCCATCCGCTTGCCGCCCTGCGGGCCAATGTCGTTTTTCCTTGCTCTCGACCAGAGCGGTGGGGCCGTCCAGCCGCTCCCTGGCGTGTTGGAATCCTTCCTGGTCCGCCGAACGCTACGCCGCCTCGTCGGCTTCACCCTCCGGCATAAGCAGGAGATCCGTCAGGCCATGAATTTCCAGTTTGTGCGTAAGATAAAACAGCTTCGCGATTTCGCTCTTTCGGAGATGCACATGCATCTTGTAGTCACCGCCAAGCCGTAAATTCGCATGACAATAAAGCGTAACGCTTCGGACTTTCCCCCGCGCTGACGGATGCGGGCTGATTTCGGTAATGAGCACCGGATCATTCTTGTTGAACGGTTCGCCCCCCGTTCCGGTTCTCACTCCTACCAAGTCAACGTCGAAAACTTCGGTTGTGCCGCAATCGCGTGACCAACCTGTTGCTGTAAGTCTCATGGGCTCTCTCCAAGAATATACAAGAACGAAGTACTACGAATAAGAATATCTTACAAGTTCCGTGTTGATCTAATTCGGAACTGGACTCCTGTTCTTGTTACGTTCTAATACGGGCATGACGCGCGATCGACCCGCCTCTTGGCGCATGCCGAACACGAACCAAATGGAAAAGCTGGCCGCAGGGCAAGGCCACGCGCAGCCGGCCGCCGATCCGCCACCTGACACGCCGCCACCCGCTGAATGGTGGGATTCGGTTCTGTCCGACCCGCGCGCGGCCCGTAAACCGTGGCTTCCGATTCAGCAGCGCCGGTTATCCGAAATCCCGCGAGAGTTGCTTCGCATCGAGTGCCTACGATGCTTCCGAGCGGTTGAAATACAGCGCCTCGACGCGATCCGGCTCTGCGGGCCGCATGCAATCTGGAAAGACGTCGGCCAAGTGTTGCTGGATGACGGTTGCCAGCACAGAACAGGTCGGCTTGAGGAGGATGGTTGCTGGCCTGATTGGTCGCGGTAAGAATTGCTGAACTCTTCGTCGTTGCCTTGTACTGTTGCTTATATCTTTTGTTCACCAAGCACGGGGTGCTGAGCTCTAGCGAAGGCCTCCGAGTGTCAAATGCTGTCAGAGTTTTCGGGAGACGCGGTGACATCCATAATCGAGCAGATACAGCGGGATGCTGTGGACGATCGTGTTCCGGTCAGTACCTTGCTTAGAAGGGTTAAGCTGTCGGCCGCTAAGCTTGGCCTCGGGGCGGTCGAAGATTGGGTTGAAAGCGAGCTCAACGGCTACAAAGGACCTGTGCCCGATTATCGAATGGCCAGCGGCCGACCAATGTCGCAAAATCCGGTAAGAGGCTGGGAGCCGATCGGCGGTTACATCGAACAGCTATCTAAACGCGGGGTCGGAGAATCGGTGGCGGCGATCGAACAACTGATCAGTGGTGCGAAGGACGGTGGAGTGTTTCACGTCTCGTTTTCCGACAGCATCATGGAGAAGCTCAATGAGTCCAACGGCACTCATGGTTGGCTCGCAGCGCTCGAGGTCAATAAAAGCGTGTTCGTCGCGATATTGGATCGAGTCCGAAATATGGTTTTAGATTGGGCTTTGGCTATGGAAAAGGCTGGTGTCCATGGATCGGACTTTAGTTTTGAGCCTGCGGAAAAGAAGGCGGCGCAAACGGCGAGCACCACCATCAACATCGCCAACATTGGTTCGTTTGCGGGGAATTTAGGAACAGGGAACGTTTCTGGTAACCTCGCCGTATCGGACGTTAGCGTTACGTTAGCGAGGAATCTCGTGATCAAATCCGAGGTAGAATCGACGAGTTTGAAGAGGCTGGCGTCGACGTCGGAACGTTGACTGCGCGCTTGACTGAAATTGAACAACTCTTGTCGAAGGGACCAGATGTCGGCCCGTCCTTAAGGGGCCTTTTAATCGACGTGAAAGGCATTCTGGTGGGCGCCGCGGGTAATTTGGCTGCGACCGGAGCGCTGACTATGATAAATTCATTGTTGGGAACTGGTGTCCCCGCGCCTTGATCTGAGCCGCCGGGTCAACCGCCTAGCATTTTGGCAATCATCGTGACCGCCCCCGACGCGATCAAACTTCCAGTGGCGCCGGAGAGTGCGTTCCTCAAGTCAGTAAGCAACCCGCGGAGGACCGTTTGATCCAGATTTGCGGATTTGGTCTGCTTTGCAATATCTGCGAGTGACGTGTCCAACAACTTGGCATCAGCCCCGGCAGCTTTAAGGGCGGCTACGTGGGGTTTCAACTGCTCGACCAGGTCCTTCAGATCTTTCACTGAAATGTGGGAAGCCGAGATGGCGCCGGAGCTGTTTTGCGAGCCTAAGTTCCCCACCATAGAGCCGATCGTGCCGATGTTGAATGTGGTAGATGCTGTGTTTGCCAGTCGTTTTTCATCGCTGTTGAAACTCATGCCTTCTCCGCTGATGCCAGCTCGCTCGAGTTTGAGCGCCCATTCCAAGACCAAGTTCCTCACGGCATCGAGAAGGCCATGAATCTGACTTGTCGAAATATGAACGGACATCGTCCCGAAATTTATGTCCATCGCCTTATTCAATTCCAGTATCATTCCAGTCGGGATAGGGAATTGGACGTAGCTGCCTTCGTTTTGCTCAATCAGTGCTTCGAGAGAGGCTACCGACTGTCGGACGGTGCACGACGCCAACATTTCATTCATGCGTTCGTCGGCGAAAATTATCGGAATCCAACCCCGATAGGGGTTGAGAGCCTTTGGCTTGCCCTGGAGTTCCCGGTATCCTGGAGGTGCTTCCTTGTAGCCGTGGAGTTCTTGTTCGACCCATTTCTCCGCCGGCGGCAAGTTCAGTTTAGATGCCGCTGCTTTGACTTTGCGCAGTAACGCGGAGACCGGGATCTTTTGATCAAAAGCGTCCCGCTGAATTTCTTCGATAAGTCCGGCCATTGGAATATTCCGCGCGCCAAACGTTCTTACAAACTGCCCAATTTGACGACTGTTGCTAGTGACGTTGCCAAATGCCAAAATCTGTCTAATCTCTGAGAATACAAATTTAGCGCTAAGCTATTATTTTTGCTTGGCTCCCCGGGCTGGATTCGAACCAGCGACCATTCGATTAACAGTCGAATGCTCTACCGCTGAGCTACCGAGGAATAGGCGAAACCTGTTCGCAACGGGGAGCGTATAACAAAGCCCCCGAGCCTTGCAAAGGACCAAATAGGCAGTTCCGACGCGACATCAGGAAGGGATGCAAACTGCCTGCGCCGCAAGGATTTGTCATCCTTCTCGCACCGTCGCAGAATCGCGATCGGGTACCTCGCCGGGTGCTCCGGCTGCATCTGCGCGCCACGAACCGAGCCCGAAAAAGACGCATTCACCCGTGAGGCTCGCCCGTGCCGGATTCGAGCCATTGAGGTGATTCGATGCCAGACATCCAGACCGATCTGATGAGACCGGTGCCGTCCATCGTCCCACACGACCTCCCCGCGATGAGCGATGAAGAATGCCTCATTCGGCTCGCGCAGGCCGTCCAGGATCACGATTCCGAACGTCTGGACGAGGTTGCAAGATTGATCGGGCGGCTCGCGGTCACGATCGAATAGATCGCATTCCCGGACCAATAAAGTGTCGCAAAGGCGGTAGCCGATCGCGCTTTCCGCGCACCCAATGGCCGTGTTGCGTTTTGGCTGACCTTGTATCAAACATGACCCGGTTCCAGCTTCTCCCGCGGCCATGTCCGCCCGACTCCCCGGGGTACACCAATGTCCGGTTTTTCGACCGCGCGCCAGAAAATGGTCGATGGCCAGGTGCGCCCCAGCGACGTCACCGATCTCAGGATTATCGATGCGATGCTCGCGCTGCCGCGCGAGGCATTTGTTCCGGAAAGCCAACGCCCGCTGGCCTATCTGGACCTCGATCTCGATGTCAGCGAAGGGGCATCGGCGAAACGCTTCCTGATCAAGCCGGCGGTAACTGCGAAAATGCTGCAGGCCGCCGATATCAAGGACACCGACAGTGTTTTGGTGGCCGGCTGCGCCAGCGGATATACGGCGGCCCTGGCTGCAAAGCTTGCAGGGCGGGTGACGGCGACCGAAAGCGACCCGGCGCTGGCCGCGAAGGCAAGGGATATTCTGACCCAACTCGGGCTTGGAAATGTGACGGTCGCGGGTGCTCCGGCGGCCGAGGGGTATCCGGCCGACGCCCCCTATGACGTGATCGTGCTCCATGGGGCGACCGAGGTCACGCCGGACCGGCTTTACGGGCAGCTCAAGGAGGGCGGCCGGCTGGTCGGGGTTTTCGCCACGACGCAGCCGCCGCGGGCCACGATCGTGACCCGCAGCCATGGCGATTACGGGTATCGGACGCTTTTCGACGCTGTGGTGCCGGTTTTGCCGGGCCTTGAGCGGCTCCCGGCGTTCGTTTTCTAGGCCGAACGGCCCGTAAATCCGCTTTCCTACCCGAAGTGTGGCCAAGATGCCCCACGTCAAGAGTTTCGACCGCGTTCCGCCGCCACGGGGTTCCGTCTCACTTGCTCGCGGAATATGGTGCGAGGGGATTTGACTCGGAATCAAGCGGTCACCCGGTTCTTGCGTGCTCGAATCGGCGAACGGGAATGGATTACCTGGGATGGGTGGGGTGAAGGTCGTTACCGGAGCTGCGGCTGCGGTCCTCCTGATGGCATATATTGGCCCGACGCCTGCCTTGGCCGATACGATTGAGGCTGCGCTGGTGCGCGCCTATCAGAACAATCCGCAGCTCAACGCCCAGCGCGCCTCGGTCCGCGCCACGGACGAAAACGTGCCGCAGGCGCTTTCGGGCTATCGTCCGCGCGTCGCGCTCACGGCCAGCGCCGGTTATCAATATACCGATACCAATACCACCGCCGGCGGCTCGCCGACCACGATCGTCAGGACCGAAACTCACGGCACCAACGCCCCGCGCAGCGCCGGCCTCACGGTCTCGCAGACGCTTTTCAACGGCCAGCAGACCGCCAATAAAACCCGCGCGGCCGAGAGTCAGGTCTCGGGCTCGCGCGAAGCCCTGCGGGTTCTCGAACAGACGGTGCTGCTCTCGGCCGCAACGATCTACATGGACTACTTGCGCGATTCCGCCATCGTCGAGGTTCAGCGCAGCAATACCCGCGTTCTCGAACAGACGCTGAAGCAGACCCGCGACCGCTTCAATGTGGGCGAGGTAACACGCACCGACGTCGCGCAGTCGGAGGCGCAACTTGCCGCCGGCAAGACCCAGCAGCTTACCGCCGAATCCAATCTGACCACGACGCGGTCGAATTTCCGCCGCATCATCGGCAATGAGCCGGAGAATCTTGCGCCGGGCTCGCCGGTGGATCGCTATCTGCCGGGATCGTTACCCGGCGCGGTCGATCTCAGCCTGGTGGAAAACCCGAACGTGACTGCCGCGATGTTCGGCATCGATGTCAATTATCTGCAGGTCAAGGTGAACGAGGGCGCGCTGCTGCCCACGGTGTCCCTCCAGGCGTCGGTGCAGCAATCCTACGAACAGACCCTGACGATCTTCAGGTCGTTTGGCGCCTCGGCGATCGCGCAGCTTTCGGTCCCGGTGTATCAGGGCGGCGCCGAATACTCGTTGATCCGCCAATCCAAGGAAACCTTGGCGCAGCAGCGCCTCGTTCTCGAACAGACTCGCGATCAGACCCGCGCCAATGTGGTGACGGCATGGGGGCAGCTGGTGGCGGGCAGGGCGCAGGTAGCCTCGGCGCAATCGCAGGTGACCGCTTCCGAGATTGCGCTCAACGGCGTGCGCGAAGAGGCCAAGGCCGGACAGCGCACCACGCTCGACGTGCTGAACGCCCAGCAGGCGCTGGTCAACGCCCGTGTCGCGCTCGTCACCGCGCAGCATGATCGCGTGGTCGCCTCCTACGCCGTCTTGAACGCGGTAGGGCGGCTGTCGCCGCAGGTGCTCAAACTTGCAACCACCGTCTATGATCCGAGCGTGCATTATCAGCAGGTGCGCGACAGCTGGTACGGTGTTCGCATTCCCGACGGCCGCTGATCGCCGTAACCGCTCACGCCCTCGGGGTCATCCAGCGCGGAGCCGCGCTTTTGCCCGAGGGCATGATTTGGCGAATCATGTGCCCGCGCGTTGCTTGCAATCGATTGTTGCCATGACGTACCTTTCCTTGAGGTAGCAAAGCGATTCGCGCCGCATCTGGCGTTCTTAAGACGCGACGCTTGGTTGCCTTGAGCAGGGGCGGGATTCCGCGCGATGTGTCGAGCGGCGCTTGATCTGGGGACAAGTCAGGCTGGTGCGGTGAAAATCCCGGCCTGCATATCCGGAAAGCGCAAATCCTGTCGTGCTTGGTGTAAAACGCATGCGAGGGCGTTGATGATGTGGAGTCGGAAATGACGCAACCTGCAAAGGTCCAAGAGCCCTCGATGGAGGAGATTTTGGCGTCGATCCGGCGCATCATCGCCGACGACGAAGCCAAGCCGGCGGCCGCCGAAAAGCCCGCGAGCCCCGCGCCAGTCGCCGCGAAGCCGGAGAAGCCGGCCGCCGCCGCGCCGGCAGCCAAAGCGCCGGCCTTGAATGACGTTCCGCCTCCGGCCAGTCCGGCTGCGCCAGCAGCCGTTGCAAAGGCGGCCGCGCCCCCCGTCAAGCCGGCGCCGCCACCTGCTGCGCCGACGCCCGCGCCCGCCGCGTCCAACAGCCAGGACGACATCGACGCATTGCTGAATGGTCTCGATCAAGCGACAACTCCGGAGGAGATAAGGCCGCCCTTGCCCGAGGCTGACGTGTTCGAACTCACCGACGAGATGGCGGTGCCGGATGCGCCGCAGCCTTCGTTCCACAAGATCGAACCGGACGACGATCTCGAATTTACCGAGACCGCGGCCCGAGCGGCACATCGGCAGCCCGCGTACGAGCCGCCGCCGCTGGAAAGTCCCGCAGCTCCGCCGCAGCAGATCCTGTCGCGCTCGACGGTGTCCGCGGTCGAATCCGCCTTCAACAGCCTCGCCAATACCGTGCTCAGCAACAACGCGCGGACGCTGGAAGATCTCGTCAAGGAAATGCTGCGGCCGATGCTGAAATCCTGGCTCGACGATAATCTGCCGGGATTGGTGGAGCGCATCGTCAAGGCGGAAATCGAGCGGGTTTCGCGCGGACGCTAGCTCATCGGTCGGGGCTACAGGGCCCGTTGCCGGCCCTGATTCAGCCACCACATCGGGCTTTATCTGAGCTTTCGAGGTGCCGGTCGAGTTGACTTGGCGCGCTCCGGCGGCTTTCTAGCGCATTCCATATTCATGATTGCACCCTGATGATTGAGAAAAACTACCAGCCTGCCGATATCGAAAGCCGCATGTCCCGCATCTGGGAGGAAAGCGGTGCGTTCCGGGCCGGACGCCCGGAACGCCGTGACGCCAAGCCGTTCACCATCGTGATTCCGCCGCCGAACGTGACGGGCTCGCTGCACATGGGGCACGCGCTCAACATTACCTTGCAGGACATTCTGTGCCGCTTCGAGCGGATGCGCGGCCGCGACGTGCTGTGGCAGCCCGGCACCGATCACGCGGGGATTGCGACCCAGATGGTGGTCGAGCGGCAATTGATGGAGCGGCAGGAACCGGGCCGGCGCGAGATCGGCCGCGCCCGATTTCTCGAGCGGGTCTGGCAATGGAAGGCCGAGAGCGGCGGCGTCATCGTCAATCAGTTGAAGCGGCTTGGGGCGTCCTGCGACTGGTCGCGCGAACGCTTCACCATGGACGAGGGCCTGTCGCGCGCCGTCATCAAGGTATTCGTGGAACTGCATCGCGAAGGGCTGATCTATAAAGACAAGCGGCTGGTGAACTGGGATCCGAAGCTCTTGACCGCGATTTCCGACCTCGAGGTGCAGCAAATCGAGGTCAAGGGCAGCCTCTGGTATTTGCGCTATCCGCTGCAGGGCAAGACCTTCAATCCCGACGATCCCACGACCTTCATCGTCGTCGCCACCACGCGGCCGGAGACCATGCTCGGCGATAGCGCGGTTGCGGTGCATCCGGACGATGAGCGCTACGCGCGTCTGGTCGGCAAGCACGTGATCCTGCCGCTGGTCGGGCGCAGGATCCCAATCGTGGCCGACGAATATTCCGATCCCGAAAAGGGTTCGGGTGCGGTGAAGGTCACCCCGGCGCACGACTTCAACGATTTCGAGGTCGGCCGCCGGCACAATCTGCCGCAGATCAGCGTGCTCGATCAGGAGGGCCGTCTCGCCCTGGTCGGCAACGAGGATTATATGCGCGGATTGCCGGAAGGCTCCTTGCAGTTCGCGGAGGAATTGCACGGCGTCGACCGTTTCGCCGCGCGCAAGCAAATCCTGGCGCGGCTGGAAGATTTCGGTTTCCTGGAGAGGATCGAACCGAACACGCACATGGTGCCGCATGGCGATCGCTCCGGCGTCATCATCGAGCCGTATCTGACCGACCAGTGGTACGTCGACGCCAGCACCATGGCGCAGCCTGCTATCGCGGCGGTGCGATCAGGCGCGACATCGTTCGTGCCCAAAAACTGGGAGAAGACTTACTTCGAGTGGATGGAGAATATCCAGCCCTGGTGCATCTCCCGCCAGCTCTGGTGGGGTCATCAGATTCCGGCGTGGTACGGGCCGGACGGCAAGGTATTCGTCGCCGAGACCGAGGAGGAAGCGATAGGCAACGCGCTTGGCTATTATGCCGAGCAGGAAGTCATTACGCCGGCGCAGGGGCGGGAGATGGCGCTCGATCCCGCCAAGCGCGAAGGCTTCATCACGCGCGATGAAGACGTGCTCGACACCTGGTTCTCCTCGGCGCTATGGCCATTCTCGACATTGGGCTGGCCGGACGACGACAAGGATGTGCAGCGCTATTATCCGACCGACGTCCTCGTCACCGGTTTCGACATCATCTTCTTCTGGGTCGCCCGGATGATGATGATGGGAATCCATTTCATGCAAAAGGAGCGGCCTGCCGCTCCGTTCGAAGAAGTCGTCCCGTTCCCGACGGTCTACATCCACGCCCTCGTTCGCGACGAGAAGGGCGCCAAGATGTCGAAGTCGAAGGGCAACGTCATCGACCCCCTGCACCTGATCGACGATTTCGGCGCCGACGCGTTGCGCTTTACACTGGCAGCTATGGCGGCGCAGGGCCGCGACATCAAGCTCGCCGCGAGCCGCGTCGAGGGCTACCGCAATTTCGCGACCAAGCTGTGGAATGCCTGCCGCTTCGCGGAGATGAATGCTTGCGGGCTGCCTGCGGGATTCGACCCGACGAAAGCCGGCGAAACGCTGAAC
>Ga0207707_10006723_pt1 | contig 10043 bp, 9 predicted proteins | sample KBSC83BmetaG_FD_184336 | JGI IMG/M metagenome (GOLD analysis project Ga0207707, IMG submission 184336) | Corn rhizosphere microbial communities from Kellogg Biological Station, Michigan, USA - KBS C8-3B metaG (SPAdes) (version 2) | ecosystem: Host-associated > Plants > Roots > Rhizosphere ... | reverse complement strand
AGTTGATCGGCCGCGTCAGGCGGTGCGTCATCGCGATGATGGACTGGTTGACCCAGGACCAGTTCTGCTCGTCGCGCTGGCCAAAGCCCTTTTCCGAGCTCGAGGCGACCATGCCCTGGTACCAGGTTTTCAGTTCGGCGATGTTGTTCTGAAAACCGCGCACCGGCGCCGGGACGACGAACAGAAACACGCCGAGGAACACCAGCATGCTTGCGAGGGCCGCCCATTGCCGGCGCCAGACGAGATAAGGCAGCACCGCGACCGGAAACACCTTGATGGCGGTAGCGAGCGCAAACATGCTACCGGCCATCCACGGCCGCAGGTGCTGCATCGACCAGAAGCCGTAGAGCATCAGCGCAAGAAGCACGAGGTTCGGCTGCCCGAGGTCGAACATGTCGAATACCCAGGTGATGGTGACAAAGCCCGGTAGCGCGAACAGCCACATGCCGGGCGTCCTGCCCGATCCCGTCATGGCGTTGACGTAGAGGATCGTGGCCCACCACGCGATCACGTTCATGAGGCAGAGGCAGAGATAGAGCGGGATCTTGCCGAGCCAGGCCGGGATCGCGAGCAGCACCGCAGAGAGTGGCGGGTAGATGAATTCGAAGGGCTGGCCGTCGGTCCGGTAGAGGTTCAGCCCATGCAGCACCTGCTGGCCGGCCCAGTACCACAGCGGATAATCCTTGGTCTTGCCGTGACCCCAGATCTCCGGCACCAGCACGAACGCCGTCAGCACGACGCAGCAGAACAGGAACAGCACTTCGAGCGGCGCTCGAAGCGACGGCCATCTCAAGACCTTCGCCGATGATGAAGTCACGCGGCAGCCAACCTGCGAGCAGGGCTCATCGCCGCAACAATCCGCCAAGTGCGCCGCGCACCAGCGAGCGGCCGATGGAACCGCCGAGCGATCCGCCGACCGATTTGCCCACGTCGGCGACCATTCCGCCGACCACCTTGTTGGTGACCGAGCGTGTGACATTGCGCGCAATCAGTTGTCCCGTCGACAACCTGCCGCGGCTCACATTGGTGCCGAATATCGTGCCGACGATCGAGCCCACATGCCCCCAGATTCCGCCGCCGGGCGCCCCATCCGCGGTTGCCGCAGTTCCTGCGATGCGCTTCTGCAGCATCTCATAGGCGGACTCCGCGTCGATGGCAGTGTCGTATTTGCCCTTCACGGGGCTCGCATCCATGATCGCCTTGCGCTCCTCCGGCGTGATCGGCCCGATCCGCGCCGAGGGCGGCCGCACCATCACCCGCTCGACCATCGCCGGCGTGCCGTTGCCTTCCAGGAACGAGACCAGCGCCTCGCCCTTGCCGAGTTCCATGATGACCTTGGTAGTGTCGAGCTTGGGATTGGGCCGGAACGTCTGGGCCGCCGCGGCGACCGCCTTCTGGTCGCGCGGGGTGAAGGCGCGCAGCGCATGCTGCACGCGGTTGCCGAGCTGGCCGAGCACCCGGTCCGGCACATCGATCGGATTTTGCGTGACGAAATAGACGCCGACGCCCTTGGAGCGGATCAACCGCACCACCTGCTCGATCTTGTCCATCAAAGCCTTCGGCGCGTCGTTAAAGAGCAGATGCGCCTCGTCGAAGAAGAACACGAGCTTCGGCTTCGGCAGGTCGCCGGATTCCGGCAGCTCCTCGAACAGCTCGGACAGCATCCAGAGCAGGAAGGTGGCATAGAGCCGCGGGCTCTGCAGCAGCTTGTCGGCGACGAGAATGTTGATCATGCCCCTGCCGTCGCGATCGGTGCGCATGAAATCCTTCAGCGTCAGCGCCGGCTCGCCGAAGAACTTCGTGCCGCCCTGGTTCTCCAGCACCAGGAGCTGACGCTGGATGGTGCCGACGGTGGCCTTCGTGACGTTGCCGAAACCCTGCGCGGCCTTCCGGATCGGCGCCAGCGGGTCATCGTCGCCTTCCGCTCCTTTTTTCCCGCTGTCCGGAACGATCGCGTCCAGCAACGCGCGGAGGTCCTTCATGTCGATCAGGGTGAGCCCGTTGTCGTCTGCGACGCGGAAGGCGACGTTGAGCACGCCCTCCTGCACGTCGTTCAGGTCGAGCATGCGCGCCAACAATAATGGGCCCATTTCGGTGACGGTGGCGCGCACCGGATGACCCTGCTCGCCGAATACATCCCAGAAAACCGTCGAGAACTGATCCGGCTGGAAGGTCAGTCCCATCTCGGCCGCGCGCTTGAGAATGAAGTCCTTGCCCTCGCCGATTTCAGATATGCCCGACAGGTCGCCCTTGATGTCGGCGGCGAAGACGGGAACGCCGGCACGCGCAAATCCCTCCGCCATGACCTGAAGCGTGACCGTCTTCCCGGTCCCGGTCGCACCGGTAACGAGACCGTGTCGGTTCGCAAGCGCAAGCGTGAGCCACGCCGGTTGCTCGCCCTTGCCAATGAATATCTTCTCATTGGTATCCGCCACTTTGTTGTCGGATGGTACCATCGCGCTCCGCCTGTTCTCGCCCCGTTTGCGGTCTCAACCGATCATACTTCATCTTGCGATGCGATTGAAACCGGCCGACCGCCTCCCAATGGCGTGGTCCTGTGCCGCGCGGCCGAAGGGCTTTGTGGTGTTTTTCCGCCGAAAGTCGAAGCGCGCACAGTTATCGTGAGAATTGTCAAGAGATTCCACCTTCACTCTTGCATTGCTGCAACACTCCGAAGATGAAACGCGCCCTCGAGTGCGCTGGTCGCTTGAATTTCATTTTTGGCAAGCTCAAGATAAATTTGGCTGAGAAGGGACCCGGTATGTAACCGGTTGAGGGCGGGGCAAGATGGACGAGTTGATAGGGAGGCTGGCCTCAAAGGCCGGCATCGATAGCGCTGTCGCTGAAAAAACCATCGGTATTATCCTGAACTTTCTACGCAGCGAGGGGCCTTCCGACGAAGTTGAAGCATTGATTGATCAAATTCCAGGGGCAGAAGCCGCGATCGCGGCGTCGAGCAAGGGCGGCGGTTTCACGAGATTGATGGGTGGCGGCCTGATGGCAGTCGGCACGAGGCTGATCGGTCTTGGTCTTGGCATGGCCGAGATCCAGAGCATCGCACGTGAAGTCTTCAGGTTTGGCCGGGACAAGATCGGAGCTGATCAAATGGGCGAGATCATTGCAGGCACGCCTGGACTCAGTCAGTTCGCCTGAAGCAGCACCTTCTTTTTCATATTGAGTATCATGACATATCCAATCACCGAGATTGAAGGCATGAGCGCCTTCTCCGCTACCAAACTCAAGACGCTTGGCATTCGCACGACCGATGCGCTGCTCGAAGCCGCGCGCACCGTGAAGGGACGCAAGGCGCTCGCGGCCAAGACCGGCATCAGCGAACAGCAGCTCCTGGAATGGGCCAATGTCTCCGACTACATGCGCATTCCCGGCATGGGCAAGGCCAAGGTCGGGCTGGTGCGGGCTGCCGGCGTCACCACGGTCCGGGAGCTGGCATTGCGCAACCCGGCGCGTCTCGCCCAGAACATCAAGGAAGTGAACATCAGGCGGAAGCTGGTCCGCGTCCTGCCGTCGGAAAAGTCGGTCGAGCAATTGATCGCGCAGGCGCGCAAGCTTCAGCCGAAAATCAGCTATTAGGCCGCTTCCGGCTATCTTGACTCCCATGCGGGGACCGCGCAAAGCGACCCCATGGTCAAAGCCACGTCCAGACAGGCTGCGGTGGTCGCGCCACCGCTCCATCCTACGCTGCGGGCGCTGCTGTCGCGGCCGATCCCGGCCGTGATGGGCGTGCTGAACGTGACGCCGGACTCCTTTTCGGATGGCGGAAAATTCCTGGCGCCCGAACAGGCGGTGGCGCAGGCCCGGCGGCTGGTCGCCGAGGGTGCCGACATCATCGATATCGGCGCCGAATCCACCCGCCCCTATGGCGGCGCTCAGCCGGTCTCCATCGACATGGAATTGCGGCGGCTTGAGCCGGTGTTCGCCGACATCGTCTCGCTCGGCATCCCCGTCTCCATCGACAGCATGAAGGCCGAGATCGTCGCTTGGGCGCTGGACAAGGGCGCCGTCATCGCCAACGACGTCTGGGGCCTGCAGCGCGATGACGGCATGGCCCGCCTGCTCGCGGCGCGCAACGCACCCGTGATCGTCATGCACAACCGCGATCGCGCCGATCCCGGCATCGACATCATGCAGGACATCGCCGCCTATTTCACCCGCTCGCTCGATATCGCCGTGCGCGCCGGCATCTCGCGTGAAAACGTCGTGCTCGATCCCGGCATCGGCTTCGGCAAGACCCATGAGCAGAGCCTGATCGTGCTGGCGCATCTCGGCGAGCTCAGCGCATTCGGCCTGCCGCTGCTGGTCGGCGCCTCGCGAAAACTCTTCATCGCCTCGGTCTCGCCGTCGGAACCGCATCAGCGCATTGGCGGCTCGATATCGGCGCATGTCATCGCCGCGCAACGCGGCGCGCGGATCATCCGCACCCACGACGTGGCCGAGACCGTGCAGGCGCTGCGGGTATGTGCTGCGATCGAGGCCAAGCAATGACGGATACCATCTTCATCACCGGCGTTGTCATCCATGCCCGCCACGGCGTGATGGAGCATGAGACCCAAGTCGGCCAGCGCTTTGTGATCGACCTCGAATTGTACACCGACCTGTCGGAGTCCTCCCGCACCGACCGGCTGGCCGATACCGTGTCCTATTCCAATGTGGTGGCGACCGCGACCGCGGCCTTCCGCGACGTCAACTACAAGCTTTTGGAGCGCGCGGCCGGCGCGGTGGCGGATGCCGTTCTCGCGGCTTTTCCCCGGATCCGCTCCGTCAAGGTCACCGTCCACAAGCCGCATGCGCCGATCGCCGCCATCTTCGAGGATGTCGGCGTGGTGCTGACGCGCAGCCGGCAACCTCCATCGCATGGCTAGCGCACTGATCGCATTGGGCGGCAATGTCGGCGACGTCCGCGCGACGTTCAAAAAGGCGATCGCGAATATCTGCGGCATGGCGCAAGCCCCATTGCTCGCCCGCTCCTCCGATTACGCCACCCCGCCCTGGGGCGAGGAACAGCAGGCACGCTTCGTCAACGCCTGCATCGAGATCGACACCCGCCTCGACCCGCACGCGCTGCTGTTCGTCCTGCACAGGGTCGAGCAGAAATTCGGCCGGGAGCGCGCGAAGGAGCAGCGCTGGGGACCGCGCACGCTCGACCTCGATTTGATTGCCTATGACAGCGTCTCGATCGACAAGCCGGAACTGACATTGCCGCACCCTCGCCTGTTCGAGCGCGCTTTCGTGCTGGTGCCGCTTTCGGAGATTGCGCCCGATCGCCTGATCCGCGGCCGCCGCGTGGCGGAGGCGCTGGCCGACCTCTCGACCGAGGGGATCGAGCGGTTGCCGGATAGGGATTAAACGCGAAAACAACCGTTTGGCTTGGCAGGCCTGACGTGGCAATTTCCGGCTAACCACCTGTCAATTGGCGCCGGGAGACCACTTGCTGCAATGACCTCCGTGACTGACGATCTGCGGCTTGCCGCCGACTTCCCCCAGGCGACCCGGGACGAGTGGCGCAAGCTCGTCGATGGCGTCCTGAAGGGCGCGCCGTTCGAGAAGCTGACCGGCAAGACCTATGACGGGCTGAAGATCGAGCCGATCTATGACCGCGCGAAAGGCGCAAGCCCCGTTATCGGCCGCGCCGCGGCGGCCCCCTGGCAGATCATGCAGCGGATCGATCATCCGGATCCTGCACAAGCCAATGCGATCGCGCTGCACGATCTCGAAAACGGCGCCACCGGGCTCGAGATCGAGTTCCAGGGCGGACCCGGCGCGCGCGGTTTCGGCATTGCCGATGCAACACCGGAGACGATGAAGCGATTGTTCGACGGCGTCATCCTGGACGCCGGGATATCGATCTCGATCCATCCCGTACTCGGGCGCGGCAATGCCGGCGAGACCCTCGCTGACCTCATCCAAACAAGCCGCGTCGATCCCGCCAAGGTCGATCTGCGCTTCAACTATCAGGCGCTCTCGACCATGGCGGTGCGCGGCAGCACGGCCGCCGACTGGCGCGAGATGGAGAAACCATTCGCCAAGGTGGTGAGCGGCCTGAAGTCCCGCGGATTCAGGGGGCCGTTCGTGCTCGCCTGCGGCCGCCCGGTACATGATGCCGGCGGTTCGGAAGCGCAGGAGCTTGCATTCGCGCTGGCGCTTGCCGTCGGCTATCTGCGCATGCTGGAAGCCGGCGGCGTGGGGCTGGAGGATGCGCGCGCGGCGATCTCCTTCCGCCTGATCGCGGATGCCGATCAGTTCCTGACCATGGCAAAGTTCCGCGCGCTCCGGCAGCTCTGGGCGCGCGTCGAACAGGCCAGTGGGCTCACGCCAAAGCCGGCTTTCGTTGCCGCCGAGACCGCCTGGCGCATGCTGACCCAGCGCGACGCCTATGTGAACATGCTGCGCGCGACCATGGCGACCTTTGCGGCAGGACTTGGCGGTGCCAACGCCATCACGGTGCTGCCGCACACGCTGGCGCTGGGGCTGCCGGACGCCCTTGCGCGCCGCGTGGCGCGCAACACGCAACTGGTGCTGCTGGAAGAATCCAACCTCGCAAAAGTCTCCGATCCAGCGGCGGGCTCGGGCGGGATCGAAAGCTTGACAAAGGAACTGTGCGAGTCCGCCTGGTCCCTGTTCCAGGAGATCGAAAGCGCGGGCGGCGCTTTCCCTGCTCTGCGGCAAGGCCTGATCCAGAACAGGATCGCCGCGACGCGCAAGGCGCGTGAGGCGAACGTCAGCCGCCGCAAGGACGTGCTGACCGGCGCCAGCGAGTTTCCCAACCTGCAGGAGGCGCAGGTCACAGTCGAGGACGTGAAGCCGACCGCGACCGCGGCGCTGAACGAGCCGATCAAATTCGAACCGCTCGCACCGCTGCGTCTGGCCGCACCGTTCGAGCGCTTGCGCGACCGCTCGGATCAGATCCTGAAAGCCTCGGGCAAGCGGCCGCGCCTGTTCCTCGGCAATCTCGGCACCGCCGCCGACTTCACGGCGCGCGCGACCTTCGCCAAGAGCTTCTTCGAAACCGGCGGCATCGAGGCGGTGGACAGCACCGGATTTTCCGATGCGGCCGCGCTCGCCGTTGCCTGGAAAGCCTCCGGCACGGCGCTCGTCTGCCTCTGTTCCTCCGACAAGGTCTATGGCCAGCATGCGGTCGAAGCCGCGAAGGCCTTAACGGCGGCCGGCGCCCGACATATCTATCTGGCAGGAAGGCCCGGCGAGCAGGAGCCGGCGCTGCGCCAGGCCGGTGTGGCCGATTTCATCTTCGCCGGTGGCGATGCGTTGCCGCTCCTGCAAAAGGCGTATGAGCTCGCGGAGCGGACATGACCGCTGACACAAAACCCGTCCTCACCGGCGGCTGCCAATGCGGCGCCGTCCGCTTTGCACTGAAGGCGGTTCCGAACCGGGTCAGCATCTGTCATTGCCGGATGTGCCAGAAGGCGGCCGGCGCACCCTTCGCCTCCTTTGCCGACATCGAGCATGCCGATTTCGCCTGGACCAAGGGGAAGCCGGCTTCCTTCAAATCGTCCTCGATAGCGATGCGCGATTTCTGCGCGGCCTGCGGCACGCCCTTGAGCTTTCGCCGCATCGACGGGCCGCGGATCGAGATCATGACCGGCGCCTTCGACCACCCCGACCGGGTGATCCCCACCCGGCAATTTGGCACGGAATCCCGGCTCGGCTGGGTGGTCGGAATATCCAACCTGCCGAGCCTGACCACCCAGCAGAATTACGGCCCGGAAAAGATGGCGACCATCGTCAGCCACCAGCATCCGGATCATGATTAACGCCGCTTACGCCCCTCCCGAATATGCTAAGATAACTTCATGAGCCGCATTCCGGATTTCACCAGAGTCGCCTTTGAACCGGCCGCCGTCGCAGCGCCTGCCGGCAAGGCCGAGTCCTGGCTCACGCCCGAGGGCATTCTGGTGAAGCCGGCCTATGGCGAGGCCGACCTTGCAGGTGTCGATTTCCTCGAGACCTGGCCGGGCATCGCCCCCTATCTCCGCGGCCCCTACCCGACCATGTATGTCAACCAGCCCTGGACGGTCAGGCAATATGCCGGATTCTCCACGGCCGAAGATTCCAACGCTTTCTACCGCCGCAACCTCGCGGCCGGGCAGAAAGGCCTGTCGGTGGCGTTCGACCTCGCCACCCACCGCGGCTACGATTCCGATCATCCGCGCGTCTCCGGCGACGTCGGCATGGCCGGCGTTGCCATCGATTCCATCTACGACATGCGCACGCTGTTCGCGGGCATCCCGCTCGACCAGATGAGCGTGTCGATGACCATGAACGGCGCGGTGCTGCCGATCCTCGCATTGTTCGTGGTGGCGGCGGAGGAACAGGGCGTGCCGCCGGAGAAACTGTCGGGCACCATTCAGAACGACATTCTGAAAGAGTTTATGGTGCGCAACACCTACATCTATCCGCCGACGCCCTCGATGCGGATCATCTCCGACATCTTCGCCTACACCTCGCAGCGGATGCCGAAGTTCAATTCGATCTCGATCTCCGGCTATCACATGCAGGAAGCCGGTGCGACGCAGGACCTCGAGCTCGCCTATACGCTCGCCGACGGCGTCGAATATCTGCGCGCCGGTCTTGCCGCGGGCCTCGATGTCGATCGTTTTGCCCCCCGCCTCTCTTTCTTCTGGGCGATCGGCATGAACTTCTTCATGGAAGTCGCCAAGATGCGCGCCGCGCGGCTGCTCTGGGCGAAGCTCCTGAAGCCGTTCAATCCGAAGGACCCGCGGTCGCTTTCGCTGCGCACCCATTGCCAGACCTCGGGCTGGTCGCTGACAGCGCAGGACGTCTACAACAACGTGGTGCGTACCACGATCGAGGCGATGGCGGCTACCCAAGGCCATACCCAGTCGCTGCACACCAACGCGCTCGACGAGGCCTTAGCGCTGCCGACCGATTTCTCGGCGCGGATCGCGCGCAACACGCAATTGTTCCTGCAGCAGGAAAGCGGCACCACGCGGATCATCGACCCCTGGGGCGGCTCCTATTACGTCGAGCGGCTGACCCGCGACCTCGCCGCCAAGGCCTGGGGCCATATCCAGGAAGTGGAAGAGCTCGGCGGTATGGCCAAGGCAATCGAGGCCGGCGTGCCAAAGCTTCGCATCGAGGAAGCTTCCGCCAAGACCCAGGCGCGCATCGACGCCGGCCGGCAGGCGGTGATCGGCGTCAACAAGTACAAGCCGACCGACGAAGCATCGATCGACATCCTGAAGGTGGAGAATTCCACCGTACGCCGGCTGCAGATCGACAAGCTCAAGCGCCTGCGCGGCGAACGCAGCCGGAAGGACGTCGATGCGGCGCTGTCCGCGCTGACCCGAGCCGCCGGAGGCGAAGGCAATCTGCTGGCGCTCGCGATCGATGCGGCGCGCGCGAAGGCAACGGTTGGCGAAATTTCCGACGCGATGGAAAAGGTGTTCGGCCGCCACCGCGCCGAGATCAAATCCATCACCGGCGTCTACAAGCGGGAGGCGTCCGCGATGTCGAACAAGGTTGAGAAGGTGCAGGCGCTGATCGATGCGTTCGAGGAGGCGGAAGGCCGCCGGCCGCGCATCCTCGTCGCCAAGATCGGCCAGGACGGCCACGATCGCGGCCAGAAGGTGATCGCGTCCGCCTTCGCCGATGTCGGCTTCGACGTCGATATCGGGCCGCTGTTCGCCACCGCCGACGAAGCCGCCCGCCAGGCCGTCGAGAACGACGTGCATATCCTTGGCGTCTCCTCGCTTGCCGCCGCCCATCTCACCGCAGTGCCGGAGCTGAAGGCCGCGCTGAAGAAGCAGGGCCGCGAGGACATCATGATCATCGTCGGCGGCGTGGTGCCGCCGCAGGATTACGACGCGCTCTACAAGGCCGGCGCGGAGGCGATCTACCCGCCCGGCACCGTGATCTCGGACGCCGCCGAGGAGCTGATCCACAAGCTCAACGCCCGGCTCGGCCATAGCGAGGCGGCGGAATAGACCGCACAAGGAATTTATTCGTGCGCTCCGCTGCTGTTCATTTCGCTCGCAAGATTGTTCTGA
>Ga0207707_10006720_pt1 | contig 10045 bp, 9 predicted proteins | sample KBSC83BmetaG_FD_184336 | JGI IMG/M metagenome (GOLD analysis project Ga0207707, IMG submission 184336) | Corn rhizosphere microbial communities from Kellogg Biological Station, Michigan, USA - KBS C8-3B metaG (SPAdes) (version 2) | ecosystem: Host-associated > Plants > Roots > Rhizosphere ... | reverse complement strand
AACAGCGTCCCGAGGCCTTAGGGACAGTTCTGCTGGGCCGCCGTTGCGCAATCTTACTCCTGGGCTAGGGGGCGGGCAATCCGAGCCACGGTTTGCCCGGAATTACGAGCCAGCCCAGAGGTCAAATGACGTGCGGTCGGCAGCACTGACCTGTGGTCGGCATTCGCCGGCTGCATTGACAGTCAATTTCGCCAACAGGTCATCAGTTACGCAACTTCCCTAACCTTTCACTTGCGGCCCCTGGCGTGCATGCCTTCCAACCATCCAGTCGCTCCCGGTCGCCCGGTTCACGCTCTCAGGAGACCCTCGATGCTGCATAAGTGCGCTAATCCCGCCTGTACGAGTTTGTTCCGCAGCCTCAGCCTGGGTAAGCTGTTTCTTCTCGAGACTGACTATGGCGAGAGGTTCACACCCCCCTGCAGTCGCAGGCACCGTTCGCTTCGCCGCATGGAGCGCTATTGGTTATGCGATGGTTGCTCTTCCTTACTCACCCTGACTTTTGAACGAGGACGAGGAATGATTACGGTTCCGCTTCCTGCCCGGAACCGCCTATTGCCTGCCCTGCATCTGACTGGGATGCAGGGGGTTTTCCCCAGGGAGTTGAAAGGTGTCTTATGAATCATTTCAGAACTCATCTATGCGCAATCTGCGGCGAAGAGCGTACCGCGAACCAGACCCGTTTCCTGGTCGCCGAAAACACCTGGGAAGACAAACTGACGATACTGCAATGGAATGAGCAGATGGCATCCCGCACGGACATTCAGGTGGCTTGCGGCATCGACCATGTGGAAGAGCTGGTCATTCATTGGATGACGACGGGAAGTCTTGATTATCCTTTCGCGCGAACCGCACTGGGAGCAACGGGCTGGCGCCGCTCGATTCCGTCGGGCCGGGTGGACCTCAGCGGCGCGCGGCCCCTCGGAGAACTGGCAGTCCATCGCGAAAGCGTGGAACGCGTGCTGGCCGAGAACCCGCAGTCCCTCAAGGTTGTCCTCGATGCACTGCTCGACGCTCTGCGTCAAGAGATCCGTATCGAAGACCAACCGGTATTGCCCCGGGAAGCGGAAGCAGAAGAAGAATTGTGTGGGGTTTCCACCGAGCCGGAATTCTAAAGCCCCGGTGTGGGTCGGACACTCTTGTCCGACACCTTTGACGTTGATTCTGACTTTGATTTTTATCTTTGACTTTTGACCTTAGACTTTCCGACTCTGACTCCTCCCCGGTGTAAATCAATCGCCAGCCACTGGAGTGTCCGACCCACACAGGCCGGTTGTGTCAGACCGGACACAGTGTCTTTCGAAAGCCACAATTTCTTGGCCTGTGGAAGCTTGTAAACGTCTCATAATCAATTACATGCAGGTGGCCACTCATTCGCTACGTACGGTCTGTCCGAACGGAGGAAACAATGGAACTCTTATTCACGACCGTTGCAGTCATTGGAGGAATGACCTTCTCGTTGGCCGTCGCAATCCTTGTAGAAGAACTGATCTTCGGTAAGGTGCTCTGCGTGTTTTTTGCGCCTCGAGCACCCCAACCCAAACCCGCGATTCAGCGCTAGGCCCAGGATATGGCGCCCCATGGAACCTTTGCGGGCAGGCGCGGGTCAATGTTGATAGGACTGTTTGATTTGAGGCGCGGGGATTGAATGCGAAATGGACGAATCCAGAGAGTACCAGGCGCAGAAGCCGGGCCCATGCGCTATGCGGTTTATAATTTGTCCATCCACCCGCCCATCAATCTGCGCACCAATTTGCGGATCAATTTGCGCGTCAATTTGCGCATCCCAGGCATGCTCTCGTCATTTTCTTCGCGATTTTTCAGCAGCCTCCTCTTTGCGTTGCTGTTCCTCGTCGAAGCCAGTGCGCAGAACTGGGCTGGCGCCGAAGGCTTGCTGGCAGGAAAGATCGCATCGGCCACCGGCCCGAAAACCATGGCCCTGGAAGTGTTGAATCGCTCGTCGCTGAACGCCGCCCTGAGCGACGACATCAGGCGCAATCTTTTAACTCAACTTGCCGCGACGGGTATCCGTTTCCTTACGGCCGAACAGGCTGCCGTAAGCGTACGTGTCACACTCTCCGAGGACCTGCGAAGCTACGTCTGGGTTGCAGAAATTCGCCAGGGTGCGAATGCGCCATCGGTCGTGATGGTTTCCCTGCCGCGATCAGCCGTCCGTGCCGTGGAGCCTGCACCCGCGGCGGTGATGGAACTCCGCGAAGTCGCTCTGTGGTCGCAGGCGGAACGGATTCTGGACGTTGCCTTCATCGAGGGCAGTCCCGCGCGCATGCTGGTGCTGGACCCGAATAGCGTGACGTTGTACCGGATGCAGGAGAGTCGCTGGCTAGTTGAGCAAGCACTTGCCATTACACATTCCCGGCCCTGGCCACGCGATCTGCGAGGAAGGCTGCTATGGCGCACGGACGGGGACAACAGTCATCTTTTTGATGCCTGGTTGCCCGGCGTCTATTGTCGGGGTTCCGGGAGCGCCGCCCTGGCCATGACATGCTCCGAGAGCGCCGATCCCTGGCCGATCGGAGCAGACCTGTTCAGCCAGACTACGTCTTTTGCTTTCTCGCGTAATTTCTTTAGTGGCACGCTCTCTCCGGGCGTAGGCACGCAAACGACAGCGCCGGCGTTTTATTCCGCGGCAGCCGTTCCCCGCGAACACTCCAGTTGGTGGCTGCTGGCGGCGGTGGACGGGAAAGTCCATCTGCTCGACGGAGTCACCGATCAGGTGATGGAGAAGCTGAAGTGGGGCAGTGACATTGCCAGCCTGCGCAGCGGCTGCGGGTCGGGCTGGCAAGTTCTGGCAACTGGAGCCGGTGCCGGCCGAAGCGATAAGGTGCAAGCTTTCGAATCTATCGGACGGGAGCCTGTCGCCGCGAGCATTCCCCTCGAGGTGGGCGGCGCGGTCACCGCCTTATGGACAGGATCCGGCGGAACCAGCGTCGTGGCCGTGGTGCACAATTGGGAAACGGGGGAATATGAGGCCTTCCGGCTCACTCTTACTTGTGGCCGTTAGTTTGTCTCTGGCGATCGCGGCACCGGCCCGCACCCGCCCGCACTACGGCGGGACCCTCCGCGTGGCCATCGGGGAAGCGCCTGCCTCGCTTGATCCGGCGGAGTCCGAACGGGGCGGAAGGGAGATGTTGCCCAGCCTCTCGCGCCTGGTCTTCGACACTCTAGTCACGGTGGACGCGCGCGGTCAGGCCCAGCCCGGGCTCTCACCTTCATGGCAGACCGATCCCGGCTATCAACGCTGGCAGTTCAGCATCCGACGGGGAGTTGCATTTCATGACGGTACAGCCGTGAGTTCCGATGCGGTCGCGGCTTCCCTGCGCACCGCCAACCCTGACTGGAAAGTTTTCGCCGCCGGAGAAGCTGTCATCATCGAGTGCAACGCTCCGACTCCGGACCTTCCCGCGGTGCTGGCACTGGCGCGCTATGGCATCGCCAAACGCACGGGCGGAAAGGTGGTCGGCAGTGGCCCTTTCGCCATTGGGCGCTGGGACCCGGGAAAGAAACTGGCATTGTCTGCCCGCGACGATTACTGGGGCGGACGGGCGTTTCTGGACTCGATCGAGATCGAACTGGGCAAGAGCTTTCGCGAGCAGATGATCGCGCTCGATCTGGGCAAGGCTGACCTGGTGGAAATCGCGCCGGACCAGGCGCGTCACGCGGTCCTGGAGGGCCGGCGGGTGGAGAGCGCACCGCCCTCGGAATGGATGGGGCTGGTTTTCAGCCGGGACATTCAATCGCTGGAAGATGGAAAATTGCGCGAGGCCCTGGCGCTCTGCATCGATCGCGAATCCATGAACAACGTTCTGCTGCAGGGCGGAGGCGAGCCCTCCGGCACGCTACTGCCTGGCTGGATGAGCGGCTATGCCTTCCTTTTTCCCACCGCCATCGATCTGCAACGTGCGCGCCAAGCGCGGGATGCGGTGCGCCAGGTATCCCCATGGACGCTGGGCTACGATGCATCCGATCCGCTGGCACGAGTCATCGCGGAGCGTATCGCACTGAACGCGCGCGATGCTGGACTGGCGATGCAAACAACAGCGACAGCGGCCGCCGACATACGCCTGGTCCGCATGCCGCTGCCCTCGCTCGATGCCTGGGTTGCGCTCAGCGAGCTTGCCCGCAGCCTGGGATTGCCGCAACCGAAATTCGATGGTGATCCGCTGCAGCAGAGTGCAAACCCATCCACGGCGTACGCAGCGGAGAGTGCGTTACTGCAATCGCAGCGCTTAGTTCCCCTGCTGCATCTGCGCACTGCGGTTGCATTGGGGGCAAACGTGATGGGCTGGCGGGAAGACCCGGATGGCAGCTGGCGTTTGCAGGATGTCTGGCTGGAAACGGGGAAGCCTTGAGCTTTCGCCGCAAACTTCTACTGGTATTCGGGCTGACGGTTTTCCTTTGCGTGGGCGCGGTCACCTGGATCGTATCCAGCGTGACCCGGCGCGCCTTCGACCGGGCGAATGAAGCTCAAACGACGGCGTTGATCGCTCAATTTCGCCGCGAGTTCAGCCGGCGGGGTGACGAAGTGGCGCACCGCGTGGAAACCATCGCGGGCAGCGACACCGCGACCCGCATGGCGCTGGCGGTGAGCCGCGGTTCCGCGGACTACAGTGCCTACGTGAACGAGGCCAAGGCGCTCTCCGACAACCAGCAGCTGGACTTTCTGGAATTCGTGGACAGCAGCGGCACCATTCTCTCGTCGGCGCAGTGGCCGGCGAAATTTGGTTATAAGGAAAGTTCGCTGCCGGCGGGAGCGCTGTCGCCAACCGCCTTTCTCCGGCAGGAGGAACTTCCCGACGGAGCGGCGCTGAGTCTTTCCGCCATCCGGCGGGTGGAGGTCGGCGACAAGCCTATCTTCGTGATTGGCGGCCGTCGCCTCGACCAGGACTTCATGGCCAGCCTCGAACTTCCAGCTGGCATGCGGGCCATGCTTTATCGCAACCTGGCCAGAGGGTTCTCCGCGCCGCTCCTGGTGGGGCCAGCGGGCGACACACGGCAGCCGGCGCTGCTGGCGCCCCTGATTGAGCAAGTCCAACAACAGCGGCAGGAAGCCACCGCACTGCTCCATTGGTCAGGCGATGCGGCGGACGATGAGAGCGTCCATGCCATCCCACTCAGCGGCCAGGATAAGCAGTTGCTGGGCATTCTGCTGGTGGGCAACACGCGGCGTCCCTATGTTGAGCTGCGCGATCGCATCCGCTCGGCGGCCCTGCTGGCGGGGAGCGTCGGCATTATTCTTGCCATCCTGTTCAGCGGATGGGCATCCTCCCGGGTCACGCGTCCGGTTGAACAACTGGCGGCGGCGGCGCGGGAAGTGGCGGCGGGAAACTGGAACACACGGGTGGCCGTCGATTCATCCGACGAACTGGGGGCTCTAGCCGAATCCTTCAACCGCATGACGGGAGAACTTCTCCAGCAGCGGGAACGACTGGTGCAGGCCGAGCGGGTCGCGGCCTGGCGCGAATTAGCGCGGCGCCTGGCGCACGAACTCAAGAATCCATTGTTTCCTTTGCAGCTGACGGTGGAGAACCTGGTGCGGGCGCGGCAGCAGAGCCCGGAGCAGTTCGATGAAATTTTTCCCGAAAGCTCCTCCACTCTGCTGGCGGAGATCGCGAATCTGAAAACCATCACTTCGCGGTTCAGCGAATTTTCCCGCATGCCGCAACCCCAGTTTCAGCGGTTGCAGGTCAACGACGTCCTGCAGAATGTCGCGCGCCTGCTGCAGGCGCAACTGCAATCACCGCATCATCCCGTTGAATGCCGGCTTGAACTGGCGGAGGACCTTGCGCCCATTGCGGCCGATCCGGAACTGCTGCACCGTGCTTTTTCCAATCTCGCGTTGAACGCCATGGATGCCATGCCTGAGGGCGGCACGCTCACTTTGCGCACCCGCCAGAGTGGGGACGGGGTCGCTGTGGAAATTGCCGACACCGGCGCCGGCCTGACCGCTGAAGAATGCGAACGCCTGTTTACGCCCTACTACACCAGCAAAGCGCATGGCACCGGACTTGGACTGGCCATCGTGCAATCCATCGTGAGCGACCACGGCGGCCGGATCAGCGTGCGCAGCCAGCCGGGACGAGGCGCTACATTTATGATCGAGCTGCCGGGCAATAGGGACAAGCTGGCGGCGGGCTAAGGAGATACCGTGTATCAGAAAGCGGGGCCTCAGAAAGCGCATCTGCTGATCGTGGACGACGAAGCCAATACCCTGGCCTCGCTGGCGCGCGCATTTCGTCTGGCCGGCCACGAAGCGACGCTGTGCGACAACGCCGCCAAGGCCCTGGAACTGGCTCGCGCCCAGACTTTCGATTTGATCCTCTCTGACGTGGTCATGCCGGGCAAGGATGGCCTCTCGCTCCTGGACGACTTAAAGTCCCAGGGAGTCACGACGCCTGTGGTCATGATGTCGGGGCAGGCGCATATCGAGATGGCGGTGCGGGCCACTCGCCTGGGGGCGCTCGATTTCCTGGAAAAGCCTGTCTCCACGGAAAAGCTGCTGCTTACGGTGGAGAACGCGCTCAAGCTGCAGCGGCTGGAGTCGGAAAACCGGCAGCTCCGGCAACGCCTGGGGAAACACGAAATCGTGTGGACCGGCGAGACTATGAAAAAGCTGATGGCCCAGATTGAGCGCGTGGCCGCCAGCGAAACCCGGGTCTGCATTCTGGGCGAAACCGGCACCGGCAAGGAACTAGTCGCGCGCACGCTGCATGAGCGCAGTCCGCGCGCCGGCGGTCCCTTCATCACTTTAAACTGCGCCGCCGTTCCGGCTGAGCTGATCGAGTCTGAACTGTTCGGGCACGAAAAAGGCTCTTTCACAGGCGCCGCCGGCCGCCATATCGGCAAGTTTGAACAAGCGGAGCGAGGCACGATTTTTCTCGATGAAATCGGCGATATGCCTCTGCCCATGCAGGCCAAACTGCTGCGCGTGCTGGAGGAAGGCGAAGTCGAGCGTATCGGCGGCGACAGACCTACCAAGGTGGATGTGCGCGTGCTGGTGGCTACCCATCGCAACCTGGAATCTCTGGTGCGCGACGGCAAGTTCCGCCAGGACCTGTTTCACCGGATTTATGTCTTCCCCCTTCTCTTGCCCTCCCTTCGGGAGCGAAAGCAGGACATCCCCGTCCTGATACAGCATTTTGCGGCTCAAGTCTGCGCCCAGAATAACTGGAAACTGCTACCCTTCAGTCCGGAAGCGATTCAGAAACTCCAGGCGAATAACTGGCCGGGCAATGTTCGCGAGTTGCGCAACGTGGTGGAACGGGTGATCCTGCTGGCGACTGACGGTGAAGTAACTGGGGACACCGTTGAGACGGCGTTACCCAACGGGGTTATGTCCCCAGTCTCCCCGACCGGCTCGGGCACCCTGGCGGAACGGACTCAGGACTTTGAGCGTGAAGTCATTCTGGCCGAGCTGAAACGCAGCCACTTCCACGTTACCAACGCCGCGAAGGCACTGGGCCTGGAGCGCAGCCACTTCTACAAGAAAGCGGAGCAATTGGGAGTCGATCTCCGGTCTTTACGCAACGACTTGGTGGATTGACTCGAATTTCCACAGATTCAAACTACCGATAGGGACAATTCAAAAATACAGGACAAACTGTATGGGCCCCCCATACCCTTGGGTATAAAATAAGCGGCACTGTAGGGTAGTGTCTGAAAGTGGCTCCCAGCAAGGGGCTTCCGCCTGCCAGACCTGCCTGTCCGTTTCTGACTTTGCGGTCGATGGAAGCGCGAAGTTTCGCGCGATGTCAGCAAGAATTACACTGCAAAAGTTTTCCACAGGCGGCTAACGCGTTGCAAGGGTGGAGCATTCCCGTTTGGCAACTACGATGCTTACGTAGGGCATCCAGGGAAGTTTCGTCCGTAAGGCCAAGGAATTCTGGGGGAGGTAGGTTATGGCTGCATTCCGGATATTTATAGCGGACGACCACGAAGTGGTGCGCAAGGGCTTATGCGCGTTGCTGCAGGCAGAGCCGGGATGGGAGATCTGCGGTGAAGCTGCCGACGGACGCCAGGCTACGGAAAAAGTCCGTGAATTGAAGCCTGACGCCATCATCCTCGACATCGGAATGCCCGGCTTGAATGGCCTGGAAGCGACTCGGCAGATCATTAAAGAGGATCCGCGCGCCCGCGTGCTTATTCTGACCTTCCATGACTCCGACCAGGTGGTGCGGGACGTTCTGAATGCCGGCGCCCGGGGATTCCTGCTGAAATCCGATGCCGCCCGCGATCTGGTGGTTGCGGTCGAAGCTCTCAAACGCGATAAGACCTACTTTACTTCGAAAGTCGCAGCCATGGTGCTGGACGGATACCTGAAAGGCGGGACCCAGGCGGCCGCCATTGCCGTGGGTCGTGACCGGCTTACTCCGCGGGAGCGCGAAGTGGTACAGCTGCTGGCCGAGGGTAAGAGCACGAAAGAGGTCGCGGTTTCGCTGGGGCTGAGCGTGAAGACGGCGGAAACTCATCGCTCGAATATCATGCGCAAGCTGCAATTGCACTCGGTCAGCGATCTGGTGCTGTACGCGGTCCGGAACAATATTGTTCACGTGGTCCAACCTACGATTGAGTAGGGTTTTGGAATTCTTCGGGTTGCGTCGGGCCATTCGGCATGCTTGGCGAGGATGCAATCGTATTTCATCTTCGCGCCGGATGCGGCCCAGATGCACACAACTTCAGGATTGGTTTTGGGTTCACCCTATACAGCAAGTTAATGAAACCACTACAGGGTGCACCGGATAGACCCTGATCACTTCTGCACCTAGTCTTATCGTCGTTATGAAAACCGATTTGCGAGGGTCAATTTCAGACCCGGGAGGCAGACGCGTGACGAACCAGAACATTTCTACGGCAATGAACTCCGATGCGAATTGTACGGTCCGATCGAGTACGGACCTTGAATTGGTCAAGCGCGCCCAGCGAGGCGACTCGGAAGCCTTTGCCGCTCTGTTCCACGCGCATAAGGCAAGGGTCTATTCCATTTGCCTGCGCATGACCAACAACGCGGCGCAGGCTGAAGACCTTACCCAGGACGCATTTCTGCAGGTGTTCCGGAAACTCTCCACCTTTAAGGGAAATTCGGCGCTGTCCACCTGGCTCTATCGCATCGCAGTCAATACCGTGCTGATGCACTTCCGAAAGAAGGCGCTGAAACAGATTTCGCTGGACGAGCCCTCGAGTCATGATGCCAAGATGGTGCGCCGTGAATACGGCAGCCGCGATGGCAGGCTTTCAGGATCGGTGGACCGCATCACCCTGACCCGCGCCATCAAAGATCTGCCCGCGGGTTACAGGACCATCTTCCTGCTGCACGAAGTGGAAGGCTACGAGCACCAGGAGATCGCGAAGATATTGGATTGCTCGGTGGGAAATTCCAAGTCACAACTGCACAAGGCCAAGCTCAGGATTCGTGAATTCCTGGCCGAGCCCGGCAAGGCCGGAATCGAGGCGCAAGAGGCAACCGCGCAGGAGACTGCTTCGCGCCAGCGCAAGAATCCGGGTTCGGAACTCGGTTTTGCCGAAGCGGTCTGAATGTAGGCGCGAGCGTCCCGCTCGTGCATCAACCACCAGAAACCACGTGGGGACACCCGTCCCCGGCTGTCCGGCCGCGCCAGGCGCGGCTCGCTTTTTTTGATAAGAAAACTGCGGAGCTTTGCTCCGCCGGACAGCCGGGGGCGGCTGTCCCCACGTGTTCCACATCACGATCAGCGCTGGCCCCATTTCAGCTTGGTGCGCAGCACGTCAAAGAATGTTCCCTGGGTATGCAGCAGCGTGACCTGGTGCTGTGATTTTCGGCACAGCACGCGGTCCCCATCCAATATCGGCATGCCGATCTGGCCGTCGATGCTCAGATAGGCCTCGTCCTCTCCGGTCTTGACCACAATCTCGATTTCCGAAGTATCGCGAACCACCAGGGGACGATGAGTAAGGGAGTGCGCCGAGACCGGGGTAACCACGAATGCGTCCACGGAAGGCATCAGGATGGGACCGCCGGCCGCCAGCGAATAAGCTGTCGAACCGGTGGCGGTGG
>Ga0207707_10006717_pt1 | contig 10047 bp, 5 predicted proteins | sample KBSC83BmetaG_FD_184336 | JGI IMG/M metagenome (GOLD analysis project Ga0207707, IMG submission 184336) | Corn rhizosphere microbial communities from Kellogg Biological Station, Michigan, USA - KBS C8-3B metaG (SPAdes) (version 2) | ecosystem: Host-associated > Plants > Roots > Rhizosphere ... | reverse complement strand
AACTCGCACCGGACTGGCTGCACTACCCGCTCGTCGCGTTCGCGACCGTAGCCACTGTGATCGCTTCGCAGGCGATCATCTCAGGTGTGTTTTCATTGACCCAGCAGTCGATTCAGCTCGGCTTCCTGCCGCGCATGCAGATCTGGCACACGACAAGTCACACGATCGGTCAGATCTATGTGCCAGTTGTGAACTGGCTCCTTGCGGTAGCGACGCTGGGAGCCGTGGTCAGCTTCGGTACATCCGACGCCCTTGCGGGCGCTTATGGAATCGCGGTGTCACTGTTGATGGCGATCACCACGTTGCTTGCAGCACTGGTCGCGCTGCAATGGGGCTACCATCCGATCGTCGTCATCCCGGTCAACGGCTTCTTTTTTATCATCGACCTCATCTTCTTTGCCGCGAATTCGACCAAACTGCTTGAAGGCGGCTGGTTTCCGCTTGTGCTCGCGGCCGCGGTTGCATTCGTCATGCTGACCTGGCGGAGCGGCGCCAGACTGGTCGAAAGGGCTCGCGGCAACTTGCGTCAGCCGGTAGAAGACCTGATCGAGACCGCCACCAGCGGATGCCAGGCGCGACTACCCGGTACCGCTGTGTTTCTTGCATCCGCGGCCAATGGCGTGCCGCTCGCGCTGACGCAATTCATCCGGCACAATCACGTGATGCACGAACGTATTGTACTCCTCACTGTCGTTATCGAGGAGACGCCGCGTATCACCGACGAGGATCGGGTGGATGTGATTGAAGTGATCAAGGGAATTACACGTGTCATTCTCCACTTCGGATTCATGGAAAGCAACATCACGATCGCAGCAGGATTGCAGGCCGCCTGCGATCAAGGAAAAATATGCGACATCGATCCCGCAAAGATCACTTACTATGTCGGCCGCGAGACGATCATCCCGAGTGACGAGATCGCGGGCATGGCAGTATGGCGCGAGACTCTCTTCGCATTTCTGCAGCACAACGCCAAAGGTTCAGCAACCTTCTTCGGCGTGCCCGCGAGACAAGTGGTTGAATTCGGCACCGAGATCGAGATCTAGCGGGGCGAACGGGGAGTGGCGAATAGCGAATAGGGAAACTTCCATTCGCTACTCGCTACTCGCTATTCGCGTCCTTAACTGCCGTTGCCGTTGCCGTTGCCGTTTTCGGTATCCTCGCCGATGTGCTCGACGGATACCACATGCTCGTCTTCGGCGGTGTCGAACACGATGACGCCCTGGGTCGAGCGGCCGGCAATCCGGATGCCCTCGACCGGACAGCGGATCAGTTGACCCTTGTCGGTCACCAGCATGATCTGGTCGCTGTCCTCGACCGGGAATGACGCCACCAGCTTGCCGTTGCGGCCGTTCACCGACATCGCGACGATGCCCTTGCCGCCGCGTCCCGTGGTCCGGTATTCGAACGACGACGAGCGCTTGCCAAAGCCGTTTTCGCTGATGGTCAGCACGAATTGCTCATGTGCGGACATTTCGACGTAACGCTGCTCGCCAAGTTCGATGGCGCCGGAGGCGTCCTCGCTGTCGGTTCCCGCCTCCTCTTCGACGCCGCCACGCCGCACCGCATTGGCGCGGCGCAGATAGGCGGCGCGCTCCTCGGCATCGGCATCCATGTGACGCAGGATGGTGAGCGAGATCAGCTTGTCGCCTTCGGGCAAGGCGATGCCGCGCACGCCCATCGAGGTGCGGCCCGTGAACACCCGCACGTCGGTAACGGGGAAGCGGATGCATTGCCCGCCGGCGGCGGTCAGCAGCACGTCGTCGCGCTCGGTGCAGATCTGCACGTCGACGATCGCCTCGTCCTCATCGAGCTTCATGGCGATGATGCCGGAGCGGCGAACGTCGACGAAGTCCGACAGCTTGTTGCGGCGGACATTGCCGCCGGTGGTCGCGAACATCACGTCGAGATTGGCCCAGGAGGATTCATCCTCGGGCAGCGGCATGATGGTGGTGATGCGCTCGCCCTGCTCGAGCGGCAGGATGTTGATCAGGGCCTTGCCGCGCCCGTTCGGCGGCGCCACCGGCAGGCGCCAGACCTTTTCCTTGTAGACCTGCCCGCGCGACGAGAAGAACAGCACCGGCGTATGGGTCGAGGCCACAAACAGCCGGCTGACGAAATCCTCGTCGCGGGTCTGCATGCCCGAACGGCCCTTGCCGCCGCGCCGTTGCGCGCGATAGGTCGACAGCGGCACGCGCTTGACGTAGCCGGCATGCGAGACCGTCACCACCATGTCTTCGCGCTGGATCAGGTCCTCGTCCTCGACCTCGCCCTCATGCTCGATGATGACGGTCTTGCGCGGGGTCGCGAATTGCGACTTTACCTCCGCAAGTTCGGTCTTGATGATGGCCTGGACGCGGGCGCGCGAACGCAGGATGTCGAGGAGGTCGGCGATTTCCACCGCCAGTTTGTCGAGTTCTTCGGAAATCTCCTCGCGCCCGAGCGCGGTGAGCCGCTGCAGCCGCAGATCGAGAATGGCCTTGGCCTGCTCCATCGACAGCCGCGCGGTGCCGTCCTCGGCGAGCCGGTGGCGCGGATCGTCGATCAGCGTGATCATCGCCGACACGTCCTTGGCCTGCCAGGTGCGCGACATCAGGGTTTCGCGCGCCGTGTTGGGATCGGGCGAGGTCCGGATCACGCGAATGATTTCGTCGATATTCGCCACCGCAATGGCGAGACCGACCAGGATATGGGCGCGGTCGCGGGCCTTGTTGAGCAGGAATTTGGTGCGCCGCGTCACCACCTGTTCCCGGAAGGCGATGAACAGCGTCAGAAGGTCCTTAAGGTTCATCACCTGCGGCCGGCCGGCGTCGAGCGCCACCATGTTGGCACCGAAATTGGTCTGCAGCGGCGTGAACCGATAGAGCTGGTTCAGCACCACATCCGCCATGGCATCGCGCTTGAGCTCGACCACCACGCGAAACCCGTCACGGTCGGATTCGTCGCGCAGATCGGAAGCACCTTCGATCTTCTTTTCGCGTATCAGTTCGGCGATGCGCTCGACCATGGTGGCCTTGTTCACCTGGTAGGGGATTTCGGTGATGATGATGGCTTCGCGGTCCTTGCGGATGGTGTCGATCGACACCTTGCCGCGCATCACGATCGAGCCGCGGCCGAGATGGTAGGCCGAGCGGATACCCTGGCGTCCGAGGATGATGCCGCCGGTCGGAAAGTCCGGTCCGGGAATGATGTTGATGAGATCGTCGATGCCAAGCGCGGGATTCTCGATCAGCGCCACGCAGGCGTCGATCACCTCGCCGAGATTGTGCGGCGGAATATTGGTGGCCATGCCGACGGCGATGCCGCCGGCGCCATTTACCAGGAGGTTCGGGAACTTTGCCGGCAGAACCGTGGGCTCGCGGTCGCGACTGTCGTAGTTGGCCTGGAAGTCGACGGTGTCCTTGTCGATGTCGTCGAGCAGCGAATGCGCAATCCGGGTCAGGCGGGATTCGGTGTAACGCATCGCGGCGGCCATATCGCCGTCGACCGAGCCGAAATTGCCCTGCCCGTCGATCAGCGGCACGCGCATGGAAAAGTCCTGCGCCAGGCGGACCATCGCGTCATAGACCGACTGATCGCCGTGCGGATGGTACTTACCGATCACATCGCCGACGGTGCGTGCCGATTTGTTATACGACTTGTTCCATTCGAAGCCGTTCTCATACATCGCGTAGAGAATGCGGCGATGCACCGGCTTGAGACCGTCGCGCGCATCGGGCAGCGCACGCGCCACGATCACGCTCATGGCGTAATCGAGGTAGGAGCGTTTCATCTCGTCGAGGATGGATACGGGACGAATATCCGAGGGCGCCGGCGGCTCGCCCGGCTTGGAATCTTCAGGGTCAGGCAATGGGGAAATCCGGTCAGTTTGGCTTGGGAATCATATAGCGTATCGAGGGCCTCCAAACCACCCCTAACCGGCCGGCGCGACCGGTTTTTCCCTTCGTTTTTCCAGAGACTTACGAGGCCTCCGCCACTCTTCGCCGCGGCCGGGAAATCTGCCCCTCGGAACCAGTTTCGCAGACCTCGCTTTCTGGTGACGAAAAAGCGCGGGCCGGCACAATTCTCTCAGGCGGCTAAGGGCCGAACAAGACGGTGTGCATGATCCGCCCCGGGATAAGCGTGAACAGCCCGGCGATGACAAGCTCGCCTGAGAAAATAAGGATCATGATGCGGCGATGATCCGTAACCCGGTGACGGTGCGCCATCCACACGCCGAGTGGTAGCGTTACCAGCGTGAAGATCGACAGCAAATGGATCGGGCTCCAGGGACCCAGCAGCCGGATCTGATGGATCCAGAACGAACTGAACGCCACCGACACCATCAGGCCGACCCAGATCCAGCCGAGCGTGCGATGGGGCAACGTGTCCTTCGGCGCGGCCAACTGGACGACGCCAAGCAGGAATGCGGTGATGGCGGCGAAAGCGTGAACGGGAATCGCCGGAGCCGCATCGAGCAGCGGCGCAAGGCTCATGACGCGCGTCCCCCGATTTCGATGGAACCGGCAAGGCTTAGGTCGTCAACCCCATGTTAATATCATTAACATAGAGCCGATTTCAGGCTCGAAAAGCGCTCAAGATCAGCCAAGTTTTAGTCAGTATTTTCAAGCGCCGACCAGGGGTGTCACGAGAATTTACATGAGAGCGCCGGCGTCAGCAGCCTGTCCGCCGCGCGTGGGGCAGGCTCCGACGCTCTCGCCCCGTCGCGCTCAGAACGGAATATCGTCGTCCATATCGCTGTTGCGGGCACCGGCCGCGACCGCGCGGCGCGGCGCGGCGCTGGAGGGGCCGCCGGATCCGAAATCGCCGCCGGATTCATCGGACCCGAAATTGCCGCCTCCGCCGCTGCTGCGGCCATCGAGCATGGTCAGGGTCGAGTTGAAGTTCTGCAGCACCACTTCGGTCGAGTACTTTTCGACGCCGCTCTGGTCGGTCCATTTGCGAGTCTGCAACTGGCCCTCGATATAAACCTTGGCGCCCTTCTTCAGATATTGCTCGGCGATCTTGCACAGGCCTTCGCTGAAAATCACCACGCGATGCCATTCGGTCTTTTCCTTGCGCTCGCCGGTCGCCTTGTCGCGCCAGGTATCTGACGTCGCGATACGCAGATTGGCGATCGGCCGCCCGTCCTGAGTCCGCTTGATTTCCGGATCGGCCCCGAGATTGCCAATCAGAATCACCTTGTTCACGCTTCCTGCCATCGCCGCTCTCCACTCTCGAAAATACTGGACTGATCGGACGCTCAAGCCGTCCGCGTGAGCGCCGGTGCCGTCTTAAGACCCCTTGGGACCACCTTGAGCGACCCTATACGCTCCCCGCTCCCGCAAGCTTGGCGATCCCTCGACGATCCCCCGGTTATCCACATATAGCATCTCTTGTTCGAATGTTCCAGTTTTGTTCCCGAAAACTACAGGCCTCTGGGCGGTATCGCGATGCGGCCAAGCAAACGAACACGATTTCGTGACTTCAAAAGTTCCATCGGGTTCCCGAAAAGACCTAACAAATCATTAGCTTCCGGGGGATTCACTTCGCTCGCAACTGTTGCATTTCGGAGACGGCATTTCCCGATCCATCGGATTATTATTGCCCTTAGAAATTGGATCGCCATTGGCGGTCGCGTTTAAATTTAAAACGCTTCTGATGCGTAAAAAGCGGAGAGGTAGCATGAAGAAGATTTTGCTGGGTACGGTTGGACTTGTTGCGCTGGGCTTCGCTGCGCCGGCTTCGGCGGCGGACCTCGCCGCCCGTCCTTACACCAAGGCGCCGCCCCCCATGGTCGCCGCCCTCTATGACTGGAGCGGCTTCTACATCGGCGCCAACGGCGGCTGGGGATCGAGCCGTAACTGCTGGGATCTCCTCCCGCCATTCGCGGTCGTTACGACTACCGAAGGTTGCCACGATGCAACCGGCGGCGTGGCCGGCGGTCAGATCGGTTACCGCTGGCAGGCGAGTTCCTGGGTGTTCGGTCTCGAAGCTCAAGGCGATTGGGCCGATCTGCGCGGTTCCAATGCTAGCCAATTTTTCCTCGGCCAGACCAATCGCACCAAGGTTGACGCATTCGGCCTGTTTACCGGCCAGATCGGCTACGCGTGGAATAACGCCCTGTTCTACGTAAAGGGCGGCGGTGCGGTGACCGACAACCGCTACACAACTATCGACACGCCGACGGGTGTCGTTACCTCGAGCACCGGCGATCAGACCCGCTGGGGCGCCGCTGTCGGAGCCGGCCTTGAATTCGGCTTCGCGCCGAACTGGTCGGCGGCGGTCGAATACGACCACCTGTTCATGCAGGATAAGACTCTCAACTTCACGACCCCGACCGGTGTGCTGTTCCAGACCGACCGCATCCGCCAGGACGTCGATCTCGTCACCGTTCGCATAAATTACCGCTGGGGCGGCCCGGTCATCGCGAAGTACTGATGTCAGCCTGAACTGAGCGTCTCAATCAGGAGAAAAGGCCGGCTTCGCGCCGGCCTTTTTGTTTGGTGCGCTGGTCGTGCCGGTCATGACGTCGGCAGCTCACAACTTGTTTCTTGGTTTGACGCATTTTCCTCACGCGAACCGGTTCCCCACTTGGCTCGAAAACGCTATCTCGCAACAAACCGTTGATGGCTTGCAGGGAGTACTGGAAATCCGCGCGCGTTCTTCCTATGTTCCGAACTCACCCATTGGCGTCCGATCCCGGCTTCCGGCGATGCGCGCCTGAACGCGGCGCGGTCAACGCGCCTGGAATGCCGAGATGGATGAAGTGATCAGGGCGAAGCGCCAACAGACCGCCGGCTCTAGCACGCGCGCGATAACGATTCGCGGCGCACGCGAGCACAATCTCAAGAATATCGATGTGGAAATTCCGCGCGACAGGCTGGTGGTCTTCACCGGCCTGTCCGGTTCGGGAAAATCATCGCTGGCCTTCGATACCATCTACGCCGAGGGACAGCGGCGCTACGTCGAATCCTTGTCGGCTTACGCGCGCCAGTTCCTGGAGATGATGCAGAAGCCCGACGTCGACCAGATCGACGGCCTGTCACCGGCAATTTCCATCGAGCAAAAAACCACCTCGAAGAATCCGCGCTCGACGGTGGGCACCGTCACCGAGATCTACGACTACATGCGGCTGTTGTGGGCGCGGGTCGGGGTGCCCTATTCGCCCGCGACCGGCTTGCCGATCGAGAGCCAGATCGTGTCGCAGATGGTCGATCGCGTGCTGGCGCTGCCCGAGGGCACCAGGCTCTATCTGCTGGCGCCGGTGGTGCGCGGCCGCAAGGGCGAGTACCGCAAGGAGCTTGGCGAGTATCTGAAAAAGGGATTCCAGCGGGTCAAGATCGACGGCACGTTTTACGAATTGGCGGAGGCCCCGGTTCTCGACAAGAAATTCCCGCATGACATCGACGTGGTGGTCGACCGCATCGTGGTGCGATCCGATATCGGTCAGCGGCTGGCGGAGAGTTTTGAGACCGCGTTAAAGCTTGCCGAGGGGCTGGCGGTCATTGAGTATGCGGATGCGCCCGCGCCTCAACCATCATCCTTCGAGACGCGCCCTGCGGGCGCTCCTCAGGATGAGGATGGAGCCCGACGATCGAAGGCAACCAAGCGCGGCGCTTTTCCTCATCCTGAGGAGGCGCAAAGCGCCGTCTCGAAGGATGAGGTAGCGACGAAGAAAGTCGCAAAAATCCACGACAAGAGCGGGCCGGAGCGGATTCTGTTCTCGGAGAAATTCGCCTGCCCGGTTTCCGGCTTCACGATTCCGGAAATCGAGCCGCGGCTGTTCTCGTTCAACAATCCCTACGGTGCCTGCCCGGCCTGCGGCGGCCTCGGCGTCGAGCAGCATATCGACGAAGACCTGGTGATTCCGGACAAGGAACTGACGTTGCGCAAGGGCGCGATCGCGCCGTGGGCGAAATCGTCCTCGCCCTATTACATCCAGACGCTGACCGCGCTCGGAAAATTCTACAAATTCACGCTCGACACCAAATGGAAGGACCTGCCGAAGAAGACGCAAAATGCAATCCTGCACGGCTCCGGCGAGGACGAGATCAAATTCTCGTATGAAGACGGCGTGCGCTCCTACGACACCAAGAAACCGTTCGAGGGCGTCATCACCAATATCGACCGCCGCTACCGCGAGACCGAGAGCGAATGGGCGCGCGAGGAGCTAGCGAAATACTTTTCCGACGTGCCCTGCGAAGCCTGTAATGGCTATCGGCTCAAGCCGGAGGCGTTGTGCGTCAAGATCGGCGGCAAGCACATCGGCGAGATTTCGGAATTGTCGGTGCGCCGCGCCGGCGAATGGTTCGAGACCGTGCCGAAGGCGCTCAACGCGCAGCAGAACGAGATCGCCGGACGGGTATTGAAGGAAATCCGCGAGCGGCTGTCGTTCCTGCTCGACGTCGGCCTGAACTACCTGACGCTGGCGCGCGCCTCGGGCACGCTGTCCGGTGGCGAGAGCCAGCGCATCCGGCTGGCCTCGCAGATCGGCTCGGGCCTGACAGGCGTGCTCTATGTGCTGGACGAGCCCTCGATCGGCCTGCACCAGCGCGACAATGCACGGCTGTTGGAAACCTTGAAGCGGCTGCGCGACCTCGGCAATACCGTGATCGTGGTCGAGCACGACGAAGACGCCATTCGGGTCGCCGATCATGTGCTGGACATCGGACCCGGCGCCGGCATGCATGGCGGCCATATCGTGGCCCAGGGCACTCCGGCCGACATCATGAACAATCCGGACTCGCTGACCGGGAAATATCTCACCGGCGAGTTGTCGGTCGAGATTCCGGAGCGCAAGCCGCCGAACCATCGCCGCACCGTCAAGGTGATCAACGCCCGCGGCAATAACCTCAAGAACGTCTCGGCGGAGATTCCGCTGGGGTTGTTCACCTGCGTCACCGGCGTCTCCGGCGGCGGCAAGTCGACGCTATTGATCGACACGCTCTACAAGGCGATCGCGCGCAAACTCAACAATGCCAGCGAGGGCGCGGCCCCGCACGACCGCATCGAGGGGCTGGAGCATATCGACAAGATCATCGACATCGACCAGTCGCCGATCGGCCGCACCCCGCGCTCCAATCCCGCAACCTATACCGGCGCGTTCACGCCGATCCGCGAGTGGTTCGCCGGCCTGCCCGAGGCCAAGGCGCGCGGCTACGAGCCCGGGCGGTTTTCCTTCAACGTCAAGGGCGGCCGCTGCGAGGCCTGCCAGGGCGATGGCGTCATCAAGATCGAGATGCACTTTCTGCCGGATGTCTACGTCACCTGCGATGTTTGCAAAGGAAAACGCTACAACCGCGAGACGCTGGAGGTGCTGTTCAAGGGCAAGTCGATCGCCGATGTGCTGGACATGACGGTCGAGGAAGCCGCTGAGTTCTTCAAGGCAGTGCCGCGCGTGCGCGAAACTTTTAAGACGCTGCATCGCGTCGGCTTGGACTACATCCATGTCGGCCAGCAGGCCACGACCTTGTCCGGCGGCGAAGCCCAGCGCGTGAAACTGGCGAAGGAATTGAGTAAACGCGCGACGGGGCGCACGCTTTACATCCTGGACGAGCCGACCACGGGGTTGCATTTCCACGACGTCAAGAAGCTGCTGGAGGTGCTGCATGAGCTGGTGTCGCAAGGAAATACAGTGGTCGTGATCGAGCACAATCTCGAGGTGATCAAAACCGCTGACTGGGTGATCGACCTCGGCCCCGAAGGCGGCGACGGCGGCGGCGAAATCGTGGCCTGGGGTCCGCCCGAAGACATCGTGAAAGCGCCGCGCAGCTACACCGGCAAGTTCCTGGCGCCGGTGCTGGCCAGGCAGAGCGGGGAAAAGCGCAAGCGCGGGGCGAGCGAGGCGGCGGAGTAGATCGATCTTGATTGTCAGCGACGAGATTTCGAAAATGTATGTTGCATAGGAATTTCGCACGCCTATAGAGCGATCTACCCAATCTATCCTTCCCTTCGTTTTGATTCTAAAATCTATGTCGAGATTTATCGGCGGCTTGTTCAATATCTTTCGACCGAGAGAGAAATCTATGTTCGGGGAGACACGTCACTTGATGGCGAGAAGCTCCTTGT
>Ga0207707_10006715_pt1 | contig 10048 bp, 10 predicted proteins | sample KBSC83BmetaG_FD_184336 | JGI IMG/M metagenome (GOLD analysis project Ga0207707, IMG submission 184336) | Corn rhizosphere microbial communities from Kellogg Biological Station, Michigan, USA - KBS C8-3B metaG (SPAdes) (version 2) | ecosystem: Host-associated > Plants > Roots > Rhizosphere ... | reverse complement strand
GACTTCGTTGATGAAGGAGTTCTCCTGCCTGGGAATGCCGGGGTGCGTCTGCGTCTCGAATACGTGGCCCGCCACGCACCAGTCCGCTCCCGCCTGCTCGGCGTCCCGCGCCTCGTCCGGGGTGTGAACGCTCGCGCCAATCCTCAGCGCTGGCGCGATTCGCTGGACATCGGGAACCGAAATCGATTTGTGGGTCAGCTGAACTCCTTGGACTCCGCAGGCGAGCGCGACATCGACGCGATCGTTGACGATACACCAGCAGCCGGTCTGCTCGTGGAGCTCGAGGAGCGCCAGCGTGATCGAGAACAACGTAGGTGTGTCGAGCAGCTGGGACCGGACGTGAATCGCGCCCTTGTCTCCCAAAACGCGCATCACCGCCATCGCCTTCCTGAGAAAGCCAGGCCGCAGCATGATCTCGTCGTTGGTGACCGCGTGAATGAACGGCAGCCCCGACATCGGGGCCTTCACCGGCGGGGATGTCACGCCCCGAACCTTTCGCCCACCGCCGTCCCTCGGCCTCGCACCCACTCGTGGGCGGTCATCCGGCTCTTTCCCGAAGGCTGAACTCCGGTGACTCTCAGAGCATCGGTGCCGCACGCGATCGTGAGGTCGCCCGTAGCGTCGACAACCACGCCGGGCTCGGCCTTGAGTCCATCGATCACCTTGGGGCCGAACAGTTTCACGTCGCCCTTCGGCGTCTTCGTGAATGCGCCCGGTTTCGGATCACAGGCACGAATGAGCCGGGAGATCTCGAGAGCGCTGGCATTCCAGTCGATGCGGGCGGACTCGCGGGTGACTTTGCCGGCGTAGGTCGCAAGGGCGTCGTCCTGCGGGGTCTCCTTTGCCTTGCCGATGGACAACAGAGCCAGAGTCTCGATCAGGCTGAGCGCGCCCAGCTCCGACAGTCTCTCCTGGAGCTCACCGTAGGTTTCGTCCTCGAAGATCTTCGAGCGCGCCTGAAGAATGATGGGGCCGGCGTCGAGCGCCTTCACGACGCGCATGATGGTGACGCCCGTTTCGGTGAACCCCTGCTGGATCGCGGCCTGAATCGGTGCCGCGCCACGAAGCAGCGGCAACAGCGACGCGTGGATGTTGAGCGTCCCCTGCGGCGGGAGGTCGATGATCTTCTGCGGCAGGATGTGCCCGTAGGCCACGACCACGGAGATGTCGGGCTCGAGCGCCTTCAGCTGCTCCACCAGCTCCGGCTCACGCGCGTTCTTCGGCTGGAAGAGTGGAATCTCCTCCTCGAGCGCGATCTCCTTGACCGGCGACGGAATTATCGCGCGTGAGCGTCCCTGCGGCTTGTCCGGCTGCGTCACGACGCCTACGACTTCGGAGCCTTCGCCGATGAGCGCGCGAAGAGGTGCCGCGGCGAATTCGGGGGTTCCCCAGAAGAGAACGCGCACTACATCTCCGTTTCGTTTTCGTGGTGGTGCTCGCCCTTCTCTTCAGCGCGCACCTTCCTGATGCTCCCCGGATATTCGTCCTTCGACTTCTCCCACTTGGTCAGCGCCGACCTGCGCTTGAGCGGGCTCAGATAGTCGATGAAAAGCTTTCCGTCGAGGTGGTCGATCTCGTGCTGAAAGCAGCGTCCCAGGAGCTCGTTGCCGGAAGCCTCGTATTCCTTCCCATTCTCGTCGATCGCCCGAATCGTGACTTCGCTGGGACGCTCGACGTCGCCGTAGATCTCGGGAATCGACAGACATCCCTCTTCTGCCTTATCGGTCGCGCTGCTCGTCTCGATGATTCTCGGATTGATGAGCGCGAACTTCTTTCCTTCGACGTCGACGACCGCCAGCCTCTCAGTCCGTCCAACCTGCGGAGCGGCCAAACCGATTCCCTCGGCGGCGTACATCGTCTCGAACATGTCGGCGATCAGCTTGCGGAGCTCGTCGGTGACTTCCTTGACGGGCTTGGTTGGCTTGCGGAGAACCGGGTCGCCCAGGACCCGGATGTCGAGGATGCTCACCCACCGGTGACGTTGGAGGCCGACGTCGGCCTGTTGATGCGCGCGATCCTCCCGCGCTCGATCACGACGCGCGTGTCGCCCGTCTTGATGGTGACGCGATCCTCGAGGCCGGCCGCCTTTTCATCGCCCATCTCCTTGATGAATACAACTTCGCCCACCAGGCCGCCGGTGGTGACGATCTCATCTCCCTTCTTGAGGCCGCGTACCAGCTCGTCGTGCTTTTTCCGCTGCAATGACTGTGGCCGAATGAGAACGAAGTAGAAGATCGCGAAGATGGCTCCGTACATGAAAATGGAGCCGATTATTGGGTTGCTGGGCATTTATGAGTATTCGGGTGAGTGTGCGAGAAGGTTTCAGACAGCGAGCGGTGACATCGAGTGATAGCGCGCGAGCCAATCGCGGGACCAGGAATCGAGACGACCACTCCGTATCGCTTCCCGCGCCTGTCGGGCGAGCGACAGCAGGAAATGTACATTGTGAATGGAGAGCAGGCGCAGGCCGAGTATCTCGTCCGAGACGAACAGGTGACGGAGATAGGCGCGCGTGAAGCGCTTGCACGCCGAGCAGTCGCATTCGGGGTCGAGAGGACGCGGATCGGTGCGGAACTCGTTGCGCTTGATGTTGAGCCGGCCATCGCGCGTAAAAAGGGCGCCATTCCGGCCCATTCGCGTCGGCGCGACGCAGTCGAACAGATCGACGCCGCGGCGAATTCCTTCGATCAGGTCCTCCGGGAACCCCACGCCCATCAGGTAGCGCGGATGGGTACGCGGCAACGCGTCGTCGACGACCTCCAGCATCTCATACATCGCGTCCTTTTCCTCGCCCACCGATAGCCCACCGATTCCGAATCCCGGCCAGTCGTACATGCTGCGAATGGAAGACGCCGCTTCACGCCGCAGCTTGGCGTGGATTCCACCCTGCACGATCGGGAATAACGCCTGCGCATTGCGCGGATTGTCCGGCGGGAACTCCTCTCGCGGGGTGTCCTCGTCCAGCGGCTGCGTTTTTTCCAGCCGCTCTACCTCGGCCAGACATCGGGCAGCCCAACGGATGCTCCGCTCGCTGGCGTCGCGGGCTGAGGATTCGTCGGACTGGCCGGGGATCACGTGATCGAACTGCATGATCACGTCGGCCCCCAGGTTGCGCTCGATCTGCATCACGATCTCGGCCGTGAAAAAGCGGCGCGAGCCGTCGATGTGCGACTGGAATTCCACGCCGTCTTCGCTGACGGTGCGCAGCTGCGCGAGCGAGAAGACCTGGAATCCACCGGAGTCGGTGAGAATCGGGCCGTCCCAACACATGAATTTGTGGAGCCCGCCCATCTGGCGGACGACATCGTCGCCGGGCCGCAGGTGCAGGTGATAGGCGTTGCCGAGTATCATGGTGGCGCCCATCTGGACGAGATCGACGGGGTCGAGCGACTTCACCGTGGCGAGCGTGCCGACGGGCATGAAGGTGGGCGTCTCGACCGGGCCGTGGGGGGTGGTGAACACCCCGGTCCGGGCGGAGCCAACGGTATCTTGAATGCTGAAAGAGAAGCTCATCGTCTTCCCGGAAAGCTAATTCAGGCCGGTTCGAAGTCGGCTACTGCAGCTATGAAAACCCACTGGTCGCGGAGTGTCGGATGCAGAACAAAGTTTGGTTCATCACCGGGTGCTCGACGGGATTTGGCCGCGAGCTCGCCAGGGCAGTGTTGGAGCGCGGCTATCGCGCGGTGGTCACCGCCCGCAATCCTGCGAAGGTCGAAGACATCGTCGCGGGCCATCAGGATCGCGCCCTCGTGCTCGAGCTGGATGTCACGGATTCCGTAGAGGTCGACGCCGCGGTGAAGAGCGCGGAGCAGCACTTCAAGAGGATCGATGTCCTGGTGAACAACGCCGGCATTGGATACTTCGGCGCGGTCGAGGAAAGCGACGAGGAAGAGGTCCGGCGGATGTTCGAGATCAACTTCTTCGGGCTGTCGCGGATGACGCGCACGGTGCTGCCGATCATGCGCGCTCAGCGCAGTGGTCACATTGTAAATATTTCGTCAATCGGGGGACTGCGAAGCTTCCCGACGCTCGCGTACTACCACGCCACCAAGTACGCGGTGGAGGGCTTTTCCGAGTCGCTTGCCCTCGAAGTCGCGCCGCTCGGAATCAAGGTGACGATCGTCGAGCCGAGTGGATTTCGCACGGACTGGGCTGGCCGGTCGGCGGCGGAGAGCAAGACCAGAATTGCCGACTACGCGCCGACGGCGGGCAAGAATCTCGAGGACCTTCGCGGTTACAGCGGGAAGCAGCCGGGAGATCCGGTTCGCGCCGCGGCGGCGATCATCGCGGCGGTGGAGTCTTCCAATCCGCCGCTGCGGTTGTTACTCGGGAAGGCGGCGCTCAAGGGAGCGCGCGCCAAGCTCGATATGCTGAAGAAGGACTTTGATGCGTGGGAGACGACGACCGTCGGGGCGGATTTTCCTGAAGGGAAATGAACTGTAAACTCAAAACTGCCTGCTGCGAGCGGTCAAACTACAGACTCAGAACTACCTGGTGTGAGTGATAGTTACGTGTTCCGGGTTCCGTGGCGCTGCGCAGCTACCCCGGAACCCATATCACGTATCCATCACTCTTACCAGGTCGTTCTGAGTTAGCCCACAGCACGGTGGAGCTCAGATCCGATCTCGAGGATGCACATCGCACTGCTGATGTCAGACCGGGTCGGAGATGCGGTGATACGACATTGCGAAGGGAAGCTGGGGCGACGCGCCGGGCGTGCGGTCTACCGCCGATCCTTCCAGCGAATCGACCGATTTGAATGCGCCGTCGAAGGTTTCGATTTTTCCGGTATCGAATGTCGTGACGAGGTGAACCTTGTTCCCGGTCACCGTTCCGGTCACACTGGTTGTCCCGGACCCGAGTGCTTCCCCGAACCAGGTTCCCGTGCCGGAAACGCTCGATCCGCTCCCGGTGAGTAGCATGTTGAGCGAGCTGCCTGGCACCGACACATGCGACCAGTTCCCGTCAATCGTATCCGGTCCAAAGGCGTCCGAGCAACCAACCGTCACCAATCCGAGCAACAACACCGACATCGCTAGCCGCATAAGCACCTCCTGAAGGGTTAACGATCCATTTCAATCTTCAACGATGCACATCGCATCGCCATAGGAATACATGCGGTAGCCGTTGTCGATCGCCTCACGATACGCCCGCATGGTCAGCTCGTAGCCCGCGAACGCGGCGACGAGCATGATGAGCGTCGATCGCGGGAGATGAAAGTTCGTGATGAGGCGATCGACCGCGCGGAACTCGTAAGGTGGCCGAATGAAGATCCGCGTATCAGCGGATTTTTCCCGAAAGATTCCGTCGGCGTCGATCGCGCTCTCGAGCGTCCGGACGCTCGTCGTTCCCACCGCCCAGATATTTCCACCGCGCTTTCGCGTGTCGTTGAGGATCTCGGCGGTGCGCAGAGGAAGCGTGTACGACTCCTCGTGCATCACGTGATCGGCCGGGTGTTCGGTGTCGACGGGCTTGAACGTGCCGGCCCCGACGTGCAGGACGATGTCGGCGCGATTCACTCCCTTGTTCGCCAGCCGCTCGAGAAATTCCGGCGTGAAGTGAAGTCCAGCCGTCGGCGCCGCGACCGAGCCGCTCTCCCTGGCGTAGACGGTCTGATAGCGCTCGGCATCGGCCGCCTGATCGGCGCGCGTGATGTAAGGCGGAAGTGGGACGTGACCGTGTTTCTCTATCGCCTGATCGATGGGCGATGACGATCTCAGGCGAACCACGCGCGTTCGGCGCTCGGTGGTCGAGACGATCTCGACCGTGAAATCACCGGCGATGCGCACGATCCGGCCGGGTTTGAGCTTTCCGCCCGGATGAACCATCGCCTCCCATTCGTCGCCCTCGATCTGCCGCAGCAACAAAACTTCGGCGGGCGCGCCATTGTCGCGGACGCCGAGGAGTCGCGCACGGAAAACTCGGGTCGTGTTGAGCACAAGCGCGTCGCCGGAGGGGATCATCTCCGCGAGATCGCTAAAGCGCTTGTGCGAGATCTCGCCCGTCGACCGGTTGACGACCATCAGCCGGCTATCGCCGCGTCGCTCGGTCGGCTGCTGGGCGATGCGGTCTTCGGGCAGATCGAAGTCGTAATGCGAGGTGCGGGAGCCGTCCTTGGTCACGCGCGAGGGGAAATGGTGAGTGGGTCTCGAATCTGCAAGCAAGCTGTTTGTGAAAGTTATCCAACCCGAATCGACTCGATCGTTGCGGTCAAAAATCTTCCTGCTCGCGGTGCTTGCGATCGGTCAGAGCTGCGGCCGGCCCTCGAGCGCCGAGCGGGCGGTCCTGGCCGCCGACGCGGAGGTGTTCGAGATCGTGATTCGGAGCGAGCTGTCGCCCGATCCCGCTGATTCCGCGGCGTCGTTGCGCGTGATGCGCGTCGATTCCCGCCCGGTGACAGACAACGACGAGCTGACCGCCAGCTCCACTCGGCAGACCGGATTCGACCTCGACAATGTCTCCGATTCGCTTTCCGACGCGGGCGTGGCGCGGATCGCCGATCAGCGAAAGGAAATCCTCAGAGATCTGCACGTCGAGGAAGGCGGGCCGTTCACGTATCCTGGCTGCGGCGGATCGCGATCGCATGGATCGACGGAGCTGTCGTTCGCGGCGTGTCCCCGCGAGTGGCGGCGCTACATAACGGTCGGGATTCCATATCGAGGCACCGCCGCGATCATCGACAAGCTCCGGACGGAGTCACCGCCGCCCGACTCGAGCGCCGAGTTGTGGACGGTCCTCGTCGCCGAGAATTCAGTGGGCCCGGGCGGCCAGGAGTGGAGACAGTACGCGTGGCTGCTGCGGCGCGATTCCCAGACTGGCCAGCTTGCTCTTGTCGAGAAGTTCCTGCTCTCCTGGGCGGAATGAACTACAAACTCAGAACTACCTGGTAAGGGTGAAAAAAACTACAAACGCAGAACTACCTGTTGTGAGTGATAGATACGTGTTCTCGGTTCCGGGTCTGCGCGCGGTACCCCGGAACCCGTAACCCGTATCTATCACCTTACCAGGTAGTTCTGAGTTAAGGCTGAGAGCTATGTGCTATGGGCTAGTGTGCCGTCAGAGTTTTTTCGGCCTGAACTTCTTATCCAGCTCCCGCCCGAGCTCGACGGCCAGCTCCGGCACCAGCTCCACGTCAGCGACAGTAGTCCGAAAGTTCACGATGCACGCGCGCATGAGGTACCTGTCCCCGATGTGCGCGTTCGAGACGAACGCCTTCCCGCTCAACCGCATCGCGGTGACGATGCGCGCGTTCAGCTCGTTGAGGTAGTCCGTCACGGCCTTGTCGCTCGCGCGCGATCTCAAATCCTCGGGCAGGTACCTGAACGTGCAGATGCTGAGCGCGATCGTCCCCTGCTCGAGCAGCTTCTGCTTGCCGACCGCGTCGTGCATCCGGCGCGCGAGCGCGACGTCGTCGCCGATCATCTTCCGGTATCCGCTGGCGCCCACCTGCTGGAACCCCAGCCAGATCTTGAGCGCCCTGAATCCGCGCGTGTTCTGCGGGCTGTACTCGTAGGAATTCTTTACTTCCTGACCCTCGTTGTCCTCGAACTGATAGTAGGAGACGTGGAAAGAAAACGCGTCGCGCAGCGCCTCGGGATGCTTCGTGAGAGTGCAGCCCGCTTCGATCGAGTTGTACAGCCACTTGTGGGGGTCGATCGCGATCGAATCCGCGAGACGAAGTCCCTTGAGATCGGCGCTGGCATCGTCAAGCGCGACGGCCGGCGCGCCGTACGCCCCGTCCACGTGGAACCACAGATCATTCTCGGCGCAGATCTTCGCGAGCTCGGGCAGCGGGTCGGTTGCGCCGGTGCCGACCGAGCCGGCCGTCCCGATCACAAGGAATGGATGGAGGCCGGCAGCACGATCGGCGGCGATCTGTTGGCGGAGTCCACTCGTCTGCATCCGCTGGTTGTCGTCGGCGGGAATCCAGCGGATGGCGTCAGTACCCAGTCCACAGATGTCCGTCGCCTTGTTGATCCAGCCATGCGTCTCGGCCGATGTGTACACGATCATCCGCTTGCTGTCGGGACTCGTGAATCCCTTGGCGCGGATGTCCCATGGAGCCTTGGCTTTCCGCGCGGCGATGAAGGCGACGATGTTTGCCATGTTGCCGCCGCTCACTAGTGTTCCGTCCCATTTCCCGGGCAATCCGAGAAATTGCGTGAGCCAGCGGAGGACTTCGTTCTCGACCTCGGTGGCGATCGGCGACAGCGCCCACGCGCCACAGTTCGGGTTCACCGCCGCCGCGAGCAGCTCGGCCAGCGCGCTCACAGGTGTCGCCGACGACGTGATGTAACCGAAGAAGCGCGGACTGCCGTTGTGGGTGGACTGTTCGAAGAAGAGTTTGCTGAATTTCTTTAGGATGGGCGCGATGTCGGTGCCCTTTTCCGGAAGGTCGCGCTTGCCGAGCAGCTTCCGCATGTCGTTCGGCAGAAGCGGAGACGCGGTTGGCGCATCGGGGAGTCGCCCGAGAAAATCGGCCACCGCATCGACCAGCGTGTGGCCCAGCGCGCGGAACTTCTCCGGCGGCATCTCGGCCGGCGACGAGCGCTTGATCGGCGAACCAGCGCTCTTGGAACGAGCGGTCTTACTTGATCGAGTGCCGCGGTTTTTGTCGTTCGACGCGGGTTTTGATTTCGGCACGGCTTTCACTCACTCCCTGTGGTAAAAAAGGTCATCCTATGTTGCGGCAATCTCATGACCCTCGACTACATTCCGTAAAATCTACGCCCCGCCTTTTCCGCCGCTTTGAACGAAGCTGCTCATCGTCTTGTTCGAACCCATCCAAATCGTGTCGCCACTGCTCAGGTATCCTTTGTGCACCTGCTCGGCGCAAATGACCAGAACTCACCCCACCCAGCGCGCCGGGATGCTAGGAATTCTTTTTCTGTTAATGGCAGGAACCGCTGCCTGCCACACGGCAGCACCCACGACCGCCGAGCCCGTGATCGGAGTCGCCAACCCGTTGGAAGAGCTGACGCTGGCCGGCGCCGACTCCCTCGTCTTCGCCGCCGTCGTCAGTGAGCAGCTCGCCGCCAAGGACGACGACGACTACCCGGTTCACCGCGAGCCGCTTCGCATCGACCCTCGGCCCTACGGAACGTCGACTGGCTACCCGGAGATGTTCGCGGGCGTGCAGGGAATCGACCCCACCCTGACCTTCGCCCGCGCGAGTCAGCGGCAGATCGATCGGCTCACCGAAAATCGACAACGCGTTCTCGCGGCTAGGGGCGCCAACGCCGGCGGTCCGCTCAACTACGCGCAATGCGCTGGAGTGAAGGTGCCGACTCCACCTCCACCGGCAAAGTCAAAATCCAAAACCCGACCCAAGCCGCGGGATGTACACGCCGGCTGTCCCAAGACGCCCGTCTACTATCTGACCGTCGGCCTTCCCGTGCGCGGCCAACCGTCGGGACTCGCCAACGCCCGCGACGTGCGCGGACGGCGTCTCGCGCTCCGCGGCGAAGTGTGGACGACGCTCGTCGACGAACACTCGGCCGGCCCGAATGGCTGGACCTGGTCGCAGTACGCGTGGGTTTTCAACCGGACGGAATCCGGTCAGATGGAGCTGGCGAACGCGATCCTTGTAACGGTGGTGGAGTAACTCCTGGGAGCGGCCGGCGGTTGGGCGGCGCTCCGGTCCGATCGCTACTGACGCGCTGCGACGCCGATCGTAGTCGTCACGAAATCGCTGTGCCACTCGAGTCCGTTTTCGTGGGCGCGTCTCAGGTCCGTTCCAAATAGAAGCCAGCGCCCTTCGCGTGGCAACGTGATCGTAGCGTGACCCGTGCCGTCGGTGGCGACGAACACGTCAGCTGACTCCGGCGCGCCTTCGCGCCGGGCGCCGAGCTGAAAACCGCCGAGTGGAATGCCACGGCGCAAAACGCGGACGCGAAGCGTTTGACCCGCGACAAGGGAAGTCGGATCGCGGTCGGGCACGATCTCGAGGCCGAGCCCGAGCGGCAGCGCCCAGCTCGTGTCGTAGGCGGGAGATCCGACGCGCACGAACGACGTCGCGTGCTTCACGTAGCTCTCGCGCCACTGCTTG
>Ga0207707_10006714_pt1 | contig 10048 bp, 11 predicted proteins | sample KBSC83BmetaG_FD_184336 | JGI IMG/M metagenome (GOLD analysis project Ga0207707, IMG submission 184336) | Corn rhizosphere microbial communities from Kellogg Biological Station, Michigan, USA - KBS C8-3B metaG (SPAdes) (version 2) | ecosystem: Host-associated > Plants > Roots > Rhizosphere ... | reverse complement strand
AGCCGGGTAAAGATGTTTCCGTGCTGCAGATGTCGGGCAATGCCGCGAGCCGCTTTGCCGTGCTCGAATCCGGCGTCGTCGACGCATCCTTACTTTCCGTTCCGGAAAACATCATCGCGCATGAGAGAGGCTACAATGAATTGCTCTTCCTCGGCGACGTGGTCGAATTCCCCCAGAACGGCTTCGGCACCTCGGAAAAGCGCATCCGCGAAAATCCCGACGAAGTCTACCGCATGGTGCGCGCCACTTTGCGCGGGCTGCAATTCATCTGGGACAAAAACAATCAGGAAGCCGTGACGAGCATTCTGATGAAGCAATGGAAAGTGAACGATCGCAAAATGGCCGCCGAGATGGCTCGCCAGGTCGACCGCGTGCTGACCAAAGACGCCTACGTCAAGCCGGAGTCGGTTCAAGTCCTGGTCGATCTCGCGCGCGAAAGCGCCAAAGTCACCCGGCCCGTGAGCGCGATGGATGTGGTCGATTATAGTTTTCTCGATCGAGCACGGAAGGAATTGGGACTAACCAAATAATCTAAGGGTTTTGTGTCTCGGGTCTCGAGTTGAACCCTAAACGCTGGATCCGAGACGCGACACCCGTTTAGATCAGCGGATCCAAAATCACTTTGATCGAATCCTGTCCGCTGGCAGTGAGTTGAAATCCCAAGCCCGCTTCGGCAAGCGACAGACGGTGCGTCACCATGTCAGCGACGCGAACTTGGTGATCGCGGATCAATTCCAGCGACTCTTTCAAATCGTCGCCGCTGCCGGCGTAGGAAGTTACGACGGAAACCTCGTCGCGCCAGAAGTCGAAAAGCGGTATCGGCGCATCGACGCCGGCCGCGGTCGGCGCAAAAAATAGCAACGTTCCGCCGCGGTCGACACAGCGCACGGCTTGCTGAATCGCGGGCAGCGCGCCCGTGCACACAATCACGCGATCCGCCGGCCGGCCGTCATTCAGATCGCGCAGCTTTGCCGGCACGTCTTCCGCGCCGTGAATCACCGCATCCGCGCCGAAGCGCTTCGCCGCGTTCAGTCGATATTCGCCGATATCCGTGGCGATGATGCGAGCCGCGCCGCGCGCACGCGCCAGTTGAATATGGAGCAATCCTGAAATGCCGCTGCCGATGACCAATATCGTTTGGCCAACTTCGATCATGCCAAAGCGCTGCGCGCGCACGACGCACGCGAGCGGCTCGATGAAGGACCCCTCATCGAAGGTCATCGTATCGGGAATTTTTAGCGTGCCGAGTTTTACGTTGATCTCGGGCACGCGGATATACTCGGCGAAGCCGCCCGGATCGAAATGCGTCGTGCGCAATAAATCACAGACCGACTGATGCCCGGCCAGGCAGTAGCGACACTTGCCGCAAGGAACGTGGTGCGAGGAGAATATGCGATCGCCGACTTTGAAGTCTTCGGCGCCTGCGCCAACTTCCACAATTTCGCCGGTAATCTCATGACCCAGAACGAGCGGCGCCTTCTTGATCCGGTACCATTCCATCAAGTCGCTGCCGCAGATGCCGCTGGCTCGCGTCTTGATGAGCAGTTCTCCTGGGCCGATTCTCGGCACCGGAAGTTCTTCCAAGCGCACGTCCCGGTTGTTGTAATACATCGCGACGCGCATCATGGAATCATTTTTCACGAAGAACTGGGACTTAGAGGGGGTCGATATCTACGATCATTTTAAAGATTGGAATGCTTCGACGGGCTCAGCATGAACGGAAAAAACTTTCGGCTTCAATTCCGTTCGTCCTGAGCCCGGTCGAAGGACTCTTAATTTCTCTGGATGCAGACGGAAACTAACTCGCCTTCCGAGCCTGCACGTTTCTTTCGCTCTCGTAAATCTTATAGGCTTCCTTCACCGAAACGTTTTCATGCACGATCGCGCGGACGGCCTTGATCATTCCCACCGGAGAATCGGATTGAAAAATATTTCGCCCCATGTCGACGCCGACGGCGCCGCCTTTGACTGCGTTGTAAGTCAGCTCCAGGGCTTCCATCTCGGGCGTCTTCTTGCCGCCGGCGACGATCACCGGAATCGGACAGCTCTCGATCAGCTCTTCGAATTTGTCGCAGTAATAAGTCTTGACGACGTGGGCGCCGAGTTCGGCGGCGATGCGACAGGAAAGTCCCAGGTAGCGCACGTCGCGCGCCATGTCTTTGCCCACCGCGGTGACCGCGAGCACGGGAATGCCGTATTTCTCGCCTTCGTCGACGAGTCTGGCGAGACTGACCAACGTTTCTTTTTCGAATTCCGAACCGACGAAGATCGACAATGCCATCGCCGAAACGTTCAGACGAATGCAATCGTCGATCGACACGGTGATATCTTCGTTGGAAAGCTCTTTGAGAATGCTGCTGCCGCCGGAAACGCGCAGCACCACCGGCCGGTCCGCCTTGGCGTCCACCGAGGTGCGCAACACGCCGCGGGTCAGCATGATCGAGTCGGCGTGCGGCAACAGCGGCTCGATCGTCTTGCGCGGCTCTTCGAGACCGCTCGTGGGACCTAAAAAATAGCCGTGATCGACCGCCAGCATGACCGCGCGGCCGTCTGATTTGATGATGCGCGCCAACCGGTTCGCCATTCCCCAGTTCATCGACATTTTGACCTCCTTGGCAACTGATGAGCTTTGGTCGGAAGTTATCAAAAATTCCCCGACAATTAAACGTTCACCCCACCTGATTTGACAGGCGCTTTCCCGTGCTGATAGCGTCAGCGCATTCCAGTGGCAGGAGGAATTATGCCAATCGAAATCATGGACATGGTCCAGATGGCGCGCGACGAAGGCAAACGAAAAATCATTTTCAACACCAACCGCCTTCACGCCTGGCTGCATGTTTATCCAAAGCCCGGCGACGCCGACGACATGCACTGCCACAACGCCGACCAGACTTTTTACGTCATCGAGGGCGAATGCACCATGCATTTTCCCGACGGCAGCAAAGCGGTCATGACTCCGGGTATGGTGGCGACCATCACCGGCGGCTCATTCTATCGATTGGAAAACACCGGCACCGGCGCGATGGTACTGATGGGCAACCGTTCGGGTCCATCGCAAGCAATTCAGCACATCAACTACGAGCTCCGCAAGGACATCAAAACGCTCTCGCCCGAAGAGATAGAAAGCATCCGCCATCCCGGCAACGTGCGCATCTCGAATTGAAGCGACACGACAGTCCTCACGGCACCGAACGCATGGGTTCCGCGGCCCTGTTCCACAGCGGCCACAGGTAGCGCACGCCGAGTCCCAAAAGAATCAGTACTCCGCCGGTGAGCGTCGCGTTTGACGGAATCTCACCGACCACGAACGCGACCCACAGCGGATTTAGCACGGGCTCGATCAAGGCGATCAGCGAAGCTTCCTGAAGCGGCACCACGCGCAAACCTTTCGAGAACAAAAAATAGGGCATACCGAGCTGCACCGAGCCCATGACGATAAGGATCCCCAGCTCGGTCGATCTCAATCCCAGGTCGGATCTGACGACGGGCAAGAGCAGCAGGGCGCAAAAAATATTGTTGATCCAGGTGAGATAAACCGGGTCGACCTCGGTCGTGCGGCGTAGATTGATCATGTAAGCCGCGAACAATAAACCGCTCAGTAGCGCGAGCAGAATCCCGGCCATCTCCGGTCGACCCGCGCTGTCCAGCGAGATAATCGCCACACCGATCATGCTTACCGCGAGGGCTAAGCCGTTCAAGCGCGCGATCTTTTCCCGCAGCACAAGCCGGGAGAAAAGAAAAACAAATATCGGCGCCGTGTATTGCAGGACGATGGCGTTGGCCGCCGTGGTCAATTTGTTCGCGGCGACGAAGGCGCTGATCGCCGCGGTATACGTCAGCGCCGAAACGAGGATCGGCGCGCTCAAGCGCTGGCCGCCGCGCCGCAAAAACGGCGTAAAGACCAGCCCGGCAAACAGGCTTCGATAGAAAACGATCGTCAGCGGCGGCACCTCGAGGAATTTGATAAACACCCCGGCGAGGCTCCAAAGACACGCCGCCGAGAGAATCAGCCAGCGACCTTGAGCGAGCTGTGGATCGGTGAGCTTGACGAATGGAAGCATGAACTTGCGCAGCGAAAGCAAAGCGTCGGCAATCGCAGTCTTTCAGAGCAACTGGAAAAAATCCATAAAAAAAGGGAGGAGAATCGGATTCTCCTCCCTTACGTGCGCAGATAAATTGCCGCGAAATCGAAGCTCGCCTAACTATCCGCAACCACCGAAAGCTTCAGCGGCACCGTCAGATCGGCGGACAAGCGAATCGGCACTTCATAATCGCCGGCGTTTTTGATCGGCTCGTCGAGGTGAATCTTGCGCCGGTCGATATCGAGACCCTTCGCTTTCAGCGCCTTTTCGATCTGAATGTTGGTTACCGAACCGAAGAGCCGGCCTTCTTCGCCGACTTTCATGGGAATCACGAGCGCCACACCGGCAAGCTGGTCGGCGGCGCTTTGCGCGTGGCGCATGATTTTCTGCTTCTGATCGGCGACGAGCTTTTTCTGGTGCTCGAAGGTCTTGAGATTTTTCTTGTTGGCGAGCAAAACCAGGCCGCGCGGCAACAAGTAATTGCGCGCGTAGCCGTCGCGTACGCGTACGAGCTCGCCGATCTTCCCGAGGTTCGCGATATCTTCTTTGAGGATCACTTCCATAAGACCTCCGCTACGACGCTTGGCTCGGCGTCAGGTTGTTTTTCTTCAGGCGGCGAAAATCGCCCCACAGGTCGAACAGCCCAAGCCCGACCACCAGCAAAGTAAAAATCTGTTGAAACAGAATCAGCACATAAGTCAGCCCGCGCAAAAACCGCGGCACGTTGTTCTTGTGAAAAAAAAAGGCGATCACCGCTAGACCCTGGGCGAAATAGCAGGCGCCGATGATCACCAGCAGATTGAGCGCGACCACCCGCACGGCAGCGAGTCCGGGAATGAACAGCGCAAAACCGCAGGCGATCAACACCCACACCAACGGCTCCGGCCCCATCCACTCGCGGAGGTAGCGAAGTGAAAACCATTGGCTGCGGCGCTCTGGGAAGCGCCGGCCGAGGTAGAGCACGTTGATCAGGGCGATGAACGCAAAGCTCAGAAAAATCAGCGCCGGCAGCAATTCCAGAATCGCCCCGACGATTTGCGGCCCTTGATTCTTGATCACTTCGAGGCTCTCCTGCGACAGACCCATTTTCTCCTGGACCTGAACGGCAGAGGCAATTTGCTGGGTGAGTCCGGCGCGGAGATCCTGGAATAGGCTCGACCAGGAGCCGTAAAAATAAAACCCGATCGCCGCCGTCAGGCCTGACAACACCGCCGCCACAGCGAGAACCAGTTGCTCGATCGCGCGAAGCCGGCCGAGCAAGCCGAATAGAAGACCGACGAGCACGCCGAAAATGCCGTAGATCAGCGCCAGCTCTTCGCCGGCGAAAATCACCAGGAGCAGGAGCGCCAGGCCGACCACGCCCAGTCCCGCACCGACACCGTACTTGAAGCCGAACACCAGAACCGGCTGGGCGACGAACGGCAGAAAAATCACGCCCAGCGGCGGCAGGCTGACACCGCCGATGAACAGGAAAGCGCTCGATGTCAAAGCCAAAAAAAATCTGCTGACGACTTCGACGCGCTGCATGAGGATCGCCCGAAAAAACCGTCTAATTCTTGGCGGTGGTGAACGGCAGCAACGCGACGCTGCGCGCCCTTTTGATCGCAGTCGTCAGTAGGCGCTGGTGGCGCGCGCAATTGCCGGTGATCCGGCTCGGCGTCATTTTCCCGCGTTCGGTGACAAACTGGGAAAGGGTCCGAAGATCCTTGTAATCGATCGCCAGGGATTTGTCGGCGCAAAAACGGCACACGCGGCGCCGAAACATCGGTCGGCGACGCGGCGGGCCTTTATCCTCGTCCGATCGTACCGGCCTGGGACCTCGTTCGAATTGTGCCATACGTCAATTTACCTCTTTTCTCGGGTCGCGCCGTATCCGATCAAACTTTCAGAATCACGCCGCGACGATTGCGATTCGCAACGCCGCAAATGGCGGGCTGCACGAACAAAAACACCTAGGCCGTCGGCTCGGGTTTGGGGGCACTTTCCTCAGTGCCGTGCCGGGCGCCTTCAGCGCCGTGCGGCCGCACCGCGGCCGGGTTGGTTATCGCACCTTCCTCGGTGCGAACCGTCAGATAGCGCAGGATACCGTCGGTCAGCTTCAGATTGCGCTCGAGCTCTTCCACCGCGCGTCCGGTCGCGTTGTAGCGAAGCAAGGTGTAAAATCCCTTGCTCTGCTTCTCGATTCGATACGCCAGATCGCGCATGCCCCACTCGTCGATGAGCGCAATCGTGCCCTCCTGCCCCTCGATCACTTTCTTGAACTTTTCGACAAATTCTTTATTCCGAGCGCCCCGTTCCGGGTGCACCACGAATAGCGTTTCATATAGAGCCACGGCTCGATCCTCCGCGATAAATTCTCGTTTCTAACACACGCTTTTGGCTATTACAATCCGCGAAAACCTACAATACCTGGTTGAAGCACGCCATCGCGCGCGCCGGCCCGTCGCGCAGCAAACTGATCACCGATTCGGCGCCGCGCTCGACGGTCGGTCGCAACTGCTCCGACTCTTCGGTGCTGAACGGCTGCAAAACGTACTCCACCGGGTCGACTTCAGGCTGCGGCCGTCCGATGCCCACGCGAACGCGGTAAAACGGCGCTCCCCCCAGCCGCTCGATGATCGAAAGCACGCCGCGATGTCCGCCGGCGCCGCCGCGCGCCCGGATGCGGATGCGGCCGAAGGGCAGATCCAGATCGTCGTAGATTACGATCACGTCTTCGGCAGAACATTCGCGCGCGAGACATTCGACCGCTTCGCCGCTCAGGTTCATGAAAGTTTGCGGTTTGGCCAGAACGATCCGGCTCTCGCCGCAAAAGCCTTCGCCGACAACCGACCGGCAAATTCCGTCGGCGAGCGCGATGCGGTGCTGCGCCGCGAGCCGGTCGATAACCAGAAACCCCAGGTTGTGGCGCGTGCGCTCGTATCGTTGGCCCGGATTGCCGAGCCCGACGATCAGCTTCATCGATCAAGCGGCGCGTCGAACGGGCCGCGCGATCAGGCCTCGTCTTCCTTGGGCGCTGCTTCCGGTGTCGCAGCGGCGGCGTCGGCGCCCTCGGCCGGCGCGGCAGCGGCGGCCGGAGCCTCTTCCACAGTCGGCGGCACAACCGCGACCAGCGCGAGATTCGATTCGTAGATCGCCGTCACGCCCTCGGGCATGGCGAGATCCTCGATGTGCGCGGAGTCGCCGATGTCGAGCGCGCTCACGTCGACGTTGAAATATTCGGGGATGTCGAGCGGCAGGCATTCGACTTCGATCTCGCGCACGATCGGCTGCAAAATGCCGCCGCGCACCACGCCCGCAGCCTTGCCGACGAAGTGCAGCGGCACGTGCACGGTAATCTTGGCGGTCAAATCGACCTCGTACAGGTCGGCGTGGATCACTTCGCCGCTGATCGGGTGGTATTGCATGTCTTTGACCAGCGCCACCTTGTCCGCCAGCGAGGTCGCGGACGATTTCAGGCGCACCAGATGGGAGCCTTCCAGCCCGCCGATTCGCGATGAAAACTCGCGCTTGTCGAACTCGAGGTTCACTGTCTGCATCTTCGGGCCATAAAGAACGCCCGGGATCTTGCCGCCGCGCAGCAATCGCCTGGCGTCGCGCTTGTTTTTCCGGTCGCGGGCATCGGCTTGAATTTCAAGAGTCTCCACGGAACCTTCCTCCTCGAGTTAGACGAACAATGAGCTGATAGATTCTTCTTCATGAGTGCGGCGGATCGCTTCGCCGAGCAGGTGCGCGACCGAGAGAACCTTGATCTTGCCGCATCCCTGGGCCTGCGGACCCAGAGGAATCGTGTTGGTGACGATGAGTTCTTCGAGCGGGCATTCTTCGATGCGTTCGATCGCGGGACCGGACAACACCGGATGCGTGCAACAGCCAAGAATGCGCCTGGCACCCTCTTTTTTGAGCGCTTCGGCGGCCATGGTCAAGGTGCCGGCGGTATCGACCATGTCGTCCACGAGAATCGCCACGCGATCGGCGACGTCGCCGATGATGTTCATCTCGGCAACCACGTTGGGTCCGATGCGGCGCTTGTCGATGATCGCCAGCGACGCATCGAGGCGGGTCGCAATGGCCCGCGCGCGCTCCACACCGCCGGCGTCCGGCGAAACGATCGTGACTTCGTTGTGGTTCAATTGCTTTTTTAAATATTCGAGCAGCACCGGCGTCGCGTAGACGTTGTCGACCGGGATATCGAAAAACCCCTGGATCTGGCCGGAATGCAAATCCAGGGTCAGCATGCGTGACGCTCCGGCGGTAGTCAGTAAGTCGGCGACCAGCTTCGCGCTGATCGGCACCCGCGGCACGACTTTGCGGTCCTGACGCGCATAGCCATAATAGGGCACCACCGCGGTGATGCGCATCGCCGAAGCGCGCTTGCAGGCGTCGAGCATGAGCAGCAGTTCCATCAAATTATTGTTGCCCGGCGCCGAGGTCGACTGCAGCACAAACACGTCGGCGCCGCGCACGTTCTCTTTGATTTCCACCTTGCTTTCGCCGTCGCTGAAGGTATCCACCGTGGCCTTGCCGACGGCCATTTTCAGATACTGGCTGATCTCCGCGGCCAGAGGCGGATTCGAGTTGCCGGCGAAGATTTTCAATGCGGTAGTCGGTTGAGACATGGTTTGTTGGTTTGGGCGCTGCGCTCAGCTTCAATTACGAAAAAAATTTCTTTTTACAGACAAGACACCGACAAAACAACGGCGCCGTCCCTATGAACGGCGCCTTCAAACCACCCCATATCTATTACTTGGACCGGCTTTCTGCAACAGAAACTGGCTGGGCGGGAAGGATTCGAACCTTCGATACTGGATCCAAAGTCCAGGGCCTTACCGCTTGGCGACAAAGCCCTGGATCATGACTGATTCGATAGTTCACTCGGTCGCGCGAAATATCGAATCAGTCATGATCCAGGGCTTTGGTAACTCCGCCCTCGGCGAGAACCTTCTGATACTCCGCGATGATTTTCTCCTCGATCATCCGCCGCGTCTCGTTGTTGATCGGATGAGCGATGTCTTTATAGGTCCCGTCCTTGCGTTTTTTGCTCGGCATTGAAACGAAAAACCCAGTAGCGCCGTGGATGATCTTCAAATCTCGGATTACGAAACAGTGATCCAGAGTGATTGTGACATAAGCCTTGAGTTTGTCTTCATCCACCGGAAAGACCCTAACCTCGGTAACCTGCATAGGGACCCCCAACTTGACGAACGAGTTGTGCTCTGGCGGTTACTTCCGGCTTTGCGGCTGATCTTCTCAATTCAACACGCGGACCAAAAACGCGTCCACCCCACCCTCCTTCCGCAACCGATAATAGGCCTTCTCGGCCGTCTTTTTGGAGTGAAAAATACCGAATACCGCAGAGCCGCTACCAGACATTAAACCCCCTGCCGCACCTTCACGCAATAGCTTATTTTTTAACAGCCGTATCCCGGGATACATCTTGAGAGCTACGCTTTCCAGGTCGTTAAGCAGCAGGCTTGCGATCGCGTCAGGGCTTTTCAGCGAAGTGGCAATGTTAGTATTTACCCTAGTTTTTGTCAACGTAGTGGCAAGCCTTTTGTATATGCGCGTTGTCGAAACCGGGAAACCCGGATAAAGAATCACCAGCCAAAAGCGCGGTAGTCCGCCGATCGGAGACAACTGCTCGCCGATGCCCCGCGCCCGCGCCGGTCGCGCGCGCACGAAAAACGGCGCATCCGCTCCGAGCGAGAGCGCCAGTTTCTCTAAACGCGCTTCCGCCAAGCCGAGCTTGAAAAGGCGATTCAATCCCACCAACGTCGCCGCGGCGTCCGTGCTGCCGCCACCCAGACCGGCGCCGACGGGAATGCGCTTGCGAATATGGATGTCAATCGCCCAGCGCTTGTCGATGCGGGGCAGCAACAACTCTGCTGCAGCGAAGGCGAGGTTTTTTTTCCCTCGCGGCACCAGCGGATGATCGCAGCTGATCGCGATGCGCGAAACGATCCCGC
>Ga0207707_10006713_pt1 | contig 10048 bp, 5 predicted proteins | sample KBSC83BmetaG_FD_184336 | JGI IMG/M metagenome (GOLD analysis project Ga0207707, IMG submission 184336) | Corn rhizosphere microbial communities from Kellogg Biological Station, Michigan, USA - KBS C8-3B metaG (SPAdes) (version 2) | ecosystem: Host-associated > Plants > Roots > Rhizosphere ... | reverse complement strand
GACGCTTGTCTCCGGCGGTGCCCCGATTACCGGACGCGCGCGCGTGGTCACGACGCAAGCCGCGGAACGTGGCGACCCGATCACTGATTTCGTCGATGGCGACATCATCGTCGCCCGCATGATCCATGCGGCGTGGCTGCCTTATTTCTCGCGCGCGGGCGGTCTCGTTTGCGAAGTCGGCGGCTGGCTCAGCCATATTGCGATCCTCGCGCGCGAATACGATCTGCCTCTTGTGATCGGGGCGACCGGTCTTGCAGGCATCCGTACTGGCGAACTGCTTCAGATCGAGACCGATGGCCGCATTCTGCGCTCGCAGGAGGTCCTGCCGGCCGCGTCGGAAAGAGCACTGCCGGCAATCGTGCCGTTGCCGGACGAGCCGGTAGCCGGCTACGTCGCCGCCGCCCAATAGCGGCATTCGCTTCCGCTATGCACAACGTGGCCAAGAGGACTTTATTGCGCGCATGGCGCGACACGGAATTTCCGCAAAGGACCTCCAAGAAGGGCGCCACGTTATCATGGTCCGCCCTGGACTCCTGCGCGACTATCAGCAGGCAGGCATCACCCCAAGCGCCAACCGATTGCCGGCACAGCCGCGGCGGCGCGATCGAACAGGACCTCGGCTAGCTCTGGATCCAAGGGCAGTTCAGACTCCCTGTACTTCGTTTTGACGTCCCCGACGACGCCGTCGACAACCGCCCTGCGTATATTAAAGAGTCATTTACCGAAATGGACGTCTTCCCATTTGAGCGCGCATAGTTCGATGCACCTCAACCCCGGGCCGAGGGCGCTGTTCTTCAACAACATATCTGTTTTCAACATATCGAAACGTCGACCCCCAGTCGCTGGCGCCATTTCCCGGGAGGTTTAAGGTCGTACCCTATTCATCCTTCCCCGCACCCACATTGCAAAACTCAGAAAAACGATTTTCTTCTTGACAAGCGATAGTGATTCGGTGCGTAATCTCCGGCGGTAGTAGAAAGATATTAATCCCAAACATCTAGACGGACTGGGAGGGGACCGGGGCGTTCCCTTCCTGCACCGCAATCTCAAACTGTCACTCACAACCTAATTAGCGAATGGAGCTAAGTTTATGTTGAAAACGTTGAAATCAGCGACGGGTGTGGCTTGTCTCGTCACGTTGCTCGTGGGCGTGAACCTGTGGGGGCAGGGCATTTTCGGGACCTTGACGGGAGTCGTCACAGATCCCTCACAGTCAGTCGTGCCGGGCGCAAAAATCACCTTGACCGATACGGCTTCGGGCTCCACGCGCGATACGGTGACCAACGCCGAGGGATACTACAGCTTCGCATCTGTGCCCGTCGGCACCTACTCGTTGTCCGTCGCAGCTGCCAATTTTGAGAGTTACAAAGCCCAGGACGTTCGCCTGGGTGGTGGCGAACGACGCAACGTCAACGTAACACTGAAGGTCGGAAGCACCTCCGAGACAGTGGAAGTCAACGCGGAAATGAGCTCGATTGCCACCTTGGACTCCGGCGAGAAGTCGTTTGCGCTAACGACAAAAGAGCTAGAGAACTTTGCCCAGGTGGGCAGCAACGCCGCCGAGTACATCAAGATTGTGCCTGGGTTTGGCATCACCAACGGAACCCAGAACAAATCCAACTACAACGGTCAGACCATCGGCATCAACGCCAATGGCGACTCCGGCAGCCAGAGCCCGCTCAACGCTGCCTATTCCTATAACGGGCTGCCGGTCAACGTTCTCGACATCACGGCAGACGGCGCGCACGTCTCTGACCCGGGCTGCAACTGTGACACTCCCGTAAATCCGAATTCGGAATTCCTGCAAGAGTTCAAGGTCCTGACCTCGAACTTCTCCGCCGAGAACCAAAAAGGCCCCATCCTGATAACCTCGGTGTCTAAGGCAGGCGGCCAGACGTTCCATGGCAGCGCGTTCTTCTCGGCTCGGAACCATGTCCTGAACGCCAACGATTGGCTCAACAATCACACCCAGACGCAGCAGCCAGCCAACTCCTATTACTACCCAGGTGCGACGTTCGGCGGACCCGTCATCATTCCAGGCACCAACTTCAACAAGAGCCGCCAGAAGTTATTCTTTTGGACTGGTTTCGAATACTTCCGCCAGACTCTGGATACCGGTCTGCTGCGCGCAACTGTGCCGACAACTCGAGAATTAGCTGGAGACTTCTCGCCGGCCGCGGTCAACGAAGAGGGCTTACCAGTCACTGCTTCGGGCAATCCACCCTATCAGCTTACAAATGCCGCCTTTGTTGCCTTCGGGAACTCAACAACGATCCCTGCCTGTACGGGAACTCCGAACGGCGCATGTATCGATCCCAACATGCTCGCTTTGGCGAAACTGTATCCCGCACCTAACAGGACCCCGGACGCCAGCAACCAATACAACTACGTCCAATCTCAGATTTTCGCCCAGAACAACCGCCAATGGGCTGTTCGCGGAGACTGGAATGTAAGCGCAAGCACCAAGGTATTTATCCGCTACAACTACCAGCGCGAAATTCAGCAATTCCCGGTTGGACTCTGGTGGAGAAACGGTGACCAGGTTCCTTATCCTTCACCTATTCAGGGTAGAAATAAGTCGGACTCGTGGACGGGAACCGTGACCCACGTGTTCAGTCCGACGATGACTAACGAGACGATCGTCACTTACTCTTTCATCGGCTTCCCCAACGTATTCGCCAACCCCTCCAGGGTCGATCGCACCAAGGTGGGCTACGGTTACGCAGGGTTATTCAACAATGGCGTGAAACAGATTCCATCCTTTGGCCAGTTCGGACCGAGCGAGGCCGCTCTGGTCTTCAATCCTGGTGGCTTCGAGGCTGGAGGCAATTCGCAAGGGTTGTACGCGAATAAATACATGCCCAATGTGAGCGATACGCTCGCAAAGGTCTACCGCAACCACACCCTGAAATTTGGCTTCTTCTGGGAGTGGATTCGCAACGCCCAGCCGGCTAACAACAACACCAACGGTCAAATGCTTGTATCTCACGACCAGAGCGTTAATCCGTTTACCTGGGGAAACGAGTACGCTGACTTGCTCACCGGCAACCTGAGCAACTATGTCGAAACGAACTTCAACCGGATCAATGACATCAACTATTCAACCTATGAATTTTTCGGGCAGGATTCCTGGAAGGCCACGAGGAAATTAACCATCGACTTTGGCGTGCGCTTTACGCATTTCACTCCATGGATCGATGGCAAGAATTTCGGCTACTCCATCTTCGATCCTTCCCAGTACCAGCCTGGCTGCGCGGATGCGCCGACCTTCTGCGGATTCTTGTGGCACTCGAAAAATTCGTCTGTTCCGCTGGGAGGCTTCCCCACCCGCAAACTGTTCTATCAGCCACGCCTCGGTGCTGCCTATGACCTGTTCGGAACCGGCAAGACTATAGTGCGGGGCGGTTGGGGACGCTTCTACTATCATTCCGGGCAGTTTACCAACGGTCTGGATGCTTCCGCGGGAGTGGCAACCGCCAATATTGGCCCAAACACTTGGGTTGGCGGACCGGGCTGCCCCACTTCCGGGCCTTTGCTTGCTGCGAACCTCTCGTGCCTGAACGTTGCTGCTACACCGGCAGCGCCATCGGCGGTCGATTCCAGGGATGACAAGCAGCCTTACACCGATAGTTGGAGCGTTACCGTTGCGCAAAGGACACCTTGGCAAGGTCTCCTTGAGGTCGCTTATGTAGGCAATCGCAGCCGAGACCTGCCAAGCAGCGGCGGATTCGGCAGCAATCTCAACCTCGTCCCCGTCGGAGCGATGTTGAGCGCACCCAATCCTGCCAAGGCTGATCCCAAGTTCTACCGGCCATTGAACGATCCGAACACCGGTCAAGGTTACGGCGACCTGAACCAGGCGACCAATAACCTTTACGCGGACTACAAGGCGATGCAGGTCACTTGGGGCCGGCACTTGGGCCGCTACACCATTCAGGCAAACTACACCCTTCAAAAGGCTATGGGCATCCTCAGCGCGAATGCTAATGGCCAGCCCAACGGGTCCGCCAGTATCAATCCCTTTAACTTGCAGAGCAACTATGGTGTGCAGCCCACCGATCGCAGGCACTTGTTCAACATTGCCTATTCGATAGACATCGGCAACCCGCTGCATGCCCATGGTTTCCTCGCGGGCGTTACCAGCGGGTGGCAGATCTCGGGTATTACGCAGGTCCAAAGTGGCGCCAACATCACCTATAGCGGCGGCTACAACGCCAGTACGAACTACAACATGCAGTTGAACAGTGGGATCATTCCGAACTCGGTCAGCGCGCAGAACCCGGATGGTGTCGCGATAAGCAACCAGTCCATCCTGGGAACGAACGCTGTGCAACTCAATCCCATCGTAACTTGCAATCCCACATCCAATTTGGGAGCGCATCAGTTCGTGAACGGGAATTGTTTTGCCGCTCCAACTGCCGTAGGCCAGAACGGCCCGACGCTGCTGCCGGTGGCATACGGGCCCGCGTACTTTAACTCCGACCTGGCTCTGTTCAAGAATTTCAGAATGTCGGAATCCAAGAATCTGCAATTCCGCATTCAGAGCTACAACTTCCTGAACCATCCGTTGTGGTCATTCCCCAACAACAACAACCTGACACTCCAGTTCAAGCAGGATGCTGCGGGCAACTTTACGCAGACCAACGCGAACTTCGGCAGAACCACCGAAAAGCAAGGCGCTCGTGTGGTTGAGTTTGTCGTCAGGTTCATCTTCTAGAACGAGAATCTGCTTTGAACTTGAATGGGATGGCTCCGGCCATCCCATTCTTTTTACTGTAAACTTGTGAACACGGCCCCAGCTGTATGCATAGATTCTCTCTCCTACTGCTGCTGATATTCGGCACGCTCGTTCGCGCACAAACTCCTCAGCCTTCCGCGCAGCAACTCGTCCAGGATGCAATGCAGAAGCAGCAGGCCGGCGATCTCGAGGGAGCCGTGAAAGAATATCGTCAGTTCCTGAAGACCCATCCTGAGGCCACGCCCATCCATTCCAACCTGGGGGCAGCCTTGGCTGGGCTGGGACGCTACGAGGAGGCGGTGCCGGAATACAAAGCTGCGCTCAAGCAGTCGCCCAGCTTTACGCAGGCCCGTCTGAATCTGGCGATTGCCTTTTACAAGATGGGACGCATCAGCGACGCAGCCACCCAACTCGTGCGAGTACACGCCGAAGATCCCGCGAATCACCAGGCCGTGCTGCTGTTAGGCGACTGCTACCTGCGCATGGGCCAAAACAAAGACGTCATTCATTCATTGCAGCCCGAGCAGAAGAAGTCTCCCGACGATCTCGCAATTGCTTACATGCTCGGAACCGCGCTCTTGCGAGACTAGCAACGCGATGAAGGAGCGGCGGTGATCGACCGCATCCTGCGCAACGGTGACTCGGCAGAATCGCATCTCCTCCTGGGCATGACCAAGTTCGAGGCCATGGAGTACCCCGCTGCCATTGCCGATCTCACCAAAGCCGCCGAGATCGATCCGAATCTGCCGGACGTGTATTCGTATCTGGGGCAGGCGCAAATGGCCAGCGGCGACATGAAGGCGGCGCGCGATGCATTCGAGAAGGAACTCTCCGTAAATCCCAACGATTTTGAGTCCAACGTCCGACTGGCCGTCCTCTTGAAGCAGGATGGCAACTACGAACGCGCACACCAGTTGCTCGATCGCGCCTTGCTGGTTCGTCCCAAGGATCCGGGCGCGCTATATCAGGTCGGAGCAACGTACCTTGCGGCGGGAGACCTGAATCCAGCCCTTCGCTCGTTGGAGGCCTTAGTCAAGCAGTATCCGGAATTCCTGGAGCCGCATGTCTCTCTGGCGCAGGTCTACTATCGGCTGCGGCGAAAAGAAGAAGGGGACCGCGAACGCGAGATCGTGCAAAAGCTCAAGGCCGAGCAGGACGCACAACAGTCGAAAGCCAAAGGTGACGCCCAGACAAGACCTTGACCATTGTCATCCTGAGCGCAGTCGAGGGACCTTGCGTTCGCCTCTCGGAGCCGCCCTACTGCGTAGGCTCATCGATTTTTAGTAACTGATCGGCAGCGATGTCCTTCAAGACCTGGCGAATTCCGCTGGGCCAACGAATTTCGAGGGACGCGACTTTGGACTCCTGCCCCAGCCCGAAGTGAACCCGTTTGTCGCTCGAAGACATGAAACCCACGCTAACCGAGACATGGTTATAGAGCACGCGGCCCGAGGCCGTGGTCAGCTTGACTTTCGCTCCAATTGCATCCCGGGCGCTCTTATGCCCGATCAGGTTGAGCATGAGCCAGTGATTGCCGCTATCGGCCGTATTCATCAGAATTCGCGGCGGGGCATTGAGAGACGTAACCACTATGTCGAGAGCCCCGTCATTATTGAGGTCTCCAAATGCCGAGCCTCGTTGATAACCTTTACGCAAGAAATCGGAGCCCATCTCGGGCGACACGTCAATAAAAGTCTTTCCGTCGATATTCTCGAACATGGTGTCGTGCTCAGGCGATGATTCGTTCACTTGATCAACGTCGCCATTAGCCGAGTAGATGTCCTTCCAGCCATCGTTGTTGTAATCGATAAATCCGTTACTCCATCCCGAATGAGGCACGCTCATCGATTGAATCTTCGACGAGTAGGCGTAGCTGAATAGATCACCATTGTTCTTGAGCAGCTGCCAGACTTGTTGGCGAAGATTGTTGTAGAAGATATCCACTCTGCCATCGTTGTCGAAGTCCTTCGCGTCCGAGCCCATCGACGATCCGGTGCGGGCATTCTCGTCGTAGCCTACCCCCAGTTCGAGCCCTCGTTCCTCGAACTTTCCGTTTTTCATGTTGATAAACAGGGAATTCGGTTCGGTGTCGTTGGCGATGAATATATCGGGCCAGCCATCGTCGTTGAAATCCGCAATGGAAATTCCCATCCCTTTGCCCGGGGACTTCGACAATCCGGATTTTTCCGTCACGTCCTCGAACTTGCCGTTGCCCAGATTGTGATAAAGGCGGTGAGGAACGCTCTTGTACCGCCGCGGATCGCAATAATATTCCGTGCTTCCCATGGTGCAGCGCAGGTCCGTCTGCGGCGTCCAGTAGGTATAGTTCGAGACAATCAGGTCGAGCAGACCGTCGTTGTCATAATCGAACCAGGCAGCCGCAACGCTGAGCGTCTCAGCCGGCTTTGTGCCGATTCCGGAGACTCGAGTGACATCGGTAAAAGTTCCGTTGCCGTTGTTGTGATACAGCGTATTGCGGCCCGCGGCGCAGACGAACAGATCTTCGTAGCCATCGTTGTCGTAGTCGCCCACCGCAACGCCGAAGTTGAAACCCAGGAATTCACCCGCCAGGCCCGCTTTGGCGGTAACATCTTCAAAGGTCCCGTCGGCACGCTGCTTCAGCAGGCAGTTGTAGTACGAGGGAGCGCTCTTTTTCATTTCCGGCAACTGCGCGCCGTTGGTGAAGAAAATGTCCATCCTGCCATCGTTGTCGAAGTCGAAAATAGCTACTCCGCCACACATTGGCTGAGGAAAATACTTGTGCCCTCCCGGGCTGTTGTTGCTGACATAGGTAATCTTCGAACGCGGCGCTACGTCCACAAACCCAGGGCGCTTGCCCGTCGGGGCTGACCCGGAGGCCAACAAAAACAGGCAAGCGAGCGCCAGGCAAAGCCAGGAGGCGAGCCTTGGCCAGATGCTAGACTGACGGTTGGGCATGAGGTTCTATTCCCGCATTCTATCTGGAATCCTGCTCGGGACGGGCCTTCTCCTCGGCGCGTCAAGCAGCGGCCCAATAATGTTTGAAGAGATCGCTCATCGCTCTGGCCTGACTTTCTCGAGCGACAGCAGCCCCACCCCTCACAAAAATCAGCCCGAAACCATGGTAGCGGGCGTGGGCTTGCTGGACTATGACAACGACGGTTATTTGGACATCATGCTTGTAAACGGCGCCGCGATTCCGTCACTTCAAAAGGAATTACCGAAGTACTGGAATCGCTTATACCACAACAACCATGACGGGACATTTACGGATGTAACCGAAAAGGCAGGCGTCGCTGGCATTGGCTATGGGATGGGGGTGGCGGTCGGTGATTATGACAACGACGGCTGGCCCGACATCTACGTCGTAAATGTCGGGAAAAACCAGTTACTTCACAACAACGGCAACGGCACCTTTACTGACGTCACCGATAAAGCCAGTGTCGGCGGCGGTCTGCTAGACGGCAAAAAGATGTGGTCCGTCTCCGCCGCTTGGGTCGATTACAACAATGACGGCTTGCTCGACCTCTTCGTTTCCAACTATTGCAAGTGGGAAGTCAATAAAGACCCGTATTGCGGACCGACTCCCACCTTACGTGCCTATTGTCACCCGAATAACTACGCGAACCTCCCGAATACTTTGTACCGAAACAATGGCGACGGCACCTTCACCGATGTCTCCGCGGAAACTGGAATCGCCAAGTACCTCGGGAAGGGAATGGGAGTGGCCATCGCCGACTACGACCATGACGGATTCATCGATATTTTTGTGGCCAATGACAATCATCCCAACTTCCTCTTTCATAATCTCGGCGGCAAGCGATTCGAAGAAGTTGCGCTCGAAGCCGGTGTGGCCTATGCGCAGAGCGGCAGCGCGCTTTCCGGCATGGGAGTAGATTTCAAAGACGTCGATAACGACGGACGCCCTGACCTCTGGCACACTGCGGTCGAGAACGAATCATTTCCGTTATTTCATAACTCCGGTGGGGGGCAATTCGTCGAGCAAACCCTGCCCGCACAATTGGCAGTGACTCGCACCATGTCGGGATGGGGAAATGGCATTGTCGACCTCGACAATGACGGATGGAAGGATCTGTTCGTTGCGCGTAGCAACGTTCTCGATAACATCGCTCAATTTTCCAACCGCAAGTACGAAGAACCCAACTCAGTTCTGCGCAATCTGGGAAATGGCAAGTTCCAGGATGTCAGCAGCCAGGCGGGTCCCGACTTCCAGGTCGCTGCGGCGCATCGTGGAGTGGCGTTTGGCGACATCGACAATGATGGACGAATCGATGCCATAGTCACCGTCCTGAACGGACCATTGCTGTATTTCCAAAATATTTCGAAAAACAGCAATCACTGGATCACCCTCACTCTTGTTGGGAAAAAGAGCAATCGCATGGGTCTTGGTGCGCAAGTACGCATCACCGGAGAGGACGGCAAGTTTCAATATAACGAGGCGACGACTGCGGTCGGATACGCTTCTTCAAGCGACCATCGTGTGCACTTCGGCCTCAGTGGCTCACGAGTGATCCGCGAAATCGAGGTCACATGGCCCAGTCGCACACGCCAGGTATTGCGCGACGTACCCGCCGATCAGATTCTCAAAATTGAGGAAAAAGTCCAGTGAGCGTTGCGCAAGAGGAGAACGGTTTGAAGAACCTGCTAGTATCCGGCTTCGACCCCTGAGTTTTCCACCTACCCGTGCTTGACGAGTGCTGTTCTTCGCGTATACTTTCGCTATACGCTTAAGGTGCCGCAATTGAGTTCGAAAAAGAAAGCATGGGAACAGCCAGTGGTCTTTCGTCCTTCCGAGGAAGACAGAAGGATGCTTGAATGGCTTTCGAAGCACTTGTACTTGAAGCCTTCACAAGTGCTGAGGCAGGGACTGAAAAAGCTGCACGACGCGGAGAAAGCAACCGACAAAGAACGGAAGTAAGGCAATGTAAGCGCGCCGTACCGGTGTTCGAAGCACCGACACGGCGCTAACCACAGTCGCCTAACAAGGAGGCAACAATGGCTAGACAGCAACGTAGCACCATCTCCATTCAAGAATCCACCCACCCAATCACTCGAGTCGCGCTTTATGCTCGCGTCTGCACGCTGAACAACCAAGATCCAGAAATGCAGCTCTCGGAATTGCGAGAATATGCAGCGCACCGCGGCTGGCAGATTGTCGAGGAATTCACAGACCAGGGCGTTTCCGGCTGCAAGGAGTCCAGGCCGGCACTCAATCGACTCATGGCGGATGCTTGTCGTCGAAGGTTCGACGCTATCCTGGTCTGGAAGATCGACCGGTTCGGAAGGTCCTTGAAGCCTCTGGTTAACGCG
>Ga0207707_10006712_pt1 | contig 10048 bp, 5 predicted proteins | sample KBSC83BmetaG_FD_184336 | JGI IMG/M metagenome (GOLD analysis project Ga0207707, IMG submission 184336) | Corn rhizosphere microbial communities from Kellogg Biological Station, Michigan, USA - KBS C8-3B metaG (SPAdes) (version 2) | ecosystem: Host-associated > Plants > Roots > Rhizosphere ... | reverse complement strand
GCCGCACGCCGAGGGGCTGCTGCCGGGGCTGACCGAGGCGTCGCTGACCGTCCCGCAGGCGATCGCGGTGCTCGCGGCGGTCGACAAGGCGCGGGCCGGGGCCGACGGGGCCGGGCCGCACGACCTCGTGGTGCTGCGCGGGCGCGCCCTCGTGTCGGCCGCGGCGCGCGACGGCGCCTTCGACGGGCGGCTCTGGGCGTACCTGACCGACGTGCCCCAGGCGGTCCCCGCCGTGACCCCCAAGGCGGCCGAGGACCTCACGGTCATCGCGAAGGCGTCGCGGTACCTGCTGTGCCAGACTGAGGAGCTGCGCTGCTTCCTCGAGGGCTCCGTGGCCGCCGCCTGCGGTAAGTCGGTGCTGTTCCCGCCGGTGCTGCCCGCCCTTGACATACACCGGGATCCCGAACGGAAGGTCGCTCCGCCCGGCACCCCGCTGAAGCTCGTCTACACGGGGAAGTTCGCGCCGCGGTGGAACACGCTGGAGATGACGACGCTGCCCGCGCTGCTGGCGGCGCGCGGCGTCGCCGCCGAGGTGCACATGGTCGGCGACAAGGTGCACGACGACCCGCGCGACCCCACCTACAAGCGGCGGATGCGCAGCGCGCTCGGCGAGGCCGGCGATGCTGGGGCGGCGGGCGGGGGAAGCGGAGCGCCCGGCGTGATCTGGCACGGCGGGCAGCCGCGGGCCGAGGCGATGCGCCTCGCGGCCGCCGGCGACGTCGGGCTGTCCTGGCGGCATCCCGACCTTGACTCCTCGCTTGAGCTGTCGACGAAGGTCCTGGAGTTCGGCCAACTCGGGCTCCCGGTGATCCTGAACCGGACGCCGATGCACGAGGCGCTGCTCGGCGCGGACTACCCGCTGTTCGCCGCGTCCATCGACGACGTGGCCGACGTAGCCGCTTCGGCGCTCGATCCCGCCGTCTTCGGACTGGCGGCGGCGCGGACGTCTTCCGCGGCTGCCTCGTTCGTCCTTGACCGGGCGGCCGAGCGGCTGCGGACGTACCTGGCCCGGGCGGTGCGGCCCGCTCTTCCGGCTGGCTCCGCCGGCCGTGCTCCGCTGCGCGTGGTGGTCGCCGGGCACGACCTGAAGTTCGCCAACTCGCTGATCGACTACTTCCGGCTGCAGCCGGACCTGGAGGTCCGGGTCGACCACTGGCGCGCGCTCGGCGAGCACGACGAGGCCAAGTCCCGTGAGTTGGCCGAATGGGCCGACGTCATCGTCTGCGAATGGTGCGGCCCGAACGCCGTCTGGTATTCACGCCACAAGCCCCGCTCCGCCCGGCTGCTGGTGCGCCTGCACCGGTTCGAGCTGAACTCGCCGTATCCGGCCCAGGTCAAGATCGGCAACGTCGACCAGGTGATCTGCGTGTCCGATCACTACACGCGGCTCACCAGGGAGATCACCGGCTGGCCGGCGGCCAAGGTCGTCACGGTGCCGAACGCGCTCGACGTGCCGCAGTTCGACCGCCCCAAGCTCGACGGGGCGCGCTTCCACCTCGGCATGACCAGCATGGTGGACATGCGCAAGCGCGTTGACCTCGCCCTTGACGTGCTCGAGGAACTCCGCCGCGACGACGACCGGTACCTGCTGTTCATCAAGTCAGGCATGCCCTGGGAGCTGTGGTGGGTCTGGCAGCACCAGGAGCAGCGGACGCACTACTTCGAGGCGTTCCGCCGGGTGCAGCGTTCCCCGCTGCTGCGCGACGCCGTGGTGTTCGACGACGCCGGGCCGGACGTGCCCGCCTGGCTGCGCCGGATCGGGTTCGTCCTGTCCACCAGCGACGACGAGTCGTTCCACATGGCCCCCGCCGAGGGCATGGCGTCGCGGGCAGTGCCGGTGATCAGGCACTGGCCGGGCGCGGAGACGATCTACGACGCCCGGTGGATCAAAGAGACCCCAGCGGAGATGGCCGCGTCGATCGCCGCCCTGTCCTCGTCCTCGTCTTCGTCTGACGCGTGGGAGGCCGCCCGGCAGGCCGCGCACGAGCAGATACGGGCGATCGATCTCGGCACGGTCGGCGACACCTGGCTGGGCCTGATCCGCGGCGAAGCCGCGACCGGGGACGGGACGGGTTCGGCCTACCAGCTGCAAGGTTCGGCCGGGCGGTGAACCGGCGCCGGGCAATGAACGGCCGCAAGCGCAGTGCGCGGTTACTTCACGCTCGGGGTCAGCGCCGCCACGCCGGAGCGGTGTGCGGCGCTGACCGACCGGGCGCTGGCCGTCGACCCTTCGGTGATGCCGGTGCCCGGGCCCGCGGAGGTGGAGTGGCGCTCTGCCGACGGGCGGGCTGCCCTGCTGCGCTGGGGCTGTGCCCCTGCGCTTACTGGTGCCGCTGAGCCCGCGGGTGCCGCTGAGGCGGCCGCTGTCTCCCGGGCGGGCACGATCTGGGCGGGGGCGGCCGAGTCGGGCGGCCGCGCGCCGGTCTGCGCCCGCACCTCGGTCACGCGCGTCGACCCGGTCTACCTGGCCGAGGTTCCCGGTGCCGCCGTGGTCGCCGACCGCGCGGCCTGGGCCGCGTGGACGGTGTCTCGCCTCGGCGACCACGACCCGCTGCACCTGTGCGCCCTGCTCAACCCCGGCTTTCCGCTCGGGTCGGTGGCCCCGTTCACCGGGGTGAGCGCCGTGGGCCCGTCGACGACCTTGCGCCTGCTCGACGGCGCGGTGACGCGTTCCCACGCCCCAGGCGCGGGGCCGAAGGGCGCGGGCGGCGCGCGGGACGTCGCCGAGGGACTGGTCGCCGCGGTCACGCCGTTGCGGGACGCGGGCGCCCCGGTCGAGCTCAGCCTCACCGGCGGCAAGGACAGCCGCCTCATCGCGGCCGCGCTGGTGAAGGCCGGCGTGCCCGTGGTGGCGAGGACCCACGGCTTCGCCGATCATCCGGACGTCGTGGTGGCCGCCGAGATCGCCCGCCGCCTGGGTATCGAGCACGTCGTGCGGACGCCCGCGGCGCCCGGGCAGCGGGTGGACGTGCTCGGCCGGATCCGCGCCACCGTGCTCGTCGCCGACGGGATGCTGTCCGCGTTCGAGAACGTCGGCCGCCCCGACCCCGCCGCCGCCCCGGCGCTCACCGCCGGCGGGCACGGCGGCGAGCTGCTGCGCGGCGGCTACGCCGAGGCCGCGGGCCGCCGGGGGACGTCAGGCGGGCTGCGCGCCGCCCTCTCCCCGGCCCGCCGCGCGGCCCGCTCCGCTGAACTGCTGCGCCGCCTCACGACGAAACACCTCGGCCTGATCCGCCGCGGGCCCGCCGCCGCGTACGTTGGCTCGCTGGCCTCGTGGACGCCGCCGCTCGCCGTCCACCCGCTGCGCACCCTCGACGACTTCTACCTGGTCAACCGCGCGGGACGCTGGTCGGCCGCCGCCCGCCAGGCCTACCTGCTGCGCGAGCGCCTGGTCCAGCCGCTGTTCGACGACCGCGTGGTGCTCGCCGCCCGCACCGTCCCGCTGGCCGACCGGGTGAGCGGCACGCTTTCCGCCGCCGTCCTCGCCGAACTGTCCCCCGCCCTGACGGACGCGCCCCTCGCCGGCAAGCCGCCCGCGGGCACCCAGTCCCCCTTCGACTGGCGCCGCCAGTACGGCGACGCGATCACGACGTTCCTGCGCGGCTACATCCTCGACCTGGGCACCACCAGCGGCCTATTCGACGTGGTAAGCCAGCCCGCGGCGGAAAAACTCCTCACCCCGCCGCACACGGACCGCGCCTCGGTCTGGGCCCTGGCCACGGCCGCCTGCCTCCTGTCCGCCGACTACCGCAAGGCCCGCGAAAAAACCCACCACCTCCCAGTCACCTGACCCTCGGTGGTTGACTTGCGAGGGCGCTTCTTGCTGTTATCCGCAGATGATTGCAGGCGAGGCGAAGCCCGCCGATCTTCTTGCTGTTATCAGTCGACAGGAGCCGCTCTTGGGTTTCTTGCTGTTATCCGGCGGGGAGTGCGGGCGGGCGGCGGTTAACGTGGAAACGATTCGTAACTTGGAAACTCCGCACGTCTGGCGCGTGTTTTATTTCCGCCGGACGAAAAGTTTCCACGATCCGGGTGCCCGCGCTGGCGCTTCTTGCTGTTATCAGAGGTGGGACGGTGCGGCGCGCTTGCGCGGGCATACGGGGGCGCGCAAGCGCGGCAAGAGGCGGGGCTGGCCGCGATCGCCGCACGGTCGCGCCGCACTGCCCGCGCCCGCCGCCCCGACCGCGCGAGCCGGGCGCTCCGCGCCCGCCGGGGCGCGGCCGGCCGCGCCGGAGGCTGGTTAGCCGCGGCCGTACTTGTTCTCGGCCCGCCAGAAGAAGATGATGCCGAGGACGAAGAACGCCACCCCCCAGCCGATGGCCGCGATCCACAGGTCGTTGTTGGTGACGACGGCGTGGCAGTAAGCCTGGAGCGCCGCGTTGGGTGCCTGCCCGTGCGGCGGGTGCTGGAAGGCGTAGCAACTGGCCGCGTTGTACGGCTGGTTGCCGGGCGAGTTAACCCGGTACGTCCGCATGAGGGCGACGCGGACCAGTGAGATGAACACGGCGGGCGGGTTGAGTGACAGCACCTTGAGGGCCCAGCCGGGCACGACGGCGGGCAGCGCGGTCACCATGTACATGACGCCGCAGAAGTAGCGGGTGATCCGCAGGAAGAACGGGATCAGCTCGGACACGTCCGCGATGCTGCCGCCGAGCCGGGCGACGATCAGCGCCGCCCCGGTGTTGAACATCGTCTGCAGCAGCATCGTGGGGATGATCAGCAGCCAGTACCAGCTGGGGTACTCGCCGCTGATCAGCATGATGGGGACGAGCACCACCAGGCCGACGAGCATCTGCTGCAGCTCGACGATCACGTAGGCGAGCGGCAGCGACGCCCGTGGGAAGTACAGCGCGCGGATCAGCTGCAGGTTCGCCCGCATCACGTTGGAGCCGGTGACGATCGACCGCTCGGTGAACGCGAAGATGAACACGCCGGTAATCAGGAACGCCGGGTAGTTCTGCACGCCGCGGGCGGCCTGGAACAGCAGGCCGAAGATCAGGTAGTAGACACCCGCGTTGAGCAGCGGCGTCAGCACCTGCCAGATCTGGCCGAGCTTGGCGTCGGTGTACATCGAGACGTTGCGCGCGGTGGCGTAGCCGACGATGAAGTGCCTGCGCTGCCAGAGCATCGCAACGTACCTGGCCAGCGACGGGCGCGCCCCGGAGAGCTTCAGCCCGTGCTGGCGAGCGAGTTCCCCTAGGTCCTGGTCAGGCACCCGGGGCGGCTCCGGCACGATGACAGCCCCCGCCTGGAGCGTGCCCGGCGCGCTGATCTGACCGCTGTTGTCCACGACGGGGAAGTCTATTGGACGCGATCCGGAAATCAGCCATTGGCATCACGGCTGTGAATGAGCCGTGTCCGTTCCGAAACTTACCCGCGTCGGCGGCGCCCGGCCGAAGGAGACCGGGTGCGTGGTCGGGGGAACCGCGCACCCGTTCGGGACGAATCTTTTCATCCTGATCATCCAGAGCTCGTCTGATCTGCGGACGAAGGACAGGATTGAAAGGTTCGTCGAACCTGGTCTTGACTTCGCTACACGTACTACAGGCCGGAGTCGGGGGTCCTGACGAGGATCCTGCGGCATTCCTCGTGGCGGACGACCTCGTCGGGCGCGGCGCGGCGGATCTCGTTCAGCTCCGCGGTCGAGAGCATCTCCCGGCAGCCGCCGCACTGGCCGCGGCGCAGCGGCGCCGCGCCGACACCGCCGACGCTTGAGCGGATCTTGTCGTACAGGGTCAGGAGGTCGGCCGGGACGTCGGAGACGATCGCGGCGCGGGCGGCGGTGGCCTTGGCGGCCTGCTCCTCGATCTCGGCCAGGGCCGCGTCGCGGCGGGCGGCCAACGCCGTCTCGTCGGCGCCGACGGTCTCCGCCTCGGCGCCGGCGCCGTCGCGCAGCGCCTGCGCGCTCTCGCGGCGCTCCATCAGCTCGAGCACGACCTCTTCGAGGTCACCCTGGCGCCTGCGCAGCGAGGTGACCTCGTTCTGCAGGGATTCGAGCTCGCGGGCGTTCGACACCTGGCCCGCGTCGAGCCGCTGGTTGTCCCGATCGATCCTGACCCGGACCTGGTCGACGTCCTTTTCCGCGCGGCCGAGCTCACGGTCCAGGTCGCCGAGGTTCGTATCCGCGATCGTGATCGCGTCCCTGACCTTGGCCGCGCGCTCGGAAAGCTGCGCCAGCTCGGCGTTTTCTGGCAGGGTGCGCCGTCGGTGGTCGAGCCTGCCAAGCTCGGTGTCCAGGTCGGCCAGTTCGAGCAGCCGCAGCTGCGCCTCGGGAGATGCCTTCACGAAGGCCAACGTTAGTCGCCCGAGCGGTCGTTGTCGCATGGTAGACACTTCGGCATGGGGATCCCTCGGGTAAGCAGGCCCTATATGCCTGGATACGGCGTGGCTGGCCCGGAGCACGGGAGCGGGCTGCTGCACTGGTCATGGGCGGCGGAGCGACTCACCGCCGCGCGCAACTACTGGGTGGTCAGCACGTGGCCGGACGGCCGACCGCACACCATGCCCGTCTGGGGCATGTGGGACGACAGCACGCTGTGGTTCACTTCGGCCGCGGAGTCGCGGAAGGTGAAGAACCTGCGCGCCGATCCGCGCTGCTGCGTGACCACGGAGGACGCGTCGGACCCGGTGATCATCGAGGGCACGGCGCGGTTCGCGACCGATCCCGCGATCCTGCAGCGCGTCGTCGACCTGATGAACGCCAAGTACCACAGCGGTGTGGACCTGGACTTCCTCAACCCGGCGAAGAACGCGACGATCGGCGTCCGGCCGCAGCGCGTGTTCTCGATGCTGCACAGCGACTTCACCGGGTCGCCGACGCGCTGGGTGTTCGACGAGGACCGCTGACCGCCGGGCCGTGGACGTTATGTCCCGGTACTTCCTGCTATATCGGCCTTTCTGGACACGCATGAAAATTAAGCATCCCGAACGATTGCGTGTTGAACCAGACCGGTAGCGTAGCCGTGTAATCCAGTAGGGCCATGATCGTGGCCTCGCGTAACGCTGGCGGATTGCGACGGACCATAGCTGCATGACAACTAGGAGTGGGTTCCCCCGGTGGTGGGGGGCGGTGTGCGGGCTGCTCGCCGCCGCCGCGGCGGTGGGGATCGGGCAGCTCTTCGCGGGGTTTACCGTGCCCGCGGCGTCTCCGGTCGTCGCCGTCGGCGGGGCGGCGATCGACCAGAGCCCGCAGGCCGTTAAGGACTGGGCGATCTCGACATTCGGCACCGCCGACAAGACGGTGCTACTCGGCGGCGTGCTCGTCGTCGTGTTCTTGTACTCCATGGCGGTGGGCGTGCTCGCGATGCGGCGGCTCGCCCTGGGCTTCGCCGGACTGGTGATCTTCGCGGGCATCGGCCTCGCCGCGGCACTGACCAGGCCCAATGCCACGGGTTCGTACGCGGTGCCGACGCTCTTCGGTGCGATCGCGGGGGCGATCGCGCTGCGCTGGCTGATCGGGACGGCGCGCCGGGCGGCCGGCCGGGGGCAGGTGGCCGCGACGGGCCGGGCCGCGGCGGCGGGGCGCGCCGGGCTGACGCCGGGCACCTTCGGCCCGGCTGACGCGGCCGGCTCCGGAGTGCGCGGCGCTGGCGGGGCTGACGACTTTGACTGGGCTGATGACTCCGCGTGGAGCGGCGGCTCCGCCGGCTCCGCCGGGTCCGCCCGTTCGGCCGGCGATGGGGACGCACGCGCCGGCGACGCCCGCGACGGGCACGCCCCGGACGGCGGCGCCCGCGCTCGCGACGGCGATCCCCACGGCGGCCACGCTGGCGAGGGCGACGCTGACGAGAACTACACCGGCGAGGACGGCAGTCTCGGCTGGGTGGCGGCCGACGGCGGTGCGCCCGCCGGACCGGCCGCCGGGTCCAGTGGCGCGGGATCCAGTGGCGCCGGGTCCAAAGCTGGCGGAGCCTGGGACAGCGGGTCCTGGGCCCGCGGGACGGAACCGTTCCGCGCGGGGCCGCCCGTGGCGAGCCCGCCTGGCGGCGGGCAGGCGGGGCCGCCCGCTCGGCGGCAGTTCCTCGTCGCGGCCGGCGTCACCGCCGCGGCCGCCGCGATCGGCGAGGTCGGCGGCCGGTCCCTGGCGACGCGGAAAAACGTGTCCCTGGCCCAGCAGGCGCTGCGGTTCCCCAAGGCCGCCCAGCCCGTGGCGCCGCTGCCCCGCGGGGTGAACCTGCCCGTGCCGGGCATCTCACCGTTCATCACGCCGAACGGCCAGTTCTACCGCGTCGACACCGCCCTGCTGATTCCCCAGGTGGACCCGTCCAACTGGAAGCTGCGCATCCACGGGATGGTGGCCCGCGAGATCACGATCACGTTCGACGAACTGCTGCGCCGGCCACTGATCGAGGACTACCTCACGCTGTGCTGCGTCTCCAACCCGGTCGGCGGCCCGTACATCGGCAACGCGAAGTGGCTTGGCGCGTCGCTCGCCGCGCTCATCCGGGAGGCGCGGCCGAAGAGCGGCGCCGACCAGCTGCTCGCCACGTCCGCCGACGGGTTCACCTCAGGCTCGCCGCTTTCCGTGATCCTCGACGGGCGGGACTCCCTGCTCGCGGTGGCGATGAACGGCGCCGCGCTGCCGACCGCGCACGGGTTCCCAGCCCGCCTCGTCGTGCCGGGCCTGTTCGGGTACGTGTCGGCGTGCAAGTGGGTGGTCGACCTCGAGGTGACAACGTTCGCGGCGGCGCAGGCCTACTGGGTGCCGCGCGGCTGGTCGCAGATGGGCCCGGTCAAGACCGAGTCCCGCATTGACGTGCCGACCGACGGCGCATCGGTGAAGGCGGGCAAGGTCGCGGTCGCCGGCGTCGCGTGGGCGCAGCACAAGGGCATCGAGGCGGTCGAGGCCCGGGTGGACCACGGCCCGTGGCACCCGGCAACGCTCGCCGCCGTCCCGGGCATCGACACGTGGCAGCAGTGGGTCTGGGAATGGGACGCGACCCCCGGTACCCACCTGGTCGAGGCGCGGGCGACCGACAAGACGGGCTACACCCAGACGTCGGTGGTGGCGGACGTGGCGCCCAACGGGGCGAGCGGCTACCCGGCCACCCAGGTCACGGTCTCCTGACCGTGACCGCTTCGCCCTAAAAAAGGCGGTTTTATTTCGATATCGGGCAATTCAGAAATCGGAATATGCCTCTCGGTAATCAGATCATGATGACATGACGTAATCAGACTGTGGTGGCCTAGTCACGATCTGAACGAGTTTTTCTCGCTTCGCGCTGGTTAATTTTTCGGATTCGGCAGCAGATCAAGAACCCATCACGATATTGTTACGTCGCAGGTCAAAGATCGGGTTGGTCGGGTCCCGGCGTCGCCGCGCACCCGAGACGGCTGCTTCTGGGGCGGTGCTGGCGAGAATGCTCAGAATGTCTTCTGATTCGGGAAGGCATAGCCGCCGTCCGGCTAAAATGCGCGGCCGCCCTATTTCCTGGCATCGTTTGACGATAGGCATGCTGCTCGCCGGCACTGCGGCGGGCGGTCTTTCCTATTCCTTCTATCCGACCAGCGTCACCGCGCCCGTCGCCGACCGCCTGCTCCGCCCCGGCGTTTTCAACCCCCCCGACCTCGCGAGCCTGCTCGGCCACGGCGAGGCCAGTTCTTCCGCTCCGCTTCCGGCACCGATCATCACCGCCACCGCCAAGCCCCCAGGCAAGCATCGCAAGCCGACTCCGCACCCGAGCACCTCCGCGCACCCCTCCGGCAGTGCCTCGGCTGCGCCGCCCGACACCTCCCTCACTCCGCTCGGTGGCGCCGACCACGCGGGTTCGCTGCTGCTGAACGCCACGGGATCCCAGCTGACGTCGTGGAATCAGACCTCCGAGTTCTGCACGGAGCAGTCCTGGGAGGTCCCGAACGGCAAGGTGTCCACCGACTCAACCGGCGCCGCGCTGCTGACGGTGAACGGCGGCGACGGCAGTTGCGTGGGACTGATCAGCCCTGGCGCCTACTCATCGGCCGTCATTGAAGCCGACATCGACTTCCCCGCGCTTCCCGGCAATGCGAATACGATCGCCGACTGGACGTCATTCTGGCTGACCAATGGCGC
>Ga0207707_10006708_pt1 | contig 10050 bp, 5 predicted proteins | sample KBSC83BmetaG_FD_184336 | JGI IMG/M metagenome (GOLD analysis project Ga0207707, IMG submission 184336) | Corn rhizosphere microbial communities from Kellogg Biological Station, Michigan, USA - KBS C8-3B metaG (SPAdes) (version 2) | ecosystem: Host-associated > Plants > Roots > Rhizosphere ... | reverse complement strand
GTGCTCTGGAAATCGTCGAAGGCGCGGTCGAGCTGTTCGCGGGTCATTCCGTGACCCGTGTCGGCCACGGTCACTTGTGCGCGGCCATCGGCGAGCGCTTCCGTTTGCAGAGTCACGCGCCCCGCGGTTCCGTCGAGCGCTTCAATGGCGTTCGTCACGAGATTTTCGAGAATGCGGCGCAGCATGAGCGGTTCGGCGGCGATCGCCGGGAGATGCGGATCGAGCTGCAGCTCGACGGCGGCCTGAGCGCCGCGCGATTCTCCCGCGGTGGTCATCGCGGCGACGCCGCTGCCATCCGTCATCGCCGCGGCAACATCGCGCGCGACGGCGTTGGCATCGCAGGGCCGCAGATCGAGCCGTGGCGTCAGCCGCGCATAGTTGCGCGCGAGCGTGTCGAGATACGTCACGCTGTCGTCGAGCGTGCCGCGTCGTTCGGCGAACACCGCGCCGAGCTTCTCCGGTTCGTCGCGCTGCACCTGCGCCAGGTGACGCAGCACGTGACGGATGGGCGCGAGGCCGTTCTTGATGTCGTGATTCACCTGCCGTGCGAGATCGCCGGTGGTCGCGCGCCGTTCGGCGTCGCGCAGGTTCGCGGCGCTCGCGCGCAGCCGGCGCGTCATGGCGCTGAGCAGTCGCGACAGCGCGCCGAATTCATCGTTGCGCTCGACGGGGAAATCCACGTCAAGGCGATCGAGATCCACCTTCGCGGTACGCTCCGCGAGCGCGCGCAGCGGCCTGCTCACCCGCGCCGAGAGCCATGCCGCGGCGAGCAGCGCCGCCGTGCCCGTGGCGAGTAGCACGACGAGGAACCAGCGGTTCAGGCTCGCGCGCAATGCGGCGAGCTCGGAGCCCGTGTGGGCAACCACGATATGCGCGGGCACGAGCGTGCGCGCGCCGCCGGTGGCGGGTGTCATCACGTATGACACTGGCACCTCGGCCACGACGGATCGCGGTGGCGGCGCGGTGACGCTGAGCGAATCGGCGGTGATCACCGAATCGGGAAGCACGAGCGAGAGGGAAAGGTCGCCGGGCGAGAGCCTGCGGAGAAAGGCCGGTCCCACCGCCACGCCGCCCACGAGCGTGAACGCGCGCGCGCCCAGGCGCAGCGAGTCCGTGCGCGCGAGCACGAGCATCGGGCCATCGGGCGTTCGCGCACGCACGAGCGCGGCGCCGCCCGGCGCCCGGCTGAGCAGTGGCGGCAGATCCGGCTCCAGCCGGTCATACTCGTTACGGAACTGTCCCGAGCTCAGAATGCGTCCGCTGGAATCCTGGATCTGCAGCATGGACAATCCGGTCATGTGCATCGCGCGACCGGCGTAGTCGAGCAGATATGTGCGCTCGGCGCGGTCGCCCGCGACGGCGGCCAGGCGAAAGCGATTGTCATCAGCGAGCGCATCCTCGAGTGACGCGAGTCGCGCGCCGATGGCCGCGCTCTGACGCGCCAGTTCGCCGCGTGTAAGCGTGACGAGTGCGGTGACGCGCGCGTCGTCCTGTGCCGTGAGACGGCGGTCCATCTCGCGGCGCACGCCAAGGGCAAGTACGATGAGCGGCACGAGGGCAACAACGCTGAACGCGAGGACGAGACGCGTGCGGAACGTCACGGCCGGTCAGGCGCGGGCGCGAGCAGCGTGACTGCGCCGAGTGAGTCCACTGCGAGCCCCGAGCTGCCGCGTCGCACGATGACGTGCGCGCGCGTATCCACGAGCGGAATGATGGACCTCGATTCCGCCGCGGCACCGCGCGCGAGTGAGTCGGCGGACGGCGCACCGGCACTCTGACACGCAGCCGGCGCGCGCACGGGGAGCGGCAGCACGTAACCGGCGTCCTGTCCCGTTTCCATTGCGTGAGCGAAGGCATCGCGCGCGACTGCCGCGGCGCGGAGCCGGCTGCGCCCGGCAAGCGAGGGCGCCAGCGCGGCGAGCGTGGGCGAATGCACGGCGGCGAGCGCCACGAGTCGCTCGGCCAGCTCACGCGCAACCGTGTCGCCCTCGCGGTACGCGATGCGATCACCGCTGGCGACTGAGCCCGCGCTGCGGTCGAGAGGCGGCACCGCATCTGAGATGCACGAGAGCGGCGCGTCACTCCACCAATGGCGGCCATCCGATGCACGGGCATCTTCGCGCACGGCGCCCGCAGCGAGTGCGACGCGCAGACTGTCGGCGGCGGAGTCGGCGCCCGGTGCGGCATGCGGCGGCGGCGCGGAGGGTACAACGAGCACCCAGCTTCGCTCCCAGGGGAGCGCCACCGACTCGAGATCGGGACGCGAGCGTGCGTAGGCGACGGCGTCGGGATCGCCAGTCACGAGCACGTCCGCGCCGGCGTCCAGCGCATCCCGCCCGACGCGCGGTGGAATCGCCTGCACCACAAGCACCGGCGCGCTGTCGCCCGGCGGCGGCGAGAGACGCAGCGCATTCGGACGTGTCGCGGCCAGATCGTGCCGCGGCGCCGCGATGTGCCAGCGTGCGTCAGACGAATCGGTGCGCCAGATGCGCGCGAGCACGACGGCGTGCACGTCGCCGCAATCGACGGCCGGCGCAATCGTCGCAAGCTGGTCGAACACCGGAGCGCCACCCGCTTCCTGTGAATCCGGCGCGGGCGCACGGTCGGCAGGGTCGGCGGGGTCGGCAATCACGATCATCAGCGAGTCGCGGGACGGCGCGGCCGTCGATGTGGCGCCGGTCGTCACTGTCGGCGCGATCACGCACTGGCCCGCGGCGGATGCTACGCCGGTCACGGGTGCCGTGCGTGCCGGCTCGTGCGCGCGGGGCGGCACACCGCACGCCATGGGGAGAGCTAGCACCGCGCAGCAGTGCCAGTGCCGGAACAGGAACGCGCGCGCCACCGGAGTGGGTCGCCGATGAAATCGCGAGCGTGGCGTCAGCCCGAACGTGCGCCCGCCGCAGGCAGCGTCGCGAGCGCAGCCTCCACCTCCGCCGCATGCCCCTGTGGTTTCACCTTCTCGAAGATCTTCGCGATCTTCCCCGCCGCATCGATGATGAACGTCGTGCGTTCGACGCCCATGTATTTGCGCCCATACATCGACTTCTCCTTCCACACGCCGTACTGCTCCGCCACCGCATGATCGGTGTCCGCCAGCAGCGTGAAGGGCAGCTCGTACTTCGCCTTGAACTTCTGATGGCTCTTCACCGGATCGGGAGACACCCCAAGGATCACGGCTTTCGATTTGTCGAACCGCGGGAACGCGTCGCGAAACTCGCAGGCTTCCGCGGTGCAGCCGCTGGTGTCGTCCTTGGGATAGAAGTAGAGGACGACCGGTTTCCCCTTGAGATCCCGCAGCGAGAGACGCTCACCGGTGTCGGTGTCGAGCGTGAATGCAGGGGCTGGTTTTCCGACGACGGGCATGGGCGGCAGGGGTAATGGTTTTCGTGAGCTTCCATTGGAAGCTACATCGATGCGTGGTGTTGCGAAGCACCCGTCAGCGCCGGTCCGTCCGGGCCTGCCCGCCACCCGGGAGCCGGCAGACCCAGGCGACGATCGCCTCGGCGACTCGCGGATCGGTTTCCCCCTGCAGCGCGAATGCCTCCTGCCCAGTGACGCCCGGCGGCAGCACCTTCAGCATGTGCTGCAGCTCCGGAAATATCGTCACGGTGGTCGGGCGTGATCCCCGGGCCGCGCGCAGCCGCTCGGCGTGATGCGTGCCGAGGTTGGGGTCGCGCCCGCCGTGCACGATGAGTACCGGGCCGGCGTAGTCCGCGATCGCGGCCGCGGGATCGGTGGCGTCGCACTCGCGCATGTAACGAAGGCCGTCGGGAGGCATCATGGCGAGACCTCCGATCCCTTCACGCTTGCGCAGCTCCTCCGGGATTGGCTGTCCGGCGCGGATGGCCGCGATCGCACTGTCGAGGTCAACTTCGATTGCCCCGCGATCGTCCGGTGGTCGCATGGCCGGCACCTGCTCGCGCATCACGCTGAGTATGCCCACGGACGGCGCGGCCAGCAACACGACGCCATCGGTCACGGCGCCGTCGCGCGCCATCACGGACACCACCACCGCTCCCTCGCTGTGGCCGGCGAGCACCAGCCTGGGCACCGTGATATCGTGCTCGGCGAGCGCGCCGCGAAATGCCTCGAGCGCGGCGCGAGCGATCGTCACGCGGCCGGCCCACGTGCGGATGTTCGCCGCGGCATCGGGATCGATGATCTCGCTCCCCGTGCCGGGCCCGAGCTTGGCGAAGCGATAGACGGCAAGCCCGCACTCCGCCAACTGGCGGGCCAGGTGGGCATACACGTGTGGAAAGACGTTCCAGGCCGGAAAGTCACCGTTGACGTCGGAGAAGAGTGAGCCGGGCACCAGCAGTACGCCGCCGTGCGGTGTGGGCGAGCCGGGCAGCGAGAGCATGGCGGGAATCGCGTAGCCGCCCGCGGCGAGGGTGAGCGGAATCTCCTGGATGGGCATCGGTCTGTGCAGGTTCGCGGTGCGGGTTCGCAGTTCCGGGCCGGGGAATCTTACCAATGGTAACTTACCGCTGGTAAGACTAGATTGCCCCATGCACTCGCGCAAGGGGAGCGATCTGAGCGACCACCCGTACCATCATGGCAACCTCCGCGACGCCTTCATCGAGGCGGCGCTGGCGCTCGAACCCGAGCACGGTCCGCTGGGCATCAGTCTGCGCGAAGTCGCGCGCGCGGTGGGCGTGACGCACGCCGCGGCGTATCACCACTTCGCGAGCAAGGAGGCACTCGTGCTGGCGGTGGCCGATGAGGGATTCACGCTCCTGCTCACCGCCATCCGGGAGCCGGTGACCACGCACCCGTTCACGGGACGCATGGCGGCCTTCTTCCGCATTGTCACGGTTGGCGTGGAATACGTGCGCTATGCGGTGGACAACCCGTCGCGTTTTCGTTTCATGTACGGCACGCCGCCGCTCCCGCCGGGCGAGAACGGGTCACCGATTCTGGCGCGACATGCGGAGGTATTGCAGGTGTTCGCAGACGCGGTGAGTGAAGCGCAGCGCGAGAACGTGATCGCGGGAAAGCGCGCCGACCGCATCGCGGCGCAGATGTGGGCGCAGGCACACGGACTGGCCACGCTCACGATTGCCGACGCGCTGGACGGCGTGCCTCGCGGAACCACGCGCAGGCAGAGCGAGAGCGCGCGCCGGCGTCGCGCGCTCGACCTCGCGCGCGGCGCCATGGTCGGATTCATGGTGGGTGCGCGTCCGCAGGATCCAGCCTGGCGGCCGCCGGGAATTTCGTGAAGCGGCAGCGGCCGGTGCGCCGCGGCGCGCCCGCCGGTCACGCGAGGTGCATTTTCCGCAGCAGCGCCGTGAACCGCGGATTGGTCCGCAACGCGGCGAACAGGAACGACCCGCCAATCCCGTACACGGCGCCGGAGCGCTTCTCGTACGCCCGCTCCAGCTGATCCATGGCCCGATCCTGCTGGCCGAGCCCCGTGTACACGTACGCCAGATGGTACGGCGCGACGTATCGGGTCCGTGACAGCGCTTCGAGGTCGTCCAGCACGCGCAACGCCTGCTCGCGCTTCCCGTGCTGCGCGTATGCCTGTCCCATCTGGCCGAGCCACAGCGTATCGCCCGGCGCGAGGGCGACCGCGCGCTCCATCGCCGCCAGCCCCGCGTCAATGCTTCCCGTGCTGATGAGCGCCCAGCCGAGCGTGAAGTGGCCGCGCGGGTCGCCGGCATCGATCGAGACCGCGCGGCGTGCGGCCTCCAGTGCGGCCTCGTATCGCCCCGCCCGCAGGTACGCCGTGGCGACGTCCACGCGGTGCACGAGCGGATCGAGCTGCTGCGCGCGCTCCACCAGCGCAATCGATTCATCATGGCGCCCAACCGCGCCACAGAGGCGCCCGTAGAAGTCGTGCGCGTCCGCGCTCCCGGGATTCAACTCGAGCGCCCGCCTGAACTCCACCTCTGCTCCCTCCCAGTCGAATTCCTGAACGTATTTGAGATAGCCGGCCGTGGTGTGCGCGTCGCCCAGCTCCGGGTCGAGCGCGAGCGCGCGCGCGACGGCCGCTCGGGCCCGCGGATACGCCTGCTCGGGAGCGATCGCACCGCTTTCCCCGAGCTCGGTGAGCGCCATGGCCACGCCGACACAGGCCATCGCGTACTGCGGATCGCGCGCCACGGCGGCTTCAAAGTGCGTGATCGCGTGCCTCAGCCCCGATTCACTGAAGGTGCTGAACGAACGCCGCCCCTGGAGGTAGAGCTGGTACGCGCGCAAATCGCTCGTCGGCTCGCGTCCGATGCGTGCCGTTTCGTCGGGCGACAGCTCGGCGCGCAGCGCGGCGGCGATGTTGAGCGCCACCTCCATCTGGATCGTGAAGATGTCGGTAAGATCCCGGTCGTACGTGTCAGCCCAGAGATGCTGGTCGGTCTTCGCATCGATGAGCTGCGCCACGATCCGCACGCGGTCTCCCGCGCGTCGCACGCTGCCTTCGAGAATCGTCGCCACCTGCAGTTGCGCCGCGATCTCCCGGATACCCTGCTGGTGTCCCTTGAAGCGCATGACCGAGGTCCGCGAAATGACATCCAGCGTGCGAACCTTCGCGAGCTGCGCGATCACATCCTCGGTGATGCCGTCGGCGAAGTATTCGTTCTCCGGCGTCGTGCTCAGGTTGACGAACGGCAGCACCGCGATGGAGCGGGGTCGCGCTTCGTGCGGTACCGTCGTGACGAGTGCCTCCGCGAACGCCGTCACGCTGGGAAAGCGGTCCGCGGGCGTCCGGGCGAGCGCGCGTTCCAGCGCGCGGTCCAGCGCGTCGGGCACGCCCTCGCGTATCGCGCGCAGCGAGGGCACCGGCGCCGTGAGCCGTCGAGCCAGGATCACCTGCGCCGTGGGCCCCGTGAAGGGCGGTTCGCCGGCCAGCATCTCGTAGATCACGCACGCCAGGCTGTACTGGTCGCTCCGCGCGCCGATCTCCCCTTCGGCCATCGCCTGCTCGGGACTCATGTAGCTGGGAGTCCCAACGGCCATTCCCGACTCGGTGAGCCGGTCGCTCACGGCGGCGCGCACGGCCCGCGCGATGCCGAAGTCGGCAATCAGGGCATGGCCGCCGGCCAGCAGAATGTTCGCCGGCTTCACATCGCGATGCACCACGCCCAGGTCATGCGCATACTGCAGCGCGTCGGCCACCTGGCGACTGATGCGGAGTGTCTCGTCGAGCGGAAGCTGGCGCTCGCGCGCCAGGCGATCGCGGAGCGTCTCTCCCTGGACGTACGGCATGACGTAGAAGAAGTATCCCTGCGCCACGCCGCTGTCGAACAGCGGTACGAGATGCGGATGCTGCAGTTGCGCGGTGAGCCGGATCTCGGCCAGAAAACGCTCAGGGCCAAGCGCAAGCGTCAGCTCCGGCCGCAGGACCTTGACGGCCACCCGGCGATCGTGCCGCACATCATGGGCCAGATACACCGTGGCCATGCCACCGGCGCCAAGCTCGCGTTCCACGCGATAGCGGTCCGCGAGCGCTTCGGCAAAGTGGGCGAGCTGCATCATCACACCGTGAAGAATGAAGCCGGAAGGACCCGGGCGGAATGGCCATGCCCTTTCCCCCGTGGCAACCAGTCTCCACATTTTCCCATCCAACGCTGATGTCGGGCCAGCCTTCCCCGCGCAAGCCAGGAGAAACCCATGGGCGCGTTGACGAGAGATTTCGGGTATGCGTGGCGCACGCTCCGCAAGAACCCCGGTTTCACCGCTACCGCCATCCTCACGCTCGCGCTGGGCATTGGTGCCAGCACGGCGATCTTCAGCGTCGTGAACGCGGTGCTGCTGCGGCCACTGCCGTATTCCAGCGCGAGTCAGCTCGTGTTCCTCTGGACCGACATGCGCGCGCGGAACGTCACGGACTTCCCTGTCGCTCCGGGCGACTTCCCCGACATGCAGCGCGGCGGCACACTGTTCACGGGGCTTGCCGCGGTCACGACCGGCAACACGTCCATCGTCGGCACCGACGGTCGCCCGGTGCGCGTGAGCGTCGCCGGGGCCACGACGAATCTGTTCTCGCTGCTCGGCGCGCACATCGCGGTGGGCCGCGACTTCACCGCCGACGATGGCGCACCGCAGGCCTTTGTCCCCGCGGGACCCGCCACGTCCGCGGATAGTGCCGCGCGCCCCGTACGGCTCCCGGCCATCGCGATCCTGAGCTACGGTTTCTGGCAGCGGCGCTACGGCGGAGACGCGAGCGTGATCGGCCGCACCATCGACATGGGCAATGCACAGGCGCAGATCGTCGGCGTGCTCGCACCCGGATTCGAGCTGCTCTTCCCGCCAAGCGCGGCCATCGAGAGCACACCCGACATTTACACGGCGCTCCGCGTGAACTACGCCAGCGCATCGCGCATCAACGTCTTCATGCGCGTGATTGGCCGGCTCAAGCCGGGCGTGACGGTCGCACAGGCGCAGGCCCAGATGGATGGCGTCGCGGCGCAGTTGCGGGAGCTGGTCCCCATCAAGGCATCCGCTGGCTTCGCCATCCGTCTCGAGCCAATGCACAAGGATCTCGTGGCCGACGTGCGCCCGGCGATCCTGGCGCTCATGGGCGCCGTGCTCTTCGTGCTGCTCATCGCGTGCGCGAACGTGGCGAATCTGCTGCTGGTGCGCGCGTCGGCGCGCGAGCGCGAGCTGGCCGTGCGCGCCGCACTGGGCGGCAGCCAGGTAGCGCTGGTGCGGCAGACGCTCGCCGAATGCCTCATGCTCGCCGCGGGCGGCGCCCTGCTCGGCATCGGACTCGCGGCGCTCGGCATCAAGCTCCTCGTTGCGCTGGCGCCGGCCGATCTGCCGCGGCTCGACCTGGTGGCGATTGATCCGGTCGTGCTCGCATTCACGGCGGTGGCCGGCCTCGCCGCCATCGTGATCTTCGGCATGGCGCCCGCGTTGCGCGCATCACGCCCGGACGTCATGGACGTGCTGCGCTCGGGCGGACGCGGCGCCGTGGGACCGCGCAGCGGCTCGCTGCTCCGCCACGGCGTCGTGATGGCGGAGGTCGCGCTCTGCTTCGTGCTGCTCGTTGGCTCGGGACTCATGCTGCGCAGCTTCATCGCGCTGCAGCATGTGGACCCGGGCTTCAACCCGAACGGCGTGCTGACGTTTCTCTTCCAGAATTCGCGCGTTCGCAGTCCGGAGGAGGCTGCCGTATTCATTCGTCAACTCCATGACCGGCTTGCCGCACTGCCCGGCGTGATCAGCGTGACAGCCGCGAATCCGCTCCCGCTCGACGGCGCGACGGCCAACGCGCGCTGGGGCACGGAGCGCGCGCTGTCGGACCCGAGCGCCTTCCAGCAGGCGAACATTCACATCGTGCTGCCTGGCTATATCCAGGCCATGCGCACGCGGCTCATCGCGGGTCGCACGTTCACGGAGGACGACAACACGCCCGACACGAAGAACCTGATCATTGACGACGAGCTGGCGGCCAAGGCGTTCCCCGGCCGCTCCGCGGTCGGGCAGCGACTGCTCGCGCGCATCAAGACGCAGGAAGCCGAGTGGTATCAGGTGATTGGTGTCGTCGCGCACGAGCGTCATGAATCGCTCTCCCACCTGGATCGCGAGGCGCTGTTCGTCACCGACGGCTTCGTGGGGCACGGCGCCGTGAATCGGTGGGCGGTGCGCACCACTGGTGACCCGGCGCGGCTCATGCCGCAGATACGCGCGCTGCTCACCGAGCTGGACCCGCTGGACCCCGTGAGCGAAGTGCAGCCCATGACCGCGTTCGTGGATCGCGCGATGGCGCCGACCCGCTTCGCGCTCACGCTCATCGGGATCTTCGCGGTGGTCGCCGCGGTGCTCGCGGGCGTGGGACTCTACGGCGTGCTGTCCACTGTCGTGCGGCAGCGCACGGCGGAGATCGGCGTGCGCATGGCATTCGGCGCGTCGAGCGAGCGCATCTTCCGGCTCGTGATCGGCCAGGGGCTCACGCTGAGCGCCGTGGGGCTGGCGATCGGCATCGTGGGCGCGCTCGCGCTCACGCGCGTGATCGCCAGCCTGCTCGTGGGCGTGCGCCCCGCCGACCCGGTGACGTTCGCCGCCATGGCGCTGCTCTTCCTGGTGATCGCTGGTCTGGCGTGCTGGCTC
>Ga0207707_10006707_pt1 | contig 10050 bp, 10 predicted proteins | sample KBSC83BmetaG_FD_184336 | JGI IMG/M metagenome (GOLD analysis project Ga0207707, IMG submission 184336) | Corn rhizosphere microbial communities from Kellogg Biological Station, Michigan, USA - KBS C8-3B metaG (SPAdes) (version 2) | ecosystem: Host-associated > Plants > Roots > Rhizosphere ... | reverse complement strand
TGCCCAGGCCAACGGCCAGATCGAGCGCCAGCATTCTTGTAACGGGCGCCGCGCCGCTGGCTAGCTTCATATTGCTCGAAGGGCAGTGCGCAATCCCCACATGGCGGTCGCGAAGTATGGTCAGATCGGCATCGTCGACCCAAACGGCGTGCGCCGCCAGCGTGCGGCCATTGAAAACCCCCAGGCCGTCGAGTGCTGCTGTGGGGGTCTTGCCGCGCTTCGTCATCATGTCGTCATTCTCGCGTTTGGTTTCCGACAGATGAATCAACAGCGGTGCTGAATAACGGTTGGCGATCGCGCGGGCCTTCTGCAAAGTATCGTCGGTGTTGGTGTAAATCGCGTGCAGAGCGACGGCCGGCGTGATCAACGGGTCATGGCGGAACCGCTCGAGGAATTTTGTCGTGAAGCGCAATGCGTCCGCGGGCGTTTTGGCATCAGGCGATGGAAAGCCGATGATCGTGTCGCCGAGCACACCTCGTATCCCGCACTCCTTGGCTGTCTCGGCGATCACGTCCTCGAAATAATACATGTCGGTGAAGGTGGTGGTCCCCGACATCAGCATTTCGAGACAGGCCAGCCGCGTGCCCCAGCGGACAAAATCGGGCGTCACATTCCGCGCTTCGGCGGGAAAGATGTATTTTTCGAGCCACTCCTGTAAACGCAGATCATCCGCGATGCCGCGCAAAAGCACCATGGGAGCGTGCGTGTGAGTATTGATCAGCCCGGGTGCGATTAGCGCGTCCGGGCGGTCGAGCCGCTGCTTGGCCTGGTATGCGCCATCGATATCGGCTTGCGGGCCGGCGGCGACAATCTTGTCGCCCCGAATAGCGACTGCCCCGTGCTCGATGACGCGGCGCTGTGGATCCATAGTGATGACATAGCGGGCACTCCAGATCCAGTCGACCGGTGCGGCAGAAAGGCATGCAACCAACAGAAAGAAGCTAAAGAAAAGACGCATCGAAGGGTCTCGGAAACAAAGTCTTCAGACGGAGTGATTCGGTTTTCCCTTTCAGGTTTGTCAGGAGTACCTCCAGGTCGCCGCAAAACTCCCAAAGGATCTGGCGGCAAGCGCCGCACGGCGGCGTGAGCTTATCGGTATCGGCCGCCACCGCGATGCGCTTGAATTTCCGTGAGCCCTCCGAAATGGCTTTGAATACCGCCACGCGCTCCGCGCAAATCGTCAGACCGTAAGTCGCATTTTCGACGTTGCAGCCGGTGTACATCCGGCCGGAGTCGTCCTCGAGAGAAGCCCCGACCTTAAATCCCGAAAAAGCTGCATGCGCATTCTCCCTGGCGCCCAGCGCGGATTCGATAAGCGGATCCATATCGGCCCCTGTGGTACAGGCATTCTTGCCTGTGTGCCTCTCAATTAACAAACCGCACAGGCAAGAATGCCTGTGCCACGTCCTTTCACAGGCGCGGCAACAATGTCTTCAGCAACTTCACGAGCGTACCGCGCACCATGGCACCGGTTTCGAGCACTTCTTCATGATTGATCTTCTTCGGCAGAATACCGGCGGCCATGTTGGTCACACAGGAAATCCCGAGGCAGCCAATGCCCATATGGTTTGCCGCAATTACCTCCGCGACGGTAGACATCCCGACCATGTCTGCGCCGATTGCGCGCAGATATCGGATTTCCGCCGGAGTTTCGTAACTAGGTCCAAGCACGCCCGCATACACACCCTCGCCGAGCGGAATCCCGAGTTCGCGGGCCGCAGTCTTCGCCGTTTCACGATACGCGCGCGAGTAGGCTTCCGACATATCGGGAAAACGGGGGCCAAGCGACTCGTCATTAGTCCCCGCCAGCGGATTCGAGCCCTGCAAATTGATGTGATCGGATATCAACACCAGCGCTCCTCGCTCAAATGCAAGATTGATGCCGCCGGCTGCATTCGTAAATACCATGGAGCGCACGCCGAGCGTTCCCAGCACACGCACGCCAAACGTGACCTGCGCCGGGGTGTAGCCTTCATACAAGTGCACGCGGCCCGACATTACCGCAACTTCGAGCGTTCCCAGGAAACCAAAAACGAGTTTGCCCGCATGTCCGATCGCGGTCGATACAGGCCACTCCGGAATATCCGCGTACGCGAAGTCCTCGCGACCCATCAATTCGTCCGCGAACCCGCCCAGCCCGCTGCCAAGCACCACTGCCACGCGCGGCCGAAACTTCGTGCGCGATTCCAGAAAGCTGGCGGCGTCGCCGGTCACACCAGAATTCCCGCGATACAGGCCGACATGAAATTGGCCATCGACCCCACTGCCACCGCTTTGAGTCCAAGGCGCGCGAGATCCGACTTTCGACTCGGAGCAATCGCTCCAATGCCGCCGATCTGAATGGCGATTGAGCTGAAATTCGCGAACCCACATAGCGCATAGGTCGCAATGGTGAACGAACGCGGTTCGAGATGCCCCTGGAGCGGGGCGAGTTCCAGAAATGCGACGAATTCATTCAAAACCAGGCGTGTGCCCAGCAGCTTCCCGACGGTTGCGCAATCATTCCACGCTACGCCTAACAGCCATGCCACGGGAGCGAAGAGCCACGCAAAAATTTGCTGCAGGGACACAGGCAGCCACCAGAGGCCCGGCAGCGTGCGCCCCCAACCCAGAATGCCGTTGATCATGGCGATCAACGCGAGAAATGCAATCAGCATGGCTGCGATGTTCAGCGCCAGGTGCAATCCGTCGCCTGCTCCCTGCGCCGCGGCATCAATGACGTTGACAGCCGTCTTCTCAACCTGAACGTCAACCCGGCCGGCAGTTGCGGGTTTATCCACTTCGGGCATGAACATTTTCGCCAGCATGATGGTGGCCGGGGCGGTCATGATCACTGCCGTGAGCAGATGCCGGATCTCGACCCCTGCAATCTTGACGTAGGCCGCCATCACGGCGCCCGATACGTGCGCCATGCCGCTCACCATGATGGTGAATAGCTCGGATTGCGTCATGCCGGCGATGAAAGGCTTGATGGTGAGCGGCGCTTCCGTCTGACCCATGAAGATGCTGGCCGCGACATTCAAAGACTCCGCGCCACTTGCTCCCATCACCCGCTGCATCGCGACAGCCATGGCTTTCACCAATACTTGCATCACACCGAGGTAGTACAGAATCGAGAAGAATGAAGCGATGAAGATGACAATCGGCAGTACCTGAAATGCGAACACTACGCCAAACGACCCCGCTTTGCTACCCAAAGGGCCGAAGACAAAAGAACTTCCGGCCTCCGCGTAATTGAGCATGGCGTTAACGCCGGCCCCAATCGCCTGAAAGATTTTGCCGAAATCGGTTTTGAGCACCAGAATGGCAATGGCGAACTGCAGCCCCACGCCCCAGAGGATGATGCGCGGCCGGATCGCACTACGATGCGTGGAAAACATCCAGCCTGCCGCTAGGATCACGATGATTCCGAGCAGGCCGGTGAAGTGGGACATCAGGGGTACGCGACCGGGAGAGCGGGGGAGTGGGAGAGGGGGAGAATCAGGCGCGGGTGGTGTCTTCCCATCTCGCCATCACTCCATCTCCCACTCATCGCGAACTTACCCCACCACCTCGAGAATCAACTCCCGGTCCTCCGCTTTGGCGGATGAAATCCGGAATGCTCCCTCTACGATCTCTGCGGCTTCGTCGACGTGTTCTTCGCTCGTGTAATACAGGCGGCACAGCACAGCGCCCGCATCCACTTTTTCGCCAACCTTCACTTCGAGAATGACGCCTACAGCAGGATCGATGCGGTCATCTTTGCGATCGCGGCCCGCACCCATCAGAGTGGAAGCCTGTCCGATGTCTTCGGCGTCGATCATACTCACATATCCAGCCCGCGGCGAAGAGATCTCGCGCATTCCGGTGGCATTGGGAAGCAGCTCGAATTTATCGAGCGCCTGCGCGTTTCCACCCTGCGCCTGGATCACTTGTTTAAACTTGCGGTAACCGGACCCGTCAACGAGTTTATTTTCCGCCAGGTGCCGTGCCTCGTCTAACGTGGGTGTGAGCTTTGCCAGATGAATCATGCGAGCCGCCAGTTCGAGTGACAAACGCGTCACATCCGCGGGACCCTGATTCATGAGCGTCTGCGAAACTTCCATCACTTCGAGCGCGTTGCCAATGGCATAGCCGAGCGGTTGGTTCATATCGGTGATTAGCGCCTGCACTCGTTTATCCATGCGCCGGCCGATACCAACCATGATTTGCGCCAGCCGCCGCGCATCCACCTGCTTCTTAATGAAAGCTCCGGTTCCGACCTTAACGTCAAGCACCAGCGCGTCCAGGCCTTCGGCCATTTTTTTCGACATGATGGACGACGCAATCAGCGGAATCGATTCCACTGTCGCGGTAACGTCGCGCAGGGCGTAAAGCTTTCCGTCAGCCGGCGCAACCTGGTCCGACTGACCAATAAAACAAAGCCCTATCTCGAGTAATTGGCTGCGAATCTGCTCCACGCTGAGGTCGGTGCGGAGTCCCGGAATGGACTCCAATTTGTCCAGCGTCCCTCCCGTATGACCCAGTGCCCGGCCGGAGATCATGGGTACGATTACACCTGCCGCAGCCGCCAGCGGTGCTACAACCAGACTGGTCTTATCGCCGACGCCGCCCGTCGAGTGCTTGTCAACCTTCATTCCAGGTACCGACGATAGATCGATCGTCGCGCCGGAGCGAATCATGCACTCGGTTAAGCTTGTGACCTCGCGATCCGTCATGCCTGCGAAAAACACGGCCATGAGGAACGCGGACATCTGGTAATCGGGGATTTCGCCACGAGTATACGAGTCGATGAGGTAGGAAATCTCGTTAGCATCCAGTTCCTCGCCGTCACGCTTCCGATGAATCAGATCAACTGTGCGCATGGAATGACACCTAGGCTAACACCTTAAGGCGCTGAAAGTAAAGGAATAGCGAAACTTTGATGGCGCCACGCCTATTTATGGCGACGCTCGCAGACTCTTGGCCAGGAGCCGAAACTGCCGCAGGTCTTCCGCAAACTCGTCGGCGACGCCATGCTTTATGGCGGGCACCACGTTTTGACGTGATGCTCACCGAGTTGTAGCGCATGGGCCACGCGTCTTTTGCGGGGACCTGCGGCTTTCGCCGATGTCTATATTACGCCGCTTGGAAACTTCCGGCAATGAGTTCAATGAGGTCAAAGTACTCTGCACGAATTGGATTATCAGAACAAAAATCCGCAGGTCCCCGCCAAATTCGGGCGTGGCCTTGCGCTACCAAAACCGCGCTTATGGTTACGCCTCGCGTGGTCAGGATAAAGTGAAGCTAAGCGAGCCGCGCCAGGCTAGCCTCGGCTCTGTCTGATATTATTGCCAGTAAGCGGGCGGCAGACCGGCCGCGCGACCGTGCGGTGCTGGATGTCCTCATCACGACGCCTAAAGAAAAGAAAGCCAAGCCGGACCGAAAGACTCGAGGCCCTCAAGGCCGAGAGTGAGCTCGCGCTGCTCGACCAGATCCGCCGCTTGCGCGCGAAGCCGCCTGGTGAACGAACGCACTTTCTCCGCAAGCGGGTGGCGTTCCGCGCGTCATGCCTGTAAAAAATTTCAAATGGATGGGATGGGCACGCGGTATTCACCGCGGAAAATCTCGGCGAACAAGCCCAGAATCTCGTCGTGAATCAAGCCGTTATCCGCCAGCAGATCAGGTCCGAGAAGTTCATGCTCTTCGCCGTGCATTCCGGAGCACTTGCCGCCCGCCTCTGCCACAAGTAACCGTCCAGCAGCCATGTCCCATGGTTTTAAACCGAATTCCCAGAATGCCTCCATACGGCCGCAAGCCACGTACGCCAGATCGATAGCGGCCGAACCGGTGCGGCGGACCCCATGCGTCGCCATTCCCAGCTGATGATAAAAATGAATGTTGACACCTAAGTGCCGTTTGCGGCTGGGGAAGCCGGTGGAGACCAGTGCATTCTCGAGCTTATCGGCTTTCGATACGCGGATGCGTCTGTTGTTCAGGTATGAGCCCGCTCCGCGCTCCACCGTGAACAGCTCGTCATGGGCGGGATCGAAGATCACTCCGGCCACCAGATCGCCAGAAACCTCGAGGCCCATCGTCACATTGAAAAAGGGAAAACTGTGAGCGAAATTTGTAGTGCCGTCCAGTGGGTCAACGTACCAGCGGTATGCCGAAGGACTCTCGTGGCCGCCGCCCTCTTCCGCCACAATGCCGTGCGACGGGAAATGCGTTCGCAGCCGTTCCACAATCAGCCGCTCGGAGGCGCGGTCGGCTTCCGTAACCAGATCGTTTTCGCCTTTAATCTCAAATGGGATGCGGCGCTCTAAAAAGGTAGTCAGCAACGCGCCGGCTTCGCGCGCAATCTCGACCGCCGTCTCGAGATATGAGCCCATCGGCGATTACGAGCCCGCCTCGATCAGATACTTGATATCGTGTTTGAAAATGAAGAGATTCGGCTCGCCCGTGCGCGTGATGCGAATGAATGAGGCATCGTAGTACTCCACTATCCCCGTAACTTCTTCGTTATTACTTAACCGTACGCGAACCGGGGTTTGATTTTCGATCAGACGCTTAAGGTACTTGGCCTCTTCAAATGTGTGCTCGGGCGCGCGCGTGCCTGATTTCCCGCCTGGCTTGGTTGGCAATGTGGTTCCTGGTGCTGTCATTCCCTCGGATCTATCGAATTCTTCCACTGGGCCGCCGGGAATCGTTTTCAGCTTCCCCATAATAGCCATTGCGTGCCAACACGCGCAATTGCGTATTACGCACCCGCACATCCAGGCGGTGAAATCGATTTTTTGTGAGCGGAACATCCTTTGGATAAAATGCGAGCACATATTGCGTGCGCAGATCCTGAACTAAGTCGGTGAAAGCCCGGTCTAACTCGGCGCCCAGAGTTGGCGCGAACACGCGGCCTCCAGTGCCGGAAGACAGCGTCGTGAGGGCGTTTTCGCCGCCGATATTCCGCCCCGCATCGTTGGTGATGGGCACTACCAGGATAGGGTAGATCACGGTATCGGCGCGTTGCGCCGCCTCGAGCGCCGCGTGGAAATTTTTGGTGCTGGTAGTATCTCCGCCGTCTGTCACAATCACCATTACCCGCCGCCCGTCGCGATGCTCCAGTTCTTCTGAGGCGAGATAAATCGCATCGTAGAGCGAAGTGCCGGCCTCGCCGCGAAGCGTGTGCAACGAATGCTCGATGGAAGAGGCATTGCGCGTGAAATGATTGTGAATCACCACCTGGTAGTTGAAGCTGAACAGCGCGACAGTGTCATTCGGATTGCCTTCGGAGAACAGCGCGTGCAGGAACCGGCTGACTGAGTCCACCTCATACTTGAGGTCTTTCGCGGTAGAACCGCTTGTATCGATTAGCAGTGCCACCGAGAGCGGCTGCTCTGTACGCCGCTCGAAAACCGCGACCTGCTGCGGCACGTTATTGTCCAGGATCGTGAAATCCTCTTTCGAAAGGGTCCCGATCGGCTGACCCGCGGCGTTCTTCACGGTGGTCACGACGCGCACCAGGTTTACCTCGACGCGGATATCGGCCTGCTGCGCCAGACCCGTGCATACTGCGAGCGTGATACTAGAGACGAGAAGCCAGCGGCGCATCCTGGTCCCACTCCCCTTCTACCCAGACTTCTCCATCGACGAAGTACTCTTTTTTCCAGATGGGGACCAGACGCTTGAGCCGGTTGATGCCTTCGAGCGCCGCGTCGAATGCAGCTTTGCGATGCGCGGCCGTAACCATTACCGCCACGCTGGTTTCACCAATTTGCATTCGGCCGAGACGGTGCACCATGGCAATGCGATCGATGGCGTATGATTCCGCGATGGAACGTCCGATCCCGTCGAGTGTCTTGATGGCCATCGGTTCGTAACACTCGTAATCGAGGTACAGAGTCCGTCGGCCCTTGGTGTTGTTGCGCACGACGCCTTCAAAGGTGATTACCGCCCCGTCTTCACCTTGAACGAGCCGGCTGATGATTTCACGCGTGTCGATGGGCTCGCGGGTGAGTGCTGAGAAGTGCCCGCCGGGAGCCTCGATTTGTTGCGTATACTGAGGCTGGGCGGCAGCCGATCCTCCGCTCACCGGGGGCAGGAATGCAACTTCATCGCCTTCGCTGACGCGTGCTGAAACATCGGAAAATTCGTGATTCCTGGCCAAAACGATGCTGCCGGCCAGTTGCCTTATGCGCGGAAACCGATCCGCATATAGATCGAAAATGCTATCCAATTGTGCACCTTCCGAGACATTAAGCTGCTCTTCCGCCGTCCCCACGATGTCCTTTAACATCCCGAAAAACAACACTTTGACGTGCATTTTCACTTGTAAGTCTATCAGACGCCTCCCGGCGGAACCGGGTTGCGGCGGTTTATGATCGGACCGATGCCTTCGCTTCGAAGCTGGCCTCGCCGCGCTCTGGTGTTTGCCTTAGCGGCCATTCCCACGGCGGCCTTCTCCATCAACTTCTGCGCCTGGATCTACGGGTGCGGATGCAGATCATGGTGGCCGGGGCCGCCTCCAGTTGCAATATCCATATGCGGGGCGCGAGGCACTGTCCGTGGTGCATTTACGACGGCCAGGGGTTCACCGTTGCCTTCCTGCTGATTCTCGCCGTACAGGCTGCTATCGGTTTCCTGCCAGGGCGGCTCGATTGGCGATACCGTCTGCCGGCCGCGCTCGCGGCCTTTCCCATTCTAGGGAGTTTGGTGGCGGCGGTTTATGGCTGGATTTCTCATTACTGGAGTTAGAATGCCGAACGAATCTCACCAGACTCGCATTCGTGTTCGCTATGCCGAGACGGATCAGATGGGTGTCGTGTACTACGCAAATTACCTGGTGTGGATGGAAGTCGGGCGGGTGGAATACTGCAAGGCCCTGGGATTCCGCTACAAAGACATGGAACTCGAGGACGGCGTGCTCCTGGCTGTTATCGAAGCCCAGTGCCGGTATCTTTTCCCTGCGCGATTCGATGAGGATGTGATGATAGAAACCTGCGTTGCCGAAGCCAATTCGCGCATCGTGAGTTTCGGATACGAGATGCGCCTGATAGACGGCCGCAAGCTGGCGACCGGTTCAACGCGCCACATCTTCTGCAATCGCGAAATGAAGCCGGTCCGCCTGCCGGCTAAATACCGTGCACTATTTGGAATGTAGGGGCCGAGTAGGCTCGGCCGCCTGCTATTTCAACAAAAATTCTTTAACGAACATTACTGTCGCGGCGAACTGGAAATCCTGATTCTTCTTTTTCGCGAACCCGTGGCCTTCGTCATCGGCGATGAGGTACCAGACGGGCGCCCCGTTTTTACGGATGGCCGTGGCCATCTGTTCACCTTCGTTCGCCGGGACCCGGGGATCATTGCGGCCGGCCACGATGAACATTGGCTTGGTGATCTCATTCACGTGATGCAGCGGCGCAATTTTCTCGAAGAACTCGCGCATTTTCGGATCCCGCTCGTCGCCATATTCAACGCGCCGCAGATCGCGGCGGTAGGGCGACGTCCGCTCGAAGAAGCTCACAAAATTGGAAATACCGACCACGTCCACCGTGCAGCACAATCGCTCGTTAAAGTGAAACGCCGAAGAGAGCGTCACATACCCGCCATAGCTCCCGCCGGTCACCATAACGCGCTTCGAATCCAGCCGCGAGTCGCCCGCGATCCAATCGAGCAGCGCCCCGATGTCTCTGACCGAATCTTCGCGTTTGACGCCATTATCCAGCGCCAAAAAAGTTTTGCCGTAGCCGGATGAGCCGCGGACATTTGGGTAAATCATGGCGACGCCCAGATCGTGGACGTAGTAATTGTTTCGCCCGATAAATCCTGGCAGCGACTGGCCCTCCGGACCGCCGTGTATATTCACAATCACCGGCCGCGGTCCCGTGAAGCGTTTCGGCGGTAGATAGAGAAATCCGGAAATGCTGCGGCCGTCGAAAGACTTCCAATGGATCAATTCGGGCTCGCTGAACTCTTGCGCGTTGAGACCGCCTGTTTCGCTGGCGGTCCACCGCTCGAGCACGCTTTTTTCGACATCAATCGAGTACACATCGGACGGACTGCGCGCCGAACTGAGCGTAAATCCAAGGTCGCGCG
>Ga0207707_10006705_pt1 | contig 10050 bp, 8 predicted proteins | sample KBSC83BmetaG_FD_184336 | JGI IMG/M metagenome (GOLD analysis project Ga0207707, IMG submission 184336) | Corn rhizosphere microbial communities from Kellogg Biological Station, Michigan, USA - KBS C8-3B metaG (SPAdes) (version 2) | ecosystem: Host-associated > Plants > Roots > Rhizosphere ... | reverse complement strand
GCCCCGAATGGATCACCATCACCCCCGGCGGGCACGCCGGCGAAGCCAACATCACCCTCAACTGGGTCGCCCCGCCCGAACTCGACACCACCACCCTGAAGGGCGCTTGGCAGAAGTGGGCCGCGCGCTCCGGAGGCGTCATGGCCGGCACCGTCCTCGAAGACGTCCAGCACGACCCCAACACCGGCGGCGAAGTCGCCTACGTCGTCGCAGGAGAAACCCTCGACAAGCTTCCCGTGCCCGACCGGTCCAGCCTCGCCGGAGCCCTGCGCACCAACACCCTCCTGTGCTCCTACAACCCCGTCCCCGGCGACCCCCGCCGCGGAGAAGTCCGCCTCATGAAGCACAACCCCCTCCAGGACGGCGTCCCCTTCCCCGGAACCCACGTCCTCAAGATCAGCGACGGCGGCTACGTGCAGATCGGACGGCACGTCAGCGGATTCCCCGCCCGCGTCCAGTTCACCGACCCCATCCTCGGCGCCAAACACCTCTTCATCGCCGGCGTCACCGGATCCGGCAAGGGCGGACTCGTCCAGATCGTGGCCCTCGCCGACCACGTCAACGGACACGCCATCATCTACGGCGACCCCAAGGGCTCCTCCAACCCCGACGTGGAAACCATGGCCTGCTACTCCGGCCTCGTCGACGACGTCATCGGCGCCCTCCGCGTCGCCTACGCCCTCATGAACTGGCGCATGGAGGAATCTGCCCGCCTCCGCATGAAGAACTTCCAACCCACCCCCGACCGCCCCTGGGTCCGCGTCATCCTCGACGAAGCCCACGTCCCCCTGTCCGAGATGATCGAGCACAAGAAGGAAGCCGGGATCATCGTCGAAGCCCTCGCGGCCAAGGCCCGCTCCCAGGGCATCATCCTGACGATCGTCAACCAGGCGGTGAACGCCGAAAAGGTCGGCGGCTCCACCGCCCTGCGCATGAACGTCATCCAGGGCGGAAGCCTCGTCATGCTCCGCTCCGACTCCGGCCAGCAGCACCTCGTCACCACCGGCTTCGAAGGCGTCGACCCCGGCGAAATCCCCGCCTCCTGGGACGTCGACCGACCCCTCGTCTACGACGAGAAGATCGGCGTGAAGGACCCCAAGGCCACCTTCGGGCTCGGCTACACCCTCGGACCCGGCGGCGCCGCGGAGATGATGCGCACCTTCATCCTCGAGTCCGCCGCCCCCTACATCGACGAGACCGCCATCGCTCACCCCGCCGACTGGCCCGACTGGGACAGCCGGCACGACATCGCCGCCACCTCCATCCTCGGCGACGGCGAAGACGGCGAGGACGGCGACGGCGGCATGCTTTTCGGCGGATTCGAACTCACCAAGAAGCCCGAGACCGCCCAAGACAAGATCCTCAAGGTGCTCCAGGACATGTCCGACCCCATCGGCCAGGACACCACCTACGTCCACCGCGACGACATCAGCCGCATCGCCGACATCACCGGATCCACCCTGGACCACAACCTCGGCAAGCTCGTCAAAGCCGACCAGATCCACCGGCAGCCCAAGGCCGGCCTCGGCAAGGACGTACGCGGCTTCTACGGCCTCGGCCCCGCGCCCACGACCAACCCCGCCGACGACGAGTAGCCCCAGGGGGATAGCGCCTCAGACAAACCCCGCCCCGTGCCCCATCATCAAAACCAGCACGGCCCGGAACCTCACTGGTACCGGTGTCCCCGCGCCCTACCAAGGCACCCGGGCCGTGCCACAAACCCGCCCGGCAATCCCGTCCCTCGCTCAGCGGGACCCGGGCCCACGGAAGCCTCGCCCCCAATCCCCCGGCGGCGAGGCTTCCGTACGTTCCCGGCCGGGGGAACGCGCGGCCGAACATCAGCGATCATTCGAAAAGGCGCGGGGCCTGACAACCACACACGAGCGGGAGCCCCACCGCCATGGCAGCCTCCAAGGCACGACAAGCAGAAGTCAGCCAACGACGCCGCGAAATGCTCATCATGAAGATCCAGGGCCGCACCGCCCTCGAGATCGCCGAGCACTTCGACATGTCGCCCAACACCGCACGCTCCGACCTGTCCCGCGCCATCAAGAAGGCCAAGGACCTCGAGGTCCAAGGAGCCGAGCTGTACCGCTTCATCCAAGGCGCCCGGCTAGAGGAACTGCTGCGCGCCGTCTGGCCAGCCGCCACCGACGCCAACGAAGTCGACCTGAAGGCCAGCGAACAAGCCCGCAAGCTGATCGTCGACATCAGCGACCTGTTCGGCCTGAAGGTGCCCGTACGCACCGAAATCAGCGGGCCCGACGGTGGCGCCATCCCGTTCTCCAGCGGCGAGGTAGCAGAGATCACGGCGCTCATCGACATCTCCGACCAGGAACACGCCGAGATCCCCGCCATCGACCCGGACGCCGACTTCGACGACTACGAGGACCTGGCCGACGCAGACGAGGACGACGGTGACGACGGCCCCTGACCGTCAGACCTCCCTGGAGGCCAGGTACCGGAAGCTGCCCCCGGACCAGCGCCGCCGGGTCGTAGAGCGTGCCCGCCCGGAAACCCGCGTCAAGCTGGCCCGCATCGAGCGCGAGATGGCCATGGACCGCTCACCCGGGGCGCTCGCCGCGGTCCTGACGGAAAGGCGGGAAAAGCAGGCCCCCCACCTCGACATGATCGACAGCGCGTTCCGGCGGATCGCTGCGGGGGAGCGGTTGCAGGTCATGCTGACGTGCCCGCCACGTCATGGGAAATCTCAGAGGGCCTCCCGGTGGGGACCGCTCTGGTACTTGCGCCGGCATCCCGAGCACCGCGTGATGATCGCCTCCTACGGTGCCGACCTGGCCGACGACCACGGGCGGTGGGTGCGTGACCAGTTGAACGAGTACGCCAGCGTCCTGGGGATCCGGCTGCACCCGGCGTCCCGGGCGGCCAACCGGTTCGACCTCGAGCAGAAGCGCGGATCCAGCGTCCGCGGCGGCATGGTCACCGCAGGCGTCGGAGGAGGTTTGACTGGAAAAGGGTTTAATTTGGGCATAATCGACGACCCTTTCAAAGGCCACGACGACGCCGCCAGCCCAGCCCAACGCGAACGCGTCTGGGAGTGGTACCGCTCCGTCTTCTTCACCCGCCGCGCCCCCGGCGCCTCCCTCATCTTGATCAACACGCGTTGGCACGAAGACGACCTGTCCGGCCGACTGCTCCAACACGAACCCCACCGCTGGCTCCAAATCGACCTCCCCGCCCTCGCCGACAGCCCCACCGACCCCCTCCACCGCGACATCGGCGAACCCCTCTGGCCCGACCAGTACGACGCCGCCGAACTCGCCGACATCCGCGAGTCCGTCGGCGAACGCGTCTGGTACGCCCTCTACCAGCAAAAGCCACGCCCGCTCGAAGGCGGAGTGTGGAAGTGGGCCTGGATCACCAGCCACCGCCTGAAGCCCGATGCCTGGCCCGGCATCACCCCCACCCGCGTCGTCGTCGCCGTCGACCACGCCGGCGGCGACTCCCTACGAAACGACGAAGTCGGCCTCGTCTGCGCAGCCAAGGACAGAGAAGGCGACCTGTACGTCCTCGACGACCGCTCCCGCACGATGGGCGCCGAGACGTGGGGCGTGGAGGTCTGCAAGCTGGCCATCGAACGGCAAGCGGACGCGATCCTGGTCGAGCGGAATTTTGGCGGGGACATGGCCCGCCAGATCGTCGTCCAGGGATGGCAGGAGCTACAGCGGCAGGGTGAGACCAACGGCATGCTGATGCCGTCGATCATCGAAGTGCATGCCAAACAGGGCAAACGCCTGCGCGCCGAGCCCATCGCCCAGTTGTACAAGCAGGGACGCGTGCACCACGTCAGCGAGTTCACCGAGCTTGAGGGCCAGATGGTCACCTGGCTGCCCGGTATGGACTCCCCGGACCGCATGGACGCAGCCGTGCACGCCTTGACGGAGCTCGCCGATCCGGCACAGGAGGGACTGGGTACTCAGCACTACAGCGACCAGCGGCTGAGAGGACGCCGCTAGGCAGGCTCTGCCTGCTGTGCAGCAAGTGCTCTGGCCTACCACAGCAGTGAAGCCTGCACTGCACTCTGGAGTCCAACCTGGCGGCTCCATGCAGGACAGCGCGAATCAGTTGATAACCGCAGGTCAGATGATGTAAGCGTGGAAACTTCATCTTCAGAATGGTAGATCTGACGCCCGGCGGAGTTGCTCAAAGTAGCGGCGCTGGCGAAGCCAGCCAGCGACGCTGGTTAGCGTCAAACTGGTTCGGTTAAAGGGGAAAACCGATGTACATTGGCTTAGGCGTCAACGCATCTGGGGATGCGCTAAGCGCCAGACAAAACAGAACCGCCCCCCTGGCTGGGAGGCGGTCTGCTTCCTTGACGGGCTGCCGGGCTGGGAACTACAGGTGTGCCACCAACTGGAGGTAGAGCTCCAGGAGGCTGGCGATGAAGCACCAGAAGTTCCAGTCCGGCTGTTCGTTGTTCATGCTCACCTCGTGCGCGGCCCAAGGGATGGAAGATCCCGGAGCGGGCCTGTTCCTCCGGGCCGCGGCGGCCGGAGGCACGATGGTGAACAGGTCGATAACGAACACCCGATGCAAGAGTCTACGTCCTCCGAAGGACCTCTCCGGACTCTCAAGGCCGGAAATCCGAGCAACAGCCGGTCACCACGCGGATTGTCGGTTCGCGTTCCCTCAAATGGTCCCTCGTGCGGGTGAATTGGCATCTCCAAGCTGTCGCCAGTCCGACCCGGCCCGACGCCATGGTCGACCGGACGGGGGAACGCCTCCGACTCGCGCCCGTACCCTGATCACAGGCGCGGGGCGCCTGGGACAGCGGAAGGCGTGAGCTGGTGGGCCTCTTCTCCGGCGCGAAGTCGGTCATCATCGACGCCTGGTCATGGCTGAACTACAAGCCGCTCTACAGCGACAACCTCGGCATGCCCAACCGCAGGGCGTTCCCCGAAGCCCACGCCACCTGGGTTCCAGCGGAGCACGAACGCCGCCTGGCCGCGTACAAGATGCTCACCGCGTACGAAAACAACCAGGTTGCCGAGCTGAACGCCTACCGGGACGGCGACGAAGCCCGCGAGCGCCGCGAGTTCGGCGACCCCAGCATGTTCGTCGACACCATCACCTCGCACGTCCTCGGCGAGGAGCAGACCATCACCGTCCCCGGCGCTGAGAACGCCGGCGGCGACCAGAGCACCCCCGAAGCCGAGACCGCCGAGCGCGTCCAGACCCTGCTGAGGGAGTGGGCGGATGAGGAACTGCTGCCCATGCGGCTCCTCCAGACGGAACGTAAGGCCGTCACCCTCGGCGACGGGGTGTATCTCCTGCACTGGGACACGGACAAGCAGCGCGTCCGCATCAAGACGTTCGACCCCGGCTTCTACTTCCCCGTCATCGACGAGGACTCCGACGGCTCCGACTTCCCCGACCGCATCCACTTCGCGTGGGAGCTCCCTGAAGACAAGGCCCGCCGCCTCCCCGCCCGGCTGCGTCGCATCACCTACCACCTGGACTGGATCCGCCCGCAGACCGCGAACGGCGTCGACCAGACCGGTCAGCGGGCCGTACGGGCCACCGTCATGTCCGAGCCGTCCGACGACCAGCCTTCGCAGCCCGTCCTCGGCCGCGGCGACACCCTGGATGCGCAAGGTGCGATCACCCGCCTGTACCCGTGGTCCGAGCAGCCCTCCTACAAGACCGTGTACCTGACCGACGCGATCTGGGAGCTCGGTGACCTGAAGGCCCCGGTTGACGTCGACACCCTCCCGCTGGACAAGGCACAGTTCGCCACCAACGGGCAGGGCGAGGTGTTGGACGGGCTGGACCTGTACCAGGACTTCATTCCGGTGATCCACGTACCGAACTCGGTCCCGGAGCCCGGCGAGCACTGGGGGCAGTCGTCCCTGGCCAAGGTGTTGCAGGTCTTCGACGAGTTGTCCTCCAGCGACACAGACTCCTCCCGGGCCTCGGCCACCACCGGATCACCCGTATATGCGATATCCGGACAGGCAGTGTCGGCGCAGCAGCAATACGCAGCTGGACCCGGCATGGTGTGGACCCTCGGTGAGGGCGGCTCGATGAGCACGGTCGACACCAGCAAGAACCTCGCCGAACTGCGCAACCAGCGGAAGGACCTCCGGGACCTGGCGGCCAGTGTCACCCGCATCCCCGCCGTGGCCCTCGGCACCGGCGACCCGGCCCAGTTCACGTCCGGCTACCAACTCGAGCTGGCCCTGGGACCGCTGGACTCCCTCATCTCCGGCATGCGCCTCGCACGCGACCACGCCGACCGGCTCCTGCCGAAGTTCGTGCAGCGCCTGTTCAAGGCCGGCCAGCACCCCGACTGGGTCAGCCTGCCCGTTCTTCCCGCGAAGCTGACCCGCGGCGCCTACACGCCCACCGACAAGGCCGCCGTCCTCGAGGAAGTCGCCTCGGCCCGCAACGCCAAGCTGATCAGCCTCGAGACCGCAATCCGTCGCCTTCAGGAGATCGGCTGGCCCATCGACGACGCCGAAGACGAGATCAAGCGGATCGACGCCCGCTCCTTCGAGGACGCCCGCAACCTCGCCGACGCTCTCGGAAACCCCGACGAGACCGCCCGGTTCCTCGGCCGGAAGGCACCCGACGAGCCCGAACCGCCAGCCGTCATCCTGCCCGCCGCCGGAACCCAGACCATCGCGCCCGACGGCACCACGGCGGCCGCAGCAGACGGGGCGCAGGGGAACGGGGGGAACACCGGATGAGAAATGTGCTGCACTTGGATCTAGGCGCGGGGCCTGGAACGGAAAGTCTGGGAGGACTGTCTCCAATGCGTCGCCCCGCGCAGCACCACCTTCGGCCCGGCCTGGCCGCCGCCCACGGCCACAGCCTGCTCACCGACCTGTCCGCGTTCGCCGTCCTCGCCAACACCGACAGTGGACAAGGCGGAGGGGGAGGGCAGCCCGCCCCGAACACCCCGGCCGCGCCGTCCCCCGCGGACATAGCCGCGCGCGCCAGCCAGCAGCAGCTTCCCGCCGCCCCGCCCGCCGGCCAGGCACCCGCCGGAAGCGGAGAAGCCGAAGTCTCCCTCACCCAGCGCCGCCTCAACGTCCTCATGAAGAGCGAGAAGGACGAAGGACGACGCGCCGCCTACCGGGCCATGGCCGAAGCCGCCGGGATCGACCCCGACACGTTCGACCCGGACAAGTTCGGCGAGGTCTTCAAGCAGGCCGAACAGGCCCGCCAGCAGTCCCTGTCCGAAGACCAGCGCCGGACGGAGGAGCTCGCCAAGCGCGAGAAGGACCTCGAGGTGCGTGCCGCTCAGCTCGAGCAGCAGGCCGCCGAAGCCGCCCGCCGCGACCGCGACACCCGCATCCGCTCCGCGCTCGTACGCCTCGGCGCCACCGGCGACGACCTCGAGGACGCGGCAGCCCTCCTCCGCGTTGCCGACGACGCCACCGATGAGCAGATCGCCGAGGCCGCTCAGCAGCTGAAGGAACGCCGCAGCGTTCTCTTCGGCGCGGCCGCTCCGCAGACCCTTCCCCCCGCACCGTCCGGCGGCCCCGCCGGCGGCAACGCCCCCCGGCAGCCCTCCAGCACCAAGGACGCCGTCCGTGAAGCCGCCCGGAAGAGGGCCATCGAACGAGGGCTGCGGAATCCGGACGCCGCCTGAACCACCAGCCACCCCACAGGGGAGGCCGATGACCAAGGGACCACGCCCTGACCCCCGTGGACGGCACCACACCAGGTGCCCTCACCACACATTCCCGCGCATAGCGTGAAAGGGGCACGGCGTGGACATCCAGCCGTACACCAGCACCGAGACGCTCGCCGTCGGCCGCCCGTGGCTCATGAGCATGCTCGGCATCGAAGCCAACCAGTCGATCACCCTCGACCTCAGCAAGTTCTCCGAGACCCTGCACTGGACCGTGCCGACCGCCTACCAGACCGACCGGAAGATGAAGTCCGGTATCCCGCTGGGCAAGCTGACCGCGTCCGGCCTGTACGCGCCGTACAACGCCGTCTCCAACGAGGTCCAGACCCTCACCGTGACCGGCGCGCCGACCGGCGGAACTTTCACGATCACGTGGAGCGGCCAGACCACCGCGGCAATCGCCTACAACGCGACCGCGGCCGTCGTGCAGGCAGCCCTCGAGGCCCTCTCGAACATTGCGCCCGGCGACGTCGTCGTCACCGGCGCCGCAGGCGGCCCGTGGACGCTCACCTGGGGCGGCACGCAGCTCGGCGAGGACGTCGCCGCACCCACCACCACCGAGTCCTTCACCGGCGGCACCAGCCCGGACATCACCATCGCCACCACCACCGCAGGCGGGGCCGCGGCCAGCGCCGACGGAGCCGACGTGTTCGCCGGGTTCCTCTTCACCGAGGTCGCGTTCAGCCCCACCGCCACCAAGTGCGCCGCGCCGCTCATGGTCCACGGCCAGATCGACGTCGCCAAGCTCCCCGTGGCCTTCGACCCCACGGACGTCCCGTCCGGGTCCAACACCCAGTTCGTCTACAAGGTCTGATCAGGAGACACCACCATGCCGAACGACATGCTGGAGCTCCTGCTCCGCGACATCAGCCCCACCGAAATCCAGGCGTTCGTCCGCGAGATCCAGACGCCGGCCGACTACGCCCTCACGCTCAGCGTGATGCCGGAGCGCACCATCAACTCCGTCAAGTGGGAAACCCGCGGCACCCGCCGCCGGGTCGCCGCCGCCTCCTACCGGGCGTGGGACGCCCAGACGAAGGTCGCCACGCGTGAGATCACGCAGTTCGCGACCTCCGGCAAGCTCCTCCCGCTCGGGCAGAAGTACATCGTCGGCGAGTTCGAGACCATCCTGGAGAACCTCGACCGCGGCCTGGACTCCCGCGACCTCGTCAACGCCGTCTACGACGACGTCGCAGCACACGTCCTGTCCATCAAGAAGCGCCTCGAGCTGGCCGTAGGCGACCTCCTGGTCGACGGCAAGTTCTCCCTCGTCGGCGAGAACGGCCTCACTCTCGAAGCCGACTACGCGGTGCCCTCGGCGAACATGCCGACCGCGGCCACCGACTGGACCGACCCGACCGCCGACATCCTCGGCGACGAGATGGCCTGGATGGAGGTCCTGCGTTCCTCCGGAGCGCCGGAGCCCGCCCGCGCTCTCACGTCGTACAAGACGTGGGCGCTGATGATGTCGAACGACTCCTACCGCGCCGCCTACTACGGCAGCGTGAACAGCGCGTCGACGATCCCCACCGCGGTCCTCGCACCGAACGAAGTCGACGTCGTCCGGGCCCGCTACGGCCTGCCGCCCATCACCCGCTACGACGTGAAGATCGAACTGGACACCGGCGCCGACGTTCGCGCGCTGCCGGAGAACATGTTCTTCCTCCTGCCGCCCAACCCCACCCAGTGGGCAGAGACCCAGTACGGGCTCACCGCCGACGGCCTCATCCTCTCCTCCGGCGGGAACCCGTCGATCGAGCGGGAAGAGGCCCCCGGCATCGTCGTCACCCGCGGCTACCAGGACGACCCGCCGCAGGTGTGGACGAAGGGCTCCGCGGCCGCGCTGCCGGTCATGTACGTCCCGGACATCCACATCGCTGCGACGGTGTGGTGACCCATGGGCGCCCAACTCGCAGCAACGGTGTACGTGCGCGATCCGGACACGCATCAGACGGTCGAACTGGCCCCGGGTACCAGCCCGGAGCCGCGTCTGGCCCGTCTGGTGACGAACCCGAAGGCGTGGGTCGGCGGGAAGCTGCCCCGGCTGAAGGCCGAACCGCAGCCGGACGGGCCGAAGGACCCCACCGGCGACGGCCCGGACGCCGCCTCTGGCGACGCCTCGGCCACCAACGCCGGTAACCAGCCCGACTCGGAAGAGACGGCCGCCCCGGCGGCCAAGAAGACCGCCGCGCGGAAGACCGCGGCGACCGGCCGGTCCCGGGGCCGGGACGCCGCTGGCGAGGGCGACAGCGGCGCATAGCAGGGTGCGGGCCCCCCACGTGGTGGGGGCGCCAACCGGGCGGGCCCGCACCCTCGCAACCCTCACCCCCTCACCGCCCCTTGAGAGGACCCGGCCATGGCCCTGACCGCACCCGTCCAAGCCTGGCTGC
>Ga0207707_10006701_pt1 | contig 10050 bp, 7 predicted proteins | sample KBSC83BmetaG_FD_184336 | JGI IMG/M metagenome (GOLD analysis project Ga0207707, IMG submission 184336) | Corn rhizosphere microbial communities from Kellogg Biological Station, Michigan, USA - KBS C8-3B metaG (SPAdes) (version 2) | ecosystem: Host-associated > Plants > Roots > Rhizosphere ... | reverse complement strand
TCGCCGAAATCGAAAAACTTTCCGATGAAGAAGTGCGCGCGCTGCTCGCTGAGGAGCAGAACGGCGCTACCGGCGGAAAATTATAGCGCATGCGTGTCCTGCTGGCGTCTAGCGCCTCCCACGTCCCGCCGCGCGGCGGCTCGACCCGCAGTAACCTCGCCTGGCTCGAGATGCTCACAGCGAACGGCCATGCCTGCCGCGTCGTCGGCGGGGCACTCTCCACTGATACGCCCGAGAAAATCGCACAGGTACGCCGTGAGTTGGAAGATCAGGAAATCGATCGCGCCGCGCTCGAGATTTTTTCTGTCGCCGATCCCGCGAAGCGGACCGCCACCCTGAAAGAGCAGATCGAGAACTTTCGGCCGGATTGGGTTTTGGTTTCTTCCGAAGACATCGGCCAGGGATTACTGCATGCTGCGCATGAAGCCGCTCCCGGCCGTGTCATCTACCTCGCGCACACGCCGCAGTTCTATCCGTTCGGCCCCGAGAGCTGGAATCCGGATAGTGAAAGCGCCCAACTCCTGAGTCATTCTGCCGCCATTGTTGCCATCGGCGATCACACCGCCGATTACATACGCCAGCATCTCGCGCGGCACGTCGAGGTAATCCATCCTCCAATTTATGGCAGTGGTCCCTTTGCCCTTTATGGGAATTTTGAGGCCGGATCGCTAACGATGGTGAATCCCTGCGCAGTGAAAGGCCTCTCCATTTTCCTGGTTCTGACCGAGTCGCTGCCCGCCCAGAGCTTCGCCGCTCTCCCGGGTTGGGGCACTACGGCGGACGATCTCCGTGCGCTCCACGCGCGTCCGAACGTATCGCTGCTGCGAAACTGCAAGAACATCGACCAGGTGCTCAAAAATACCCGTATCTTGTTGGTGCCCTCTCTCTGGTTCGAAGGCTTCGGCCTGATCGTAGTGGAAGCCATGCTACGGGGCATACCGGTGGTGGCGAGCGACGCGGGCGGACTGGTGGACGCCAAACTGGGTACCGGCTTCATTCTTCCGGTGTGTCCCATCGAGCGTTACGAACCTGTCTATGACGATCAAGGACTCCCGCAAGCCGTGCTTCCGCGGCAGGACCTGGCGCCCTGGACCGCGGCGTTGCAGGCGCTGGTGTCCGATCGCGATGTCTATATGCGTGAATCCGCGGCAGCACGCCAGGCGGCGACGAAATTCGTGAATCATCTGCAACCCACGCGCCTCGAAGATCTGCTGCTCCGCCTCACGCCTCAGGCAGCCGGGACGGAACCTGATGATCCGCTCGCGCGCCTCTCGCCCGCGAAACGGGCCTTGCTGCTGCAGCGTCTGCGAGCGCGTTCGATAAAGTAGTCAACGGGCACATGCGAATTCTGTTGGCGCAAAATTCGCGCTACTACCCGGCCCATGGCGGCGGCGATAAATCCAACCGCCTTCTCTTGGAAGAGCTCGCCGCGCGCGGCCATGACTGCCTCGTCGTTGCCCGCATCAGCAAGTTCGGAAGTCAGGAAGAAGGACTCTTCTTGAGCGAACTGGCCGCGCGTGATCTGACAAACCAGTCCGATGAACCCGGAGTCGTCAAATTCAGCCGGAACGGTGTTACCGTCCTGACGGTGACGAACCATCCGAGCTTGCGCGCGTACTTCGCAAAGCAGATTCAGGCCTTTCGCCCGGACGTGATTCTCGCGTCGACAGACGATCCCGCGCAACTCTTGCTCGAGCCCGCGCTGCGCGCGGAAAGTGCATGGGTGATTTATCTTGCGCGCGCGACGCTGGCCCTCCCATTCGGGCCCGATTGCGCTTTCCCCAGCGCCGCCAAAACGGAAATGCTGGAGCGCGCGGATTCAGTCGTGGGCGTCAGCCAGTACGTCGCCGATTACATCCGGCGCTGGAGCGATGTCGAGGCCGTTCACGTTCCTATCTCGCTGCTCGACCCCGGCCCATATGCCGCACTGGGACGATTCGAAAACGAATTCGTCACCATGGTGAATCCCTGCGCCGTAAAGGGAATTTCTATTTTCCTGGCACTGGCCGAACGCATGCCACATATCCGGTTTGCCGCGGTTCCTATGTGGGGCACCAACGAGGCCGACCGGCGCGCGCTCGAACAACATCCGAATATATCGATTCTCCCGGCAGTGGATGACATCAAAACGCTGCTCGCCCGGACTCGCGTGCTGCTGGTTCCGTCGCTGTGGGCCGAGGCGCGATCGCGAATCGTGGTCGAAGCTATGCTGCATGGGGTGCCGGTGGTTGCCAGCGACATCGGCGGCATCCCTGAAGCAAAACTGGGCGTCGATTACCTGGTGCCAGTGCAGCCCATTGAGAAGTATCAAGAGCGCGTGGACGATCAGATGGTCCCAGTCGCCGAAGTTCCTGAACAGGATATCGAGCCCTGGTACAACGCGCTCAACGAGCTGTCATCTGATCCGCAACATTATGAGCAACTCTCCCGTGCGTCACGCAAGGCTGCTTTGGAGTATGCGGATCGTCTCAGCGTGGAGGCTTTCGAGCGATTGCTCGAAGAGACTGTACAAAAACCGAAGCGCGCCCGCGTTTCTTCCGGCCGGCCGGCTGCGGCGGATTTACTCGCGCAGCTGAGTCCCGACAAGCGTCATTTGCTGGCCTTACGGCTGCGGTCCCGGACCGCCGGTGCGGATTCGTGGTTTCCGTCCATCAAATCAACCGCCAGCGTGACGCTGCGTCTCTTCTGCTTTCCTTTCGCAGGCGGTGGCGCGGGCGTGTTCCGCGCGTGGGCGGAACATCTGCCATCTGAAGTCGCGCTGGTTCCGGCTCGATTGCCGGGCCGTGAGACACGTCTGGCCGAGCTCCCGTTCGACTCCATGGAACCGTTGATCGAAGCGCTGTCGGATGCTATCAGCCCTCAACTCACGAAGCCGTTCGCATTTTTTGGACATAGCATGGGAGCGGTGATCGCCTTCGAGCTGGCGCGTTCCTTGCGAACCCGCGGCCGGCCACTTCCCGCCGCACTCTTCGTGGCCGGCGCTCGCGCGCCACAGTTTCGCCGGGACCACGTTCCGCCACCGCCGCCATCCGATGACGAGCTCTTACAGGAACTCAGGCGACTCGAAGGTATACCCCGTGACCTTCTCGAAAATCAGGAATTACTGCAGCTCGCTCTGCCCGTCTTGCGTGCCGATACAGCTCTCTACCGCAATTATATTTACAGGGAGGGGCCGCCGCTCGATTGTGACATTCGAGCCTATGGCGGGAATGACGACAAAAGAATCAGCCGCTCGGAAATCGAGTCATGGTCAGAACAGACGACGCGGTCATTTTCGTGCGCGATGTTCCCCGGCGGCCACTTCTTCATCCGGTCGCATGAGACCGAATTCTTGCAAGCACTGTCGCGCGACCTATCGCGGATTGCGCTCCCCTGACGCTGCGCTCAGAAGCCTTGTGCGCCCGCACGTTCATAGGTCTGGGAAAGAATGGTCGGACATGCCCGGCCAGCATTTTTGACGTGCTTCCGAGCCACGCGCGTGAGCAAGCGTCCAGCCTATTTCTCTCGCGCAATGCCCAGCGCCCGTATCCTTTTGTGCAAATTCGTGCGCTCCATTCCCAACGCACGCGCCGCTCCGGATACGTTCCAGTTCGATTCTTCAAGCGCTCTCGTGATGTGGTCGCGCTCGGCCGACGCCCGGGCCTCCTGCACGCTCGAACGCGGCGCATTGTCACGCTGCAGCCGTATCTCCACCGGCACCGAATCGCGGGTCAGCCGCTCTCCGTTGCTCAGAATCGCCATGCGCTCGATCGCATTTTTCAGCTCCCGGGCATTGCCTGGCCAGGTGTAAATTTCGAGTACGGGATACACATCGTCGGCGATGGTCTTCGGCTTGAAATTGTTACGCGCGCAAAAGTCCTCGAGAAAATACTCAGCCAGCAGCCGGATGTCCTGTAGCCGCTCGCGCAATGCGGGCACGCGAACAGGGACGACGCTGACACGATAATAAAGATCTTCGCGAAACTTCTCCTGTGAGACGAGAGTGGCAAGATCGCGATTGGTGGCCGAGATCACCCGCACCGAGACCCGTATGGATTGCTCGCCGCCCACGCGGTGAAACTCGCCCTCCTGCAGCACGCGCAGCAACTTGGCCTGTGACGCAGCATGCAGGTCGCCAATTTCGTCCAGGAACAACGTACCGCCGTCGGCCAGCTCGAACTTGCCGCGGCGTGCCCCGGCCGCACCGGTAAATGCTCCTTTTTCGTGGCCGAACAGTTCGGTCTCTAGCAGCTCCGTCGGGATCGCCGCGCAGTTCACTTTCACGAAGGGACCCGATGCAAAGGGGCTCGATCGATGGATATGCTCGGCCAGCAATTCTTTGCCGGTCCCTGACTCGCCAATGAGCAATACCCGTGCATCCGAGCGCGCGGCCATGGATGCCTGCTCCACCGCGCGCAAAAATGCCGGGCTCGAGCCGATCATTTTGGGGCCTGATCCTACCAGTTCCCGCAATCGCTCGTTCTCGCGGCGCAGGCTGGCGTGCTCCAGCGCATTCTTCAGCGCAACCAGGACTCTTTCCCGGCTCAGCGGCTTCTCGAGAAAATCGAACGCGCCGGCGCGCGTGGCTTCAACCGCGTCGGCGATCGTACCGTGGCCTGAAATCATGATCGCGGGCGCACGCCCGTCGTTCTGTTGAACCGAGCGCAGCAGGTCGATGCCGCTCCCATCCGGCAGTCGCATGTCGAACAGGTACGCATCCGCGCGGGCCGCTTCGGGCTTCGCCCTGAATTCAGCTAATGACCGGCAGATCGTCACCGCATAACCCTCGCGCTCCAGGATCATTTGCAGCGAGCGGCCGATGTTGTCTTCGTCGTCAACGATGAGAACTTTTGTGGACGCCATTTGAGCCGTTGGGAAGCACTAGACGAAACGCGGCGCCGCCGAGTTCACCTGCGACGGCCACGATGTCGCCCCCTGAAAGCAGCGCGCTTTTGCGCGAGATCGACAGACCCAGGCCCATTCCGTTTTTCTTGAACGAAATGGTTGGTTGAAATAAAGTGCTGCGCGCCTGCTCGCTGAGACCGGGGCCGGAATCGTGGATCTCCACTGCAACATTGCCGTTCGACACGTGAGTGACGGCCAGCACTTTTCCTCCATCGCCCGCGGCCTGAGCCGCATTCTCGAGCAGATTCACCAGAATGCCTTTCACCAGATCTTCATCGGCGAACGCGTGCGGAACCGTCTCGGCGTGCAGGCGCGTGTCGTACTTCACATCCGGGTGGCCGGCCTTCAGGAAGGCGACTCTATCTTCGACCAGCGCGTTCAGATCCAGCTCACGCGGCCGCACTGGGGGCTCGGACGAAAACTGAGAGAAGGCGCGTACCCGGCGCTCCAGGCTCTCCACTTCCTCCACTACAATTTGCGAGGCCTGTTCGAGAAACGCGCGATCGGTTCCGTTGTGCCGGGCGAGCATTTCTTCCACGGTGAGGCGGATCGGCGTGAGCGAGTTTTTCACCTCATGCGCCATCTTGCGCGCCAGCATCTCCCAGCTGGCCAGCTGTGTGAGGTAGATCAACCGGTCGCGGTACTGCTCGAGTTGCCCGGCGGTGTGATTGAACGCCTCGATCGCACGGCCAATCTCGTCATCCCGCCGGCTCTTGAGCCGTACCGCAAAGTCGCCCGCTGCCAACTGGGAAAGCCGCGCCGTCAATTGCTGAATCGGCCCGCTCACCCGGTGCGCAAAAAATGCCAGAATTACGAGGGCGCCCAGCCATATGAGGGAAGCCAGCAGCACCCACACGGAAATGAGTCCGTGCCGCAGATCATGTGACTGATCCGCAGTCACCAGCTTGCGCGCGTTACGATGCTGCGCCGAAATCCCGTCCATTTCGATACCCAGCGGGCGCGAATAGACGAGCCCTTCTCCTCGGCCGCGGACGAAGTAATCCAGCCGGTCGCCGTTATTTCCGGCCAGCACGAAACGCTCGGAGTTTCCACTCGTCCAGAAGGTTCTCAGCTGCTCCGGCCATTGCTCGCGCTCGCCTTCGGCGAAATGCTGGGGCGCAATCCGGCCGGCCAGGGCTGCGGCCTTTAGGCTTTCACGCGCCTCCTGATAGAATTTTCGCCCGACTTGTTCGAGCGAGTGTGACATCTCATCCAGCTCGTGTGTGGACCGATGGCGAAGACTTTCGTCGAGAACGGATGTGGTGATCCACAATGTCGCGCCCCAGGGCACAACTGTGGCTGCGAGAAAGATCAGGATGAGCTTGTTTCGAAGCCGATTCACCCGCTTCGCGTTCCCCGCCGCTCTCTTTTCAGTTCCATCAGGCGCACCGGGCCAGCCGTGAGCTCCCAACGCATTTGCTGCGCGTGCGCCGGATTACTGAAAACTTCAATTAAGCGCGTCAGGTTGATGCCCGATTCCCCCACTACTGCGGCCTGATCTCTGGCATCTTCCGCGCGCAATTCCAATCTTAGCCAGAACGGTTTGTCCGGCGCGAGGCCCTCAATGCCAATGGCCAGATGCTCCAGGCACCAGGATTCCGCGGCCGCGGGGGAAAGATGGGTTTCACGCTCCAGACCCGTCCGGGTCACAGCGAACTTTTCTTCCCATACGTCGTAGCTCACCACGAACCGGTCGACTGCCCGCTTGATAGCGGGGGCGTTGACCTCCGTAGAAATTGAAAGCTGCGCCAGAAACACCACCGACGCGCCATCCCTCAGTTTTTCAAGAGGTTTACCGCTCAGAAACCGCAGTTGGGGCGCGGCAATGCGCAGATCATCGCCATCCAGGCGCACTCGTAGGGCTTGAGCCGAAAGGCCCAATGTAAAGGGCGCGCCGAAGCTCGCCAGCAGCCACCATCTTCGGGTGACTTTGCCCATCAATAGTTCATACCCACCATAAATACTGGCGTTGCGTGCCCTCGAATCGGAAACGCCAGCGCTATCATAAACGAATTCTTGCGCAACCCCACTCCCACCGAGTGTCGCGCCACTGCGTCCTGCCCGGCGTCCCAAATCGCACCGGTATCGTAGAAGACGTCGAACATGCCATATCGGTAGTCAAGCGAGTTGTAAACCAACCGGCTCCCACCCACCGGATCGAGATCATATTTGTTCCAACCCCGAAGCAGAGTACCAGTTCCAAGTACGTACCGCTCAAATAGGGGCGCGCGCCCGGTGATCAGGCCGGCCGCTGCTTCATCTGACAGGGTATGGCGACCCCGGCTGATCGAGTAGCGTACCTCCCAACGATGCCGGGTATACGCGAAATCGCTGCTCAGCAAACTGGTGGCAGCGCGAAGGCTGTAGGCTGCATCCCAATCCTGCTGATCGGCGCCCCAGCCTTCGATGCGTTTCTGATAGCGCAGGCTCGTAATCGCCGCGTTCGCGGATTGGGTACGGGACGCGGGCAATGCGGTATCAAAGCGCTCGAAACCCATACCGAATGAAAGCGTCAACGGCGGGGCCAGGACGATCGTGGCTAGCGGCTCGAAATTCTGCCGCGATCGATACATCCCTGGCAGGGCATCGGTACGGCCGATGGCGTCCACCGTGGACCGGTTCCACTGCTGGTGATAGGTATCGAATTCGAAACGGAGGCGCAGGCGGTCTGTGCCGAGCTTCCGGTTTTCATACCGTGCGTGGAGGCCCGAGTAACGCTCGGCGAGCTCGTCCGCATCGCTTATCAGGCCGGCCGTGAACCGGCTATTACCCGCGATGACCGTGCCGTCCACGGCCCCGCTCAAGCCTTCGCTCGAGTGATAGACAAACTTTGGTACCGACAGCTCGAATTCGCCCCGCCTGTGTGTCACTTCGAGCACAACCTTTACGTGGTCCGGATGGTTGCCGCGCAGCACGTGATGCGTGACCGTCCGGACATGTAATTCGTCGCGAATCCGACGGGCCATGCTGTTCAGGGCTGTGCTGTTGAATTTTTCCCCGATGAGTAGTCCCAGATCCTGCCGCAGACTACGGCTGATGCGGGTCTCGATCTCGTGGGAGAGCTCCACGCTTTCGACCGTATATCTGGAGTTGATATTGAATGCGAGGGGTTCGAGGTTGGGTGGCTGATTTCCGGCCCACAGGCTTGCGCCGAAGACCGCGAAACTAATCAGCTTAAATTTCATGCCGACCGGAATGCAATGAAATAGCCAGCAGGTAAAGGCTTTCCCTTTAAGGGATTACGGCAGGACGGCCTGTGCCTGTGATTCACAGGTGTGGTCCCCGGCGGAACTACAGAGCCTTGGCGAGTTCGGTGGCGAAGGCGCTGCGCACAGCCTGTTCTTTGTCTTTCGACCTCTTAGGAGGCCGGCGGCGCTGTTGCTGATCCTGGCTGGGCGGCGCCGCAGTGGTGGCTGCGGGGACCCTGCCCTTGGCCGGTTGCGCCGGATTCGCGCGGAGCAGCTTGCCTTCGAGTGGCGCGCGGTCAAAACGCCGGATGATGGATTGCATCTCCTCCGTCGTGGGCGCTTCCACAAACGCGAAGCCTTTGGACTCCTGCGTCTCGTGATTGCGGATTACCTTGATCGAATCCGCTACCAGGTCGTCCGCTGTCAGCCATCCTTTAATGTCATCGGCGGTGACCCACGGAGGTAAATTTCCGAGGAAAACAGTAAAACTCATTCAGTGATTCTTTTACTCCTTGTTTGGTTTTGGGCGTTCAAAGGGGAAGGGTTCCGATCAACTGCCAGCTTGATGATATCAGGGACCATACCAGAATTGCAAACATTCATATTTGGCGCGGGTTCGGATCATGGCTCCGCCTTGACGGTGGCACGGGCCAGCACGGCAGCTGTGCTGGATTGCATGGAATCGAAGTATCCATTGAAGCGGCGGGGTTCTGCGGCCCGGCCGTATGGCTTCAGGTTGTTGGCCCAGCGGAAGCCAATTGGCTGATACCAGAGCTCGGCATCAATCGTGAAAGGTCCTACTGCGGCGCCGATGGGCGCGGAATAGCGAATGTGGTGAGTGCCGCCTGTGAAGGCAGGGTCCTGGAATGCTTCTCCAATGACTGCAATGTCCTTCTCGGCCGTCTGCTTGTCGAAGCCGTCCGGTAGCAGGCGGTTGTCCTTGAGGTAGCGCACGCCAGCGAGGAGCCCGGTGGTAACACGACCGTTCTCATCGCCAAGGATAGATTCATAGATCTCGACCTGATCCGCGCTCCGGATTTCCGTATAGTGCGGCTCGAAACGCGCTGGGTCGGCATCGTTGTCGTTGCCGGCAATCGAGCCATTGGCGTTAAGCGCGCCGGATTCGAAGACGGTGCGGCCATCCCGGTCGCGAACGATGAAGCGGAGCCAGGCGCGTCGCGATGGGTAGGCGGTGGGGAGTTTGTGACCATTCTTGTTTCGAACGACGACGTCCGCGCGCAGGCGGCCTGGTTCCGCTGCCACGTTTTCGATAGCGACCGTAGCCGACTGCGTTTGCAAGAACTCCACTGTCGCTTGCGCATTGGCAATGAGTTCGGGCGGCAGAGCCGGCACATTCAACTCGTCGCGATATCGGTTGAGCATATTCAGCATGAAGAAGTTGGCGCCAACGAAGGAGTGCAGGCGGGCGCCTTCCCGGTCTTCGCCGAGTACACGGGCGATCTGAACTGTCCCGTTGATTGGCGGCATGTGGCACTCCTGGCAGCTTTTCTTATTTCGGAAGTCGCTATGGAGCCACTCGGGGTAAGGCATCTGTTCGGGAAGCGCGCCAATCACCTTACCGCCCGCGCCCAGTGCCGTGGTGATCAGGGTATGGCAGGTGGCGCATAGTTCGGATTCGCGGACATGAAGGCTTTTCTCGGGGTGGTAGCCTTCCGTGGACGACCGCATGATCGTTATCCGGCCTTTCTGAATCTCGAACGGACCATACTCGGTGCGTGTGCCATCGGCGCCGGGACCGCGGACAACGAAGCCACCGTTGTAGCTGTCACGCGTGCCGAATTTTTCTTTTGTGATCTGGTGACAAACGGAGCAGGAGACGCCGTCCGCGGCCTGGCGCCGCTCGGGGTCATCGGTACTGACCGGGAGATGCGCGAAGATCTCGCCCGTCTTTCCACGGAGCTTCGCTTCATAGCGCGTGATGGGCATGTGGCAGATGGAGCATTCATCTTCGATCTGG
>Ga0207707_10006694_pt1 | contig 10057 bp, 10 predicted proteins | sample KBSC83BmetaG_FD_184336 | JGI IMG/M metagenome (GOLD analysis project Ga0207707, IMG submission 184336) | Corn rhizosphere microbial communities from Kellogg Biological Station, Michigan, USA - KBS C8-3B metaG (SPAdes) (version 2) | ecosystem: Host-associated > Plants > Roots > Rhizosphere ... | reverse complement strand
CGTCCTCGGGAACCTCGACCTCGTGCTTCGGAACCTCGAGCGTCGTCCAGTCGGCGGGCTCCGGCTTCGGCTGCACCTGGACGGTCGCCGTGAAGATCCAGTCCTCCTTGTCGGAGGTCGGCAGCTCGAACTCGTACTCCGGCATCGCGACCGGATTGACGCGTGCGCGGGCGGCGGCGTTCCAGAACCAGCCGCCGATGTGGCTGTCGACCGCCTCTTCGTAGATGCGCTCACGGCCGATGCGCTGCACGAGGAGGGGCATCGGCACCTTGCCCTTGCGGAAGCCGGGAATTCGGACCGTGCGCGCGAGGTCGGAGGCGGCGTGCTCGACAGCGTGGTGCACGTCGTGCGCCGGGACGTCGACGGTCAGCTTGACCTTGTCGTCCGCGAGCTCCTCGATCTGGGGCGCCATCGGGGCATTGAACCAGGTAGCTACCGTCCGGCGCGTGGACACGGACGCAGCGATCCGCAGCAGGAGAACGCACAAGCAGTACGGCTCGGAGCCGGTCTCCGAGGCGGTCGTGCGCGAGCTGGTCGAGATCGCGCGCTGGGCGCCGAACCACAAGCTGACGAACCCGTGGCGCTTCCGGCTGCTCGGGCCGGTGACGCGGACGCGGATCGACCAGCTCATCCCGGACGCGGAGGTGATCAAGCTCCGCCGCGCACCGACCCTCGTCCTCGTGACTGCGTTGCCCTCGGACGACCCGGTGCTCGGCGAGGAGGACGTCCTCGCGACCGCGGCTGCGACCTACGCCATGCTGCTCGCGGCCACGGCGCGCGGGCTGGCGTCCTACTGGCGGACGCCGGCGTGCTTCCGCGAGCCGGCCGTCCGCGCCGTCCTCGAGCTGGACGACGGCGAGGTGATGGTCGCGCTCGTGCACCTCGGGCCGCCGGTGACCGATCCGCCCGCCAAGGAGCGCGCGCCGGTCGACGAGGTCTTCAGCGTGCAGCCGTAGACTTACTCGCGCGCGGGCGTGGTGGAACTGGGATACACGCCGGCTTTAGGTGCCGGTGCTCGAAAGAGCTTGGGGGTTCGAATCCCTCCGCCCGCATGAGCGTCCCTCGGGCGAGTGGTTTCACCGTCCTTCACCACCAGGTGAGGACAGACTTGACCCCCGAACCTCTCCAAAGCTGAGGGGTACCCCGTTCAAGGAACGGCGCGAAGTGCCGACACATCCATCAGTCAGTTGTTGCACGTTGAAGGGGGAACCTGGTGTCGGAACAACCGCTTCGCGTCCTGGTCGTCGACGACGATCGCGGGCTGTGCGAGATGCTGCGGCTCGTCCTGGAGCTGGAGGGGCTCGAGGTCGTCACCGCCAACCACGTGATCGAGGCCGAGAAGCGCCTGAGCGAGTCGGTGCCCGACGTGATCGTCCTCGACATCGGCCTGCCGGGAATCGACGGCGTCTTCTATTGCGAGCGCCTGCGCGAGAGCCTTCGGACGCGCCGGCTGCCGATCATCGCGATCAGCGGCTCGGAGGAAGCGGGCCGCCGTGCGCGCCTCGCGGGAGCGAACGCGGTGCTGATCAAGCCGCTCGAGCCGCTGCACCTGCTCGCGACGGTGAACAAGCTTTGCGCCGTCTCGTCCGCAGATTCGAAGATCGAGACGTCGCATCCCGACATCATGCGGCTGATCGAGATCGGCCAGCGCCAGCACGAGCTGCTGACCGACTCGTATCGGCTGATCCTCGAGTCGCTACTCGATGCGCTCGAGTCGCGCGATGCCGAGACGAATGCGCACTCACGCCGTGTCAGCGCGTACGCGACGCGGCTCACGCTCGAGCTCGATCCGTCGCTCGTCGACGACCCGACGATCGAGTGGGGATTTCTCCTGCACGACATCGGGAAGATCGGGATCCCGGACAGCATTCTCTTGAAGCCGGGCCCTCTGGACAGCGTCGAGCGGCGCATCATCGAGAAGCATCCGCTGATCGGGTACCGCCTCGTCGGCGACATCCCGTTCGTCCAGGGCCGCGGGATCGAGGTCATCCGCTCGCATCACGAGCGCTGGGACGGGCTCGGCTATCCGGACGGCCTGAAGGGCGACCGCATCCCTCCGGCCGCGCGCATCTTCCACGTCGCGGACGCGCTCGACGCGATGACCGACAAGCGCCCGTACCGCGACGCGATGCGGTGGGCCGATGCGGTCGACGAGATCGTCCGGCTACGCGAGACGCAGTTCGATCCCGATGTCGTCGACGCCCTCGTCGCGGCGGAGCCGGAGATCAAGGCGAGCCACGAGAACAACCCGCCGATCGCGGCGTAGATCGACCTACCTCCTGCGGACGATCTCGCAGTCGCGGCTCGTCGACGGGTCTTCAGCCGCGAGCAGTGTGTCGAAGTCGCTGCCGACTGTGCTCAACAGCCCGCGACCTGTGGCCGCCGCGTCCCGACGACCGTCGCCGTGAGCGACACCAAGGGGCAGTTGAACATCCGGACGCTCGAGGACTAGAACTAGTCGGCGGGCGCCGGCTGGTCGACCGCCGTTCGGTAGTCGACCGCGCAGGTCGGGCAGATGGCGTGCGTCGCGGGCGGCGGGATGATCCGCTGCTCATGCTGCCAGCCGCCGACGCCGGTGTAGACGCGACCGCACCAGGCGCAGGTGCGGACCAGCTCGTTGTGCCGCCGTTCCCCGGACATGCACTCAACGTGACACGGCGACCGGCGATCGTCCACCCCCGCGCGTGCAACTGGTCTCGGGATGGCCCCGGTAGGAATCGAACCTACGCACGGAGCTTCGAAGGCTCCCGCTCTGTCCTCTGAGCTACGGGGCCGAGCAGCTAGAGGGTAGCTGCGGCCCGCGACGATGATGGGTGGCAGACGGGACTCGAACCCGCGACCACCGGGACCACAACCCGGGGCTCTACCAACTGAGCTACTGCCACCGCGCGCCGCTCATCGTAGCCATGCTCCCTGGGCGATCTCAGGCGCGGATGCTCTGCGGGAAGTGGAAGAGGTCGTGGGGGTCGTACTTCTTCTTGACCGCACGGAGCCTCGGCAGGTTCGCGCCGTAGTAGGCCTGCTGCCAGTTCGCGAGGTGCGGGTCGATGTAGTTGACGTACGCGGCGCCGCTGACCGCGGGCTTGAGAGCGGCACGGGACGCGTCGACCCACGCGCGGGCGCCCGCGCCGCCGGCGTAGTACTGGATCGAGGCGAGGACGTTGCGGTGGACGAACGCCGTCGCTGCCGGGCTCACCCGATTGATCGCACCGCCGTATGCGTCGATCAGGAACGCGCCCGACGACGCGCCGCGCGCTTCGACGGCCTGGATGAACTTCGCGAGCTGCGCTGCGGCCGGGACATTTGCGATGTAGTCCGAGGCCCCGGCGAACGCGGTGTGACCTGGCATCGAGCACTCGGGCAGCGGATGCCCGAGGCAGCCGGCCCAGCGCCGGACGAGATCGAGCCAGGTCGCGGTGCCGGTCGTCAGCTTCGCCGCCGGCGGCTGCAGTGACGCGAGCCTCGCCTTCAGCGCCGTCTCACTCCCGAGGAGCTGCCCGAACACCTGCACCGTCGGGCCGCCGGGGCCGGCAGCGAGCCGGCAGAGCGCGCCGAGCGCGTCTGGCTGGTGCGGAGCCCACGCGAGGAACGACGCGATCACCTGCGCCGCCTGCGCCCACGGCCAGGTCGCGACGAAGTAGGAACCCTGCGCGACCGCGTGCGTGCGGAACGTGAAGCGCGTCACGAGCCCGAAGTTGCCGCCGCCGCCGCCGCGGCACGCCCAGTAGAGGTCCGGATGGTGCGTCGCGTCCGCGACGAGCACCTTCCCGTCGGCGGTCACGATCTGCACCGCGAGCACGTTGTCGGACGCGAGCCCCCACCCGCGCGACGCGAGCCCGAACCCGCCGCCGAGCGCATGCCCGCCGATGCCGACGCTCGGGCATGTGCCCGCGGGGATCGCAAGCCCGTGCGTCGCGAGGCCGTTGTAGATGTTCCCGAGTCGGGCACCCGCCCCGACCACCCCGTGGCCCTGCGAGACCGCGACGCCTTTGAGCCGCTGGAGATCGACGACGACGCCGTTCGAGACCGTCGAGTAGCCGCCGTAGCTGTGGCCGCCCGAGCGCGCGACGATGTGGACGCCGGTCTTCGTCGCCCAGCGGACGGCGGCGGCGACATCCGCCGCATCGAGCGGCTGCACGACCGCGAGCGGCTTGACCGCGTCGTAGGCGCTGTCGTACTCGAGCCGGGCGAGGGCGTAGCCGGCGCCGCCGCGTGCCAGGACGGGACCACGGACAGCGGCGGCGAGCGACTTGAGGCGCGGATCGGTGGCGGCCCAGACCCAGTCCGGGACGGCGAGCGCAGCCCCCAGTCCGGCTGCACGCACGAGCAGGTCGCGGCGGTTCAGCAAGTGCGCCCGGGAGGATTCGAACCCCCGACCAACGGCTTAGAAGGCCGCCGCTCTTCCACTGAGCTACGGGCGCCCAGGGAAAACGTAGCGCCGTTAGCGGCGAACGCCGAAGTCGGTCGTGATGATCGTGACCGGCAGGTGGGTGTACGTGCCACGAGCCGAGGTGCTGTGGACGGCGCCGATGCCGACCTCGCGGAAGCGCGGATTGAGGATGTTCGCGCGGTGAGGCGGGGAGTGCATCCACATCGCGACCGCTCCCGACGGGTCGACGGTCGGCGACCACCAGAGCAGGTTCTCGCCGACCAGCCAGCTGTGGAAGGTCCCGAGCGGATACCACTTCGCGATCCGGGACGAGAACGACGTCCCGTCGATCGAGTTGTGGTCGAAGTAGCCGTCGTCCGCCATCTCGCGCGAATGCTGGTCGGCCGCGGCGGCCAGCCTCGCGTTCGCCCGCAGCGCAGGCAGGCCGTGATCGGCCCGCACGACGTTCAACTGCTGGAGCAGGCCCGACTCGAGACCCGCCATCGAGGCGGTGCTCTCCGAGAGGGCGGCAGGCGCAGCCACCGCGACGAGCGCCGCGATGCACGCGAGCGCGACCCACATCCTCCGACCTCCGGATGCCACGGACTCACCATCGGCGCGAACGCGAGGCCGAGCCATGACCAAACGGGGGATTTAGGGCGGCTCGCCTCCCGCGGTCGAGGGACGCCGGTGCGCGAGCAGGTCGCGCACCACCACCTGGACCGAGCCCGCCACCGGAATGGCGGCGAGCGCGCCGAGGATCCCCGCGAGCTCCGCGCCGACAAGCACCGAGACGAGCACCGCGAGCGGCGAGAGCTGGACGGTGCGCCCGTAGATCACGGGCTGCAAGAAGTGGTTCTCGACCTGCTGGTAGACGATGACGAACACCACCACCACGATCCCCGCAGGCACCGAGTGCAGGAACGCGACGAGCGAGACGATGACCCCAGCGACCGTCGCTCCTGCGAGCGGGATCAGGTCGAGGAACGCGACGATCAATCCGAGCGCGACCGCGTACGGCACCCCCATGATCAACAGGACGATCGTGATCGACGCGCCGGCGATGAGGCTGATCACGATGTTGCCGGTGACGTAGCCGCCGATCGTCCGGTAGATCTCGCTGCCGACCTGGCGCCATCGCGGCTGCGATTCCTCCGGCAGCAGCGAGTACCCGCGCTCGACCCAGGCGCGTCCCTCGAGCAGCATGAAGAACGTCAGGAAGATGATCGTCACCGTCGCAGCGATGATCGTGATGATGCTCTTGGTGATCGAGAGCGCTGCTCCGGAGAGCCCGAGCACCTTCTTCGCGCCGCCGTCCTGAACCTGCTCGCGCACCTTCTCGACGACGTGGTACTTGCGCTCGAGGAACCCGAGCCGGCCGCGGCCGTGCGTCAGGTCGTGGACGTAGTTCGGTAGCGCATCGACGAAGCCGTTCACCTCGTCGATCAGCTTCGGGATGAACGTCGCCCCGATCGCGGCGATCACGACGATCGCGATCACATAGGTAATGGCGATCGCGGGCCCTCGCTTGAGACGCCCACGGCGCTCGATCCAGCCGACGAGCGGATCGAGCGCGAGTGCGAGGAACAGCGCGATCACGATCCAGGCGATCACGTGCCGTGCGATCCAGACGACCTCGATCGCGATCGCGACGGCAACCGCGATGAGAATGACCCGCAGGATCGTGCGGGGACGCAGGTCGACCACGCGCTCCGGCGTCACGCGGTCAGCATCACGGCGTCGTCGGACGTTGTTACGGTGGGGGCGTGAGCCTTCGCACGTCGCCCGTGATCGAGCATGCGGCCTTGCCGCAGGGTGGGACCGTCACGGTCTGGGTCGGCGTCCCAGACGATCCGTACATCGACGACAAATCCCAGCTCACGACCGTGGACATCCAGCTCCACGAGGGGAACGGCGTCGTCGCGAGCCTCTCGACGGTGCTCGACCCCGACCAGGTCAGCGAGGGCCACCAGCTGGCCCGCGAGGTGAAAAGCGCCCTGGAATCAGGCGAGATCGGGCTCCACGCCGACGATCTCGAGCCGTTCGCCGACCGGCTGCGCTGAGACCAAGCCACTCGGGTGGGGGATTGCCACCCGAAACGGTTGGGGCGATGGTGAAACCGTGGCCAGGCGTCATGACGCTCCGCACGACCTCCCGGTCGGCTTCCGCGGCTACGACCGCGCGAGCACCGATGCGCTGCTGGCGAAGCTCGACGAGCGCAATGCGGGTCTGACGCGCGAACGGGATGACCTCTCGCGGCAGGTCAACGACTTGACCAACGACGTCGAGGAGTACCGCAAGCGTTCTGATGCGGTTGCCGATGCACTCGTGACGGCGCAGCGGATCGCGCTCGACCTGCGCGCCAACGCGGAGGCCGAGATCGCCGAGCAGAAGCGGGGCGTTGACGGCCAGAGGGCTCTTGCCGAGGCCGAGATCGCCGAGCGCGAGCGCGAGGTCGAGGCCGAGCGCGAGAAGCTCGTCGACGTCGGCAACGAGATTCGCGCCGAGGCGCGCGCCGACGCGACCGAGATCGTCCGCGAGGCGCGCATTCGCGCCGACCGCCTGATCGACGAAGTCCTCGACGCGCTGCGGGTGTACGAAGACGACGCCGACGGGTTCCTGTCCGAGTCGCGCACGAGGCTCGTCTCGCTCGTTCGCGAGCTGATCGAGCGCATCCCCGGCTCCGCTCCGAGCGTTCCGGAAGAGCCGGCCGAGGTCGACACCGAGATCGTGGCCGAGGCCGATGAGGCCGACGGCACGCCGGTCGCCGACAGCGCAGCTGCCTGACCGCCTACGGGACGATCGAGAGAGAGCGGGTGGCGGGAATCGAACCCGCGTAACTAGCTTGGAAGGCTAGGGCTCTACCATTGAGCTACACCCGCGGCGCGCGATTAGCGTAGCCGCGACCCGACGAAAGACTTGAACCTGGTTACGCCTTCGGCGCAACCAGGTTCGTCAACGCAGTTCTCTCGTGCTGCTCTCCCACGCCCACTCCCCCTACTCGTGGCAGGCGGATGTCGACACGACGGTCGTCATCCCGGCGCTCGCACTGCTCTACCTGTTCCTCGTCGGCCGGTTCGGCGCGCCGCGGTGGCGCATCGTCTGCTTCGCCGGCTCGATGGTCTTGCTCGCGGTCGCGTTCTGGACACCGCTCCACCACCTCGGGCTGCACTACCTGCTGACGGCGCACCTGCTGCAGAACGTGATCCTCGCCGAGTGGGCGCCGCTCCTCACGGTGCTCGCGATCTCGTCGCCGATGGCTGCAGCGGCTGCGCGATCCAGGGCGTTCCGTGTCGCGGTCCACCCCGCCGTCGCACTGCCGGCCTGGCTCGCCGACTACTTCGCATGGCACGTCCCGCCGGTCTACGACTACGCGCTCGAGCATCAGTCGTGGCTCATCCATATCGAGCACGCGTGCTACTTCGGCACCGGCCTGCTGCTGTGGTGGCCGCTCGTCCACGACGTACCGCGACGGCTCGCGTCCGGCGCGCGGGCCGGGTACGCGTTCGCGGCGTTCGTCTTCGCGTCGCCGCTCGGCCTCTTGCTCGCGCTGCTGCCGCGACCGGTCTACGACTACTACGTCGACGTCCACCCGCGGGTGTGGGGATTGAGCCCGCTCACCGACCAGGAGATCGCAGGTGTGACGATGGCGAGCGAGCAGGCGATCGTGTTGTTCGTCGTATTCCTCTACTGGTTCCGGCGCTTCCTCGCCGAAGAAGGGCTCTGAGGCAGATACCGACGAGCAGCACCGCGACGCCGGCGGCAACCGAGGCGACGGGCAGCGTCGCGACGAGCGTCATGCAGCCGACGAGCCCGGCGACGTTCAGTGCGCGGGGCCAGCGCCGGTGCGCAGCGTCCTGCGTGAACGCCGACGCGTTCGCGACTGCGTAGTAGACGAGCACGCCGAACGAGGAGAAGCCGATCGCGCCGCGCAGGTCGGTCGTGACGACGAGCAGCGCGACAACGGCCCCGACGGCGAGCTCCGCCCGCGCCGGAACCTGACGCTGCTCCTCGACGACGGCCAGCCCGCGCGGCAGGTCGCCGTTGCGCGCCATCGCCAGCGTCGTGCGGCCGATCCCTGCGATCAGCGCGAGCAGCGAGCCGAGGCTCGCGATCGCGGCACCGACCCGGACGACCGGCACCGACCACGCAGCCCCCGCAGCGCGCACCGCAGCGGCGACCGGCGCGTGGCTTTCGGCGAGCACGGCCGGGCCGGCGGCGGCGAGCGCCGTCACGCCTACGACGAGATAGAGGACGACGGTGATCCCGAGTGCGAGCGGAATCGCGCGTGGGATCGTCGTCGCGGGGTCGCGGACCTCCTCCCCGAGCGTCGCGATGCGTGCGTAGCCCGCGAACGCGAAGAACAGCAGGCCCGCGGCCTGGAGCACGCCGTAGACGCCGCCGCGCGCGAACACGTTGCCGAGGTGGGAGGACGACGCATGCCCGCCGAACGAGATCGCACCGACGACCACAGCGAGCGCGAGGAGCGACCCGGCGACCAGCACGCGCGCCAGCCGAGCGGTGCGCGAGATGCCGCGTAGATTCGCTCCGGTGAGCACCGCGACCGCGGCGAGCCCCGCGGCGCGACGCCCCCACTCCGAACCCGGGACGACGTACGCGCCGAACGTGATCGCCATCGCGGCGCACGACGCGGTCTTGCCGACGACGAACCCGTAGCCGGCGAGGAACCCCCACCACTCGCCGAGGCGCTCGCGGCCGTAGATGTACGTCCCACCCGATGTCGGGTACTCGGCCGCGAGCTGCGCGGACGCGACCGCGTTGCAGTAGGCGACGCCCGCGGCGAGCAGCAGCCCGATCAGGAGGCCGCTGCCCGCCGCCGCCGCGGCCGGCGCGAACGCCGAGAAGACGCCCGCGCCGATCATCGAGCCCAACCCGATGACGACCGCGTCGGTGGTGCCGAGCCGGCGTGCGAGCGAGGTGCTCACGAGTGGTGCATCACTGCATCGCGGCGGCGACCTCGCGGGCCGCGTCGGCCAGCTCCTCGTCGGCCACGTTCGGCAGGACGTCCTCCCAGAGCGGGAGCGCCATGCCCGACGCCTCGAGCATCCCGAGCGGCCGCGGGATGAACCAGACGTGGAAGTGCGCGCCGCCGTCGCCCCAGCGATAGAGATGGACGCGCCCGACGCCGCCGCGCGAGAGGATCGCGCGCTCGACACGCGCGGCCACCTGCCCGAACTCCGCCGCGACATCGTCCGGCAGGTCGGAGAACGAATCGGCGTGCACCCGGCTCGCGAGCCACACCGCGCCGGGCAGGCTGCCGCCGACCGGCGGATGCAGCGTCCAGTTGTCGTCGGACCACACCGCCGACGTCGACCGGCCGGTGCAGATGCCGCACGGCGGGCCGCCCGGCTCGCCGCGGCGCGGCGGCTCGGGAATCTGCCGTTCCCCCGGCTCGATCGGAACGAGAGGCTCCTGGTAGGGGAGCTTCATGGTCACTCCTTTCCTCGAACGGCTCCGCCGACTCCGAGCCGGTGGAGCAGGAAGGTGATGCGCGCCTCGAGGTCGACTGCGGTCCGCTCGAAGACGGCATAGGTCTCGTCGTCCGTCCCCGGCGCCCCGGCCGGATCGGGGACGCTCCAGTGGAGTGCGTCGGGTGTGCCCGGGAACTCCGGGCACACCTCTCTCACCTTGTCGCACAACGTGAGCACGAGGTCGAACCGGTCGTCG
>Ga0207707_10006689_pt1 | contig 10060 bp, 8 predicted proteins | sample KBSC83BmetaG_FD_184336 | JGI IMG/M metagenome (GOLD analysis project Ga0207707, IMG submission 184336) | Corn rhizosphere microbial communities from Kellogg Biological Station, Michigan, USA - KBS C8-3B metaG (SPAdes) (version 2) | ecosystem: Host-associated > Plants > Roots > Rhizosphere ... | reverse complement strand
CCAACTCGGTACGTGCGGTGTCGATTGTGGCGTCCGCATCGGCAAAACGCGCTTTGATCCCGCCCTCGACGCGATTCAGGAGCCGTCCGAGTTCCTGTGCTTCATAGGCAGCGGTCGCCTCCATGCCCTGCAATCTCCAAGCCAGGCGTGGCAACCGCCAAATCGCCATGCCGAGGCCAAGGAACCAGCCGATCACAGGTACATGCCGCCAGCGCTGCAACTTGTACGGCAACAACAGGCCATCCACATGTACCGATTGCCTGCGGCCTTCCCCGGAAAAACGGATCAGCCCGAGGATTTCCACCTTGCCGAGCGCACCCGAACGCAAAGCGTTCAAATAACCCTGTGACCCTTCCGGATCGGCAGGACGTCGCAGCAACTTCTCGTACGCAACCTCGATGAAGTCGGCATCATTGAATCGCAGAAAGTCACTCAAGACATACTGCGCTTGATCCGGAAGACTCGCCGCAATCGGCTGCCAATGCGGCAATGGATCTTCGGCGACCGTGCTGGGAGTCAGCGGAGGCACGGATCCGGCCGCCCCATCGGATGTGGCATGGCCGGCCCGCCGCCGCGCGACCTCCGCGCGCACGCGTGCCATGATTTCGTCCGCACTCAACGCCGGGACCGAAGACCGACCCACCGCCGATTCCGCAGGATCAGTAATACCTTGCCGGGACGCGGGCTGTTGGCCGACTTCCGCGCGAATCTGCTCCATCAGCGCGTCCACGTCCGGGGTGGGTTGATCAGACTGACTTGACGGTTTCTTGCCCATAAACGCGAGGTCCAGCGGCCCTGTTGATCGTTGTCGTGAACTGCGAACCGTCGATCATGCGCCCCCTTGATCAGTCCGGGACAACACAACCAACTGCAATGAGGCTGGCTTGCTACTGAGTCGGAAGAAGCGGCAGGGGTTTGCCTGACGCGTCGCAGATATTGCCGATCGAGGTGCTGCTGCATGCCTTGAACGGGCCCACAACCAGCGGTTTGGTTCCCCACTGGTTGAACCATGCCACACCTTCTTCGACCGGAATCAGTTGGGCGCCATGGTCCAGTACCTTGTCCACCGGCAACAGGATCGTTGCCTTGACCGTCGCTCCCGGCGCAACTTCCGGCATGGTGCCGCGCGCCAAGTCGTTGTCCACGACATTGCCAGCCGTGTCGATACTGTGCGCACCCAGATTCACGTTGTCGGTGGCCGTGGCTTGGGTACCAAACGGCGCGGGACCATCATTGGTTACATTCACCGTCACCAGAACGTTCTTGCCGTCAGTAGTCACCGTTGGCGAACCGGCCAAAGCGAGTTCAGCGTGATAATGCTTGGTCTGTGCAACGGGCCCGGTGGCCTTGACTGGCTGCGCGTTATCGCCCTCCGCAGAGTCATTGCCGGGCTGACTGGATCCGCACCCGGCCAGCGCAAAAACAAGCAACGCTGGCAAAATGATGGCGGTTTGGCGAAGGCACATGGGCTTCCTGTCCTTGAGTAGGCTATTCGAGAAGGGATGCAATTATAGGCTGTGCAGTGCTCCAGCCGAGCGGTGACTTTTGCAACCGTTCAGCCATTGCTGGATGCGCTGAAGCATTCCGTGCAGCCACCGCACCCTGCTACATTGGCAAACTGTTCTCTCAGGAAACTTTCCATGTTGATCCCCGTCATCCTGAGCGGCGGCAGTGGCACGCGCCTATGGCCGTTATCGCGCAAGAACCTGCCGAAACAGTTCCTCGCACTAGCTGGAAGCTCGACGTTGTTTCAACAGACCGTGCAACGTGCGCGCGCGCTGGACGATGCGGCGGCACCGGTCGTGGTGTGCAGCGAAGATCACCGCTTTCTGGTAGCCGAACAGTTGCGGGAACTCAAGGTTTCGGGAGCTTCGATATTGCTGGAACCCGTGCCGCGCAACACCGCGCCGGCGATTGCGCTGGCCGCATGGCAGGCACTGGCGAAGGACGAGGACGCGACACTGCTGGTGTTGCCGGCCGACCATCTGATCGGCGACACCGCCAGCTTCGCCGAAGCTGTGAAAAAAGCCATGCCGCTTGCGGAGCAGGGCTGGTTGGTGACATTCGGCATCCGCCCCGAAGGACCCGAAACCGGGTTCGGGTACATCAAGCGCGCGGAGGCGCTGGGCAGCGCCGGCTTTCGGGTCGAGTGCTTCGTCGAGAAACCCGATGCCGACAAGGCGCAACAATACGTCGAGGCCGGCGACTACGAGTGGAATTCGGGCATGTTCCTGTTCAAGGCAACCCGCTATCTGGAGGAACTGCAACAGTACGCACCGAAGATGCATGCGGCCAGCAAGGCTTCGTTCGACATGGCGAAATCCGATCTGGATTTCGTGCGCATCGACAAGGACGCATTCACCGCATCGCCCGACAACTCGATTGACTACGCGGTGATGGAAAAAACCACCCGTGCTGCGGTGCTGCCGGTGAGTTGCGCGTGGAGCGACATCGGCTCATGGGATGCGTTATGGGCGGCATCGGAACGTGATCATGACGGCAACCGCCTGGAAGGCGACGTGATCGCGATCGACAGCCGCAACTGTTTCGTGCGTGGCACGGAACGGCGGCTGGTCGCGGCACTGGGCCTGGAAGACATCGTGATCGTGGACACGCCCGACGCCGTACTGGTGGCGCCACGAGCGCGTGTGCAGGAGGTCAGGAAGCTTGTCGACAAGATCAAGGTGGATGGCCGACAGGAACACATGTTCCATCGCAAGGTATATCGCCCGTGGGGAAGCTACGACTCCATCGACATAGGCGAACGCTTCCAGGTCAAACGCATCACCGTGAAACCCGGCGCCGCCCTGAGCCTTCAGAAGCACCATCACCGTGCCGAACATTGGGTGATCGTTTCAGGTACCGCGGAGGTTACCCGCAACGAAGAGGTGTTTCTGGTCGCGGAAAACGAGAGCACTTTTCTGCCGCTGGGTGCGGTGCACAGACTGCGCAACCCCGGCAAGGTTCCGCTGGAACTGATCGAGGTGCAATCGGGCAGCTACCTCGGCGAAGACGACATCGTGCGGCTGGAGGATGTGTATGGCAGAACGTGAACAGATAGCAGGGTCAGAGATAGGTACCGTAACCGTGCGTGGTCAGGCCGGAAACATACCGACGAGCTCAACATGGTGGACACCAGCCCGATGGCAGCAAATTCGCACAGACATAGGTGTGCCACTCGCTGCTTTCATTTTCAGCCGTGCAGCGCTTCTCCTGATAGGCTGGTTTACTCTCACGTTCATCGCACATGATAGTCAAGCACCAGATGTCCACCAAATCTACGGCTTGGCATGTCGGTGGGACTGTGGTTGGTACTTGTCGATCGCACAGCACGGTTATCTCATCACGTCGCCGGCCGCACAGCCTGATGCTACCAATCTTGCATTCTGGCCAGCGTTTCCATTCGCAGCGCGCTACTTAAGCGAAGTAACGGGACTGACGATATTAGCCGCAGGCACGTTGCTATCCAACTCAGCCTTCGTACTTTGCCTCGTTCTGCTCAGAAAATACTGTCTGAAAATTGGGCTGAATGAACAAACATCTGCATTCGCGGTATTTCTTCTTGCATTCGCTCCCCAAAGTTATGTATTTTCGGGCTTCTATACCGAATCGTTCTGTCTACTCGGTGTCGTTGGCTCTATTTACTGCGCGCGAAACGGACGATGGTGGACCTCCGGACTGTTTGGAATTCTGGCGACATTGTCACGGCCAACTGGCATCTTACTGCTGGTATACCTTATAGCCCACGCGTACCAAGAGGTAGGCTGGAAGGGGTTCCTCAAGCCCTGGAAGGATGTGCTACCGTTTGTTCCGGTGGTCTTGACGCCGGCAGGAGAACTCGCCGCTCTTGCGATTGCCTATCACGTATCGGGGGACGCCTTCGCACAAGCTCACACCGCTGTTGCAGGCTGGGGGGTCAAGTTCGAGGCTCCGTGGGCGGCTGTTTACACTCATTTGACGAGTTCGCCACACGACTTCTTTTTAACTGCGTCAGCGCTGGCCTTATCTCTATCTCTCATTCCCATTTTTCATGCAAGGCTATTCCAGGATGCTATTTTTGCTGCCGTCGCAATACTATTTCTGCTATCGAATACGATTGACCAATCTATTCTACGCTACATTCTAATCATTCCGCCTGTATTTATAGGTATCGCATTGGCATCTGATAGAATACAGTGGCTGAGACAAGTCGTATTTGGAATATTTGCGATGCTTGGTGCCGCATTTTTCTGTGCATGGACACTTGGTTTAATAATCTCGGTATGAACGCAAAAAAACGCGCTAGAAGCAAGCAATACAACCTTCTATTATTTTTTTTCCTATTCCTTATCGGCGTTTTTTATATTTCATTATTTAGTTATTTATACGCCGAAAGCAAAAATTTTCTGACTCGTCGTCAGATGCAAGAAAGTGTAGAGTGGGCAGAATCACGCTCCATTTCCATTCCCCTTAGTTTATCGTTCCGTACTGATTCACCATGGACACACGCACTGTCAAGAGGTTGGAACGCTCCAGAACAATGGGGTGTTTGGAGCAGGTCGTCCACTGCTCAAATCGTTTTGCCTCGTCTAGCTGGAGGCAAATCCAAGGCTATCTGTTTCACGTTCGATATTGGAGCAATTGTCTCGTCAGATCAAGAACAATGGCCAATTCGGATACTAATCGACAATCGCCACTTCGTGACGAAGGAATACTACAAGGGAGCAGGCCCTCACGAAATCCAGGGTATGTCTATAGTTGATCATGGTCCAATCACAATTACTTTCACAGGACCAACACCACGTTCACCATTCTCGATTAACGGTAGCCGCGATAGGCGTTTATTATCGATTTCTCTGTTCAAGGTTCAACTTTCAAAGAGCTGTGCTTTACACAACTGATGCGCGCAGGCGACGCATTCATGTGTATCATGCGCCACTATGTATGCTGATGCTGCGAAGAATCAAATGGATAGCAGAATTGGTTCGGTACGGCATAGCCGGCGTTGTCAATAGCATTATCGGCTATGCGATTTTCTTTGTGGCTTTCCGCATTATCGGACTCTCACCACAGATATCTAACGCGCTAGGCTACTGCATTGGACTAAGCGTAACGTTCGCCATCAATCGCTACTTCGTGTTCGATGGTGCAAGATTCAACGTTCAGTCGGCCTTACGGTTTATTGTATGCTTTGCGGTAGCGTTTGCCTTGAACCAGGGATCATTGGTGCTGTTGATTGAAAGTGGCTTCGCGAAACCGGAGATGGCTCAAGTGTTTGCCATGTCGCTGTACACTGTGGCCTTCTACCTCATGAACAAGCACATTGTCTGGTCAACGAAAAGGTCTGACTAACTATATGTCCTGCCACCTCACGCTGGGTGTTTGAGCCTCCATTTGCCCTTCCATGTCGATACTGATAGCTCGCGAATGAGATGTACCATATACGTAACCAAGGGCTGGCCCTCTGCCAGGCCAACCTCTGGTACCGAAACATCGCGTGCGACCACATTTAACTCCACTGTGCGGGAGCAAAGCTCATGCCCGATGTGACTCATAGCTATCAATCTGCCTTCTTCGACTACATCAATGCGGGCTCACTGGCCTCAGCACGCGTGATTGCACCCATCATCTGCAGGCTTTTGACCCCGCATTCCGTGCTCGATGTGGGATGCGGGGCCGGCGCATGGTGCAAAGTCTGGAAGGAAGCCGGAGTGAATGCCGTCGTGGGCGTCGACGGTGAGTATATTGACCGTCAAGATCTGTTGTTCTCCATCGAGGATTTTCATGCACAAGATCTATCTAAGACGTTTAATCTCAACTCAACCTTCGATATCGTTGCGTCACTGGAGGTCGCAGAGCACGTACCAGAAGAATATGCGGACGTGTTCATTGACAATCTGGTACGGCACGGCAAAAAAATATTATTTTCTGCCGCAGTCCCAGGACAAGGCGGTGAGTTTCACGTGAATGAGCAGCCGCTTCATTACTGGCGCAAAAAATTCGCTGAACGAGGTTATCACTGTTTTGATCCACTTCGGCCGCAAATTGTCGCCGACACGCGGGTTGAATCCTGGTACCGATATAACACGTTGCTCTACGTTTCAGAAGACATGATTCCAGCGTTGACACAAGAAGTTCTCGCGTCCAATCTGAGTATCGACTCGAAGATTCCCGAAATGGCTCCTATTGGATGGCGGGCGCGGAAAGCAGTAATACGATCTCTGCCGAATGCAGTCATCAACCAGTTGGTCAAGTTGAAACACGCATGGGTGCGAAGAAAGATTTCACGGACGCACTCAATACAACGCACAGGTTGATAATTGTCACCCTGCGCGTTCTTTATTTCCGTCAATACGATGCGCAATCACATACAAGGGGCGGTTCTTGGTTTGCATGTAGGTGCGACCGATATACTCACCTAATATGCCTGTACACACGAGTTGAATGCCGCCAAGAAAGAAAATCGAGATGATTGTCGCGGTCCATCCAGGAACCCAATTGTGCGTCAGTAATCTCTCGGCGAGAGCCCAAATGATCCCGGCACACGCAAGCCCCGCACATAGCAGCCCAACGTCGATAGCCAGTTTCAGTGGGCGCATCGAAAACGAAATGATGCCGTTGGTTGCAAACCGGATCATCTTGCGCAACGGATACTTGCTGGTTCCTGCGAAGCGGGCCACTCGCCGATACGGCAGCGCCAATTGCCGAAACCCCACCCAACTGACCATCCCGCGCACAAAACGGTCGCGCTCGGGCATGTTGCGCAACACCTCAACCACCGTCCTGTCCATCAGACGAAAGTCGCCGGTATCCAGCGGGATAGGGGTGTCGGACAGATAATTGAGCACACGGTAGAACAGGTGCGCGGTCAGCAACTTGAAATACGACTCCCCTTCGCGTTCCGCACGCACTCCATACACGACTTGCCAACCATCTCGCCACTTGGCAAGCATTTCGGCCACGACCTCTGGCGGATCCTGCAGATCGGCATCCAGCAACACGACGGCATCGCCACGGGCTTCGTCGATGCCCGCAGTCACCGCCAACTGGTGACCGAAATTGCGCGAAAAAAACAAGGCTTGGGCGCGCGGATCGGCGGCAACGATCCGGTGCAGCAATTGCGGTGTGTTGTCGCGACTGCCGTCATCCACGAACAGGAATTCGAACGCGTATGTCGATTGCGACTCTGCCAGGGCAACTAACCGGCGGTGGGTCTCTTCGATGACTTCTTCCTCGTTGAAGCAAGGCACAACGAGCGAGACCAGATTTCGTTTTGCTGCCATGAGGCGTGTCGTTCCATACAGAGGGGTCATTGTAGAAGCGAACGGCTGGCATCCATCAATGGCCAGGCGCCTGTGGAACGACCTTCACACCCGTCAAGGCCATACCGAGGATGCGCGAGTCCCTGCCGAGACCAAGCGATTCGGGGCTGCGGGCGTCCGGCAGGTCGAAGGTCACGGTGATGGCCCGGTCTGATTCCAAAAGTTGGGCCGACAGCGGCAAGGACATGGTGAACTGCCCGGCCGGATAACAAGGGCGATAGCTGCCCGCGCGCTGGCCGTCGATCCGTACATCCACACGCTGACAGGGATGGCCACTGCCAACGAAACCCTGCGCCTGCAGTGACAAAGTCACTCCGTTTTCGGAAACTGGTAGCGCTCGCGGGTCTATTCGAAGTTCCGCCATGGAGGCCCGACTCCAGATGCCCCAGCCTTCCGCAGAACTCCAGCCCTTGGTGAACCAACCAAGCCACGGGCTTCCGGCGCGCAAGGGCTGATCCACACCGACCGGCACCTTCGGCGCCGTCAGGTCGTACAGAAACAACGGGGTGTCCCGGCTGGTATCCAGATGCATGGGTGCCCAGTGGTCGTGCCGGAATTCAACGACCTTGTAACGGACAGTCGCCACTCGGGAGAACGCTTCCGGGGCACTGCGGGCCGGCGTGATCAGCCACGTGTTGTCGTGCCCGGTTGCAAGCGCGGCCACGTAACCCGCGTCATCCAGGTCGGACTGATCAACCGTAACGACCTGTCGTCCAAAGGTGTACACCAGCGGCGTCTTCAGAACGCCGGCGTCGTGCATATCAAGCAGGATGATGTCGTCCGGCTCAGTGGGCGCGAGCAGGCGCGCGAGGCTGGCGTAAAGTCCGGATTGCTCATTCTTGCCTATTTGAGCCGCCGACAGCACGCCCGAATAGCCGAGCGTAAGCACCAGGCATACGGTGAGAGCCCGATGAATGCTGCGTTGATGTCGCAGTGCACACCAGACGCATACGACGAACAGCATCACGTACGGTGCCAGCTCGTTGCTGAGCAGGAATCGCGCATAGTACGGGTTGTATGGCAACACCCAACGCAACAGCATGGAATAGGCAAGGAAGAACAGCAGGAACAGCCGCAACAACTCAATGCGCGAATCCTTCCATTGCACCAGCATCGCAAGCAGAAAGGCGATAACCAGCAATGGGCCAAGGAATATTGCAAGCTGCGGCAGACTGGTCGCGATGGCGCCCGCCCAGCCTGCTCCCGCGAGATGGTATACGGTATCCAGCCCGGTGCCGGAATACGCGTGGGTCCACCCGAGACCATAAACCCGGTAGCCCCCGACCACGATCACGACGACGGTGAGCGGGCCGAGCAAACGGCGAAGCGGCATGAGGACTCTGCGCGCCGTCAGCTCACGCAGTGGCCCTGGGCGGGCCAGCCACCATGTAAGCAATGCCCAGCCAGCCAACCCGACCAGAACCAGAAGCAGTACGTTGCGCAGCCAGTGCGGCCCCAAGTATGGCCGAAACCATTCCCCGTAGTTGTAGATCACCGTCTGATACGTCCAGCGGAATCCGTACCACGCGGACGCCAGGAATACCGCAACTACACCGGCCGCCCAAAGCTGCAGGTTCCGACTGCGCTTGCGATCGGGGTCACACACCTGGCTTGCGAGAGCGGCTGCCACAAAGAACGGCATGTAGGTGAAGCCGCTCATCCTCGTCACGAACATGCAACCGAACGCCAGCGCCGACCACACCAGCCAGTGCCAATCCTGTGTCTCGCTACTGCCCCTTGACCAGTATGCGGCCACATAGGCAAACCCCATCAACGTAAACGCCAGGGCCGGTACCTCGGTAACGGGAAACTTGGAGAAGAATGCATGCAGCGGACTGAGCGCCAGCAGCATGCCCGCCATCAGCGCCGCGCCCTGCGAGTTTGTGAGGATCAACGCCAACCGGTAGAGAAACAGCGTCGACAACAGGGCAAAAAAGGTAAGCGCGCAGACCCCAAACGTCGAACCGAACAAGCCGGCAAACAACGCCATCCAGACCGGAAACAGGTGGTAGAACTGAAATTCAAGCTTGGCTGGATCGTGCGCATCCGAATACACGCCAAGCAGATACGGGTTTCCCCACACATCGTGAAAGCGGTTTTCCCCCAGATACCTTTCAAGATAGGGGCTGCCATTTAGTTGTTCTGCGCTGGGGTCGTGAACTGCGATTCCACCGGTTCGCTCAATTGACTGGGCGATATTTGTGTACAGCCCTTCGTCCTGTCCACCCAGCACATAGTTGTACACGGGCAGCCTGAAAAACAGGGTGACCGCGAGCAACAGCCCGACATGCAGCCAGCGTGGCGCGGCCTTGCTATCAAGTGCGGCACCGATTGGTGCTTTCCACACATACAGGCCAGTGATCAGCAGCGATAGCAGCAGCACTTGAGGGGCATGAAATACGCCGCACAATGCTGCGGCCAATCCGATGACGCTGGTAACGACGGTAAAAATCGCGACCGATCCGAAGATGCGATCCAACGCCACTGGCCGAGCCGGTCGGTCAACAGACGCCATGTCGCCGCCATATCCAAGCGTATTGCCGCGCTGCCGGGGTGCGGGCGGCACGCGGGCAGATGCCTCGTGCTTGTCAGCATCTTTCATTGTGGGGCTCCGCGAACATCCACGCCAAGGTCTTGCGCAGTGCCGTTGCGGTTTGCAACCCGGTCAAGGCCCGCAGCTTCGCGCTCGAACCAACGAGACGCTTCACCTCGTTGCTGCGCACGAATGCCGGGTTGACGCGTACTTCAATCGTGTAACC
>Ga0207707_10006684_pt1 | contig 10063 bp, 8 predicted proteins | sample KBSC83BmetaG_FD_184336 | JGI IMG/M metagenome (GOLD analysis project Ga0207707, IMG submission 184336) | Corn rhizosphere microbial communities from Kellogg Biological Station, Michigan, USA - KBS C8-3B metaG (SPAdes) (version 2) | ecosystem: Host-associated > Plants > Roots > Rhizosphere ... | reverse complement strand
TCGCCTCGGCCTTGTCACCGGGCAGCGGAGCGCAGTCAACGAGAAACGGCTGGACAGGATTTCAGGATTGACAGGATTAGCAGGATTCCCATGGTGCTGTTCCCAAGGAAGTTGCCGTGATGCTGCGAACGGACTGCAACTGGAGGATTGGGCTCCCAAGAATCCTGTCAATCCTGTCGATCCTGTAATCATGTCTTGTGGTCTGTCACTGCATGAGCACAATGGCCGGACCACGCAATCCCCGGCAGACGAGCTCAGGTCGTGATCGAGTCTGACCCCAATTCCCCTTCGTAGATCCGGCGGTCCTCCGCGGAGTACACACACGCCACGATGCGCTCGAACGACGCCTCGTGGCGGCGCATGACGCGCAGCGCAATCCGTGCGGCCGCAGCGTTGGGGAAGCCATACACGCCGGTGGAAATCGCGGCGAAGGCAATGGAGCGCACGTCGCCCGCGCCCAGCGCCACGCGGAAGCTCGACTCGTAGACTCGCTCGAGTGTGTCCGCTTCGCCGTGGGTACCGCCCCGCCAGATGGGGCCGACCGCGTGAATCACGTAGCGCGCCGGCAACGCGAAGCCCGGAGTGATCACGGCGCTGCCCGGCGGTATCGGGCCAAGGGCGCGGCTCGCGCGCACGAGCTCGGGCCCAGCTCTCCGATGGATCGCTCCGTCCACGCCACCACCACCGGCGAGCGCGCTGTTTGCCGCGTTCACGATGGCATCGACGTCGAGCGTGGTGATGTCCGCGTGAACGACGTCAATCACGCAGTCCCCAAATGGCGGCGGTCGCGAGCTCCACGCTGTTCCCGGCCGGATCGCGCACGTAGAGCGAGCGACCGCCGTTCGGCCAGTCCACTTCGGTCTCGATGGCGATGTCCGCGTCGGCCAGCCGGCTGCGCCATGCGGCGAGCTCGTCCGCCGCGATGCGGAAGGCCACGTGGCCGGCGCCGATCGTGCCGTGCGCGGGAATGCGTGCACCGTTCACTTCGCTGGGCGTCGTGCTGGTGCGCACCGGATTGAAGACGAGGAACATGCTCGTTCCGCAGCGGAAGAAGACATGCCGCCCGGTCTCACGGCTGAACACGTCGAGGCCCAGCACCGTCGCGAAGAATCGTTCGGCGGCGTCGAGGTCTTCGGCGTAGAGACACGTTTCGAGCACGGCGGTGATTGACACGCTGCGATCCGCTCACGCGCTCCGGCCGTGCGGCTCGAACAGCTCCACACAGTTCCCGGACGGATCGTTGACGAGTATCTGATCGCCGCCCACGCCCTTCACGATGTCGTTCCGGAAGCGCACACCCTTGCCGCGCAGCTCGGCAACCAGCGCCGGCAGATCGGACACTTCCAGTGAGATGCGATTCCAGCCGCCCGGTGCGGGCTTCGTACCGTCCGGCATGGCGCTGCCGCCCCCTCCCTGCGCGTTGGGTGCGCTGAGAAGGAGACGCAGATCACCACGGTCGAGCATGGCAAACGCCGGCGCCGGATGCATGGCGACAGAAAAGCCAAGGCAGCTCGTATAGAACGCAATGGCCTCGTCGACGTCGTGGACGATATAGCGAACGCTTACGGGTGGCATGGTTACCGCCGGCGGATGGTATACACACATTCTGATTGAGCGGGCCCGGGGCCGGAAGAGGCGTCTCGCGGGTCCTGCCCGCCCGCACCCGCCACGCAGCAACCCCGGCCGTGCGCGCGTATGGATGGCGTCAGGCAGCACGTTGGCTGGCAGCCTCCGCCATGCTAGCTTGCTGTCTTCGTTCGATCCCTCAGCGCCGAGTGCGGCTCCGGCCGCCTCACTGACACCGACGACGAACATGAGATCACCGCACTTCCCGCGCCTCGTGGTCGCGCTGCTCGCCGGAATCGCCGGTGTGTCGAGCGCCTGCGCCACCGCGACCGCGCAGACGGCGTCACCCGTCGTGACGGCAGATCCGGGCGAGGCGGCCGCCATCGCCCGGGCGCGCGCCGACAGCATCCGTCATCCGTACACGGAGGCCGATGTCCACTTCATGTCGGGCATGATCGGCCATCATGCGCAGGCCATCGTGATGGCCGGGTGGGCACCGACGCACGGCGCCAGTGCATCCTTGCGGACGCTGGCGGCGCGCATCATCAACGCCCAGCAGGATGAGATCCGCACGATGCAGCAGTGGCTGCGCGACCGGCAGCAGCCGGTGCCGGAAGCCACGCCCAAGCCAATGAAGATGATGATGAACGGCGTCGAGCAGGAAATGCTGATGCCGGGCATGCTCACCGAGGCGCAGATGACGCAGCTCGACGCGGCGCACGGCCCGGACTTCGACCGGCTCTTTCTCGAGTTCATGATCCAGCACCACACCGGCGCGGTCTCGATGGTGAAGGATCTCTTCAACTCGTACGGCGCGGCGCAGGACGAGCTGACGTTCAAGCTGGCCTCCGACATCAACGTCGATCAGACGACCGAAATCGCCCGCATGCAGCGCATGCTCGCCGCGCTCATTCTGAGCGACACGACTGCCGATCACCCCGCTGCCAGCAACCCCTGAGCAGCACACCGCTCCACCTGAGGAATCATCCATGGCTTTCGAGTATCCGCAACACCGTCCGGCGGCGCGGACACGCGTCACCACGCTGATGTCGCTTGCGCTCGCGCTTGGCGTCGGGTCCGCCGGAGCGTGCGCTCCGTCCACCACGTCCTCGGCGCTGCACTCATCGTCCGTCGTGCCGGCACGCAACATGTCGGCAGGCGAGCCGAATCCCGACCCGCGCGTCGGGCTCAAGGCGGGACTCTACGACGCCGGCGAAGCGTCGTGGAATCTCACCGTGCTCTCGCAGACCAAACCGACGGAGAAGTTTGCCGGCATCACCAATTCCGACCTCGCCTTCACGGGGAAGTACGCCATCCAGGGCAGCTACAACGGCTACCAGATCTGGGACATCTCGAATCCCGCTGAGCCGCGGCTGGAAACGGCGTATCTGTGTCCCGCGTCGCAGAGCGACGTGTCCGTCTACCGGAACCTGCTCTTCGTGTCGGGCGAGGGACTCTCGGGTCGCATTGATTGCGGCACCGAAGGGGTGAAGGACACGGTGAGTGCGGAGCGGCTGCGCGGACTGCGCATCTTCGACATCAGCGACATGGCGCATCCGAAGAATGTCGGCAACGTGCAGACGTGCCGTGGCTCGCACACGCACACGGTGCTCGTGGATCCGAAGGACAGCGAGAACGTGTACGTGTACATCTCGGGCTCGGCGCGCGTGCGCTCGCCGAACGAGCTCGCGGGGTGCGTGAGTGCCGCGCCGGACAAGGATCCCAACAGCGCGCTGTTCCGCATCGAGGTCATCAAGGTGCCGCTCGCGCATCCGGAGCAGGCCGCGATCGTGAGCTCGCCGCGCATCTTCAACAACCTGGTCGCGCCGCCGCGTCACGGCGAAGCGCCCGAGGACATCGCGGCCGCGCAGAAGGCCCTTGCCGAAGCAAAGGCAAAGGGCGAATACACCGCCGACATCATGGGACAGGAGCGGCCGCTGCCGTCGCGCTTCACGCAGCCCATGCTGGACAGCATCGTGAAAGCGCGCGGTGGCACGGGCCCCGCCACCGCGGCCGACAGCGCCACGCTGCGACAGGCGCTGCCCGGGATTGTCGCGAAGATGTTCGGCGGCCGGCAGGACGCCGGGAATGGCCCGCGCCCGGGGCCCACGCAGTGCCATGACATCACGGTCTATCCGGCAGTCGGGCTTGCCGGCGGCGCGTGCGAGGGCTACGGCATGCTGCTCGACATTCGCGATCCGGCGCACCCGGTCCGCCTCGATGCCGCGTCCGACTCGAACTTCTCCTACTGGCACTCGGCGACGTTCAACAACGACGGCACGAAGGTGCTGTTCTCCGACGAGTGGGGCGGCGGCGGTCAGCCGAAGTGCCGCGCCACCGATCGGCGCGAATGGGGCGCCGATGCGCTCTTCACGATCGCGAACGACAAGATGCAGTTCCAGGGCTACTACAAGCTCCCGGCGCCGCAGACGGACAAGGAGAACTGCGTGGCGCACAATGGCTCGCTCATTCCCATTCCGGGGCGCGACGTCATGGTGCAGGCGTGGTATCAGGGCGGCATCTCGGTGTTCGACTGGACCGACCCGGCACACCCGCACGAAATCGCGTACTTCGACCGCGGCCCCATCGACTCGACGCGCATGGTGGGCGGCGGCTCCTGGTCGGCCTACTGGTACAATGGTGTGATCGTGAGCTCGGAGATCGCGCGCGGGCTCGACATCTTCGCGCTCAAGCCGAGCGAGTACCTGTCGCAGAATGAAATCGACGCGGCGAAGACGGTGCACCTCGACTATCTGAATACGCAGGGACAGCCGAAGTTCGAGTGGCCCGCGAGCTTCGCCCTGGCGGGCGCGTATCTGGATCAGCTCCAGCGCTCCAACGGTCTTGCCTCCGATCGCATCGCGGCGGCGCGCACGGGATTGGCTGGTGCAGAGCAGGCGTCCGGCGCGGCGCGGCAGCAGGCACTCACGCAGCTTGCGACCCAGCTCGAGCACGATGGCGCCGGCGCGCAGGATGCCGCGAAGGTGAAGCTGCTCGCGGGAGCCGTGCGGGATCTCGCTGCAGGCAAGTGAGCGGGTGGCCAGGGGGCCAGGGGGCTAGGGGGCTAGGGGCTGGGGGGCTGGGGGTGTCGGAATCGATCCGAATCGACTCTGATCCAATTGCCCGTCTAGCCCCTAGCCCCTAGCCCCCTAGCCCCCTAGCCCCCTATCGCCCCTCCACCCATGACGACCACTAGCCGCAGGGAGTTCCTCGCCGCCATCGCGGGGGCGCTGGTCCTCCCACGGATCGGATTCGGCGCACGGCCGCACCCCACGGCCGCGCAACTCGAGTGGCAGCGCGACGAGCTGGCGATGTTCGTGCACTTTGGCATGAACACCTTCACCGATCGCGAATGGGGTGACGGACAGGAGGATCCCGCCTTGTTCGCGCCCACGGACCTCGATGCGCGGCAGTGGGCGCGGAGCGCGCGCAGCGCGGGCTTCCGCGCAATGATCCTCACGGCCAAGCATCACGACGGCTTCTGTCTCTGGCCAACAAAAACGACAGAACACAGCGTGGCCCGAAGCCCTTGGCGAGGCGGCGCGGGCGACGTCGTGCGCGAGTTCGTGAACGCGTGTGCGGCGGAGGGGCTCAGGGCTGGACTGTACCTTTCTCCGTGGGACCGGCACGAGCATTCGTACGGTGACTCGCCCCGCTATAACGATTTCTACTGCGCGCAGCTCACCGAGCTGCTCACGCAGTACGGTCGCATTCATGAAGTCTGGTTCGACGGCGCCAACGGTGAAGGCCCCAGCGGACGCAAGCAGGTGTACGATTGGCCGCGCACCTGGGCGCTGGTCCGGCGACTGCAACCAGAGGCGGTCATCTTCTCTGACGCGGGTCCGGACATCCGATGGATCGGGAACGAGCGCGGCGTCGCCGGCGATCCGAACTGGTCCACCGTGGATCCCGAAGTCGTGCCATACCCCGGCGCGAGCGGAGACGCGGTGACGCAGATGTTGCAGCATGGCGATCCACGCGGCAGCGTGTGGCGCCCCGGCGAGACCGATGTGTCCATTCGCCCCGGCTGGTTCTACCATGCCGCGGAGGACTCGCGTGCGAAGAGTCCCGCCGAGCTGGTAGAGCTGTACTTCACGTCCGTCGGGCGAAACTCGAAGTTGCTGCTCAACGTGCCGCCAACGCGCGCCGGCCTCCTGCGCGACGGCGACGTGGCGAACCTCTCGGACATGCACCGGCGCCTGCAAGCGGTCTTCGCCACAAACCTCACCGCCCATCGCAGGGCGGCCTGGCGCGCAACCGGAATGCGGACCGCGGTGCTCGACATCGATCTCGGGCGCACGGTTTTCGTTTCCGTGGCGGATCTGCGCGAGGACATCACGCATGGCCAGGCCGTGGCGCGCTACACACTCACCGGTACGGACGGCGATGCCTGGCGGCTGCTCACACGCGGCACGACTATCGGCTCGCGCAAGCTGGACCGGTTCGCCCCCGTGCGCGTGCGACGCGTCCGTCTCTCGATCGATGACGCGGTGGCCGCACCGCGACCCGTGCGGCTCGCGCTCTTCGCGGGCGGCGACTGATCGGGGTCTGGCCCGAATTGAACATGCTCGCGGAATGCGGGTGACGGCGGCACCGTCTTCCGGGAGAAGACAGGATTTACAGGATGGACAGGATGGACAGGATTGTTGGGAGCCGAACTGCCAAGTGTCTGTGCGTTTGCTGAACGACGTCAACTGCTTTGGGAACGGCACCGTGTGAATCCTGTCAATCCTGTCAATCCTGAAATCCTGTCCACCCCTGAGCAGGGACGTAGCAGACTGCCCGCGACCACGGATGCATCAGGCTGCCCAGAAATCCTGTCCCACCACTACTGACGGAGCGGCACGGCGTTCGGAGCAAGGGAGCCGTGATCAGCGTCCGATCAGCGAAGTCAAGTCACCGCCCCTTCGCCATGGTGAGCACGACCACGCGGTCCACCGTGTCGGCGGCGGGTGGCAGGGTGAGCGACACGCCCACAGCACTCTGGCGGAACGCCACGGCGGACTGCGTCGCGAGCATTGTCGCGTGCCTGATGGTGCCCGGGAGCGGAGGCAGCGCGAGCATGCGATCGGGCCAGTGCAGGACGTGCACGAAAATCGAATCGCCGCGCTGCGTGGTGACACCCCAGTCGCGCGGCGCAATCGGTCCGCCGCGCGTGCCGTAGATGGACGTCCCGTACGTGCGCAGCCAGTCGCCAATGACGCGCAGCCGCTCCACGGCCTCGGGCTGAATGGTCCCATCGGGACGAGGGCCAATGTTGAGCAGCAGGTTGGCATTGTTGCCGGCCGCGCGAACGAGATAGCCAATGAGCTCGGGCACGGACTTGAAGTGCTGATCCGCGATGTTGAATCCCCAGGCATTGTTCATCGTGAGTGACGTCTCGAGTGGCAGGGAGCCGATGGTCTTCGTGTTGAATCCCGCACTGTTCGCGCCCGGCAGGTCCTGCTCGAACGTCTGCACATCCTCGCCGGGACGAGGCGGCTCGTGCGTGTTGGGAATGATGAGCGCGGCCGGCTGCAAACGGTGGATCAGCGCGTACGTCCTCGGGAGCTGCCAGTCGGCGTCCGGCTTGTCCCACATGCCGTCGAACCAGATGCCGCCGATCGGGCCGTAGTGCGTGAGCAGCTCGGTCAACTGTTGATCCATGAAGTCCAGATAGTGCTGCCAGTTCCCGGAGTCCGGGCGCGCTGTGTTGTGTCCCGTGGTGCCGCGCGGCCAGTAATCCGGATTGTGCCAGTCGAGCTGCGAATAGTAGAAAAAGAGCTTGATCCCCTGGCGGTGACACTCGTCGGCCAGCTCCTTCATGGGATCACGATGAAACGGCGTCCAGTCCACGATGTTGTACTTCGTGGCGGCCGTCGCGAACATCGAGAAGCCGTCATGATGTCGCGACGTGATCGTGATGTACTGCACGCCCGCCGCCTTCGCGAGCGCCACCCATTCATGCGCGTCGAATTTCACGGGGTTGAACGTCGACGCCAGCCATTCGTAGCGCGAAACGGGAATCTCACGATTCTGCATCACCCACTCGCCTTCGCCGAGCAGGCTGTAGACACCCCAGTGGATGAACATTCCGAACTTCGCGTCCTGGTACCACTGGCGCGCCTGGCGGCGGGCGATGGGGATGGTATCGGAGGCCTGCGCCGCCATGCCGCGAGGCGTGAGCGCGCAGGCGGCAAACGCGGTGGCAATGACGACGATCACCGCGCGTACGCCACGTTCAGTTCGCATTATTCAGCCCCGCCATCAGCCGCATCAGCCCATCCTGCGTCGCCTGCTGCCGCCCCACCTCACCAACAAGCCGCCCCTCGCGCAACACGAGAATCCGGCTCGACAGCCTCAGCACTTCTGGCAGCTCGCTCGAGATGAGCAGGATGGCATTCCCCTGCGTCGCCAGCCGGTCAATGAGCGCGTGAATCTCGGCCTTCGCTCCGACATCCACGCCGCGCGTCGGCTCATCGAGAATGAGAATGCGCGATGCCGCCGCGAGCCAGCGCGCCACGACCACCTTCTGCTGATTCCCGCCCGAGAGCCCCGCCACCACCGCATCCACACTCGGCGCGCGCACGCGCAGTTTCTCGAAATATTCCACGCCGAGGCGCCGCTCGCGCGCGCGCTGTACCCAGCCGAATCGCGACAGGCGCCGCAGTATGGGAAGCGAGGTATTGTGCAGCGCACTCGCCGGAAGCACGAGCCCTTCACGCTTGCGATCCTCGGGCACGAGGCCGATCCCCAGCCGGATCGCCTGGGCCGGCGACGCGATCCGCACTACACGTCCGCTTACGGTGATGCGCCCGTGCGCCGGCGGCTCCAGACCGAAGATGGCGCGAGCCAGCTCCGAACGTCCCGCGCCAACCAGGCCGGCAAGTCCAACCACCTCGCCCGCGCGCAGCGAGAACGAAATGTCGGTGAACTTGCGCGGCGAGGAGAGGCCGTCCACCCGCAGCAGCTCCGCACCAGCCGTGGCGGACACGTGGTCGGGAAAATATTCGGACAACGAGCGACCGATCATCATGTGTACCAGCTCGCCTTCGGAGAGCTCCGCCACACGGCGCGTCGCCACGTGACAGCCGTCGCGCAGCACGGTCACCGTGTCGCACAGCCGGAAGATTTCCGGCATCCGGTGCGACACATAGATGCACGTCACGCCACGCGCCGTCAGCCGCCCGATCAGCGCGTAGAGGCGATCCGCTTCCATCTGGCTCAGGCTGCTGGTGGGTTCATCGAAGACGATGATGCGTGCGCCACCCCCGACGGCGGCCGCGATCTGGACCACTTGCTGTTGCGCGATCGTGAGATCGCCGAGGCGCCGCTCGACGCGCACCGCATCGTCAATCTCACGCAACATTGCGCCGGCCCGCCGCGCCATCTCGCCACGCGACACCAGGCCACGTCGCGACGGCATGGCGCCGAGGCAGAGGTTCTCCGCCACGGAAAGATTCTCGCAGAAGGCCAGCTCCTGGTGCACCATACCGACGCCGGCGGCCAGCGCATCACGCGGCCCCGTGAAGCGCACCGCGCGGCCGAACACCTGCATGCGCCCCGCATCGGGCTCGTGAATGCCCGCGAGAATTCTGCCGAGCGTGCTCTTGCCCGCGCCGTTCTCACCGCACAGCGCGTGACAGGAGCCGGCGGCCACTTCGAACGACACATCACCCAGCGCCTGCACGCCGGGGAAGCGCTTCGTGATCCCCGAGAACACGACGGCGGGATCGCTCACGGCGCTACTTCATGTCCAGATACTGCTGCGGCACGTCCGAGAATCCCCACGCCTTGAGCTGGCGCGCCCACGGACCCAGGTTGTCCTTCGTGACGCGCACGAGATCCATGGGAATGATCGCGGGGGGCTGCTTGCCGTCATGCAGCTTCTCGACGATCGTCGTCACGCCAACGTAGCCCCACTTGTACACGGGCTGCGCCAGCAGCACGGGCGTGATCCCCTTGTCCACGTACGCAAGCTGGGCCGGCAGCGCATCCACCGAGACGATCTTCATGCGGGCGGAATCGAGATCGGTGAGCAGGGAGCGCGTGAACAGCGCCCATCCGCCGATCATCGCCCATCCCTGAATGCCGGGATACGCATTGTCCACTCGCGTGACCTCGGCGGCGGCATCCTGCGGAGTCTCGATGTGATTGAAGGTGCCGACGATCGTGATGCCCGGATACTTCGCCGCTTCATCCTTCGCGCCCTGCACACGCCTCTGGAGGTTGGGCGCGTTCTGGTTGCCGGCCAGTATCGCGACCTTGCCCTTCCCGTCCATCAGCTTCGCCAGCTCGGCCATCGTGGTCTGGCCTGTCTTCCTGTCGTCCACCCCGTAGTAGGCGAAGCGCTTCGACTGCGGCGCGTCGCTGTCGAACGTCATGACCGCGACGCCGCGATTCACCGCGTCGTCAATTGCACCGGTCACCTTGCTGGCATCGGAGCAGGAGATGAGAATCGCATCCACGCCGCTGTTCACCGCCTGCTGTATGCGCTGCGCCTGCACCTGCCCGTCCT
>Ga0207707_10006683_pt1 | contig 10063 bp, 8 predicted proteins | sample KBSC83BmetaG_FD_184336 | JGI IMG/M metagenome (GOLD analysis project Ga0207707, IMG submission 184336) | Corn rhizosphere microbial communities from Kellogg Biological Station, Michigan, USA - KBS C8-3B metaG (SPAdes) (version 2) | ecosystem: Host-associated > Plants > Roots > Rhizosphere ... | reverse complement strand
ACGACGCTCTTCCGATCTGTCATTAAGCACGCCCTGACCTCCGAAGAAGCCCGGGCCCACATCCGTGATGTGCTGCGCATCCGACAGCCAGAGGCGCAGCTGCGCAAGTTAGCCGAGCTGCAGACCGCCCTCTCAAATACCCTGACGCCACTCTTCACTGCCGCTATTCACGACAACCAACTTCTCGCAGGCAACGACCGTTACGCAAGCAGTAAACTGTACTGCTTGCTTGGTTGCCCCACCATACACAATGCCGGCAAACTCGAGTCCGGCGATACGGTCATTACCAGTTACTCACAGGATTATGCTCAGCCGGTCGCAGACCTGCTGCCGCAGCTCAATTGGAAGCATCCGGAACATCAACGCATCGGGCGCAGCATCGTGGACCAGTACGTAGATCTGCAATTATTACTCATTGAGTACGGCTACTTCGACGACATTTTCAAACTTGCTAACAACTGTGGCGTCGACGACCACGCCACGCTCAGCCTGCTTGATCCTGGCGAGTTGACCACGGATCTCGCCAAAGTCATGCACGCCATAACCCACCAGACTTGGCGAAACATTCCCGGTCGACCGGAGTATGACGACCTACCCACCTACTTGCAAAATTACCTGAACCAGCAGCTTGAGCGTCGGTTGACGCCCGAAGTCGTTGCCGCACGCTGGCAGATTCGTAAGCGCCCCCTTGATACTCAGCAGTACACGAGAGCAATCTATGAACTTCTAGACCCAGACATTGGCGACAATGTACTCAACCATGTGCTCGGGAGACTGACACCGTAAGCGGCCGCGGCCAGCCGGATTGCTAGGGCCGTTCGGCTGCGCCGAGCAGCTCAATGAGCAGCACGGCGACTACCAACCCGACCGCATACCAGGCGAGTGCTGCCGGCGTCAGCTGGGTCACCAGCATGAGTAATACCACCACCGCCACGGCAAGGCACTGCAGTATTCGTTTATTGCGGCCGATCCAGCGCGTGAAAGCGTTTTCCCGCTCGCCGAATAGCGAATGGTGGAGTTTGCCGGCAAGGAGCATGTGTACCCGGTCCTGCACGAAAGCCGCCGTCCGGGATGGCCCGCTCACCCAAGCCACCACCGCCACCAGCAGGAATAGGCAGAGCAGCAGGCTGGTTTGGACAACTAATGGATGCAGTACGATCTGCACCGCCTGTCGGGTAGCCTCGCCGTAGGCGGGCTGCACCTGTGCGGCGATGGTTTCACGGGTAATCCGCCCGGCGATCAGCGTCGCCAGCAGGGCGGCGGCGCAGAGGAGACTCAGCCGGATAACCATGTGCCGTCGGCGACGCGCCAGGTAGACGCTGGCCGCCGCGCATAATAAGAACAGCAGAATAGCTAAAATCCGCCAGGTACTGATGTGGGTAATTATTTGATGCAGTGTCCGGATCTGGCCACCGCTGGCCACCTGGATGTCGCCGACTTTGCTTGGCAGTTGCTTCTCCGCCAAAAACGCCAGCTTCGTGCCGGCCAGCGAGCCGCTTAAGCTTTGATATAACTCATGCAAGTCGATGACGCCGTCACCCCCAGACTGCTTCACAGTCGTGATAAAACGAGCGTGCGACCGGGCTAGCGCCTGGTTCCAACGGTCCTGGAACTGCGGCCGGGCCAGCACTTTTTCGAGCGCGGTTTGCGTGCTGCCACGCAACTGCGAAGCAATCGTGGGGGCTAAAAAATCTGCTCGTGGCGGCAAGGCGTTCTGGACCTGACCGGTCACATCGACATTGTTATAGAGTTGCGCCGTGGTGTAGCTGGCGACCGCTTGCTGGACAGCATGGTTACGGATCAGCGGCGCCACCGCTTGGGTAAAGCGATCATTGTCCACCACCGTATTGCCACCCCAAAACAACAAGTTACCGGCCACCAAAAGCGCTACGGCTAAAGCCGCAAGCACTGCCGCGGACAGACCGCGCAGACCGCGCGCGAGGTTGCTTCGTCGGGATGCACGAGGAGCGGTCAGCAGCTGCCGGCGCAGGCGCTCATTCTCTAGCTCCAGCCGTTCGTTCTCGGCCTTAAGCTCTGCCGTCACACCCGTTGTCCTTGCACGCGCCATGGTGCTCACTATGCGTTCCGTTTCACAACAAAACAATGCGTAGCTTTACAGCGCAGCCTAAAAAGTTAGCTATCATTCTGTACCCAACCATAAATATGTGCTGTTGCGATGCGCCTGAGGGCCGGATGAAGGTCTCCCTTCGTAAATAATCCGGCGCGAGCAGGCGCATCGCAAGCGATTCACACGAGCCGCAGCCCCGTACGGCCCCGATGAGCAGGGAGTGCTTAGGCCGCCAGAGCCCAGCGGGGGAAGTACCAGTAGCGGCGCTTGACGTTCGGTACGCCGGTGAGCTGGCCGGTGCAACCCATCGTCTCGATGATCGGCTTGACCTCCCGGGCGAGGGCCATGGCGAACTGCAGATCGGTTGCCGTGTAGGGGTCGATCGCCACGCTGCTGACGTTGTCCATCAGCCGGCGGCCGTGCCGGTTGGTCCTAAGGACCAAGTGGCCGTTACCGTCGCGCAGCGGCTGGCCGCCGTTCTGGCACACCTCCACGCGGCTCGGCATGTCGTCGAGCTTGTCGAGGTAAGCCACCGGCTTGAGCGCCACGTTCTTCAGGATGGCCGGGTAGCTGCCGAAGCGGATGACCTCGTTGGTCATAGCCTGCTCGTTGGTGGGCCAGCCGTCGGTCAGGTTGATGATGATGGTCAGGGTGCCGTTCTCCCACGACAGCTCCACCGCCCGCATGAGCGCTTCCGCCATCGGCGTGTCACCGAAGTTGGGCTTGAGCAGCACGTCGGCCTGCTGGTAGTTGTCGACGTCGACGACGATCGGCTCCGCGACGTAACGGCTGTAGGCCAGCATCGGGATCTTGGCCTCGTTGAGCGACGGGCTGAGCAGCAGGGCGAAGCCGAACAGGCGCACCAGCAGCTTCTGAACCGCCCTCCAGTCCGGCTGCATGGAAGCCGAGTCGTCCACCAGGACGATCAGCTTGGCGTGCAGCCCGAGCAGGCCGGCGGCCTGGAGCGCAGCGCGTGCCGCGTCGATGCCCTTGAACAGGTTGGCGTGAGCCGCCTCGGCCTGCAGGGCGCTCAGGTCAGCCAGCGGGCTGTTCGGGTCGAACAGCAGGGGTACGGACTGACGGCGCCGCTGGCGGGTCACGAGCTCGCGAGAGTACAACAGACGCTCGCGCTGCGACCAGGGGCCCAGCAACACATGCCGGCCGAGAAGTACTTGCATGACAAATCCCCCTTCAGGGGTTTGGTGGTGAATCACTTTGTCCCAACTCTTCTGAGTGGGTATAGCATGATAGTAAACGCTGATTAGAATATTAAGCTGCCACACCGAAACCCGGCATTTATAGTTTTAATATTATTACAGCATCTACTATTTTCGTCAATGCTTACGGCAGGCAGGCATCGCCAGGGCAAGCCGAGCGCATCTTGAAATCTTCAAAGTATAAAAATAAATCTCCCCGCTGACGCTGGCGGGGAGATTTATAAGAAAGGTACTCGGCAATAACTACCGCGGGCTGGAATTACACCATTTGCTGCTTAAAGCGCCTCAGTCGTTTAGTTTCCAACCGCTCGGCCCGGAGTTCCCAACTACCCCCGTAGTTATCGCTGTCGAAATCCGCCAGGTCATCAATGGCGGTTGGCTTGGTGACGATGTGAAGTCTTTTCATAGTGTACCCACATTCCCCCTTGTTATTACTCGCTTATCTTTGTACTTAAATCCTCAAAACTATGTTTTTTGGTTAGTACACTCCTAGCGTACTTCGAGCTGCTTACGCTTACTGCGAGAAATTTTACAGCCGATTGGCGGGCCAGGGCGGGGTCAGATTAGCTTGGCAAATATTGTCGTAAAAGTTAAAACTTATGCTTTGCTAGCAACCCCAGGTTTCCCACAGGGACGTGCGATAAATCACTTTGAATCACCCCCTAAACGTGCTATCATGCGGCCACTAGAAAGCTGCAAAGAGCGCACACGTGTTACACAGCGTTTAAGGAATTCTAGTAGTACCAAGTAACGGTTATGCGAGGCGCAGCTAGGGCTTCCCTGAAGAAGACAGATTCTACCTCCGGACAGACCAGAAATAAGGAAGCAGCCACACTATGGCCATCAAATTGTTCGTCGGCTCACTACCATGGGGCGTTAACGACCAAGAACTCGAAGACCTTTTTAAGGACTTCGGCACAGTTAGCTCGGCAAAAGTAATCATGGACCGGGACACCGGCCGGAGCAAGGGCTTTGGCTTCGTCGAATTTGATGACGATGCCGCCGGTAAGGCAGCCATGGACAAGATGAACGGCGCCGACCTGCAAGGCCGCACCATCATCGTGAGCGAAGCTCGTCCGCTCGAACCTCGCCCACCACGCCGCGAGTTCGACCGCCGCTAAAGTACTACCCGTACGCAGCTAGAAACCCCCGCCTGCCTTTAAGCAGCGCGGGGGTTTTCCTTAGCGGTACCAAATATTTTTACCGAGAATCAGCGGCCAAGCAATCTTACGCACCGTCCGGTTCACCCGCACCACGGTCGAGTTCGGCCACATCCAGCTGTCTTGGCTGCGGATAATGTAGGTCATAGCGCCGCCACCCTGCAAAAGCAGGATTGCGAGCACCCCACCGGCCAGCGCCACTTTATACCCTTGCGCGCGGCGCAGCAGTTGCGACCAGGCCAGTCCGCCGAAGGCGAACAGGAAAGGCAGAAACGGGACGAGATAACGGCCGTTAATCGCCACCGGCTGGCCAGTCCGGGCATAGGACCGGAAACCATCCAGGAACAGTACCAGCACGTAACCAGCTACCAACCAGAAGATAAACTGCCGTGTCGTATCACCGGCAAACAGTGCCTTAAAGCGCAGGGCAATGCCGACGACCCCCAGGGTCGCCCCCACTACTGCCAGGGCGCTGATAATCAACAGCGGCCGCGCCGTGGCGTAGTCGTAGTTGATGGCAAAGAACAGGCGGAACCACATACCGTACAGCCACTGCCAGACATATACCACCGGGTTCGGCCGGAAATCTGCCGGCTTACGCTGTATGTAGTGCTGGTCACGGCCGTACGGACCGTACTGCATGCATTCGTCTTCGCTGATAACGGCGCCGCAGGCGGGCAGGGGATTGTGATAGCGCACCACATTGACGGCGTAGCGCTCGGTGAACAAGCCTGCCGAAAACAGACAGAGCAGTACCAGGCCGGTAGCCACTACCTTTGGCAGTGTCCGAAAGCTGACGCGGAAAGCTTGCATACCTTGACGCCCCAGCAGGCCGCTGACGCGCGCCCGCCAAACCACGAAGCCCACCGTCACGGCAAGCACCGGCAGGTAAGGGTACTTTATCAGGCTCGCCAGCAGCATCACGGCGCAAAGCTCAAGCAGCAGCCGGGCATCAACCTCGCGACGCCGGAACCCATCGACGACCTTGAGTGTCAGCAGGGCGGTGGCCGGCACCGCCACGAAAAACATATTGTCGTAATTAATGTGAGCCGCCAGGAACGGAACGACCGGGATGAGCACGAAGACCGCAAACAGACAGTTCGCGAGCCCCCGCGATACGCCGAGTCGCCGGACGACGCGGCGGTACAGTACCAAACCATAGGTAAACATGGCGACGTTCAGCAGGCGTAAGCAGATTACCTGGGCGGTTTGACTCGGCGTCACTGCCGAGATCAGCCGGTAGGGCAGGCTCATCAGCCAGTGGTACAAGTAGGAAGGGTCGCGTACCACGGCGCCATACGCGCCGGCGTGTGGCGGCTGCGAGGTAAAGAAAGGTAGCCATTGGGCGGCGTGCAACCGAATCAGCCCGAAGTGGTAATTTTCGTCGAAGGCCATCGGGTAGCGGGCACTAAAGACGAACCAAAGGGCTTCCAGCAAAAAAAGCGCCAGCACGCCGCGCCACACCCAAGGACTGGCCAGCCCACGTACTGCACGCTGCCAACGCGGCGTTGTTTGAGTAGACATATTACTAGACAGTATAGCAACTTTGCTGCGGGTCGGCTGGAAGTGTCACCAGCGAAGCGGCAGGAGCACCCCAGTGCATGCTACACTTGAGGGGTATGCTGACATATTTGCAGGCTATTATCCTTGGGGTGTTTCAGGGTGTTACCGAGTTATTTCCAGTATCATCGCTCGGCCACTCCGTACTGATTGCCAACTTGTTCGGCTGGCACAACCTAAGCAGCCAACAGACTGCCGATAGCTCAACGTTCCTCAATTTCCTGGTGATGATGCACGTCGCCACGGCCATCGCCTTGATTATCTTTTACCGAGCCCAGTGGGTGCGCATTATCCGTGGCTTCAAGCGCAGCCTGGACAGACGCGCCATAGGTGACGATAGCGACGCCAAGCTCGCGTGGCTACTGATTGCCGCGACCATCCCCGCCGGACTCGTCGGCTTGTTGTTCGAGCATGCGCTGCGGGCCGCTTTTGCCACCGCCTTCTTCGCCATCATCTTTATCATCATTAACGGTATTCTGCTACTAAAAGGCGACGAGGTGATTGCTCAGGCCGAGCTGAGACGGCCGCGCCGCCGCCGTGACACTGACGCCGACGAGCTAGCCGCCAGCCACACCGCCCGCGTCGTTAGCGACCGGCTGACACTGGAACGTGCCGGCATGATCGGTGTCGCCCAGATCGCCGCCTTATTCCCGGGTATTTCACGCTCCGGCATCACCATGCTAGCGGGCCTGAGAAGCGGCCTGGACCACCAAGACGCCGCTCGCTTTTCGTTTCTGCTTGCCACGCCCATCATCCTGCTGGCCGGTCTCTATAAATTGCCTGAGGTCCTCGGCCATGCCGGCAATGGCACTGGCGGCCCCATCTTGGTCGGCAGCCTGCTGGCCGGCACGGGCGCCTTCTTGTCCGTCCGTTTCCTCGACCGTTACTTTAAGAATAAGTCGCTGCGGCCGTTCGGTTGGTATTGCATCGGTCTCGGCGTCTTTATGCTGATCGCCAGTATCATTCACGGAGCGTCGTAAAGGAAGGCGGCGGGCGATGAACCTCGTAGACCTGCTAATCATCCTGATGGCCCTCGGCGCACTGACGCGCGGCTACCGCATCGGCATGACCCGCCAAGCCGGCTCAACTCTGGGATTCATTGGCGGGCTCTTTGTCGGCTCGTGGCTCAGCGCGCTGTTTATAACTCACCTGAGCAGCACAACCGGCAAGACGCTCACCAGCCTGTTGTTCGTACTGTGCGGCGGCCTCATCGGCACCACTATCGGCGAAGTCGTCGGCTTGCAACTCAAGACCAAGCTGATGCGCCGCCAGTCGCTGGATACTTTCGACGGTGGACTCGGCTCGGTGATGGCAGCCACCACCATGCTGTTCGCCATCTGGCTGGGCGCCTCCATATTGGTCCTGGGGCCCAGCAACGGCTTTCAACAAATCCTCAAGAGCTCCCGGATCTTAAGCAGTTTAGACAGCCACCTGCCGCCCGCCACCAGCCTGCTCAGTTCGCTCAATAAACTAGTGGATCCAAATGGTTTTCCGGAGGTATTTAGCGGCCTAGAACCGAGCCCCGGTAGCACTAACGTACCGTCGCTCGGCTCGCTCACTCCCGCCGTACAGGCCGCCCAAGCCTCGGTGGTTAAAGTGGAGGGCACCGGCTGCGGCGGCATCGTGGAGGGCAGCGGCTTCGTGCTCGCAAAAGATAGGATCGTCACCAACGCCCACGTCGTTGCCGGCGTCGCTAGTCCAAAAGTAATTGACGGCAACGGCCTGCATAATACCCGGGTCGTCTGGTTCGATGCCAACGTCGACCTGGCAGTCCTGGAAGTACGCGGCCTGGCCGGCAAGCCACTACGCATAAACAGCAGCGAACAGCCGAGCGGCACGCCAGCCGTCGCCCTCGGCTACCCGGGCGGCGGGAATTTTACCGCCCAGCCGGCAGCTGTCATCGACCACTTTACCGCCTACGGCCGCAACATTTACGGCCAGTCCACCAGCGTCCGCGACATTTACTCCCTCAAAGCCCACATCATTCCAGGCAATTCTGGCGGCCCGCTCGTAGCGAGCGACGGCCAAGTGCTCGGCATTGTCTTCGCCACCTCCACCACGTACAATGATGTCGGTTACGCTCTTACAGGGCACCAGGTGGCTAGTGAACTGGCTAGCGCCGCACATTCAACCACAACCTACAGCACCGGTTCGTGTAGCGAGTAGTTAAAAACGGATAGAGTTTATTCATATGACAGCAGCAAAAACCCCCACCCAAACAACTCGTAAACCTCTAGCACGACTGAAAAAAGCCTTACCCTGGGTGCTCGTAATTTGTGGCGCCATCGGTGTTTTCGCGTCGCTGATGATTACTGTCGAAAAGTTCGACCTTATCAAGAACCCGCACTACCAGCCCATCTGCGATCTCAACCCGATCATCAGTTGCGGCTCGGTCATGGAGAGCAAGCAAGCGAATGCTTTTGGCTTTATGAACACCTACATCGGCTTGCTCGGCTTCCCGGTCGTAGTGACTATCGGTATGGCTATGCTGGCCGGTGCCAAGTTCAAGCGCTGGTTTTGGCTGGGGCTGCAAATAGGCCTGTCACTCGGCCTCATCTTTGCCTACTGGCTACTGTTTGAAAGTATCTATCGCATCCGCGCACTTTGCCCGTATTGCCTGAGCGTCGACGTCGTGCTGACGACCACGTGGTGGTACGTGACGCTCTGGAACTTCTACGATGGCAACCTTGCGCTGCCGACACGACTTACGCGGATCAGCGCATTCGTCAAGCGCCACCACGCCGATATTTTGGTTTTCTGGTTCCTGCTCGTCATCGTCATCATTCTGCAACATTTCTGGTACTACTTCGGTCAACACATCTAATCGACACTGGTGATAAAATTTTTCCTCATCTGAGGCGGGGCGTACGAACGCGTATGAACATATAGTTCAAGGAGTGATGGCGGACCCTGGACGGGACGAGGGCGAGCTTATGGTTAAGCCCGTACAAATCCTCTGAAGGGCCCCGCAGGGTCCGCCACGCTCCAAGACGACATTGTCTCGGAGCATCTTACAGTTCACTCGCTCAGGCGATCATCGCCTGAACAACCTCCTCCTCTGCGGCATCGAGCGCGCGACCTTCGTGGTGCGTCTTGTTCCAGCGGTGCGGGTGCCTCGTCAGCTCGTAGAGCATCATGTAAGCACTGAAGCTGGAGAACGCCCACCAGAACGGCAGCAACAGCATGTACTTCACACTGCTGAAGCCTTCTTGTTTCACGCACGCGAACACCATCTGGTAGAACAATAGCAAGTCGCCGACGATCATCAAGATGATACCGGCGATATACAGTGGTGCTGGCCAGAGGTGCTGGATGATCGGCGAACCCGTTACGAAGTAGGCAATGGTCATGCCCCAAAACAGCGGGTTGATGATCAGGCAGAACGGCGTACCGAGCATGAAGAGGTTGAAAAAAAACCACCGCTTCAGACCCATCTGCCGCGCCTGCTTGATCGGCCTCCGGGTGTACACCAGGCCGGTCACCGTGTAGCCCATCAGCCAACGGCGGCGCTGCTTATCAGCAGAGCGCAGGCGTTGTGAAGCTTCCTCGAGCGTCCAGGAGTCGAACGACTGAACCCGGTAGCCCGCGATCGCCAGGGCACCTGCCATGTCAGCATCTTCGGTGACGTTGTAAGCATCCCAGCCGCCGATGCCACGCACCACTTCGGTACGGAAGTGGTTACTGGTACCTCCCAAGGGCTCGATTAGCCCGAGTTTGGCCAGTCCTGGCAGAATCCATTCAAAGTGCACGCAGTACTCCGCCCGATAGAACCGGGTAGTGGTACTGGCACGCTCGTTCCAGAACTGCAGCCTGGCTTGCAGACAGGCCACATCCTGGGGCGCATGGCGAAAGTTTGCCACCGCCTTGAGTAACTGGAACGGATCGGGCCGGTCTTCGGCGTCGTAGATGGTCACGTAGTCACCCTCTGCGTGCTCCAGCCCGGCATTCAGGGCGCGCGGCTTGGTCTGCGGTACGCCGGCTGGCACCACCAGTATTTCGACATACCAGTGGTCACCGCCTTCCAGCGCCACCTTGGCCGCCGCCTGCGTCTCCCAGTC
>Ga0207707_10006680_pt1 | contig 10064 bp, 4 predicted proteins | sample KBSC83BmetaG_FD_184336 | JGI IMG/M metagenome (GOLD analysis project Ga0207707, IMG submission 184336) | Corn rhizosphere microbial communities from Kellogg Biological Station, Michigan, USA - KBS C8-3B metaG (SPAdes) (version 2) | ecosystem: Host-associated > Plants > Roots > Rhizosphere ... | reverse complement strand
CACGTTGGCGGCCCGATCACGCACGACGAGACGGGCACCGAGATCTACGCGACGGTGTTCGCGTTCGCGGAATCGCCGGTGAAGGCCGGCGTGCTGTGGGCCGGCTCCGATGATGGTCTCGTCCACATCTCGCGCGACGATGGCGCGACCTGGCAGGACGTTACGCCGCACTTCCCCGGCAAGTTCACGCGCGTGAGCATCATCGAGGCCAGCCACTTCGATGCGGGCACCGCGTATCTCGCCGGAAACCGCTATCAGCAGGACGACAAGCATCCGTACCTCTTCCGTACCACCGACTACGGCAAGACGTGGACGCGCATCGACAGCGGCATCCCCGACCTCGCGTACACGCGCACCATCCGCGAGGATCCGGTCGCGCGCGGACTGCTCTATGCGGGCACGGAGAGTGGCGTCTACGTGTCCTTCGACGACGGTGCGCATTGGCAGTCGCTGCAGCTCAACCTCCCGCGCACCTCGGCGCGCGACCTCGCCGTGCACGGCAACGATCTCATCGTCGCCACGCACGGACGCTCCTTCTGGGTGATGGACAACGTGTCGGTGCTGCGGCAGGTGACGGACGCGGTGCGTCGCGAGGCGGTGCACGTGTTCGCGCCGGACACTGCGATTCGCTGGGATGGCGGCCGGGCGCGCCGCAGCACGAGCGTGGGACAGAACGCGAGCGGCGGCGTCACGGTGGACTACTACTTCAAGGAAAAGCCGAAGGGTGACGTCACGCTCGCCTTCCTCGATCGCGCGGGGAAGGTCATCCGCACCTTCTCATCTACCGCGAAGCCGGCGTCCGACAGCGCCGCAAAGGATTCCGTCGCCAGGGACTCGACGGGCAAAGCGCAGCACGACACCACCGCCGCGCACGGCCGCAAGAAGAAGATCGAGACTGCTGACAGTGTCTCGTACGAGCCGAGTGATTCGCTGGTAGCGGTGCGCGCAGGAATGAATCGCTTCGTCTGGAACCTGCGGTACCCGGATGTGAAGCACATCGAGGACATCATCGTCGACTACGGAACGGTCATGGGGCTGCAGCTTCTTCCCGGCACGTACACCGTGCGCCTCACCGCGAATGGCAAGTCGTACACGCAGCCGTTCACGGTGGTGAACGATCCTCGCACCACCGTCACCACGACGGCCCAGCAGTCGCAGCTCGCCGCGTGGCAGCAGCTGCGCGACCGCATCGACTCCACGGTGGATGCGTCCAAGGACATCGAGACGATGCAGGACCAGATCGACGCGCGAATGAAGCAGGTGAAGGGGCAGTCGTACGCGTCGCGCGTGGAAAATGCCGGCAAGCCGCTGCGCGCGAAGATGGAGGAGATTCGCAACGCGCTCATCGAGGTGCACTCGCACGCCGATGAGATCACGCTTCACTATCCGGTGAAGCTCTACAACATGATGCTCACGTTGAACGGACAGCTGCTCACCGGAGATGCCGCGCCAACGCAGTCGCAGATGGAGCAGCTCAAGGATCTATCCGGCAAGGTAGACGCGCAGCTGCAGAAGCTCCGCGAGCTGGAGAACAGCGATGTCGGTGCGTTCAACAAGTTGATGAAGGAGCTCGATGTGCCCGCCGTGATGGTGAAGGCGTCGCCGAAGGTGGTCATGTAAGCCCGTAGTGTCCGCGCAGCGCCGGGTGCCGAGCACCCGTCTCTCTCACCACTACTAACGTGAACGACATCCCGCCTCGCCTCGCCGAAGCGCTGGTCGACCGGTATCGGCTCGAACGCGAGCTCGGCGCCGGCGGGATGGCCACCGTCTACCTGGCGCACGATCTCCGACACGATCGCAAGGTCGCGGTAAAGGTTCTCCGCCCCGAGCTCGCCGCGGTGATTGGCGCCGAGCGATTCCTGGCCGAGATCAAGACGACGGCGGCGCTCCAGCAGTCGCACATTCTGCCGCTCTTCGATTCCGGACAGGCGGACGGGTTTCTGTTCTATGTCATGCCGTTCGTCGAGGGCGAGAGCCTGCGCGATCGGCTCAAGCGCGAGCGCGAGCTGCCGGTGGAAGATGCGGTGCGACTCGCGAAGGAGGTCGCGTCCGCGCTCGACTTTGCGCACCGCCACGGCGTGATCCACCGCGACATCAAGCCCGAGAACATCCTGCTGCAGGACGGTCAGGCGCTCGTCGCCGACTTCGGCATCGCGCTCGCCGTGACGCAGGCTGGGGCCAATCGCATGACGGAGACGGGACTCTCGCTTGGCACGCCCGGCTACATGAGCCCCGAGCAGGCCACCGGCGAGCGCACTCTGGACGCGCGCGCGGATGTCTACTCACTCGGCTGCCTGCTCTACGAGATGCTCGTGGGCGAGCCGCCGCACACCGGACCGTCCGTGCAGGCCGTGATCGCCGCCGTCGTGACGAAGGAGCCCGAGCGACTCGGCGCGCGTCGCCGAGCGGTGCCGGCCAACGTCGAGGCCGCGGTGCACAAGGCGCTCGCGAAGCTGCCCGCTGATCGGTTCGCGAGCGCCGACGCGTTCAGCAAAGCGCTGAGCGAGCCGGCAACCGGCGCGACGATGGCATCGATTCCCGGATTCACGTCCACATCTCGCGCGGCGGATACGCGACGGATGGCGATCGCGAGCGCGGTGATCGTGCTGCTCGCCGCGCTCGCCGCGTGGGGTTGGCTGCGCCCGCGCGCGCATCCGTACATGAGCCGGTACACCCTCGCGCTTCCCAGGGATGCGGCGGTGATCTCGACCGTGATTGGCAGTCACGTGGCGATCTCACCAGATGGCCGGCACATGGTGTACGTGGCCAACGGAGAGTCGGGATCGCACCTCCTGATGAAGGATGTCGGCAAGGTGGATCCGGTTCCGATCGAGGGCACCAATGGCGCGACGAACCCCTTCTTCTCGCCCGACGGACGCCAGCTCGGATTCGTGGTGAATGGTGGAAAGACCGTGCGCGTCCTACCACTCGACGCGGGCTCGCCGCTCACGCTCACCGACAGCGCGAACACCACGTCTGCCGACTGGGGGAGCGACGGCTACGTGTACTTCGAAACGTTCACGGGGCTCGCCCGCATTCGTGCGACCGGGGGCACTACTGAAACCGTGTACACCTTTCCTCCCGGCGGTCACATGATCGGCGATGAGTGGCCCGTGGTGCTGCCCGGTGCCCACGGCCTGCTCTTTCGCGCGCGCCGCGAGGGACAGAGCCCCGCGGATTTCCAGATCATGGTGAAGCCCCTTCCCACCGGCGATGCGCGGGTGCTCATGCGCGGCATCTACGCGCGCTACTCCCCCTCCGGCGACCTGTTGGTCGTCTCCTCGGACGGCAAGCTGCTCCTCGTTCCGTTCAATCTTCGCAAGCTCGAACTGTCGGGGCCGCCCGTTGCGCTGTATGACGGTCTTGCATCCGACCCATTCGCGGCCGGCGTGGCGCTGTCGAATGCGGGCACGCTGATTTACCAAACCGCTAGTCGCGCATCGTCGCGCGAGCTCGTGTGGGTCACGCGAAGTGGGCTCGTGACGCCGGTGGACTCGGCGTGGAAATTGGACGGCCCGATCGGTACGATGGCACTCTCGCCCAACGGGCGCTCGATTGCCGTCGACCTGTCGCGCGCGGGAAAGAGTGACATCTGGGTGAAGCAGCTGCCCGCCGGCCCATTCTCACGCGTCACGTTCGGCGATACGTCCTTTGTGCGTCCCGCGTGGACGGCCGACGGCAGCCAGCTACTCTACCTCGGAGACCGTGGAGACGCCCTCGGCATTCCATTTATCCGTCGTGCCGACGGCGTCGGTGGGGCCACGCGTCTCGCCTCGTCGAAATACGGCTATGGACAGGTGAGCCAATCACCCGACGGTCAGTGGCTCGTTCTCGTGAGGCTCGACGGGGAGTCAGCGGACATCGTGGGGCTTCACGCAGGAGACACGACGTTCGTTCCGCTGGTCGCCACTCCGGCCTCAGAGAGCCAAGCTCAGCTTTCGTCCGACGGAAAGTGGCTCGCCTACGCGTCCGACGAATCGGGAACGTTCGAGGTGTACGTGCGACCGTTTCCAAATACCTCGTCCGCGCGCTGGCAGGTGTCCACCGCGGGTGGTACGGCGCCGGTCTGGTCGCACAGCGGCAAGGAGCTGTTCTTCCGCACGAAGCAGGGCGACATCGCGTCGGTGGCGGTTGGCGCAGCGTCGGGCTTCACTGCCGGCCCTCCGCGCGTCCTGTTCTCAGCCAAGCCGTTCCGCTTCAACTCGCAGGTGCCAACGTACGCCATCTCGCCGGACGACAAGCGATTTCTGATGATGCGCGAGACGGCCACGGGCGAGGCCGGGCAGCTGGTGGTGAGCGAGCACTGGTTGGACGATGTGAGATCACGTAAGCAGTGACGCTAGCCAGGGTCACGATGTAGGTAGCTTGCGTAGCACATGACCTCCCTCGATGCGGTAGTCGTAGGCAGCGGGCCGAACGGCCTCTCGGCCGCCGTGGCGCTCGCGCGCGCTGGGCTGTCTGTGCGTGTGTACGAGGCCGCCGCGACCATCGGCGGCGGCGCACGCACGGAGGAGCTCACGCTGCCGGGCTTTTTGCACGACGTGTGCTCCGCAGTGCATCCGCTCGCGATTTCGTCGGAGTTCTTCTCCCAACTCCCTCTCGAGTCGCATGGTCTCGAATGGATCGAGCCGCCGCTCGAGCTCGCACATCCGTTCGACCGCGAGCCACCGGCGCTGCTCGTGCGCAGCGTGGCCGCGACCGCGAGCGCTCTCGGCACCGACCATCGGGCCTATCGCCATCTCATGGAGCCGTTCGTGAGCCGCTGGGACGCGCTCGCCGCCGACGCGCTCGCGCCCGTGCGTATTCCGTCGCACCCACTGCTGATGGCGCGCTTCGGCGCGGTCGGCATGCGATCGTTCACGAGTGTCGCGCGCCGATTCTCGACCACTGCCGCGCGGGCACTGCTCGCCGGCATCGCCGGTCATTCCATTCAACCGTTGAGCGGCGCCGGAACCGCGTCCGCCGCCATCCTCCTCGGCGCTGCGGCGCACCACGCGGGGTGGCCCATACCTCGTCGCGGATCCGCGAGCATCACCGCGGCACTCGCGTCGTACCTGAAGGCGCTCGGCGGCGAGATCGAGACTTCCACGGAGATCAAATCGCTCGCCGATTTGCCGGCGGCGCGCGCGACGTTGCTGGATGTCACGCCCCGACAGCTCTTGAGCATTTGCGGCGATCGGCTGTCATCTCACTATCGCGCCCAGCTCGAGCGCTTTCGCTACGGGCCGGGCGTGTTCAAGGTGGACTGGGCGCTCGCGGCGCCAGTGCCTTGGGCATCGCCGGAGTGTGCGCGCGCGGGAACGGTGCATCTGGGCGGAACGCTCGAGGAGATCGCGGCATCGGAGGCCGCGGTGGGACGCGGAGAACATCCGGAGCGGCCGTTCGTATTGATCTCGCAGCCGAGCATGTTCGACTCGACTCGTGCACCTCGAGGACAGCACACGCTCTGGGGGTACTGCCACGTCCCTTCGGGGTCGACGGTCGACATGCTCCCGCGCATCGAGGCGCAGATCGAACGCTTCGCACCGGGGTTCCGCGAGCGCGTGCTCGCGCGGCACACGCTGAATAGCGCGCAGCTCGAGAGCCGAAACTCGAACCTCGTTGGCGGCGACATTGCGGCCGGCGCGAACACGCTTCGCCAGCTTCTGTTCAGGCCAGTGATGAAATGGAATCCGTACTCCACGTCGCTGCGCGGCGTGTATCTGTGCTCAGCCTCGACGCCGCCGGGCGGCGGCGTGCACGGGCTGTGCGGCTATCATGCGGCGCAGTCGGCGCTTCTTCAGCTCACGCGTCGGCCGTCGCCAGCGGAAGGGTGAACGAGAAGCGCGTCCCTACTCCCGGAGTGCTCGCGACGGCGATCCGTCCGCCGTGCGCCTCGATGATCCCCTTCGCAATCGCCAGCCCGAGTCCCGCTCCAGCCTCCGTGCCGTGCGAATGCCAGAAGCGGTCGAAGACGTGAGGCAGGTCGTGTTCCTCGATCCCGCGGCCGGTGTCTGCCACGGAGAGCTCCACCTCATTGCCCCGCGCGATCGCTCCCACCGCCACGCTATTTCCGCGCGGAGTGAACTTGAGCGCGTTGCCGATCAGATTCGCCAGCGCCTGGGAGATGCGGTCGGCATCCACGCGAACTCTGGCGTCGATCGCTTCGAGCGACGCCGTGAGCGCGATGCCACGTTCGGCCGCGCTGCGCTCGAACAGCTCCACCGCGCCGGACAGAATCGGAGCGAGATGTCGATCTTCGCGGACGATCGATAGCGCTCCGGCCTCGATTGCCGAGACGTCGAGGAGATCCTGGATCATGCGCGACATCCACGTCGCCGCATCGTGGATCGTCGCCGCGAGCTCGCGCCTGCCTTCGTCCCCTACCGGAGGTGTGTCGATGAGGACGCGCGAGCACATCGAGATCGCGCTCAGAGGATTCCGGAGGTCGTGTGAGACTACCCCGAGCACGTCGTCGCGCGCACGCGTCGCGCGCTGTGCGTCGCGATAGAGGCGCGCGTTGTCGATCGCGAGCGCGGCGCGCCCGGCGAAGTTCTCGGCAAGCAGCGTGTCGTTTGCGTCGTACCGTCTCGTGGCATTTACCGACATCAACGTGAGAACACCTACGGATTGCCCTCGCGCCACGAGCGCGACCACGAGCAGCGAGCGCACGGCCAGCTCGCGCATCAGGGTCCTCTCCTCTAACGCTTCGCAATGCGCGTCGAGCCACTCCTCCGTCACATCGAGCACCACCTGGGTGCGCCTGGAGCGCAGTGCGTCGATCTGGGGCGCTGGAGAGTCGAGTGTGGGAGCGAATCGATCGCGAAGGGTGGAAAGCGCGGGGAGAGACCGATCTCCGAACGCGTATCGCACGAGCCCTCCCGCCTCGTCGAGCACGTCCAGCACGCAGATGTCCGCGAGTGCCGGCACGGGCAATCGGGCCACGGAGTCGAGTGTCGCCCGATACTCGAGCGACCCGCTCAGCGCCGCGCTCACCTCCGCGAGGAAGCGCTGCTGCTGGTCCATGCGCTTGCGATCGGTGACGTCGCGAACGAGCGCAGTGAACAGACGCCGCCCATCCGGCGTGTCGAGCTTGAGTATTGATGCCTCCGCCGGGAACTCGGTTCCATCCTTGCGGAGGCCGAACACCTCACGCCGGTGTCCCATGAGCCGCGCGGTTTCCGCCGACTCACCGAACGCGGCGACGTATCCCTCGTGGCTTGCGCGAAACCGAGTGGGGAGCAGCAAGGCAAGCGCCCTGCCGAGCACCTCTGCTTTCTGATAGCCGAACATCTGCTCCGCGCCGTGATTGAAGTGCACGATGAGCTGTGCCTCATCCACTGTGACGATCGCGTCGGCGGCCACCTGCAGGATCTTTTCGAACACTCCATCGTCGATGGGGTGCCCGACAGTCGTAATCTCTGCATTCATGGCTACAACAATAGCACAGCGGACTGCTTCGCCACGAGCAGGCTGCCGTTTGCGTTCGGCTAGCTCTTCACGATGAGTGCCGTGACCATGCCGAACATCCCGTGGTCCGACTCCGCGTGCGGAAGGATGTGACAATGGAAGGCCCACGTGCCCGGATTGCTGCACTTCACGAGCACGTCGTACCGTTCCCCCGGAGCGACGTTGAGGGTGTCGCACCTCCAGGGCGCCGGCTGCGTCCATCCGTCCTTCGCGATCACCGTCATGTGCATCCCGTGCAGGTGCATCGGGTGAATCATCATCCCCTCGTTCATGAACCGGATGCGCACCGTCTGTCCGAGCTTCGCGACGATCGGCTCGGTGGCCGGGAATCCCTTGCCATTGATCGTGAAACCGTTGAGCCCATCGTTCAGAATGAACAGGTGGTCGACATCAACGTGTGGCTCCTTCGACCGGTCGCGCGGATCGATGATGAACGCCCCGAGCAAGCCGAGGCTCACCTGCTTGGTGGAGTTGTGATGCGAGTGGTACATGTGGGAACCGGGATTGGGCGCCGTGAACTCGTAGGTGAAGCTCTCGCCGGGCTTGATTGGCGGCTGCGTGATGAACGGCACGCCGTCCTGCGAGTTGGGAAGCTCGAGCCCGTGGAAGTGTACGGAGGTTGATTCCGGGAGCTCGTTCTTTACGATCACTCGAACGCGGTCACCCTCGCGCACGCGAATCTGCGGCCCCGGCACCATGTCGTTGTAGGTCCATGCATCGGCGAACTTCCCCGGCTCGGTTTCCCACTTCGCCTTGCGCGCTGTGATGTTGAAGACCTTCACCCTGCCGTCCATCGTCGGCACGAGGAGCTCGTTCCCCTTACCCGACGTTTTCGCGGGAAAGGCCTTGATTCCCGCCTCGTGCATCCTGTCCATCTCGTCCGCGGCTGCGCGGACGCTGTTCGCGGCGACGTTTTCCGTCGCGGAATAAGCGTCGGTGCCCGTCGCGCCCTTGGGTGCGGGCGGAGCGGGCGGCGGCGCGACGGTCTGCGCAGCCTTCTGCACGGTGGACGGTTTGCACGCGGCGAGCGCAGTGCCCGCGAGTGCGGCCAACGCGCCGTGGCGCAGAAAGGAGCGCCGCGACTCGCGGCGCGATGCGACTGCGTTCACGGAGCTCGAGATGTCGTCGACGGCCATTTGCGTGGTGTCCCCTGCTGAAGTGTTCGATATCGTCTGCGCAGTTCTACCTGATGGCTCAATTAGAAGGCCACCCAGGCAAACAGGAAGAGCGAGTTGTTATTGTTGGCGTTTCGGCCCGATCCGTCATAGGACGTGGTACCGCCATTGAACTTGCCGTAGAGCGTGTACTGTGCGCCGAGCCGGGTGTTCTGCCAGGCATTGAAGTCGAATTCGCCGATTCCGCCGTACGATTGCGGGCTGCCGTTCGCGTTTCCCGTAATCGGCGAGCTTGGATACAACAGGGCATCGCTGGTACCCGACACATTGAAGTATCCGAGCGTGAAGTTGGCGCGAGTGGACGGCATGTACGACGCGTTCGCACGGAAGACGTTCAGCGCGTTGTGCAGATTCGTGGCGCCGGGCGCATCTGCCGCCACCAACGCGTTGAGCGTTTGCGACTCGTGTATGAATGTCGAGCGAACGATGAATACGCCCTGGTTCACCGGTCGTTCGACTTGCAGATCCGCGGCGGCGTCGGTGTATTGGTCCGTCGGCCCCGATACTCCTGTCGGATACAGGCGTCCGCTCAGCCCATAGGTGCCGAGCATCGCGTAGCTGTGGCCGAACTGATGCTGCAGCGCGACGCGCCAATACGGGATCACGTTGTGCGCGACGTTGCTCGCGCCGGCATCGAGCGGCGCGGCAACTCCCTGTTGCGCCGATCGATAGGCCGTGACTTCGGCGTACACGAGCTGATGCCACAGACCATACGCACCCAATCCCACCACCTGCTGTCCGAGCGTTCCATCGACCAACGTCGACGCTGTCGGCGTTGGCGCAACACCACTCGACATGAAGGGAAAGCTCCAGGCGGGCACGGTATTCCACACGTCCTGCATCGTCGGGTTGTTGTTGAGCGTCACACCGTAAAGCAGTTCCTGCGAGAACAGCTTCGTCCGATCCGCAAACCTGAACTCGGTGTTGTCGAGACCTATCGAGCCGTCTGGTGCGGCGTAGGTAAGCTGCACGAATGCGCCGAACCTCGGCGTGATCTCGCCGGCGAGGAACACACTCAACTGATCAGGGAAGACGACGGAGTTGTTCTGAGTCTCGGGAAGCGTCTTGGCGAGGTGCGTCAAGGACGTCACCGCCATTGCCGAGACTGGAGGAAAGGGCGCCAGCTGTAGCGATGAGCGCGTGGAATCGCCGGCGTTAATCGTCGCCAGTCCGGTGAGCGTATAACCGTTGAGCTTGAACAGCCGCCCGAACGGCGTCAACTGCGGAAACCCGTAGTGGCATGCGCTGCAGGCGAGCTTCGTCTGTCGTGAGAATCCGGGAACGCGGCGTTCGCGGAGCGCGCGCAGCTCCGAGCTGGCCGGAAATACGACGTGCCGTGCATCGAGATAGGGCACCAGCGAGTCACGTAACGGAGCGGGCACACCGGGCGTTTCGGCCCGGACGGATACTATCGAGAAGCTCAAGGAAAGTCCGACTGCA
>Ga0207707_10006678_pt1 | contig 10064 bp, 8 predicted proteins | sample KBSC83BmetaG_FD_184336 | JGI IMG/M metagenome (GOLD analysis project Ga0207707, IMG submission 184336) | Corn rhizosphere microbial communities from Kellogg Biological Station, Michigan, USA - KBS C8-3B metaG (SPAdes) (version 2) | ecosystem: Host-associated > Plants > Roots > Rhizosphere ... | reverse complement strand
GGTAGCCGCGTCTCGCCCAAGCTGTTGTATGGGAGTGGTGATTTTCTGACTGACCCAAGCGATGATCGCTGTTCCGATGAGCAGTCCGACGACCAGGAACAACAACGCCGAGCGCTTCAAAATTTCTACGTTAGCAAGCGCCGCGTCGATGGGCTCTTCTAGGATAACCGCCCAGCCTAATTCAGGTACCGGTGCGTAGGTGACCAACACGGGATCGCCCGTCAATCCTATTCCTTCACTCGCCGGGCTGGCGTCGGCCCGTGATGGATTGCGTAAGAATTTCTTCACGCCGTCCTTCTGTTTAATGTCTGGGCGTTTGAGAACTAAGGTCGCGTCCTTATGGGCGATCAAATTGCCATGCTCGTCTACCAAGTATGCGTAACCGGCTGTACCGAAGCGAATCTTGCCGAGGGCTTCCCATAGAAACGAGAGATCGGCCTCAGCTGTAACAACGCCGATGATGCTCTGAGCAGCGCCCCAAAGCGGTATCGCCAGGGTCACGTACGGCTGAGCTCGCACTGACGTATAAACCGGGCTGATATAATCATCACCCTTAAAGGCTCTAATAAACTTGATCGATTTGCTCTGATCGCTAAGGTCGGATGGAAAAAAGACTCTTCGATCAGAGACCTTCACCACTTCCATCCCCTGAGACTCGATAACGGATGCATCGGTAAAGCTGCTGTCGTTTTTCACCAGCAGGCCGAGAAGCAACTGTTGTTCTTTACTTCCGAGCGGATAGAGAGTGAGGGCCGCCGCATTATCTGAAAATCTTTCTACCTTCCGTTTGACGAAGTTGCGAATCTGTTCGCTAGTTACTGACGCGAGCTCGGACTGGAGCACGGCGGCATCTTGCCGGATTTGCTTGACCATATACAAATAGCCAGCTGTGACGATAAGCGATAGTGCTAATCCAAAGAGACTCAGGCCCCAAAAGAGCAATCGACCTCGGATGCTGCCACTTCGAAAACCAAAAAGCACTTTTACGAAAGGATTATGCTGGACGGAGGGAGCAGCGAACTCCTGATTTGCCGTGGCGGAAGGGAGAACGCTCTCCGATCGAGACAGTGGCTTAAGAGCAGAGTCGTTCACAGTTATCGGTGCTCTTTCGAAATCTTCCCTGATTGTCGAATGCTTGATGGTACCGCAGGATTTATGCCATGGTGTAAGGCCCTTGACGAACTTTAGTAAGTGCCTGTTTCTATTGCTAAACCTCCGGATAGACCGACGATGTTTAGCTAGTGAAAAGGCCAAAAACGTCAATTTCTGCGGCTTTGTGAGGGATTTCGAAAGACTAAAAGGACAAGCAGTGGGTTGTGAATAAAAAACGCTGTGGATCCTTGAATGGAGAGCCGTAGCTACTGGGATTGGTTAACCTCATTTTATTACTTTATCCGCTTGAAGAAGCACTCGTTGGGGTACAACTACGCCAATTTGTCTGGCTGTCTTCAAATTAACAAAAATGTCAAATTTCGATGCAAGTCTAACAGGGAGGTCAGCAGGTTTAGCCCCGTTTAGAATTTCAGCCGTATATTCTGCCGCACGCCGGTAGAGAGCAGAGAGACTAGCGCCATAAGAGATTAAGCCACCCCCTTCTACGTAGCGATCTTCTTCAGTCATACTGGGGAGCCGATGCTTAATAACCAAGGGAAACAACGTCTTCATATGCTGAGACATCATGGGATTTCCGACAACAATGACAGCACCAGTATTGGCGTTTTTAGCCTCTTGCAGCGCGCCTGCCAAATCCGGCTGAGGCCCCCGTACTTCAAGCGACCGAAGCTCAAGCCTAAACGCACTCGCGGCAGCACTATATTCCTTGAAAGCGATTGCTGGTCCTGGACCATCAACATCCCATAAAATGCCAATTTTTGACAATTTTGGAAACAACTCCTTTAGGAGTTCAATCCGCTTCGCGCTAATGTCTCTGTTTAGCCACGCTACACCGGTAATGTTGCCCCCCGGGTGAGCAAAGGATTCGACATAACCCGCCACAACGGGGTCAACGGAACTCACCATAATAATCGGAATGGTTTTTGTGGCTTCTTTGGCCGCCCGAATGACTACATTGTTTACTCCAAGAATTGCGTCGACCTTTTGTTGTACAAATTCCTGTACAAATGGCGCCATCCGATCTAATCGTCCTTCAGCGTAGCGCCGCTCGAAAACTATGTTTTTGCCCCCTGCGTATCCGAGATCTCGTAGGCCCCGTTCGTAGGCCTCGTAGATCGGTGAAGGAGGATCCGCCGCAGTCCCGAACGAGAAAATAACTCCAATTCGAGGAGCGCTCTTCGTTGGCTGCTGAGCTCTCGAAGTTGTTGCCCCGAGAAAGAAAAATACTGTAAGCAACGAAACTGCAAGGAGTTTCATAAGCCTGCGCTTTGCGACAATGGAAGGCGAGATTTGAATCGCAGGCATCGTTGCGTCCTTACAAGCTAACATCATAGCATAGAGGACAACGATGGTGGAACGTAAATTTTGAATATGTGTCTGGGGAGGGAGGGGCGTACTTATGTATTCATCATTATTAGGCGCATGTTTTGACCTAAGCTGCAGCGTTACGGTGATTTCCGAGCCTTTCAAACACGTAACCAAAGCGATCGATTACAAAACGATCTCGAATCGAAACCAGTTCTGCCAGTTCGGGTGTGTAGTAAGCCGAGTAGTGTTCGTGCTCCGCAGTGTTCTTTTTTTCTGATTTGAGAATGTAGCTACGAATCTCATCATTTGCTGCATTAATGTTTTCCAGGAAATTAATTAAGTCAGCCCGCAATCGCTCCTGCCGGCAAAAAAAAACTTCGTTCGCATTTCCAAAGAGCTGATTGAAACGAAAAGTGTAATAGCCAACCCCGGTGTCACGTACCTGACGTATCGAGTCCTTTGTAATATTTGGAATATTGCGAGTGCGATAATCCACCGCATCCGGAAGCCGCTCAATGAGCGCTTCGAGGCGATCGCGATCTACGCCAAGGTTGAGTGCATTGCGAATTGCACCCTCGAAATGTTCCTTGCAGTCGTCGGTTAGCCACGAGAAGAAAGGCTTCCCAATGTCTCTGGGCCAGATATGATAATACCAGGACACATAGAACTCCCAAGGATTGCGAACAATACCTAACACCGGCAAATCACCATATTCCTTTGGAAGTAGTGATCTCGGTAAGTGATAGCCAATCTCTCGTGCCGATGGGAAGAATTTCATAATCATTTCTGTTACGAAAGTCCCGCCGGTTCTTGGGAGATGCACGAAAACAAATTTGTCGGTTACGATCATGCGCACTACCTCAAATTCTGGCAAAGGGGTTAGCGAATCGAGCGTTTCAGAAAAATCAATAGCGTCCTAAACAGCTTTTCGAGCAGGATGATTTACGCCATTTAGCTTTTGGACCAGTGGGGAAAACGTCGCGTCAAAAGTCGCCGTAATTTCTGCGCCAGCCGATGGATGAACTGCGATTTGTAGATTGGAAGTGGACGGTAACCGAAGCAGTGAGAAAGGAATTTTCTGACGTATGGCCGTGTCAATCATTGCCTTCTGTAGACCTACATTACGCTTGACGAAATTTCCAAAACCCTCCCGTTGAAAAATGTGTTGTTGGAACTTGCGCCAGGCGACGCCTCTTTCTGGATGCGAACTGCGCACTTCCATCTCTCCTTCCATAAGCTGTAGGAGAAACACGTGTGCAGGGAGCGCACGCAAAGCCTTGATGACGCGATCGTACTCGCGTTCAATTGCAGATCGCGCATTAATTCTGGATGCGTACATCGTGTACGTGGATAAATGAAATCGGTTGAGTATGAAAAGCGCCTTGTCGTCGCGTTCAAGGACTGTGGTAACGTGCTCGAGAAAGTTTCTCATCAATCGGATCTGCATCTTGAAGATATCTTTGATTTGTTGATGCTTCCACGACCACAACAGCTCACCTTCGGAATAGTCATAGACAACGCGATTACGGAGTCTGGATTTAAGATACTTCTGAAATGTGTCTTTGCCGGATCCGGAGATACCCTCGATAATGAGAACGCGAGAGTTGGAAGCGATCTGCTCCAAAAAAGAAAAATTACGTTCGTTCAATCCAAGAAGGTGAATTCGAGGTTGCTCCCGTTCCGGTCTAGCCTGCTGAGAATCGGTCCCATCCTCATTAGTGTTGGGGAGGCTTTTCGATCTGGGTACGGAAAATATATCCATAACGTTTCCTCTACGTATGAATCCACTCACCACCTGGGACAATGCACTCCGTTACAAGAGTGTAAAATCCTACTTCAAATGGGTAGAAAGAGTCAAATAAATACCAATAGATCTAGTGATTGCGTAGCTTCAGCAAAATTGTCGTCGGTGCTTTGTTGCGGGCTCTAAAATGGAAAGTTGTGGTGTCGCTTGGGACTTCGTTGTGTGCATTTCGTTGGGTTTAAAAGCAAGATTAGGACCCTACGGTAATTGAGTGGAGTGGTACCGCATTATTAAGGGGTTACGGGGTTGTTGAGGTATGATTCAGCCGAGCTATTCTTGTCAAGGGTTGTCAAACTGACATAAACGCTGACAACCGGCCCCCTCGAATTCAATGCCCGGGGGTAGCTCGTAAATTTTTGTTTCCGCTGCTGTCAGATTGGAAAAGCTGATGAAACAACGTACGGTGGTAGTCCCACAGGGCAATGCTAAAGAGTGTTTTTAAATTCGAGACTTGGAGGGTGTGCAGATGCTAAAAACACACGGTGTGCTCCATTTCAGTTTGCCGGTCACCGATCTGGATCGGAGCCGGAAGTTTTATGAGGGAGTGCTCGGTATGAAAGTGGTCGAGCAGTCGCCGCGGATGGTGTTTTTGCAAACCGGCGAAGACTTTCTCATCCTTGCGAAAGGGAATGAGCCGCTCCGGTACGACTCACCGAAAAGCACTCCGGTGCATCATGCGTTCAAGGTGACGCCGGAGGACTTCGAGCCGTCGATTGCGGAGCTCCGCAAAAACGGCATCGAGGTTTTCAATATCGAGGACCGCAACCAGGGAGTGTTCTGGGGACCGCAGGCATATTTTCTCGATCCCGACGGGAACAAACTGGAAATCTACGCGGGGCCCGGAGCGAAGCGGGATTGATTCTGCGCTGGCGTAATCAGCGCGATGAAAGAACGGAGCTTTGTTGGGGCGGCGGTCGCCGCCCCAACTTTCCAGCAAGCCTTATTTGCCGCGCGTTGCGCTCCATTTGGAGCCGCCCGCGGTGCCTTCGATCGAGTTGCCGTTGACTTGGCCGGTGTATTGAACGCCCCCCGCGGTGAAGCTGATCTCGGAGCCGTGAAGTTTACCGTTGATCGGCGTTGTTGCGTTGCCGTTTTTGAGCGTGCCGCTGATCATTTGAAAAGTCTGCTTGACCGCCAGATCGCCCTTTGCGGTTTTCCAATTCCCTTCCGCTTTCGCCGGCACGATCCATAAATGGGCGGTGCACCAGTTCGTGCAGCCTTCCACCGTCGCGGTTTCGTCGTCTTTCCAGTCTTCCATGTCGAAAGTGTTCGACACAATTCGGGTGCCCGGTTTCAAACTCAGAATCTTCGGCCGTAGCTTCATATTGATGCTCGGCAGCAGAAACATCGTGATCACCTGCGCCTGGGAAAAGTCGGTCTCGAAGAGATCGGCCTTGCGAAAGCTGGCCTTGTCGCTCACGCCTTCTTTGGCGGCGTTGCGCTTGGATAGCTCGACCATTTCCGGATTGTATTCGATGCCGAGCGCCTTGGATCCGCGTTTGGCCGCGGTGATGACCGTGCGGCCGTCACCAGAGCCCAGATCCATGAGAAAATCCTTGGGCGTGAGCTTGGCGATCTCGAGCATTTTATCGACCAGCGCCTGCGGTGTTGGCACCCAGACGACGTCTTTGCCTGCTTGGCCGACTTCCGGCTGATAGTCTTTGGCCGGCTGTGCCTGCGCTACCTCGGCGAGGCCTGCCCACAAGATCGATGCGAATAACAATGTCCGCGTCATGGTGAGTCGATTCATAGAACTGTCCTCCGATTTTGAGTTGTTGCTACTTTTATAACAGGAGCGCGGAATGGGCGGGAGTACCGCCAGAAAAAATCCGTTGGTTCACGCGCCGAATGATTACTGCCCCGTGCGTGCTGCATTCCATTTGCCGCCGCCGACCGTTCCCTCCATGGAGTTGCCGCTCACGTGGCCGGTATAGGAAGCGCTGCCGGCGGTAAACGCAATCTGATCGCCGTTGAGCTTGCCGTTGACCGGCGTGGTCGCGCTGCCGTTTTTGAGTGTGCCCGTGATCATTTGAAAAGTTTGCTGAAGGCTCAGCTCGCCCTGCGGCAGTTTCCAGGTCCCGTTGACCTTGGCCGGCACGATCCACAAATGCGCCGTGCACCAGGAGTTGCAGCCCGGCAACGTGGCGGTTTCGTCCGGCTTCCATTCCCCCATGTCAAAGGTGTTGGACACGATACGGGTGCCGGGCTTGAGGTCGAGAATTTTCGGGCGGAGCTTCAGGTTGATGCTGGAGAGCAGAAACATGGTGATCACCTGGGCCTGAGAGAAATCGCTCTCGAACAGATCGGCTTTGACGAAACTCGCCTTGTCGCTCACGCCTTCTTTGGCGGCGGTGCGTTTCGACAGCTCGACCATCTCCGAATTGTATTCGATACCAAGCGCCTTAGAGCCGCGCTTGGCCGCGGTGATGACCGTGCGGCCGTCGCCGGAACCGAGGTCGATCACGTAGTCTTTCGGTGTGACTTTGGCCATGTCGAGCATCTTGTCGACCAGTGCCTGCGGCGTGGGTACCCAGATCACGTCCTTGCCTTCCTGGCCGACGGAAGGTTTGTAATCAGTCGCCGGCTGCGCAGGTGCCGGCGCGGCGGCGAGACTGATCCAGAGGCCTATCAACAAGAAGCACACGAGTTTCCCCCGAAGCATGGAGCCCTCCCAAAGTCGTAGAGTTGAAATTTCAGCGTGAACGAACGCCATCCTGCATACTCTATGGCAACAAGAATGTCTAGGAACACGAAGATCAAATCCCTCCCTCGAAACGGCACCGTGCGCGCAAACATTGGCGAGTCAGCTCGACGAAAATGGCAACTGCTGTCACGCTCGTCGCCGGCGATTGACGACCCCTTCTGTTCCCAAGGGCCCCAAAAGATTGAAAATTGATTTCGATGTGGTAGCCAATACGGCGTGGCATGTTTCTCGCTTTATCGCTGGCGCGAGGTCAACCACCCATGCAGAACAGCATCGATCGAGACAATCGCCAAGCCGGCAACGACATCGTGGAACTGCGCCAGGCTCTTCGCGAAAAAGAAAAGCTTGTGCAGGCGCAGGAAGCGGAGGTGCGCAATCTGAAAAATGAGGCGCAGGAAAGAGACGCGCTCCTGATCAGCCGCGAAGCCGAGCTGCACTCGCTCAAGTTTCGCGTCGACGATCTTTCCGAGCAGATCAGCCAGATCGGCAAGGACAAGGATCGCATGATCTCCGAGGTCGCCCAACTGAATGCCGAGCTGAAGGAGAAAAAACTGATCCTCGCGCGCCACGAGACGGAAGAGTGGCAGGCGATCGGTTGGCGCAACGGCCTCAAACGGCGGCTGGGAAAGCTCGGCAGCCGCTTCGCGGGTGGCAGTGAAACCGACCAGCAAAAAAACGACGAATCCTTTCCGCTGATTTCGCGTTAATACACTTCATTTGCGCTGGCCGAGGGAATGAGCTGAGGCAGCGTCTCAGGACTCCAACGTACGGAGCGCCGGCACGCGCCAGGCTACGAGCAGAGCCAGTACAATTACAATTCCGCCCATGGTTGCTACGGTCGACGGCGCACCGAAGAAGTGCGCTGTTACCCCCGCGAACATGGCGCCCGCCGGCATGAAGCCGCGATCGAGCATATAAAGACTCATCACCCGGCCGCGCAATTCGTCGGGAACGATCATCTGCAGGATCGTGTTGGTGCTGGCGAGGAACAGCATCTGAAAGATGCCGACCAGAACCAGCGACGCCAGGGCCAGCGGAAAGTAAGTGATCCGAGAAAACCCGATCAGGAAAAACCCCAGGATCACGATGCTGCCGACGAGGAACAGACCTTGGCGCCGCAGCCGGTTGCCGAGCGAGGCGAGCAGCAGCACCGAGATCACCGCGCCCACCCCAGGCGCGGCCATTAAAAGCCCCAAGCCTTCGGGACCGACTTTCAGCACGTCCTTCTGAAAAACCGGCATCAGCGTCTGATACGGCACCGCGAAGATGCGCGGCACGTAGGCCAGCGTCATCAGCGCGAGCACCGCCGGCGTCGACCAGACATAGGCGAAGCCTTCCTTCAAATTGGCGACGGCCGAAGATCGCCGCGCATGCTCGGAGGTGGGCGGCACGTGCATCCAGTAAATCATCAACAGCACGCCCGAGTAGGCGACGGCCTGGACGAAAAAATTGCCGCCGGCGCCGAACAGCGCGATCATCAACCCACCCAGCGCCGGGCCGATGATCTTCATCAAATTAAATCCGCCCGAGTTGAGCGCGATGGCGTTGGGCAGATCTTCCTTGGGCACGAGGCTCGGAATCATGCTTTGCCGGACCGGCTCGGTGAACGTCCAGGCGACTCCGGTGATCAACGTGAAGACGAACACGTGCCAGACGTGAAGCCAGCCGGACGAGACCAGCGCGCCCATCAGGATTGCGGTGACGATCAAGACCCATTGAGTACGGAGCAGCAGCCGCTTTCGGTCCGTCCGATCCGCGGCCACGCCTGCCATCGGCCCGGTCACCAGAAACGGCAACGCGCGGAGGCCGTTGAGCGAGCCGAGCAGCATGGCATTGCCGGTGAGATCGTAAACCAACCAGCCCAGGGTGACCTGCTGGATCCATTGGCCGGCGCTCATCATGAAAGTGCCGGAGCAGAGATAGCGAAAATCGGTGTGGTGAAGGGAAGAGAAGGTTTGAAAGCGATACCGTTGCCGAGGGAATTCGACTGGCGCTTCGACTAGCTCCGACAATTCATGGTCCAAGTGATGGGTGTCCTTCGATAGCCCGAGGGCATTCTTCTGTTTGTACCAAGATCCGGCCGGGCCTGCCATAACGCGCCGCCGGATTCGCCAAAAACTTTTTAGCGCGCATAAAACGCGGCGATCACAAAAGCTTCGAATGCTCTGCTCATGCGCGCCGTTCCTGCCGATCGCGCGCGAATGAGTAGGCGTCAAAACCTTCGCGAATCAACTCGATCATTCGGTCCTTGGTCGGATCGAAATTGGTACCGATCGGATCGCGGCCGTCTTGCACGGCAACGATCTGCTCGCGCAGGAGCTTGCGAAACATGATGATGCCCCGGTCGCCTTCGCCGAGGTGCTCGCCGCTGCGGTCGGCAACGGGTCCCTGGGTTTCCCAGGCCATGTGATCCTGGCTGGCGAAATGATTCAGGTGAAATTCGCCTTGTTCGTTTTTGGTTGCAATGAATTCCACCGGTGGGTTTTCCGGCTGCTCGGCGATCTTGCCGTCGCCGGTCGGACTGAAGCGGAACTGAAAGACCTGGGTGTTGGCGTCATCGATCGGCGTGCGAATGTGCAACGCATAGCCGGTGCGCACGGGCACGAAGAGAATGTTCGGGAAGATCAACGGGTGCGGCGCCTCGGCGGGGACGTCCTCGCCGGCGAAAATGCGTTGTTTCTGGATGCCGGCCCAATTGTCCTGCACGACCAATTCAAAATCGATTTTGCTCAATTGCTGATAGTGAAACGGCACGTAATCCTTGTCGCCCTTGAGCTTGAGCGTGTGCGAATGCAGGTAATAGGTATGGGTCGGGTCGACGGAGTTCTCCATCGCCTGGAGCCAACTGCATTTCAGCACTTCGCAGATGTCTACTTTCTTGATGCCGTCCCGGCGCACGAGAAGGTCCCATTTGGGCAGCAGCGGCTGCTTGTCCGCCGGTCCCAGGTAGGCGTAGAGCAGGCCGCCCAAATTCTCGACCGGATAAGCGGTGTGTTGGATCTTGTCCTTGAAGCCGCTGGCGGGATTTTCGAAGGGTTGATCGACGCATTTGCCGCAGCCGTCGTATTTCCAGCCGTGATAGGCGCAGCGAATGCCGCCGTCCTCGACAAAACCATAGTAAAGCGAGACGCCGCG
>Ga0207707_10006672_pt1 | contig 10068 bp, 10 predicted proteins | sample KBSC83BmetaG_FD_184336 | JGI IMG/M metagenome (GOLD analysis project Ga0207707, IMG submission 184336) | Corn rhizosphere microbial communities from Kellogg Biological Station, Michigan, USA - KBS C8-3B metaG (SPAdes) (version 2) | ecosystem: Host-associated > Plants > Roots > Rhizosphere ... | reverse complement strand
CCCCTTTTATTTCCGCAGAGTTGCGGAAAACTTCGCCCCCAGCAGCCGCACCAGCTGATCCCGGGCCGCATCGGCCTCCGCATCCGTGAGGGTTCTTTCAGTATCTTGCATAACTACCCGGAAAGCAAGGCTTTTTCGTCCCTCCGGCACTCCCTGACCCTGGTACAGGTCGAACAGGCGCACCGAGGCGACGATGGCAGGTTTTTCGGCCTGCATCGCGTCCAGAAGCGCCTGTGCGGGCAGTGCAGCATCGACCAGGAGGGCCATGTCGCGCACCACCGGGGGGAATTTGGAAGGCGGCGCGAATCGCGGCAGCGGGACCGCCTCCAGGGACGCCGTATCGAGCTCGAACAGCACCACCGGCCGGGCGAGCTCGTATTTCTGCTGCCAGCGCGGGTGCAGCTCGCCAATCCAGCCCGCTTCCTCGCCTTCGACCCGGACGAGCGCCGCCCGGCCCGGATGAAACGCCGAATGCTGCGTTCGCTCGAAGCGCACGGCCAGGGGCGCCACCAGCGATTCGACGTCCGCCTTCACGTCGAAGAAATCGACGCCGCGCGTTTCCTGTCCCCATTGCTCTTCAACCGCCGGCCCGTACGCGGCGGCGCCGATGCGCATCGGCTGGCGCACGCCTCGCACCGCGAGCGGGCCTTCCTGGGCTTTGGCGTCGCGGATGAACACCCGGCCGACCTCGAAGACGCGGACGCGCTCGACCTTGCGCGCCTGGTTGTAGCGCACGTTGGCGACCAGCGAGCCGATGAGCGTCGTGCGCATCACGGACTGCTGGCTCGCGATCGGATTGAGCAGCCGGATCGGGTTCGATTCGCCGGCGAAGTCCTGCTCCCACTGCGGCTCGACGAAGGTGAAGTTGATCACTTCGCGGTAGTCCGCCGCCGCCATGCGCTCGCGCAGGTCGTGCAGGCCGCGCTTCTCCTCGATCTGCGGGAAGGTGCCGGCAACGCGCGGCGGATGAGCCGCGATGCGCTCGAAGCCGTAGATGCGCGCCACTTCCTCGACGATGTCTTCCTCGATCGCGAGGTCGAAGCGGAAACTGGGCGGCGTCACGACGAGCGCCTCTCCTTCCCGCCTGACCGGCAACGACAGCCGTTCGAGCGATTTCTGCATCTCTGCGGCGTCGATCGGCATGCCGATGATCTTCTGCGCGCGCGCGACGCGCATGCGCACCGGCCGGCGCTCCGGCAGCCGGACGACCAAATCCTCCGTCGGCCCGGGCTCGCCGCCGCAAATGTCGAGAATCAACCTCGTGGCGCGCTCGATGCCGTCGACGTTGTTGTTGAAATCGACGCCGCGCTCGAAGCGGTGGCCGGCGTCGCTCGTGAAGTTGTAGCGCCGCGAGCGGCCGGCGACCGCTTCGGGAAAGAAGAACGCCGACTCGAGGAAGAGGTTCTTCGTCGTCGTCTCCGCCTTGGTCGTCTCGCCGCCCATGATGCCGCCGAGCCCGATCACGCCCGAGTCGTCGGTGATGCAGAGCACCGTTTCGTCCACCTCCACGGTCTGCTCGTTCAGCAGCGGCACCTTCTCTCCCTTGCGTCCCCAGCGCACGTCGATCGCGCCTTTCAGCTTGTCGAGGTCGTAGACGTGCAACGGACGGCCGAGCTCGAGCATGACGTAGTTCGTCACGTCCACCAGGGCGGAGATGGAGCGCTGCCCGGCGCGCTCGAGGCGCTGCTTCATCCATTCGGGCGTCGGCGCCGCCGCGTTCACGTTGCGGATCACGCGACCCGCGAAGCGGCCGCAACCCTCCGGCGAGCTGATCTTCACCGGGTGCCTGGCCGGGCTCTTCGCCGGGATTTTCTCGATGCGCGGCGCCTCCATCCCGGCGCCGGTCAGCGCCGAGACTTCGCGCGCGACGCCGAGGATGCTGAGCGCATCGGCGCGGTTCGGCGTGAGCTTGAGCGTGAAGACGCGATCGTCCAGGCCGAGCGCCTTGCGCGCGTCGGTGCCGACGGCGCCGGCCAGCTCGAGCAGGCCCGAGTGGTCCTCCGACAGCCCGAGCTCGCGCGCCGAGCAAAGCATGCCGCTGGATTCCACGCCGCGCAGGCTCGCCTTCTTGATTTCCAGTCCCGGCAGCTTCGCGCCTACCTTGGCGAGCGGCGCCTTCATGCCCTTGCGCACGTTGGGGGCGCCGCACACGACTTTCACCTGTTCGCTACCGGTGTTCACCGTGCACACGGTCAACTTGTCGGCGTTGGGATGGCGCTCGACGTTCGTGATTTCCCCCACCACGACGCCGCTGAACTGCGGGCCGACGGCGTCGTAGGCCTCGACCTCGAGCCCTGCCATCGTCAGCTTCTCGGCGAGCTCGGCGCCGGAGAGAGACGGGTCGCAAAAGCTGCGCAGCCAGCTCTCGGGAACGTTCATGAGAACTGGGAAAGGAAGCGCAGGTCGCCGTCGAAGAAGAGACGCAGGTCCTCGATGCCGTAGCGCAGCATCGTCAGGCGCTCGAGGCCCGAGCCGAACGCGAAGCCGATGTAGCGCTCCGGATCGAGGCCGAAGTTCTTCACCACCGCCGGGTGAACCTGGCCCGAGCCGGAGATCTCCAGCCAGCGGCCCTTCAGCTTCATATCGATTTCCGCCGACGGCTCGGTGAACGGGAAGAACGAGGGGCGGAAGCGCACCTCGAGGTGGTCGTCCTCGAAGAAGCGGCGCAGGAACTCGGTGTAGACGCCCTTGAGATCCGCGAAGCTGATGTCCTCGTCGATCCACAGGCACTCCACCTGGTGGAACATCGGCGAGTGCGTGGCGTCCGAGTCGACGCGATACGTGCGCCCCGGCGCGATCACCTTGATCGGCGGCTTGTGCATGCGCGCATAGCGCACCTGCATGGGACTGGTGTGCGTGCGAAGGAGCAGCGGAAGACCCTGCTCGTCCTTCATGTCGACGTAGAAGGTGTCCTGCATCGACCGCGCCGGGTGGTTCTCGGGATTGTTGAGCGCGGTGAAGTTGTACCAGTCGGTCTCGATCTCGGGCCCGTCGGCGACGTCGAAGCCGAGCGTGCGCCAGATCGCCTCGATGCGCTGCCAGGTGCGGATCACCGGATGGACCCCGCCGCGCCCGCGGCCGCGCGCGGGCAACGTGACGTCGAGCGCCTCTTCGGCGAGGCGCGCGTTCAGCTTTTCGCTGGCGAGCTCGTCGCGCCGCGACTGCAGCGCGGCTTCGATGCCCTGCTTGGCGGCATTGAACCGCGCGCCCAGCTCACGCCGCAGCTCCGCGCTCGCCGACTTCAGCGTGGCCTGGAGCGCGGTGAGCTCGCCCTGCTTGCCGAGGAAGCGCGCCTTCGCGTTCTCGAGGGACGCGGCATCGCCCGCCGCGCGGAACGCGGCGAGCGCGCGCGAGACGATGCCGTCGAGGTCCAACTACGTTTTAGTGCGCGAGGTTTGCTTTGACCTGGCCGGCGATCTTGTCGAACGCCGCCTTGTCGGTCACCGCGAGATCGGCGAGGACCTTGCGGTCGATGTCGATGTTCGCGCGCTTCAGGCCCGCCATGAACGTGCTGTAGCTCATGCCGAGCTCGCGCACCGCCGCGTTGATGCGGGCGATCCACAGTGCGCGGAACGTGCGCTTCTTGTTGCGGCGGTCGCGGTAGGCGTACTGCCCCGCCTTCATCACCGCCTGCTTCGCTACGCGGTATACGTTCTTGCGGCGGCCGCGAAATCCCTTGGCCTGCTTGAGGACCTTCTTGTGGCGCGCACGCGCCGTGACTCCACGCTTGACTCTGGGCATGGCGCGCTCCTTACGACGAGTACGGCAGCATGTTGCGCACCGCCGCCAAATTGGTCGAATCCACCGCGCTGCGCTTGCGCATCTGGCGCTTGCGCTTGGTGGTCTTCTTGGTGAGGATGTGGCGCTTGTAGGCGCCGCCTCGCTTGATGCTGCCGCCCGGGCGGACGGTGAAGCGCTTCGCAGCGCCCCGCTTCGACTTCATCTTGGGCACGATGGCCTCCGTTTTAGCTTGACGCCGGGCGGCTCGCGTCATGCGAGCGCTTCAACTGCCGCGGACATCACTTCTTTCCCGCTCAGTTTCCTGCTTACGCGGGTTTGGCTGCGGCCCGTGGAGAAGGCTTCTTCGGCTTCTCCGGCACCGGGGCCGCTTCCTTTTCCTTCTTCGCGCCGGGCTCCACTTTCTTCTTCGGCGCGAGCACCATCACCATCTGCCGGCCTTCGAGCTTCGGATACTGCTCGACCACGCCGATGGCATCCAGATCCTTGCGCACGCGGTCGAGCAACCGCTCGCCGAACTCCTTGTGCGCCATCTCACGTCCACGGAAACGAAGCGTGACCTTCGCCTTGTCGCCTTCCTCGAGGAAGTCGATCAGCTTCTGCAGCTTGATCTTGTAGTCGCCTTCGTCCGTGCCAGGCCGGAACTTGATCTCCTTGACCTGGATCTGCTTCTGCTTGAGCTTCGCCTCGTGCGCCTTCTTCTGCTCGCGGTAGCGGAACTTGCCGTAGTCCATCAGCTTGCAGACCGGCGGGTTCGCGAGCGGCGCGATCTCCACCAGATCCACGTTGGACTCTTCGGCGAGGCGCAGGGCCTCGTTGACAGTCTTGATTCCCAACTGGTCACCGTTTTCCGCTACCAGTCGCACCTCCGGGGCGGTGATTTCCCGGTTGATGCGCTGCGATCTCTCGAGTGCGATGAGTGAAAAGCTCCTTTAACCGTTGAAAAAAACGGCCGTCCTATTGGACGGCCACCTATGCCGCGGAATTTTATCGACTTTCAGCTCCACGGGCTATGCCCCGGGCCGGTTTTCCGACTCGAGGCGGGTGATCAGCTGATCGACGGGCATGGCGCCCAGGTCCTGGCCGCTTCTCGCCCGGACCGCCACCGCGGCGGCCTGCATCTCCTTGTCGCCGACGACCAGCTGGTAAGGCAGCTTCTGGAGGCTGTGCTCGCGGATCTTGTAGCCGATCTTCTCGTTGCTGGTATCGACGGTAACCCGGAAACCCGCCGCGCGAAGGCGGTCGGCGACGCTGCGGGCGTAGTCCGCCTGGCGGTCGGTGATGTTGAGGACGACCGCCTGCACCGGGGCCAGCCAGAGCGGGAACGCGCCGGCGTGGTGCTCGATCAGGATGCCGGTAAATCTTTCCATCGAGCCCACGATCGCCCGGTGGAGCATCACCGGCGTGTGGCGGGCATTGTCTTCGCCGACGTATTCCGCGCCGAGGCGCCCCGGCATGCTGAAGTCGACCTGCATGGTGCCGCACTGCCAGACCCGGCCGATCCCGTCCTTGAGTGAGTACTCGATCTTCGGGCCGTAGAAGGCCCCCTCGCCGGGCGAGAGGGTATACGGCACGCCGGACTTGTCCAGCGCGCTCTTGAGCGCCGCCTCCGCCTTGTCCCAGCTCTCGTCGGAGCCGATGCGCGCCTTCGGCCGCGTCGCCACCTTGTAGATGATCTCGGTGAAGCCGAAGTCGCGATAGACCTTCTGCAACAGCGCGGTGAACGCCACGCATTCCGGGAGGATGTGATCCTCGGTGCAAAAGATGTGGCCGTCGTCCTGCGTGAAGCCGCGCACGCGCATGAGGCCATGCAGCGAGCCCGACGGCTCGTTGCGGTGGCACGAGCCGAACTCGCCGTAGCGCAGCGGCAGGTCGCGGTAGCTGCGCACGCCCTTGTTGTAGATGAGGATGTGCCCCGGGCAGTTCATCGGCTTGATCGCGTAGTCGCGGTTCTCCGATGACGTGGTGAACATGTTGTCCTTGAAGTTCGCCCAGTGGCCGGTCTTCTCCCAGAGCGAGCGGTCGAGGATCTGCGGCCCGCGCACTTCCTGGTAGCCGTTGTCGCGGTACACGCGGCGCATGTACTGCTCGATCTGCTGCCAGAGCGCCCAGCCCTTCGGATGCCAGAAGACGAGCCCCGGCGCTTCCTGCTGCATGTGGAAGAGGTCGAGCTGGGTTCCCAGCGTGCGGTGGTCGCGCTTCTCCGCCTCCTCCAGCATCTTCAGGTACGCGTCCTGGTCTTCCTTCTTCGACCAGGCGGTGCCGTAGATGCGCTGGAGCATCTCGTTCTTCGAGTCGCCGCGCCAATAGGCTCCGGCGACGCGCATCAGCTTGAAGTTCTTGAGCTTGCCGGTGGACGGGACGTGCGGCCCGCGGCAGAGGTCGATCCAGTTCCCTTGGCCATAGAGCGAGATCGCTTCCTTGTCCGGGATGGAAGCGATGATCTCGGCCTTGTACTTCTCCCCCATGTCGCGGAAGAACTTCACCGCCTCGTCGCGCGGCATCTCGCGCCGCTGCACCGGCGCATCGCGCCTCGCGATCTCGGCCATGCGCTTTTCGATCGCCTGCAGATCCTCGGGCGTGAAGGGCCGCTTGTACGAGAAGTCGTAGTAGAAGCCGTTCTCGATCACCGGACCGATGGTGACCTGCGCATCGGGGAAGAGCTCCTTTACCGCGTGCGCGAGCAAATGGGCGGTCGAGTGGCGCAGCAGGTCGTTCGCCTCCGGATCCTTGTCCGTGACGATGGCGACGTCCGCATCGGACTCGACCTTGTAGCCCGTGTCGACCAGCTTGCCGTTCACCCGCCCGGCCAGCGCGGCGCGTGCGAGCCCGGCGCCGATCGAGCTGGCGATCTCGGCTACGGTGACGGGCGCTGGAAACGACTTCGTCGAGCCGTCTGGGAGACGGATAGTGGGCATCGCGTGCGAAGGCGGATACTAGCATGATGACCCTTCAGCTCTCCGTCGCGCTCAACAACTACGATCATGTGCGCGACGTGCTCTCGGGCACGATCCGCCCGGACGGCATCGAGCTGCTGCCGCTCGAGCTGCCGATCGAGGAGATCTTCTACCGCTTCACCAGGTTCCGCGAATGGGACGTCTCGGAGATGTCCTTCGGCAAGGTCGTGTCGCTGATGTCGGAGGAACGGCCCGACATCGTGGCGCTGCCGGTCACACGAAGCAGTGGATCGCGCTCGCCGGCGACGACTTCTGGCCGTACGGCATCGAGCCGAACCGGCCGACGCTCGACGCGTTCTTCCAGTATGCCTACGAGCAGGGTGTGGCGAAGAAGCGCCTGACGATGGAAGACGTGTTCGCCGCCGAGACCCGCGAACAATTCAAAATCTAGAAATTGCCGCCGCCCCCGCGAAGGCGGGGGCCCAGGGTTCCCGCCTTCGCGGGAACGACGGCAGCGCTTAATCGGCCTTGATGCCGAGTTTCTTGATCAGCTTGCCGTACTTGTCGTAGTCGCGCCGGATCAGCTTCTCGAAGTCCTCGGGCGGGAGGATCAGCGTCTCGAGGCTGCCCTTGCCCATCAGGCTCGACTTCACGTCCTCCGCCGCGAGGGCCTTCTGCACCTCGGTGCGCAGGCGCGTGACCACCTCTTCCGGCATGTTGGCCGGGCCAAAGAGGCCGAGCCAGATCGAGTTCTCGAAGCCCGGGTAGAACTCGCCGATGGTCGGCAGGTCGGGGAAGGTCGGCGAACGCTTCGGGCCGGCGACCGCGAGGGCGCGGATGCGTCCGGCCTTGATCTGCGGCGCGGAAGAAGTGCCCGAGAAGAGCGCGGCCACTTCGCCCGACATCGTCGCCGCCGTGGCGGGCGCGCCGCCCTTGTACGGCACATGGACCATGTCGAAGCCGGCGCGCTCCTTCAGCATTTCCATCGTCAGCTGGTGCTGGCTGCCGTTGCCGCCCGAGGCGTAGGCGAGCGGCGGGTTGGCCTTCTTCGCGTACTCGATGAACTCCGGGAAGGTCTTCGGCGGCAGCTTCGGGTTGATCGACAGCACGAACTGGTTCGACACGAGGCTCGAGATCGGCGTCAGGTCCTTCAGCGTGTCGATCGGCATCGACGAGTAGACGTGCGGGTTGATCACGATCAGGCTGTCCGCCGCGAGGAGCAGCGTGTAGCCGTCCGGCGCCGCGCGGGCCGCCTCCTGCGCCGCGGCGTTGCCGTTCGCCGCCGGCTTGTTGTCGATCACGACCGGCTGCCCGAGCGCGTGCGAGATCTTCTCGCCCACCACGCGCGCCACGATGTCCGGCGCGCCGCCCGGCGGAATCGTGACGAGGATGTGGATCGGACGGGTCGGGAACTGGGCGAGCGCCGTGCCCGTCACGACAGCGAGGAAAACCAGCAGCGCGATCTTTTTCATGCCGCCGAATCTACTCCGAAACCTACTCTGCTTTGATGCCGCGTTCCTTGATGACGCGGGCCCATTTCTGCTGCTCGCGGGCGAGGTGCCCGGCCGCCTCCTCGGGCGTGCTCGCCACGACCGTGAGGCCGCGTTCCTCCCAGAACCTGACCTGCTCGGGCGTGGTGATCGATTTGCGGATGTGGGCATTCAGCGTGTCGACGATCGCGCGCGGCGTGCCCCTCGGGGCGACGATGACGAACCAGGTGTCGAACTCGTAGCCGGGCACGCCCGCCTCGGCGACGGTCGGCAGGTCCGGCAGGGCGGCGATGCGCTTGGCGCTCGTCACCGCGAGCGCGCGCAGGCGCCCCGACTTCACATAACCCATCTGCTGCGAAACGTTGCCGAAGGTGACGCCGACTTCGCCCGCGATGATCGCCGTGTCGGCCGGTCCGCCGCCCTTGTACTGCACCGGCGTGATCTCCACGCCGGCGAGCAGGTTGAAGAGCTCGCCGGCGATGTGCGGATTGGTGCCGACGCCCGCCGCCGAGTAGTTGAGCTGGCCCGGCTTCGACTTGGCGAGCTCGATCAGCTCCTTGATCGACTTCACGGGCAAGCCGGGATAAACCGTCACGAACGACGGCGACGAGGCGACGTGGGATATCGCGACGAAGTCGCGCAGCGGGTCGTAGGGCGCGCGCGGCAGCAGGAACTGGTTCGAGACGAACGGGATGGTGTTGATGAGCAGCGTGTAGCCGTCGGGCGGCGAGTTCATCACCACTTCCGTGCCGATGACGCCGGACGCGCCGGAGCGGTTCTCGACCACCATCTGCTGGCCGATCGATTCCGATACCTTGGCGGCAACCAGGCGGCCGACCACGTCCACGCTGCCGCCCGGCGGAAAGGGCGACACGAGCCGGATCGGTTTGGACGGATAGGTTTGCGCCGCCGCCGGCAACGCGACCGCGGCAGCCGCCGCCAGGGCGGCGAAGAATCCCTTCATGGTGGCCTCCTCCGATGAGCCGAGCGTGGATCATGGCATAACGGGCCTACACTGATATCGGCATCAACCGGGAGCCCTACCCATGGCAAGCGAACCGACACGCGATCCGGTCCAGGATCACCTGCTGACACCCAAAAACTGCGCGTTCATCGTCATCGACTACCAGCCGGTGCAGGTGAACTCCATAGCCTCCATGGAGCGGCAGCTCCTGGTGAGCAATATCGTGCGCGCGACGAAGGCCGCCACGCTCTATGGGCTGCCCATCGTGCATTCCACGGTCAATGTCGCGACGGGAATCAACAAGCCGGCCATCAAGGCGGTGCGCACGCTGCTCGAGAACGTGCCCACCTATGACCGCACCTCGATAAACGCCTGGGAAGACGTCGAGTTCCGCCGGGCGGTGCAGGCGACGGGGCGGAAGAAGCTCGTCATGACCGCCCTCTGGACGGAAGCCTGCCTCACTTTCCCCGCGCTCGATGCAATGCGGGAAGGCTACGAAGTCTACGCAGTGGCCGATGCCGTCGGCGGCACGTCGTTGACGGCGCACGAGATGGCTCTGCGTCGCATCGAGCAGGCCGGCGCCAAGATGATCAGCGTCACGCAGCTGTTCTGCGAGCTGCAGCGGGACTGGGCGCGCAAGCAGACGGTGCCGGGGTTCATGACGCTGTTCTTCGACATGCACGGGAGCGCCGGGGTGGCGGCGGCCGAGGATTGAGTTGGTAGGCGCGATTGGACTCGAACCAACGACCCCTACCATGTCAAGGTAGTGCTCTAACCAGCTGAGCTACGCGCCTGCCGTCCGGCCGAAGGGGACGAATTTTATACTAGCCCGATGGACCTGATCCTCTGGCGCCATGCCGATGCCGAAGATGGCGCCGACGACCTGGCGCGGCGCCTGACGGCGAAGGGGCACCAGCAGGCCGCGGCGATGGCGAAATGGCTGCGCGCCCATCTGCCGAACGACTACACGCTGGTCGCG
>Ga0207707_10006671_pt1 | contig 10069 bp, 7 predicted proteins | sample KBSC83BmetaG_FD_184336 | JGI IMG/M metagenome (GOLD analysis project Ga0207707, IMG submission 184336) | Corn rhizosphere microbial communities from Kellogg Biological Station, Michigan, USA - KBS C8-3B metaG (SPAdes) (version 2) | ecosystem: Host-associated > Plants > Roots > Rhizosphere ... | reverse complement strand
CGCCAGTAAGATGTTTGATGGCGCCCGCACCGGCCAGGTAGTTGCGCTGGAAGTTCCGGTCGCGGGCAAGGCATAGCGCAAAGGCAGCAGGATTTGGCAACTATCTGATCTAAGGGTAGAGTTAGGCGAGCGGGGAATGGAGACCTTTTGCGAATGAGCAGTTCCGAGCCAGTCGCCCTTGAACTAAAGGATCTTTCGGCGCAATTGAAGCGCATAGAGCAGCGTTTGAAAACGGAGCAGGCGCCAGACAGCGTGGCCCTCAACGAGTTTCGTCAGTCTGTGGACAACGTGCGCCTCACCGCCTGGAGCGTGAGCGAACTCATCAACGCGCAGCGTGCCGGCAACCAGCACGATTCCGTGGTTGCTTTTCTTTCTGCCGAACGTGTTCGCAGGCTGGACCAGCTAACCAGAAACCTGTGCGGCGATTTGGAACGGCGTGTGATTACCGCCCAAAGCTATGGGATCCAATCCCTCTTCGATTCCATTAACACCCTGCAGCAGAGGCTGAAGCAGTGCCTCACCCAGCGGCCGCAAGGCGGCGTGCCGGGCAGCTCCAAATCATGATTTCTGCGCAGAGCGTCTTGGTTCGCAAGCAACCCCGAACCATGGGAGCGCGAGAGCATCGATCATATTTTCACCGATTGTTGCGGGCCAGCTCTCAAGAGATCGCATCACGATAGAATGTCTGCAGGAGGAAGTTACAGTCCCATGTCTGCCCTGCAGTCGACAACTCCCGGGCCCCAGCCAAGTCCGGCACTCTTCTTTCAAACCGTCCAGTCTCACCAGCACGCGTTCATTCTTAAGGCTGGAGTGGACCTGGACATGTTTACCGTTATTGCCAAAGGAAGCCACACCGTAAAGGAGATCGCCGGCGCGTGCGCTGTTCCGGAGCGCGGAATCCGAGTCATTTGCGATTGTTTGACTGTGCTTGGGTTTCTCAGCAAAAACGGGAGCCGCTACTCGCTGACCCAGGACAGCGCCACATTTCTGGATAGCCGCTCGCCCGCGTTTCTGGGCGGGGCGTTTAAGTTCATGCTCAACCCGCGCCAGGTTGAACCCTTCCAGCACCTGACGGAGATTGTCCGCAACGGGGGCCCATTGGACAATTGTTTTACGCTCGCGCCTGAGGACCCCATGTGGGTGAACTTTGCCCGCGGCATGGCTCCGCTGATGGTTCCGGCGGCCCAGACGATCGCCCAACTCCTGCGACCCGCTCTTATCGGCAAGCCCTCAAGTAAAGTGCTGGATATTGCTGCCGGGCATGGCACCTTCGGTGTGACCATCGCCGAGCAGGTCCACAGCGCGCAAATCTACGCGCTCGACTGGCCCAACGTTCTAGAGGTCGCGCATGAAAATGCCGTCTCTCACGGCGTCGACACCCGCTACCACCTGCTGCCCGGCAGCGCATTTGAACGCGACTGGGGTGGCGATTATGATGCTGTGCTGTTTACCAATTTCCTGCATCACTTCGATTCATCAACAAATCTGGGACTGCTGAAAAAGGCTAACGCGGTTCTGAAGCCGAAAGGCCAGATAGTAATTCTGGAGTTCGTGCCTAACGAAGATCGCGTCTCGCCTCCGCCTGCTGCCATGTTCAGCGTTGTCATGTTCACCACGACGCCCAGCGGCGACACCTATACCTTCGCGCAGCTTTCCCGGTTGTGCAGTGAAGCCGGGTTTCCCGATGCCAAGCTGGTTCAGCTCAATGCCTCGCCAGAATCGCTGGTAACGGCGACGAAACCAGCCTAGTCAGACCTGCGGAGGCCTCGCTTCCCAACGAAGCGAAGGCGAGTGCGAACAGCGCGCGGCTCTTCGTCGTACTGCTCAAGCAACGCCGTATTCACGACACGCACGGACGGAGCTAACAGCTCTGTGCCGTGCGTTTTGTTGTTCAGCGTTCTCGCTTGCGACTAATTGCGAACTCTAGCGATGGGACCTCTTGTGCCGTTTTTGCGCCCGTGACGGGGCATCAGCGACCAGAGCAAACTGGATTTTGCGTTGCACGTGATCGATGCGGTCTGCCAGAACGCGGACGCGGTCGCCAATTGAAAAGATTTTTCCTGAATGCTGGCCGATGATCTGGCGGGTATTCTCGCGATAGGTGTAGTGGTCTTCTTCCAGAGTATCAATGGGTACCAGGCCTTCAATGAAGAGTTCCGTGAGCTCGACAAAGAAGCCGAATTTCATCACGTTCACGATCAGCGCATCAAAATGCTCGCCCAGCCGGCCTTCCATAAATTTGAGTTTCTTCCATTCCATCAGCTCGCGTTCGGCTTCATCGGCCGCGCGCTCCGCCTGAGAGGAGCTGTCGGCAATGTCATGAAGTGTCTCGGGCGAGAGGCCGGACATGGCGCGGAGCTTGGTGGACGGAGTGGACGTCGTTGACACTGCGGAAGACTTGCCATATCGGGTTTGGTTCTGCTGATGGCGTTTCGACCAGGGGGAGTGTTCGGGGCTGGAGAAGGTAAAAGGGAGGAGGCGGCTGTGGATGTCATGCTCGTGTGGAACAGGCACTGGGGTCCCCAGTACGCGCGGGGCTTGCGCGTTCTGGGGTAGAGGTACTCTTGCCTGTGCCTCTCGTTTTAGCATCTCTTTCAAAATCCTGTGCACGATCAAATCAGGATAACGTCGAATGGGTGACGTGAAATGAGTGTACGTGGAAGCCGCTAATGCGAAATGGCCTTCATTCACCTCGGAATAACGCGCTTGTTTGAGCGATCGCAACATCAAGTACGAAAGTACCCGCTCTTCCGCCTTGCCCGTAATCTTCGAAACCAGCTTCTGGTACATGCGCGGGGTGATGTGGACCTCTTCCGGCAGTTCGATGACTGGAGCTCGACGTCCGGAACCGTAATGCGAGCGCTTGTCAGCGCGAGTGGTAACGCGTTTGATCGGTAACGCGCCTACCCCGAGCGAGTATCCGAAGCTGGCGGCGATCTGCTCAAACTCAAAGATTCGTTTCGGGTCAGGCTTCTCGTGAATACGATAAAGACTGGCTATATCGCGCTGCTCCAGGTGCGTCGCGACGGTCTCGTTGGCAGCGAGCATAAACTCCTCGATCAAACGATGGGCCCAGTTGCGCTCCGAGGGCGTAACGCTCTTCATCAGTCCATTTTCGTCAAACTCAATAACCGGCTCGGGCAGGTCGAAATCGATGGAGCCGCGCTTGACGCGCTTGCGGTTGAGCACCTGTGCGAGTTCGTACATTAGCTCAAAACTATCCACCATGTCGGCGTACTTGTGGCGCAAGCGCTCGTCACCTTCAATGATCGCATTTACGTCGGTGTAGGTCATGCGGTGCGCTGAGCGAATAACGCCTTCAGCCAGGTCATAGCTCAGGATCTCGCCATGCGGATCGATTTCCATGGTGCAGGAGAGCACCAGCCGTTCCACTTGCGGGCGCAGCGAGCAAATATCCGTGGAGAGCTCCAGCGGTAGCATGGGAACAGCGCGGTCAGGAAAATAAACTGAGGTGCCGCGCTTCCGGGCTTCGTCGTCAATTGCTGAGCCGTCTTCCACGTATTGGGCCACGTCAGCAATGTGGACCTGCAGCTCATAGTGGCCGTGGGCCAGCCGCCTCACGAACACTGCATCATCGAAGTCACGAGCGGTCTCTCCGTCGATAGTCACGATCGGCAGTTCGCGGTAATCGCGGCGGCGGGCGATCTCTGAGCCCGGAACCACCGGGCTGATTTCCTGCGCCTCTTCGAGCACTTCCGGCGGAAATACGTGCCGGATGTGGTGTTTGCGGATCATGATTTCCACATCGACGCCGAAGTCATCTTCATAGCCCAGAATCTCCAATACTCGGCCGCGCGGCTCGTGCGTGGCAGAAGGGAACTGGATGATCTCGACTTCGACAACGACGTTTTCCAGATCGTCCCAGTCGCTTTTGCGAAGTGCTTCCTTCCCTAGCACACGGTGCGGAGTGTGGAGGCGGGGATGGTGAGAGGAGGGAGCCTTATCTGAGCCCTGGGTTCTATCATGTACTTCGTGCGGTTGCCCCTGACCCCCACGAGGTTTGTGTGGCACAGCCGCCTCCGGCTGTGCAGTAAGACCAGCACTATCCTGATAAGCATCCTCCTGAAATTCCTTGAGAGGACCACGTTTAGGCACAGACAAGAGTGTCTGTGACACACGAGCCTCATGAGTGCGACCGTGCTCTTTACCCAAAGTTCCCTTACCCTCATGTCCATGCACAGCCGAGGGCGGCTGTGCCACAGCTTTATCTAGGGATGCGGAAGGATGTTTAAGATCCCTATCCTCCGGCGATGGCGGAAACTCGTCTTCCGCTTTGGGGTACTCCATCCCATGGGGGATGATGATCTCCATCCCGATCTTCTCGTCAAAAGGTTTCACGTAGTTGTGGCGGTCGCCGTAATGGAAAATGCCGACAACAGTTTCCTGTTCCCGCTCGGTTACGCGGAGAATGCGGCCTTCGCCCTTGCCGTCGGGGCGTATGCGTCCGAGCTCGACCAGGACCTGATCGCCGTGCATGGCATTCCCGATTTCAGGAGGCGGGATGAAGATATCGCCCAGCAGCTTGCCGCGCGCCCGGGCGGGAAGCGAGTCGGGGTCAGGGGTGACGAAGCCGTAGCCGTCGCGGTGCATGTGCAGCTTGCCCACGACCAGATCCTGCGAGGACGTCGATGTCGGCAATCCCCACCGCTCTTTGCCGATCGCGACCAGCTTTTTGTGGCGCGTCATATCGCGCAGGAGTTGTTCCACAGGCCGGCGATCTTTCCCGCGTATTCCGAGGTCGTGCAGAATCTGCTTATAGCCGGCCATGTGCCGCGGCTGCTTGGAAATGTAGCGAAGGATTTCCTGCTCAGTGATCATTGCGAATTCAGATGCTTGAATGGGTTGTAAGCCACTTTGTCATTGATGATGACACAGTAGATCTGGGCTGGATTCCACGTGAGAGGCCAGTCCTGGCGGGTTCTTTGGGGCTCGTTTGCAGCTTCGCCATTTGGGCCAGCTCTCGGGAGCAGCTCATGACCGCAGTGCTGGCAACGTGGCTTGGAACCGGCGCGGAAACGAGCCCCGCAGGAACAGGGCTGAAGTAGATCCTCTATTTCGTTCGGAATCTCACCTGCGACGAGTTTCGCGACGGCGGGGTGGCGGGTCAGCGGCGTTCCCCAGAAATCCAGAATCGCAGTAGTTCCACACCTCGAACAATAGGCGTAAAAGGAATTGTTGAAGCCGTTGTGAATCGGATACCAATAGAAGGCCTGCCCGCAGCTCTCGCACTGTCCGGAGTATTGCTCGCGTGACATCGCTTAATCCCTCTAACCTATCCTAAGCGCGAATGGATTTTTTAACTAAGGGGCATGCCCGATATAAGAATTCCCAGAGTAGAAGGAATAATTACACCTGTCATTGCGGTGTGTCTGAGCGCATGGGCGCGGACAGACCGCAGGAAAGCAGCGCCAATCCAGCAGTTTTGGAATTGTCGCGGACAGCCACGAATTGGTAACAAACGTGCCATGGCCCCTTTGGTTGTCCCCCAGAGTGCGAGTTTTGAATCATCAGCAGGCGGAGTAGTGCCTGCGCGCTGCAACAACCAAACGCGAAAGGAATTACTTGAATGTGGAAGCCTGCTAGCACCACTAGCCCGAATCCAAATCCGAGCACGAACAAACCCACCACAACCCCGGAACCGGAGAAACCAGTTATGAGCACGACACCCACATTTTCCAGCGAGCCGACGCCGGCCGCCGCGCCTCGCAACGCCGTAGTCAATAGCCAGGAGCAGGCCACCATCGGCAAGTCTCTTGTGATCAAGGGCGAAGTCACCGGCTCCGAGTCGCTGTACATCGACGGCCGCGTGGAAGGCGCCATCAATCTTCCCGGAAACCGCGTTACCGTCGGGCGCAACGGACAGATCCAGGCCAACATCAATGCCAAAGAGCTTGTGGTGCTCGGCAAAGTAAAGGGCAACATCACCGCCAGCGACCGCGTCGACATCCGCAACGAAGGATCCCTGGCCGGCGACGTAATTTGCCAGCGCATCAGCATTGAGGATGGCGCCTACTTCAAGGGCTCCATTGACATCCGCAAGGCCAACACCAAGGAAATGAACGGCGCAGCCACCACCACTTCGAGCAAGGCAGAAGAACAGACCAGATTGACTGCCGCTAGCGCCTAATCCTGGCCGGTATTGCGCGCTGTTGACGCAACGCCACCATTGCACTTTTTGACAGGGTGCTCCTTCGCCGGAGCACCCTGCAGCAATCCAGAAGCTCTCATGGTTAACAAGATCCTCCAGTTGCTCTCAATCCGCTGCTCCCACCGCAAGATTTCCCAGCCGTTCGCGGCATCGTCACCCGTTCCCATCCGGCGCGCCGTCAACTCGCAGTGGGATACTCCCGCCGCGCCTTCACGGCATTATGTGGTCTGCCTCGACTGCGGCCACAAGCTGGAATATGACTGGGAGAACATGCGGGTGGTCGAGAAGTAATCTGCAGCGTTTCCCGGCGCGCTGCGCTGGTCCCGGCAGATTTGCCGTGCGAAATCCTCTACGCCGATTCAAAGCTGGCGCTCAATTCCTAATTCCAGCAGCGTAGATCATTTTCAAAAAAGGATTTGAGTTCTTTTGTTCCTGTTAGTCGTAAATTTTATTTTCGCCACCGACATCTCTTCTCTCTACGTGCGCCTGTGTTCGTATGCTGCTCGCGTGTTCGCTCCAGCGCGGCTCTATCCTCTAAGCGCGAGCAGCCGGCGCTGCAGACTCCGGGCCTCATCAATGCCCAGCGCTACCGTCAGAAGCAGGTAGGCCACGCCGTAGGGCAGCAGGACCTCGACTGCGGCGAGCAGCGGCCGGTGCGGATGCAGCAGGATCTGGACCGCCCATGCCAGCATGGCGGCCACCCCGGCCGCGAACCATAGCCGCATGAAATAGGCCACCGGCGATTCGATTTCGCCGATTTTCCGGTTCATGCCACGGCGCAGCAACAGAAATTCCAGCCATGCTGCAAATCCGGCCGACGCCGCCAAGCCGATTGCACCCCAACGTGGATCGACACCGAGTAATCTGGTTAGCACCGGATGCCCCGCCGGCAGCGCGCAAAAGCACCCCAGCACGCTCGTCAGCACGATTCGCATAATGGCATAGCGCATGGGCGTGCGGGTATCCCGCAACGCATAGTAGGCTGAAGAGTACAGTCGGCCGACTGTGGCTGCCACCAGGCCCACCGCGGAGCCGGCCAGAATGCCCCAGACGTAGTCGGTGTCTCTGCCGGTGAACCGTCCTCGCTGGAAGATGGCCGCCGCAACCACATTGCCGAGCGCAAAAAACGCCATCGCGGAAGGCACGACGAAAAATCCGATTCGCCTGGTACTGGAGATGATCCGTCGCCGCAGCGTCTCCGCGACCTCGCGCTCGCTTCCCAGCGCACTCGACATGCCCGGCAATTCCGCCACAGAGATGGACATGCCGAACAGGCTCACGGGCAGAAGATAAAGGATCTGCGCGTAGGAAAGCGCCGCCACGGCACTGGTGGGCAGAAAGCTGGCCAGCAGATTGTCCACGTACGCGCTCAATTGGATGACGCCTCGGCTGATGAACACCGGGACAAAGTTCCTGACCACGGTGCGAATGTTTTCGCCCAGCGAATTGAAGAAAAACTTCAGCCGGGGAGCAAGCCGCAGGACCACCGGTAGCTGCACCAGGAACTGCAGGGCGCTTCCTACAACCGACGCCCATGCCGCATACGCCGCAAGCTGCGCCAGCCCTGATCTGCGCCCGAACACCACCAGGCTGGTAATGATGGCAATGTTCCACATGACCGGCGATACGTAGGACAAGAAAAACTTGCGATGGCTGTTGAGGATCCCGAGACACCAAGCCGAAAGCACCAGCAGTCCCACGCCGGGAAAGAAGATCCGCACCAGTTGGATGGTAAGCGGGCGCCGCGCATCGTGGAAGCCGGGAGCGATCAGGTCAATCAACCACGGTGTGGCCAGCACTCCAAGCAGCACCAGCACAGACGTGACAAGGGCCAGCAGCGAAAACACCGCTCCCGCCACGCGGCCTGATTCTTCTTCCTCACCCTGCGCCAGCAGCTTGGCATATACAGGGATGAACGAGGCGGACAGCACGCCCTCGCCAAACAGGTTTTGCAGGATGTTGGGAATGCGCAAGGCGGCGCGAAACGCATCGGCCGCGGGCGAGAGGCCGAAATAATAAGAGAACACGCTCTCCCGAACCAGGCCAAAAGTGCGGCTCAGGAAGATGCCTGCTGCCACCAGAAAGGCCGAGCGGCCAATATTTTCTGTGCGGGGTTGTGCGGGGCTGGTGGTCACACTCATTCAGTATTGCGAGTGTGTCACAGCCGGGCGCAACTGCGCAAATTGCGCCCTTAGACTCTCACCGGCAGATCTAGGAGTCTTTACTGAGCTGGCAAACGGGCCTCTTACGCTACGACTGCAGGCGAGGGAATGGGCCGCGAGTAGTCGCACTTCACCGCTGTCGGCGCTTCTTCCATCTCGGCGGCTTTGGCCTTCTTGCCTCGTTTCGGCTTGGGCGCTTCTTCTTCCTCCGCTGATCGTTTGGTGTTGTTCGGACATATGAGGAATGAACCCGACTTCAAGTGCTTTTCCAGCAGGTACGGGCTGCCGCACTCAGGGCATTGCTCCGCGACCGGCTTATAGGCGGAGGTGAAATCGCATTTTGGGTAGTTGGAGCAGCCGTAGAACGTGTTACCGCGACGGCGCGCCTTCTTTTCCACCAGCTCGCCATCCTTGCACTTGGGGCACTTCACGCCGATGAAATTCTGCTTGATGTACTTGCACTCGGGATAACCGCTGCAGGAGATGAATTCACCATAGCGCCCATGGCGCAGCACCATGTTGCGCCCACATTGCGGACATGTCTCTTCCAGAGGCACATCCGGCACGCGCTTGCCCTGGTCGAGACGACGCGTGGTCTTGCAATCCGGATATCCTGTGCAGGCCATGAACTGGCCGAACCGTCCGCGCTTGAGCACCATCACTCGGCCGCAGTTTTCGCAGTACTCATCCTGGCCCGTCTCCGGCATCTCCGCCGTGTCGAGTTCGGGCAGGTTGATGGGATTTTCCTTTGTAAAGGTGCAACTGTTCGGATCATCCTTCTTATATGCGCTGCAGGCATAGAATGAGCCGTGCTTGCCCCACTTGAGCACCAGTGGAGAGCCGCACCGCTCGCACTTTTCTTCTGTGGGCTTCTCCATCCTCTTGATGTTTTCCATGTGCTTCTGGGCATAGCGGAGGTCTTTCTCAAATTTCTTGTAGAAGTCGGCCAGCGCCTGAGTCCACTTCTCTTTGCCTTCTTCGATTTCGTCCAACTCCTCTTCGAGGCGCGCCGTGTACTGTGGATCAAAGATGTCGGCAAAATTCGCGACGAGCAGGTCGGTCACGACCAGCCCAATCTCCGTGGGGATGAACTTCCCGCCGGTTTTGGTTACGTACTGGCGCTCTTGAATTGTCGACAAAATCGTGGCGTAGGTTGAAGGACGGCCAATGCCACGCTCTTCCAGTTCCTTCACCAATGACGCTTCGTTATAGCGTGGCGGAGGCTCGGTGAAGTGCTGCTCGGGCTTCAATTCGCGCAACGTGAGCCTCTGGCCCACTTCCAGCGCTGGCAGCTTGTGCTTGAGCTCCTCGTCTTCTTCGTCCTTTGCTTCCTTGGATTCGACATAAACCTTCAGGAATCCCTCAAACTTGAGCACGGAGCCGGTGACGCGGAAGGTAAACGACTCATTTCCGGATTTGGCTTCAATGTCCACGCTCGTCTGGTCAAAAACCGCGGGCGTCATCTGCGAAGCGACGAAGCGCTGCCAGATCAGCTTGTAGACCTTGTATTCGTCCTCGCCGAGATACTTCTTGATCTCGTCCGGATGCCGGGCCACAGAAGTGGGACGTATGGCTTCATGCGCTTCCTGGGCTTCTTTCTTGGATTTGTAAACGTTCGGCGAATCCGGCAGAAAGTCTTTGCCGTAATTCCCGTCAATGTACTGCCGAACTTCCGCCAGCGCGTCATTGGAAACACGCACGGAATCAGTACGCATATAAGTAATGAGGCCGACCGAGC
>Ga0207707_10006666_pt1 | contig 10072 bp, 7 predicted proteins | sample KBSC83BmetaG_FD_184336 | JGI IMG/M metagenome (GOLD analysis project Ga0207707, IMG submission 184336) | Corn rhizosphere microbial communities from Kellogg Biological Station, Michigan, USA - KBS C8-3B metaG (SPAdes) (version 2) | ecosystem: Host-associated > Plants > Roots > Rhizosphere ... | reverse complement strand
ATGCAGCGCCTTGACCGGGGCGGGCCAATGCTCGTCGACGGGGCCTTGCGGAGTCACTCGAGCCTCGCGCGCCGCTCGATCTCCTCGGCGAGCGCGCGGAATTCGCGGACCACGGCGCGTCCCGCCGCGGCGCGCTCCACCGGCGCGAAGAGGCCGCCCTTGAGCGTCAGGCGGCCCGCGTACGCGAGCGTGACGGCGTCACCGGCATGCGTGAGCGAATACCGGCTGTCGAGCGTGCACTCGCACCCCGAGACGATCCGCGAATCGATGCGCGACGGCGCCGCCTCGGTCACCGCGTAGACGACGTGCATCGGCGCGGCGAAGAGCCAAAGGCCATCGCTCGCCTGCTCGACCGTCGCGCTCGCGCCCTGCCGCGCCACGACCCGGCTCGCACGCAGGCCGGGGATGAACGCCGGGTAATGCGCGTAATCGGTCAGCACGTCCCACGATGTCGCCAGATCGGCGTCGAGGCGCGCATGCGCTTCGATCAGCATCGTGTCGCCGCTGCGATCGACGCTCACATCGATGGTCGCCGCCCGGCAGGCGGTCGCGACCAGCGCCGCAACGAGCGCCAGCGCGATGCCAAGGGGCTGGAAAATGCGGAGCTTTGCGCGCGTGCGGCAGGGCATCCAAGGAATACAGGCGCGCCGCGCCGCGTATTCCACTGCGTTGCGGCCCGCCATTCCAGCGAAGGCGGGAATCCAGTCGTGACATCACGACCGCAGCACCGTCATTCCCGCGAAAGCGGGAATCCAGTCGTGACATTACGACCGCAGCGTAATGGCTGGATCCCCGCTTTCGCGGGGATGACGACACCGTCCCGCTTTCGCGGGATGACGACACCGTCCCGCTTTCGCGGGATGACGACACCGTCCCTCTTTCGCGGGATACGACACCGTCCCGCTTTCGCGGGGATGACGAATCAGCCGCGCAGGCGGCGGTTGAGCAGCTCGATGTCCTGCTCGGTCAGCGTGCCGACGGCCGCCTTGAGGCGCAGCACGCTGATCAGGTAGTTGAAGTACGACTGCGCGAGGTCGCGCCGCGCGGTGAACACGTTCTGCTGCGTGTTGAGGACGTCGAGGTTGGTGCGCACGCCGACCTCCTGGCCGACGCGGTTCGACTCGTAGGCGACCTCCGCCGAATGCACGGCCTGCGTGTTCGCCTTGATCGACGCCACCGAGCTCTGCACGCCGGCAAAGCCGGTCTGCGCGTTGAAGAGCGCGTTGCGGCGCGCCGCCTCGAGCGACTGGCGCGCGTTGTCCTGCAGCGCGATCGCCTCGCGGATCTTCGAGTTGACGAAGCCACCCTGGTAGATCGGCACGTTGACCGCCACGCCGACCAGGCCCGAGCGCGTATTGAAGCTGTCGGGAAAGCTGACCGAGGCGTTGCCGATCGAGCCGCCGTAGCTCGCCACCAGGTCGACGGTCGGCAGGTGGCCGGCACGCTGGCGGTCGATCTCCAGCGTGGCGATGTCGAGCGACGAGCGCGCGACGCGGATCTGCAGGTTGTCGGACAGCGCCTTGTCGTTCCAGAACTGCGCGTTGTCGGGATCGGGGCCCGGCGGCTCGAAGTTCTGCGTGAGGCGCGCGAGGTCGCCCGGCGCGCGGTTGATGATCGCGCGCAGCGCGGCGACCTTGTTGTCGAGGTCGTTGCGCGTCGAGATCTCGCTCGCGACGATCTGGTCGTACTTGGCCTGCGCTTCGTTGGTGTCGGTGATCGTCGCCACGCCGACCTCGAAGTTGCGCTTGGCCTGCGCGAGCTGCTCCGACACCGCCGCCTTCTGCGCGACCACCAGCTCGACGTTGTACTGCGCGAGGAGGATGTCGAAATAGGCGACGGTGACGCGCAGCATCAGGTCCTGCTGCGCGGTGGCCAGCACGTAGTCGGCTTGCGCGACCTGCTCCTGCGCCTGGTCGTACGACACCACGTTGCCGACGCGAAAGATCGGCTGCGACGCCGACACCGTCAGCGAGCCGATCCCGTACGACTTGCCGAACGAGCCGCCGTTTTCGCCCGACACATGCTGGTCGTAGCGGTTCACGCTGCCCTGCGCGCTGGCGGAGACGTTTGGCAAGAGGCCCGCGCGCGCCTGCGGCAGCCGCTCCTGCGTCGCCTGCCAGATCGCGCGCGCCGACGCGAGCGCCGGGTCGTTCTGCTGCGCGTCGTGGTAGATCGTGAGGAGATCGTCGGCGCGCGCCGGCAGCGCGAGCACGAGCGTGACGGCGAGCGCCGCGAGCGGGATCTTCATCGTAGTCCTGGCGTGTGGCGCGCGAGGCATCAGTAGCGGCGCATCGACGGGTCGACGGTGCGCGCCCAGGCGTCGACGCCGCCCTCGAGGTTGTGCGCGCGGAAGCCCTGCTGCCCGAGCCACGACGCCACCGCCGCGCTGCGCCGGCCGCTGTGGCAGACGATCACGAGCTCGCGCTCGCGCGGCAGCTCGCCGACGCGGCGCGCGACCTCCTGCATCGGCAGCGCCAGCGCGCCGTCGATCGCGCAGATCGCGCGCTCCCAGTCCTCGCGCACGTCGACGAGCACCGGCGGCTCGCGCGCAGGATCGTCGCGCCATGCCGCCACGGCGCCGGGGTCGAGCCGCGAGATCAAAACTCGAAGCGCGAAGGCGCCGGTGCGTTGACGAGCGGCGCCACCACCGTCTCGAACAGCGTGCGCGCGACGCGCGCGCCGGGCGCGGTCCAGCGCACGAGGCACGCCTGCATCGCCGGCGCGTCGCCGACGATCGCGAACACGCGCCCGCCGGGTGCCAGCTGCGCGAAGAACGCCTCGTCGAGCAATGGCGTCGAGCCGGTCAGCACGATGGCGTCGTAGTCGTCGCCGCCGCCGAAGCCGCGCGCGCCGTCGCCGACCTCGACGACGACGTCGCGCATCCCGTGCGCGGCGAGCTGCGCGCGCGCCGAGTCGGCGAGCGTCGCGTCGATCTCGACGCTCGTCACGCGCGCGCCGCGGCCGGCCAGGAGCGCCGCGAAATAGCCGCTGCCCGTGCCGATCTCGAGCACGCGCTCGCCGGGCCGGATCGCGAGCTCCTGCAGCACGCGCGCCTCGATCTTGGGCGTCCACATCGCGGCGCCGCGGCCGAGCGGGATCTCGACGTCGGCGAACGCGAGGTTGCGGTACTCGGGCGGCACGAAGTCCTCGCGCCGCACGCGGAAGAGCAAATCGAGGACGTCGGGGTCGAGCACCTCCCACGTGCGGATCTGCTGCTCGACCATGTTGAAGCGGGCTTGTTCGGTGTTCATCGTCGGTTCGCCGCGGCGTCGCGCGCGCGGCATCGGCCATCGCAAGGGCGAGCCACGCGCCTCGCAGGCCGCGCATTATCCCGCATCGACGCGCCCGCGCCCCCGCGCGGCGCAACTTCCGGCACGTGCGTCATTCGGCCGCCGCGGGGCCCGTCGACGGCAGCGCGGCAGCGCCGGCGGCATGCGCCGCGTCGGCCGCGACCCGCGCCGCGCGCTTCTGCCGGCGCCGCTCGGCCCAGCCGTCGAGGTACGAGTACAGGACGGGGACCACCACCAGCGTCAGGAGCGTCGACGTGATGACGCCGCCGATGATCGCGCGGCCCATCGGCGCCTGCGTCTCGCCGCCTTCGCCGATGCCGAGCGCCAGCGGCAGCATGCCGCCGATCATCGCCGAGGTCGTCATCAGGATCGGCCGCAGCCGCACCTGCCCGGCCTGCATCAGCGCGTCGTGGAGGCTCGCGCCGCCGCGGCGCGCGCGGTTCGCGAAGTCGACCAGCAGGATCGCGTTCTTGGTGACGAGGCCCATCAGCATGATGAAGCCGATCATCGAGAAGATGTTGAGCGTGGTGCCGGTGACGAGCAGCGCGAGGAACACGCCGATCAGCGAAAACGGCAGCGATGCCATGATCGCCACCGGCTGCGTGAAGCTCGCGAACTGCGACGCGAGGATCAGGTAGATGAACACCACCGCGAGACCCAGCGCCGCCAGCGCGGCGTTGAACGAGTCGACCATGTCCTGCTGCTGGCCGCTGATCGACCAGCGATAGCCGGGCGGCAGCTCGGTCGCCTTGACGATCCTGTCGACGTCGCTGCCGGCGTCGCCCGACGGCCGGCCCTGCACGTTCGCGTACAGCGCGACGCGGCGCTGCAGGCTCTCGCGCTTGATGATCTGCGGGCTCGTCGACTCGGCGATCTCGGCGACCTGTCGCAGCGGCACCATCCGCTGCTCGCCGTTGGGACCGGTCTTGTTGGTGCTCAAGTAGAGGTTGCCGAGATCCGAGGCGAGCTCGCGGCGCTTGCGCGCAAGCTGCACGTTGACTTCGTAGTTCTGGCCGTCCGGCCCGAGCCAGTAGCTCACCGTGTCGCCCGCGATCAGCGGCCGCAACGTCGCGCCGACCTGCTGGACGCTGATGCCGAGCTCGGCCGCGACGTCGTCGTTGACGCGCACCGACAGCGCCGGATTGGCGGCCTTGTCGGAGGTCTCGAGGTCGGTGACGCCCGGCACCTGCGCAACCTTGGCGCGGAAGTCGGCCATCAGCGCCGACAGCGTCGCGGGATCGGGGCCGAGCAGGTTGACCCAGATCGGGCGGTCGTAGCCGAGCGCGAGCTCGACGCCGGCCACCGGCAGGATGACGTCGCGGATCGCCATCTCGAGCTGCTGCTGCGTGCGCTTGCGCTTGGCGCGCTCGACGAGCCTCAGGTTGACGCGCGCATAGTTGCGGCCGTCCTCGGTGCCCACGGTCGTCATCGCGAGGTCGATCTCGGGAAACTGCTTCAGTAGCTCCTCGATCTGCTTCACCTTTGCATTCGTGTACTCGAGGCTCGAGCCGACCGGCGTATTGAGCCGCAGCGAGATGAAGCCCTGGTCTGTCTGCGGGATGAACTCGGTGCCGACCAGCGGCACGACGAAGAAGCTCGCGACGAACGTGGCGAGCGCGATCACCAGCACCTTGATCCGGTGCGCGAGCGCCCAGCGCAGGATGACCGCGTAGACGCGGTGCATCCACTCGATGAGGCGCTCGATCGCCTGCATGAAGCGGCCGAGCCAGGGCACGCGCGCGAAGCGGCCCTCGACCGGGTCGTGCCACACCGACGACAGCATCGGGTCGAGCGTGAACGACACGAACAGGCTCACCAGCACGGCGACCGCGACGGTGATGCCGAACTGGAAGAAGAAGCGGCCGATCAGCCCGCTCATGAACGCGATCGGCACGAACACCGCGACGATCGCGAACGTGGTCGCCATTACCGCGAGGCCGATCTCCTGCGTGCCCTCGAGCGCGGCGTCGCGGTGGCTCTTGCCCATCGCGAGGTGGCGCACGATGTTCTCGCGCACGACGATCGCGTCGTCGATCAACAGGCCGATGCACAGCGACAGCGCCATCAGCGTCAGGAAGTTGAGCGAGAAGCCGAACGCGTTGAGCGCGACGAACGTGGCGACGACGCTGATCGGCAGCGTGAGGCCGGTGATGATCGTGCTGCGCCAGCTATGCAGGAACAGGAACACGATCAGCACGGTCAGGAGGCCGCCCTCGAGGATCGTGTGCTTGACGCGGTTGACGCTGCGCTCGACCTGCTCGGCCGAGTTCTGCACGACGCGGATCTCGACGTCGGACGGGATCCGGCTCTTCAGCACGGCGACCGCCTTCAGCACCTCGCGGCCGGTTTCGACGATGTTGGCGTCCTGGGACTTGAGGAGGTCGAGCGTGATCGCCGCGTGGCCATTGACGCGCGCGATCGACTCCTCCTCCTTCTCGCCGTCGATGACGTCGGCGACCTGCGACAGGTACACGGGACCGCCGCCCTGCTGCGCGACAATGATCCGCGCGAACTGCGCCGGGTCCTTGATCTTGCCGTCGACGCGCACCACCGTCTCGGACGCGCCGTGCGACAGCCGGCCGGCGGGCACGTCCTGGTTGGCGGCGCGCACCGCGTTCATCACCTGGTCGACGCCGATGCCGAGCGCGATCAGCGCGGCGGGCTTTACCTGGATGCGGATCTCGCGCGTGACGCGGCCGTTGACGTTGATGAGCGCGACGCCGGGCACGTTCTCGAGGCCGCGCACGATCGTCTGGTCGGTGAGCGAGGTGAGCTCGCGAAGCCCCGTGGTCGGCGACATCACGGCGAGCGATACCACCGGCTGCTGGTTCTCGGTGTCGGCGCGCAGCACCGCCGGGTCCTTGACGTCGCGGGGGAACTGCGGGCGAACCTGCGCCACCTTGTCGCGCACGTCCTGCATCGCCTGGTTCATGTCGGTGCTCATCCGGAACTCGGCGAACACCTGGCTCTGGCCTTCCCATGAGTTGCTGCGGATGGTCTTGACGCCGGCGACGGTGTTGAGCGCGTACTCGATCGGCTTCGTCACGTCCGTCTCGACAGCCTCAGGCGCGGCACCCGGGTAATTCGTGTTGATGACCACGTACGGCAGGCTGACGTCGGGCATCTGCTCGACGCGCAGCCGCTCGTAGGAGGCGATGCCGAGCACGGCGATGCCGACCATCACCATCGTCGCGAAGACGGGCTGGGTGATCGAGGTGCGCGTGATCCACATGGCGTACTCCCCGTCGCGTCAGCCGGGGCGCGTCGTCGACGGCGCGAGCGTCGACTTGACGAGCACGGGCGCGCCCTCGCGCAGGTTGTCGAAGCGCGCGGCGAGCACCGGCAGGTTGGGCGGCAGCGCCGACTTGACCTCGACGACGCCGGTGTCGGCATCGCGGCGGCCGACGACGATCACGCGCTTGACGAGCTTGCCGGCGTCGATCGCCCACACGTACGTCAGGCCGGCGTCGTTGCGCACCGCGGCGGCCGGCAGTGTCGTCACCGGCGCCGATGCGGCGAGCGCGATGCGGCCGTCGGCGAACATGCCGCCACGCAGGAGCGCATCGGGGTTGCGCAGCGTCACGTAGACCAATATCGCGCGCGTGCCGGGCTCGGTGGACGGGTTGATGCGGTCGATGCGGCCCGCGAAGCGGCGCTCGCCGAAGCCGTTGACGCCGAGGTCGACCGTCATCCCCACCTTGAGCTCGGGCACGTCGGAGGCGGGCACCATCGCCTGCATCTCGAGGTCGGCGAGATCGACGATCGTCACGAGCGGCGCGTCGAACGGCACCTTCTCGCCCGGCTGCACGTGACGCCTCGCGACGACCCCGGCAAGCGGTGCCTGCACGATCGCGTCCCGGCGCGCGATCTCGGCGAGCCTCACCTGCGCCTCGGCCGACTTGACGTTGCCGGAGGCGACGTTGAAGCCCGACTCGGAGCTGTCGAACGCGTTTTGCGAGATGAACTTCTGGTCGAGCAGCTTGACGTTCATCGCGCGCGTCTTGGTGGCGAGCGCGAGCTGCGCGCGCGCGCTTTCGAGCGCGCCCTGGCGCTCGGCGACCTTGGCGTCCAGGTCGGCAGTGTCGAAGCGCGCGATCGCCTGCCCGAGCGCGACCTTGTCGCCCTCGCGGACCGCGATCTCCTTCACCTCGCCCGACACCTTGGCCTTGACGACGACCTGGTTGAGCGGCTGCAGCGTGCCCGAGACCGGCAGGAAGCGGCTCATCGGCCGCGGCGTCGCGTAGGCGAGGTCGGCCGCGGTGAATTCCATGGCCCTCGGGGCCGGCGCCGCTTGCGCGGTGGCCGCGGCCTGGCGGCTCGCGCGCGTGGCGACGAGCCCGGCAAGCCCCGCCACCACCAAGAGCGCAATGACACCGCCGACGACGCGCCGGCGCGTTAGGAAACCCTTCATGTACTCCCCCCCATCGGCCAGGCGCCGGTTGACGGCGCTGCCCGGCCCACCCGCCGCCCCTGTTGTGGGCGCCGGATCTTGGATGCCGCGACGCGGCGGCGCGGATTCACGCGCGCACCCCGTCATCCCGGCCCTGCACCGAGCCCGCCGCAAGGCTGCCTCGCGGCCCTGCGCGGCGCAATCGCGCTGCGACGAGGCGCGGCCGGCGGCGATGAACGACCGCTCGCGGGCGCGCCCCGCTGCCGCGCGCGGGACGCCGCCGGTCATTGACAGCCCGCGCACCCGAATCCGATAATTTTATGTTAGCCCGAACGGCAGCCGGGCGCACTTCAGAAATCGCGCGCCCGCCAAATCCATCCTCCCGGAGAATTCCCGCATGAACGTCCCGCAAAAGCTCGGCCTGTCGCTCGTCGCCGCCGCGCTCGTGACCGCCTACGGCTGTGGCAAGGAAGAACCCAAGCAGGCTGCGGCGCCCGCCGCGGCGCCGGCAACGGCCGCCGCGCCCGCGGCCGTCACCGTCACCATCGGCAGCGCCGGCCCGCTGACGGGCGGCATCGCCCACCTCGGCAAGGACAACGACAACGGCGTGCGCCTCGCGATCGACCAGGCGAACGAAAAGCATCCCAAGATCGGCGGCAAGGACGTCAAGTTCGTGGTCGAGAGCGAGGACGACCAGGCCGACCCGAAGCTCGGCCCGACGATCGCGCAGAAGTTCGCGGACGCCAAGGTCTCCGGCGTCGTCGGCCACCTCAACTCGGGCGTGACCATCCCGGCATCGGCGGTCTACAACCAGGCCGGCATCCCGATGATCTCCGGCTCGGCGACCAACCCGAAGCTGACCGAGCAGGGCTTCAAGAACATCTTCCGCGTCGTCGCGCGTGACGACCAGCAGGGCCCGGCCGTCGCCCAGTACCTCGAGTCGCTGAAGGTCAAGAAGGTCGCGATCGCCGACGACGCCACGGCCTACGGCGAGGGCCTCGCCAACGAGGTCGAGAAGACGCTGACGGCCGCCGGCATCAAGGTGGTCGCCCGCGAGAAGACCACCGACAAGGCCACCGATTTCAAGGCGATCCTCACCAAGATGAAGGGCACGGCCCCTGACGCCGTGTTCTACGGCGGCATGGACGCCACGGGCGGGCCGATGCTGAAGCAGGCGCGCGAGCTCGGCATCAAGGCCGTGTTCTCGTTCGGCGACGGCGCGTGCACCGCCGAGATGTCGAAGCTCGCCGGCACGGCGGCCGAGGGCATGGTGTGCTCGCAGGCGGGGCTCCCCGTCGCGGCCGCGAGCAAGTCGTTCGTCACCGCGTTCAATGCAAAGTACGGCGAGATCCAGCAATACGCGCCGTACACCTACGACGCGGCGAACCTCTTGATCGCGGCGATGCAGAAGGCCGACTCGACCGATCCCGCGAAGTACCTGCCGTCGTTGCAGTCGATCAGCTTCGACGGCGCGACCGGGCACATCGAGTTCGACGACAAGGGCGATCGCAAGAACGCCGAGGTGACGATCTTCACGTTGAAGGACGGCAAGGTGGTGCCGGTCGCCGTGGTCAAGGGCGGCAAGGCGCAGTCGTTCGACGACTTCATGAAGGTCGCGGACGCGAGCGCCGCACCGGCGCCCGCAGCGCCGGCGATGGCCGCACCGGCGCCCGAGCCGAAGAAGTAACCGGCCGCATACCCGGCACGACGACGGCGCCCCTCGCGGGCGCCGTTTTCTTTTGGTTGCGCGGACCCATTGCCGCGCGCGCGCCTTCGCGGCGACAATCCGCCCGGTAACCGCCGACCAGGCTTCGACCAAGCTTCCCTTGGACATCTTCCTGCAGCAGCTCGTCAACGGCCTGACGCTCGGCAGCGTGTATGCCATCGTGGCGCTCGGCTACACGATGGTGTACGGCATCGTGCAGCTCATCAATTTCGCGCACGGCGAGGTGGTGATGATCGGCGCGATGGTCGCCTACACGGTGATCTCGGTGCTCGCGGCCACGCACCTGCCGCCGCTCGCGATCGTCACGATCGCGACGCTGGCGGCGATCCCCGTGTGCATGACCGTCGGCTACCTGCTCGAGCGCGTCGCGTACCGGCCGTTGCGGCGCGCGCCGCGGCTCGCCCCGCTGATCACCGCGATCGGCCTGTCGATCATCCTGCAGAACCTCGCGCTCTTGATCTGGAGCCGAGCGCCGCTGCCCTACCCGCAGGTGATCACCACGGTGTCGTACTCGCTGACGAGCCACCCCAACGGCGCGACGATCACCAACGTGCAGGTCGCGATCCTCGTGATGTCGGCTTTGATGATGACCGGGCTCATGCTGCTGATCTACCGGACCAAGCTCGGCGTGGCGATGCGCGCAACCGCACAGAACCAGTCAGTCGC
>Ga0207707_10006664_pt1 | contig 10072 bp, 9 predicted proteins | sample KBSC83BmetaG_FD_184336 | JGI IMG/M metagenome (GOLD analysis project Ga0207707, IMG submission 184336) | Corn rhizosphere microbial communities from Kellogg Biological Station, Michigan, USA - KBS C8-3B metaG (SPAdes) (version 2) | ecosystem: Host-associated > Plants > Roots > Rhizosphere ... | reverse complement strand
CGGCGTCGGCAAGGACGAAGGGGTGCCGGTCGGCTTCACGGCGATCCGGCTCCGCTTCGAGCTCGAGCACGACGAGGACGAGGCGGCGATCGCGAAGCTGCTCGAGCTCACGGAGCGCTACTGCGTGGTGTTCCAGACGCTGACCGGCGGCGTGCCGGTCGAGGTGTCATAGCTACCAGGGCGCGACCGCGACGCCGCCCCATTCCTCGGGATCGACGTCGCGCACCGTCTGTGTCAGCTCCCAGCGGTGGCCCGCGAGATCCTCGACGACGCACGACCGCTCGCCGTACACGTGCGTCTGCGGCTCCTCGAGCACGCGGGCGCCCGCGTCGCGTGCGCGTGCGAACGCCGCGTCCACGTCGGGGACGCGGAACTTGATCAGCTGCGTCACGACTCCGCCGGACGGTGCGACCTGGGTGTGGCGCACGTCCGCGACGACGAACGAGCCGTCGTCGCCCGCCCGCATCTGTGCGCGGTGGTCGTCGCCGATCCGCACGCGCTCGCCGAATCCGAACGCCGCTTCCAGGAACGCGACGGCCGCACGAACGTCCGGGTAGATGAGCACCGGCGAGATCGTGGCAGGAGGTGCGGAGCGGTTTGTCTGCATCAGCCGAAGAACGTCCTCGCGACGTCATACCACTCGAGCGGCACGGTCTTGAGCTCGGCCGTCGCGTCGGCGAGCGGCACGGCGATCACCGCGTCGCCGTGGAGCGCCGCCATCTGCCCGAAGCTGCCCTCGACGACGAGGTCGGCCGCCTTGAGGCCGAAGCGGGTCGCGAGGATGCGGTCGCGCGCCGTGGGCGATCCGCCGCGCTGGATGTGCCCGAGCACCGTCACGCGCGTCTCGTAGCCGGTCCGGCTCTCGATCTCTTCACCGAGCCGTTCGCCGACGCCGCGCTTCGCGAGCAGACGGTGGCCGAACTGGTCGACCTCGCCCTTGTCGTCGGCGCCCGGCAGCTCGCAGCCTTCGCTGACGACCACGATCGAGAAGTTCTTCCCGTTTGCGTGGCGGTTCGCGATCTCGTTGCACACCTCGTCGTAGTCGACGGGACGCTCGGGGATGAGGATCACGTCGGCGCCCCCGGCGATGCCGCTGTGCACCGCGATCCAGCCGGTGTGGCGGCCCATCACCTCGACGACCATGACGCGATTGTGCGACTCCGCGGTCGTATGGAGCCGGTCGATCGCCTCGGTGCAGATCGCGACCGCGGTGTCGAAGCCGAAGGTGTAGTCGGTGCCGGAAAGGTCGTTGTCGATCGTCTTCGGGACGCCGACGACGGGGGCCTCGAAGTCGGCATGGAGGCGGGCGGCGACGCCCAGCGTGTCCTCGCCGCCGATCGCGACGAGCGCATCGATCTGGTCGAACGCCGCCCGGACCGCGTCGACGCCGCCGTCGAGCTTGTACGGGTTGGTGCGCGACGTGCCGATGATCGTCCCGCCGCGGGGCAGGATCCCGGAGATCTGCGAGCGGCCGAGCGGCTCGTACAGCTGCTCGACCATCCCGCGCCAGCCTTCGCGCACACCGATCACCTCGTGGCCGTGCGCCCACGACCGCCGCGCCACCGCGCGGATGACCGCGTTCAGGCCGGGACAGTCGCCTCCGCCGGTGAGGACTCCGATCCGCATTGTGTCCTCGAGTTTACGGACGCTCAACACGCGCTCAATCAGTACCGCCGCAGAATCGCCGCGTGCCGTTTCTCGTCCTCGCGCTCGCGCTCGCCTTGCACAGGAGTGGCCCGGCGCTACGCGACTCGGCGCCGTGCCCCGGCGTCACGGGCTACACGTGCTCGACGCTCGACGTGCCGCTCGACCGCACCGGCCGGCACCAGGGGACGCTGCACCTCCGCGTCGGTGCCGCCGACAACGCCAAGGCGCCGCACGGCGTGCTGCTCGTGCTCGCCGGTGGGCCGGGGCAGCCCGGGCTGCCGATCCTCGACCGCTTCGTCGACAAGGCGCTCGCCGCCGAGAAGCAGACCTACCGGATCGTGGTCTTCGACCAGCGCGGCACCGGCGGCGGCGCGCTCGACTGCGAAGCGATGCAGCAGCAGATGGGCGCGTCGGATCTCTACCCGCCGGCTGCGGCGGCCGTCCGCGCATGTGCGGCCAAGCTCGGCGGCCGGCGGCAGTTCTACGGGACGGACGACGTCGTGGCTGACATCGACGCGCTGCGCCGGGCACTCGGGGCCGACAGGATCGCGCTCGACGGAATCTCGTACGGCACGTACGTCGGCGAGCGCTACGCACTTGCGCACCCGGACCACGTGTCGAAGCTCGTGCTCGACTCGGTCGTGCCGCACGTGGGGCTGACCGATCTCGGCGTCATCGAGTTCCGCGGCACGGCGCGCGTGCTGCGCAGCGTGTGCGGACAGCGCTGCGTCGACGATCTCGCAGCCGTGGTCAAGCGCTACCACAACGGCGTCGACGTCCTCGACGCACTCACCACCGACAGCATCGTCGACCCGACCTACAAGACCGTGTTCGACATCCCGCAGGCGCTGCGCGCTGCGCGCAGCGGCGCACCCGGGCTCCTCGAGTCGTTCGTCGCGAACATGCACGCAGGCGACCAGGCGCCGGCCGAGGCGCTCGACCAGGGACTTCACGCGAGCGCGCTGTGCGCGGACTGGCGCTACCCGTGGGGCACCTCGGCGGCGCCGCTCGCCGATCGTGAGGCGGCGCTGAACCGAGCGGTCGCGAAGCTGCCTGCGCGTGCGCTGTTCCCGTTCGACCGTAAGACAGCGACCGGCAACGGGTTCATCCGCCAGTGCCTCCCGTGGGCGCCCACGCCGCCGACCCCGCTCGCGCGCGGGAAGATCACCGTCCCGACGCTGCTCGTGAACGGCAACCATGATCTCTCGACGCCGCTCGAGTGGGCGAAGCAGGAGCTCGCGCGGACGACGAACGGCAAGCTCGTCGTCGTGCCGGGCGCGGGGCACTCGACGCAGTCGCGCTCGGTCAGCGACGTCGCCCGGAAGGCGGTCGAGGCCTTCCTGAACGGGTAGGTTCGCGGTTGTGATCCCCGAAGCGCCACTCGAGGACGCCGGGCACGGGCTCGTGCCGCGCGGCGAGGGCTGGTTCGTCGTCAACAGCCGTGAGGCTCCCTGGCGGTACGGCCCGAACCGCGGCGCGCTCTGCTACTTCGAAGGGGACGTCGGCTTCCCGCAGCTCGGCATCAACGTCAGTGTGCTGGCGCCCGGACAGGTCATGTCGCTGTACCACTGGGAGGCCGACCAGGAGGACTTCCTCGTCGTCTCCGGCGAGCCTCTGCTCCTCGTCGAGGGTGAGGAACGGCCGCTTCACGCCTGGGACTTCGTCCATTGCCCGGCGGGCACGAAGCACACGATCGTCGGTGCGGGCGACGGTCCGTCCGTGATCGTGTCGGTCGGCGCGCGCGTGCTCTCGATCACGGACGACTGGGGCGGATACGTGCCCGACGAGGCGTCGGCGCGTCATCGGGCGAGCGTGGCGGAACCGTCGAACGACGCCGAGACGGCCTACGACGAGATCGGCCATCGCGAGACAGTGCGCTACGACGGCTGGCTGCCGGGGTAACCGGCGACGAGCTCGGCCTCGACCTCGTCGGCGACGACCGCGGGATCGCCGTCGCGCTCACCGAGGTCGCGCCACTCCCACTGCTCCAGGTAGGCGTCGCTCCCGAGGAGGCCCTGCTCCATGGCGATGCGGTCGATCTCCTGCTGGAACCACTCGGGCAGTTGCCGCTTCGCGTCGCCGACGCGGACGACGGACGGAACCTGCTGCCAGTAGAGAACCTGCACGGGGGGCACGGAAAGAGGAGGTTAACCCGACCCGGAGACACCGGCAGGTGCCATGTCGGCCGGTTGCCCGCCGCGGCATGCTTGGCGACATGAAGACCTCGTTGCGCTCACTCGCCTACCTCGCCTCGGCGCTCGTCACCGGCACGCTCGGCTTCGGGCTGCTGCTGGCCGGCTGGCTCACGACCGGGCTGCTCGCCTTGACACCGCTGAGCATCCCGGTGCTCGTCGCGTTCCGCTGGGGCGTGGGCGGGCTCGCAGAGGTCGAGGCTCGGCTCGGCCGGCTGGTCGGCGTCGACCCCGGCCCGCAGCGGCGGACCTCCGGGGGCTCCGGCTACTGGGGCCGCGGGAAGGCGGTCCTCGGCGACCGCAGCTTCTGGCGGCAGCACGGCGCGATCGCCGCCCGGACGCTCCTCGGCTGGCCGCTCGCCGTCGCCGCCGTCTCGCTCGTCGGGTCGGCCGGCTATTTCGTGTTCCTGCCGGTCTACTACCGCTGGGTCGACTTCCACATCGGCTCGTTCGAGGTCGACACGCTCGGCAAGGCGCTGCTCGGGATCCCGTTCGGGCTCGCCGGAGGGATCGTCGCGCTCGCACTGGTGCACTGGACGGCCCGTGGCTGGGCGCGCGTCGTGCTTCCGTACCTCGGCCCGCCGAAGGGCCGGGCGAAGAGCTTCTTCGTGCCGCATGCAGCGGTGGTCGCGCTCACCGACGTCGTCGTCCTGGTCGTGTGGGCGTCGGTCGGTGGGACGTTCTGGCCGAAGTGGGTGCTGGCGGCGACGACGCTGACGATCTCGCTGCACGCATGGCTCCTTCGCGCGCCGAGCGCGCTGGCGCGCGTCGCGGGCGTCGCAGTGTTCCTGGAAGCGTTCCAGATCGCGCTGTGGGTGTTCGGCGGCGGCGGCTACTTCTGGCCGGTGTGGACCGCGATCGGCTTCGCCGCGGCCGTCGCGGTCGCCGCCGTCGTGCTGCGCCGCGGGCGCCTCGAGCATCGCATCGAGGTGCTGGAGACGACGCGCGCAGGCGCGGTCGACGTCCAGGAGACGGACCTTCGGCGCATCGAGCGCGACCTGCACGACGGCGCGCAGGCGCGCCTCGTTGCGCTCGGCATGAACCTCGGCCTGGCGGAGCAGAAGCTCGCCGGCGACCCGGAGGCGGCCCGCGGTCTCGTCGCGGAGGCGCGGGCGGGGCTGGAGCAGGCGCTGCGCGAGTTGCGCGATCTGGCGCGCGGCGTGCATCCGCCCGTGCTCACCGATCGCGGTCTCGGTGCAGCGGTCGCGTCGCTCGCTCACGCGAGCGCGATCCCCGTGGTCGTCGACGAGGACGTTCCCGAGCGGCCGCCGCCGGTGGTCGAGACGGCGGCCTACTTCGTCGTCGCCGAGGCGATGGCGAACGCGGCGAAGCACGCCGAGGCGACGAAGATCACCGTGCGGATCGTGCGGGAGGCGTCCCGGCTCGTCGTCGAGGTCGCCGACGACGGCCGCGGCGGCGCCGACGCCGGCGGCGCCGGCCTCGTCGGCCTGCGGCGTCGGGTCGAGGCGCTCGACGGTACGCTCGCCGTCACGAGCCCGTCCGGTGGTGGGACGGTGCTGCGTGCCGACCTGCCATGCGCGTCCTGATCGCCGAAGACCTTGCGCTCCTCCGCGACGGCCTGACCCGCCTGCTTCGCGACAACGGCTTCGAGGTGGTCGGCGCGGTCGACAACGCGGACGCGCTCGTCCATGCAGCGCGGGCGGAGAAGCCGGACATCGCGATCGTCGACGTGCGGCTGCCGCCGTCGTTCCGAGACGAAGGGATCCGCGCAGCGCTCGAGCTGCGCGCGACCGTTCCGGAGACGGCGATCCTCGTCGTCTCGCAGTACGTCGAGCACGAGTACGCGACGGAGCTGCTCGCGTCCGGAGAAGGCGGCGTCGGCTACCTGCTGAAGGACCGGATCATGAACGTCGACGATTTCGTCGACGCGGTGCGGCGCGTCGCCGCCGGCGGGACGGCGCTCGACCCGGAAGTGGTCGCGCAGCTCTTCTCGCGCCGCGGGCCGCTGGAGGGCCTGTCGCCGCGCGAGCGCGAAGTGCTCGGCCTGATGGCGGAAGGGCGTTCGAACACCGCGATCGCGTCGTCGCTCTATCTCAGCATCGGCGCGGTCGAGAAGCACATCGCGAGCATCTTCACGAAGCTGCGACTGCGCCAGGCGCCGGAGGATCATCGGCGCGTGCTCGCGGTGCTCGCGTTTTTGCAGACGGAGTGATAGCGCGCGTCGGGCCCGGACTGTCCTCCACGTGCAACTCCCGTCATCCCGGACGAAGCGGTAGCCGCGCGCCACGGTGGGTGGTAGAAAGGCCAGGTGGCCCTCGACGGCGCGCTTCCGAGCGGCACGGTCACCTTCCTGTTCACCGACATCGAGGGGTCGACCGATCTGCTGAAGCGGCTCGGTCGCGACGGCTACGAGGTCGTCCTCGCGGAGCACTCGCGGATCCTGCGCAAGGCGGTGGCAGACCACGACGGCCGAGTCGTCGACACCCAAGGCGATTCGCTCTTCTGTGTCTTCCGGTCAGCTCACGACGCGGTGTCGGCGACGATCGAATCGCAACACGCCCTCGCCGGGCACGCGTGGCCGGGCGACGTCCGTGTTCGGGTCCGGATGGGGCTCCACAGCGGCGAGCCGAAGGCGAGCGACGCCGGCTACATCGGGATCGGCGTGCATCGGGCAGCACGGGTCGGCGCCGCGGCGCACGGCGGGCAGGTGCTGGTGTCAGAGACGGCGCGCGCGCTCGTCGCCGACGACCTGTCGCCCGGAGTCTCGCTTCGTGACCTCGGCCTCCACCGGCTGAAGGATCTCGACGAGCCTGCGCGGCTGTACCAGGTTGTCGTCCCCGGGCTCGAGGATCGCTTCCCGCCGCTGCGAACGTTGCGCCGCGGCCGGACGCGCCGCGCCCATCTCGTACTGGTCGCGGCTGGGTTGGTGGTCCTCGGCGGTGCGGCCGCCGCCGTGCTGCTCTCGACGAGATCCGCATCTGCCAAGCCGGTGCGGCTGGTCGCGAACTCGATCGCGGTCGTCGACCCGACGTCGGGGAAGCCGGTCGCCGACGTGCCGCTCGGCTTCAGTCCGACCGCTGTCGACGCCGGCGGGGACGACGTCTGGGTGCTCAACACACCCGCGCGAACCGCGACTGCGATCGACCCAGACACGCTCGAGATCGTCGAGACGGTCGGTGTCCACGGCGACCCGGACAGCCAGTACGCGGTCGGCGGCACGGACTGGGTCGCGTTCGCAGGCGGCGTCGACGAGATCGACAGCAGCGGCGTACACAGGGTCGCGCTCTGGCGACCGGGTGCGACTACCCATGCGAGCGTCAGCGGAACGCAGTGCTTCGCGTACGTCACAGGAGACGGCCGAAGCGTCTGGGTGTCGGAGGGCCGAAACGTCGCCGTCATCGATGCGGCCAGTGGGAACCTGCTTCGTACGTTGCGGCTCCCGGTCGCATCGGGATTCCCACCGAACCTCACCTGTTACGGGCTGCGCTACAGCGACGGTTCGTTGGTCGCGATCCGAAATCCTGATTTTTCGATCGGGACGGTCGACCTGGGCTCCGGCTCGTACACGCCGATCGCCTCCAACCCATTGCTCAACACCCAGCAGGCCTTCACTTCCGCCAACTGGGCGGCGGGATTCGGCTCGTATTGGGTCGGCGACACCACGCCGAACAACAAGACCGGCCTGACGGAGAACAACCTGACGCGTTTCGACCCGATTAGCGGCAAGGTCACCGGCCGAATCGTCAGCACCACGGGTTTCTTCAACCTCGCCGTCGACCCGAGCAGCGGCGTGTGGGGGATCGGCTACCTACCCGGCACGACCTTTGCCCGAAGCATCGAGTCCGCCGTCGCGGTCCGCGTCGACGCGAGCAGCGGCCAGATCACAGGGACGATCAAGCTCCATCACCTGCCGTGTTGTCCTCAAGGGTCGGTGGGCAACGGCGTCGCCGTCGGTCACGGACGCCTCTGGATCGCGCTCGACTCCCCCTAGCCCTCGCGCGTCTCGACGAAGCGGTAACCGAAGCGGCCCTTGACGCACAGGTTCCCGAGCGTGACGTCGTGGTCGTCCGGCGACGTGACGTTCACGATCTCGCCCTCCTGCACGTGCAGCTCGAGGTTGCAGCCGACGCCGCAGAACGCGCACACCGTCGTCACGACCTCCTGACGGGCCTCGTCCCACGTCCCGTCCCGGCGCATGTCGTACTCGCGCTTCGACATCAGCGCGCCCGTCGGGCACACCGTGATGCAGTTGCCGCAGTAGACGCACGCCGACTCCGGCAGCGTCACGTCGAGCTCCGTCGAGATGTGCGCGTCGAACCCGCGGCCCGCGACGGCGATCGCGAACGTGTTCTGGTGGTCGACCCCGCATGCTTCCACGCAGCGGTAGCAGAGGATGCATTTCGAGTAGTCGCGGACGTACAGGTCGTTGTCGATCTTCACCTCGTGCTCGACCCGCGCCGCGTCCGGGCCGAAGCGGTCCGGCTTCGCGTCGTACTCCTCGATGTAGGCGAGCGCCTCGGGCGCGGTCGAGAGATCGACCGACGAGCCGAGCAGCTCCAGCACGAGGCGGCGCGACGTGCGCACGCGCTCCGAGTCGGTGTGGACGACCATCCCCGCTTCCGCGATCCGCGAGCATGACGGCACGAGCGTCCGGGCGCCCTCCAGCTCGACGACGCACACGCGGCAGACGTTCACCGGCGTCAGGGTGTCGCCGTAACAGAGCGTCGGCGTCTCGATCTCGAGCTGCCGGCACGCGTCGAGGATCGTCGAGCCTTCGAAGACGCGAACGGCCTGTCCGTCGACGGTCAGCTCGATCATCTTCTTCGCAGTCAAGAGAGTGGTCACGCGAACACCTTCAGGTTGGCGATCGCGGACTCGATCGCGCTCGCTGCAGTCTGGCCCAGGCCGCAGATGGACGCGTCGCGCATCACCTGCGCCACCTCGCCGAGCGTGTGCAGCTCGTCGTCGTGTGGCCGCCCGGCGGCGAGCCGCTTCAGCGCCTCTTCCTGGCGCACCGTCCCGACACGGCATGGCACGCACTGCCCGCACGACTCGTCGCGGAAGAACTCCGCGATCCGTAGCAGCGCGGGCACGAGCTCCGCCTCGTCGTCGTAGACGATGACGACGCCCGAGCCGAGCGTGACGCCCGCGGCGCGCGTGTCCTCGTGCGTGAGCTTCAGATCGAGCTGATCCGGGCCGACGAACGCGCCGGCAGCGCCCCCGAGCAGCACCGCCTTGACTGTGCTCGCGCCTGCGAGCTCCAGCAGCTCACGCAGCGTCGCGCCGAACGGCAGCTCGTAGAGCCCCGGCCGCTCGACGCAGCCGGAGAGGCAGAAGAGACGCGTGCCGGCCGAGCCCTCGGTGCCCGTTTCGGCATACTCGGCGCCGCCGATGCGGAGGACCTCGAGCACGTTGAAGAGCGTCTCGACGTTGTTCACGGCGGTCGGCTTGCCATGGAGGCCGACCTGGACCGGGAACGGCGGCTTGTTGCGCGGCTCGCCGCGCTTGCCCTCGATCGACTGGAACAGCGCCGTCTCCTCGCCGCACACGTACGCCCCCGCGCCGATGCGAAGCTCGAGCTCGAATCCGTCACGATGCGCCGCCGTCGCGTCGATCGCGTGCTGTACGCGCAGATGCGCGAGCGGATACTCGGCGCGGATGTAGACGTAGCCCTTCTGCGCGCCGGTCGCGAAGCCGGCGATCGTGAGCGCCTCGACGAGCGCAAACGGGTCGCTCTCCATCAGCACGCGGTCCTTGAACGTCCCGGGCTCCGACTCGTCGGCGTTGCAGACGACATACCGCGTCTGCTCGACCTGGTCGCGCACCGCGCGCCACTTCGTGCCCGTCGGGAACGCAGCGCCTCCGCGGCCGAGCAGCTTCGACGCCGCCACCTCTGCGATCACCGCGTCAGGGCCGAGCTCGCGCGCCCGCGCGATCGCCTCGAACCCGCCGGCGGCGACGTACGCGTCGAGCGACGTCGGGTCGACCCCGTCGGCGATGCGGCGCAGCAGCCGCAGCCCTTCCCGCTGTGGCAGCGGCGGCGATCCGGCGGGGATCTGCTCCTCGAAGGGCGCCTCGCCGGCGACCGTGCGGTACTTCGCCGGCGCGCGCTCGCAGAGCCCGAGGCACGGGCTCGGATGCTCGCCCGGTCCGACCGTCGCGCCCCTCAGCGCGCACGAGAGATCGGTGCACGCGTGCGTCACGTCCGCGGGCCGCTCCTCGAGCGCGAGCAACGCGTAGAAGGTCGCGACGCCGTACGCCTCTGCGGGCGG
>Ga0207707_10006660_pt1 | contig 10076 bp, 7 predicted proteins | sample KBSC83BmetaG_FD_184336 | JGI IMG/M metagenome (GOLD analysis project Ga0207707, IMG submission 184336) | Corn rhizosphere microbial communities from Kellogg Biological Station, Michigan, USA - KBS C8-3B metaG (SPAdes) (version 2) | ecosystem: Host-associated > Plants > Roots > Rhizosphere ... | reverse complement strand
GGAAGGCTTGCACCAGGCCGTCGAGGCCAAGGAAGGCGTGCCGATCCAGCGCGAAAACCAGACGATGGCCACCATCACCTTCCAGAACCTGTTCCGCATGTACGACAAGTTGTCGGGCATGACCGGAACGGCGGATACGGAAGCGTTCGAGTTCCAGTCGATCTACGGTCTGGAAGTGGTGGTGATCCCGACCAACGAGCCGATGGTGCGCAAGGACAACGCCGACCTCGTGTTCCTGAAGCCCGAGGCCAAGTTCAAGGCGGTAGTGGAAGACGTCAAGGATTGCCACGAGCGTGGCCAGCCGGTGCTGGTCGGCACCGCGTCGATCGAGGTATCGGAGCTTGTGCACGGCCTGTTGCAGAAGACGGGCGTGCCGCACGAGGTGCTGAATGCCAAGCAGCACGAACGCGAGGCGAAAATCGTCGAGAACGCAGGCATGCCGGGAGCGGTCACCATCGCCACCAACATGGCCGGCCGCGGCACCGACATCGTGCTGGGCGGCAGCCTCGATGCGGCGTTGGCGGAACTGCCCGCTGATGCCAGCGACAGTGACAAGGAGCGGGTGAAGGCCGAGTGGAAAAAACGCCACCAGCAAGTGCTGGAAGCCGGCGGCCTGCACATCGTCGGCACCGAACGCCACGAATCGCGGCGCGTCGACAACCAGTTGCGCGGCCGTTCCGGGCGTCAGGGCGATCCGGGTTCCTCGCGCTTCTTCCTGTCGCTGCAAGACAACCTGATGCGCATCTTCGGCGGCGAAGGCCTGGTGCGCTGGATGCAGCGCTTCGGCATGAAGGAAGACGACGCGCTGGAAGACAAGCTGGTCAGCCGCCAGATCGAAAAGGCACAGCGCAAGGTCGAGCAGCACAACTTCGACATCCGCAAGCAGTTGCTGGAGTTCGACGACACCGCCAACGACCAGCGCAAGGTGATCTACGCGCAACGCCGCGAGCTGCTGGAATCCGACGACGTTTCGGAAACCGTGCGCGACATCCGCCACGACGTGTTCGAATCGCTGGCCACGCAGCATGTGCCGCACGACACCGTGGACGAGCAATGGGACCTCGCCGGGTTGTCGGCCACGCTGGAGTCCGAGTTCGGCATGAAGCTGGACCTGAAGCACTGGCTGGAAACCTCCGCCGAAGCGGATTCCGCGGCCATCCACCGGCACGTCGCGGAAGCCGCCGACGAAATGTTCGCCGCCAAGGAACAACAAGTCGGTCCCGAAGTGATGCGTGCGCTGGAAAAGCACGTGATGCTCACCGCGGTGGATAGCGCGTGGAAGGACCACCTGGCCAGCATGGATTACCTGCGCCAGGGCATCTATCTGCGTTCGTACGCGCAGATCGATCCCAAGCAGGAATACAAGCGCGAGGCCTACCGCCTGTTCGAGGACATGCTGGGCCGCATCAAGAAGGAACTGGTGCAGACCCTCGCGCGCGTGCGCATCCGCAGCGAAGAAGAAGTCGCCGCGATGGAAGCCGAGCAGCGCCGCCAGGCCGCGGCCCGCGCGATGGACTTCCAGCACGCGCAATCCACCGGCTACGACCCGATGCCGCAACTAGGCGCCGAGGGCGAAGGCCAGCAGGCCGGCGCGGCAGTTGCCGCTGCCGCACCGATGGTCCGCAACGGCCCGAAGGTCGGCCGCAACGACCCGTGTCCGTGCGGGTCGGGCAAGAAGTACAAGCACTGTCACGGGGCGCTGAGCTGATTCTTTTCACCCCCTTCGAGACGAAGGGGGTCGATGCGAAGCATCGGGGGAATGATGTTTCGCTCTTTCCTCTCCCCTCGGAGAGGGGCGCAAAGCGCGCTCTTGTTTTTGCGCGCAGCGCCGAGTGAGGGTAAGCACCCGCGTGTGACCCGCAACCAATCCTTCGTCATTCCGGACGCCGCGTAGCGGCGATCCGGAACCCAGCGCCTTTGCTCGTCATCCCGGCGCAGGCCGGAATCCACACCCTCTTCCAGCGGAAGGGGTCGCGCCGCAGGCGCTGGGGGATGACATCCCTGTCTTTTCCGCGCCGTCCAACGGCGCGGCCTACTTTCGTTACGGCGAAAGTAGGCAAAGCCACTGCACCGGGTATGACGGTTTCGCCGGGGTCCTATCGTCGCAATTCCCCTCGGGGTGCTCGCCCATCAGACGCCGACGCGAACTCGGCCAATCCATGGCCTCGAACATGTGCGCCTTGCTTCCGCTTGGCGCTGCGATGCTCGGCGTCATGCAATGGCGCGCTAGTCGCTCCGTTGCCGGCCATCCATGGTCTGCATTTGTAGGACGGCGATAACCCGTCTTCGGCGATTCGATTGGCGGGATCGCTTCGTTGTTCTCGCCCATACGTGTTGCTTTGCTGTAGCGTAATTGGCCGTGCGGCGGTAGATTCTTGGTTTTGCAGCTTGGGGGCGAGATGGCGATTCCAGATTACGAAACGATCATGCGCCCGCTTCTTGAAGCTTGTGCGGACGACAAGAACCATCGTGTGCGTGATCTTGCTGAAACGCTGGCGGAAATCTTCAAACTGACTCCCGCTGAACGTGCCGAACTGTTGCCCAGCGGCATTGTGAAGTTCGTTAGTAGGGTCGGTTGGGCCAAGACTTACTTGAAGCAGGCTGGTTTGGTGGAACAGCCCGCGCGTGCGATGGTTCGTATCACCGCCCGTGGCAAAGAAGCATTGCAATCGCCGGTACGGATCGACAATTCCTATCTTTCGCACTTCGCAGAATTTCGGGCGTTCAAAGATCGTTCGCGTCTTGCACAACAGCCACGCAACGCACCGTCAGCAGATTCAATCGAAGAGGTCATCACGCCGCAAGAGGCGTTGCAGCAAGCTTTCGATGAACTGCGTGATAGCTTGGTTAGCGAAATGCTCGAAACGCTGTTGCACGCTAGTCCCGCATTCTTCGAACGGGCGGTCGTCGACCTGCTGCGAGCGATGGGGTATGGCGGATCAGTTGACGACGCCGGAATCCTGCTTGGTGGTCCTGGCGATGGCGGAGTGGATGGCGCAATAAAGGAAGATACGTTAGGTCTCGATACAGTCTATGTGCAGGCCAAGAAATGGGCTGTGGATCGCACGGTCGGTGATCGTGAAATACGTGATTTCATCGGTGCGCTTCAGTTGCAGCGCGCACGCAAAGGTGTGTTCTTCACCACATCGGATTTCACGAAGTCCGCACGGGAATCGGCTACGCGGTCCGAGTCACGCGTAGTGTTGATCAACGGGACGAAGCTGGCCGAATTGATGGTTGACTACAAGGTGGGTGTGAGCGTGACGTCGACGTTGGAGCTGAAGCGGCTCGACTCTGACTATTTCGAAGAATGATCAAGCATGCCATGGACGGCTGTCAGCGAAGCGAGAAACAGCGCCGCTGGATGGCGCGGAGAATAAGGGTGACATCTGCCGCCACTGCCCGGCTCGCGCGTCGCGCGCGTTCGTTCCGCTCCGCCCTTCGCGAGCGAAGGGGGCGACTACATCACGTCATCAATTCCGCCACATGCGCCGCCGTGCACTCGCGCAGTGCGTCAAGGTCGTAGCCACCTTCCAGCGCGGAGACGATGCGGCCGTCGGCGTGGCGGTTTGCGAGTTCGACCAATCGTTGCGTAATCCAGGTGTAGTCGCCGGTCGTGAGTTGCAGTTGCGCCAGCGGGTCGCGGGCGTGGGCGTCGAAGCCGGCGGAAATCAGCAGCAGTTGCGGACGGAACAGGTCGAGTTCGGGTAGCAGGGTCTTGTCCCATACAGCGCGGAATTCGATGGAGCCCGCGCCGGGTGGCAGTGGCGCGTTGAAGATGTTGCCGGCGCCGTGTTCGCTGGACTCGCCGGTGCCGGGGTAGAGCGGCATCTGGTGGCTGGATGCGTACAACACGCGCGGGTCGTGGCGGAAGATGGCCTGGGTGCCGTTGCCGTGGTGGACGTCGAAATCGACGATGGCCACCCGCTCGAGCCGATGTGCGCCCAGCGCGTGTGCGGCGGCGGCCGCGATGCTGTTGAACAGGCAGAAACCCATGACTTCGTTGCGGGTTGCGTGGTGTCCGGGCGGGCGCACGGCGCAGAACGCGCGGCGGGTTTCGCGGGCGAGCACGGCGTCGATCGCGGCGCATGCGGCGCCGGCGGCGCGCAGCGCGGCTTCCACCGAACCGGGCGACATCACGGTGTCAGGATCCAGTTGCACTTGGCCCTGCGAGGGCGAGCTGGCAAAAATGTAGTCCACGTATTCGGCGCCGTGTACGCGCTCGAGTTGTTCGCGGATTGCGCGCGGTGCTTCCACGCGTTCGATCGCCGCGAACCATGGATCATCGAGGGCCTGCAACACCGCACGCAGGCGCGCGGGTGATTCGGGATGGCCGATGCCGGGGTCGTGTTCGAGGCAGGCGGGATGGGTGTAGAGGCGCATGCTGGCCCGGATGCTAGCGCAGTCCGCGGCTCATGGAGAAACAAAGTGGATTCAGGGTTCCGCCCACAAACAACGCGGACGGACCTGGAATGACGGACTGGTGCAACACAGTCGCTGGGTTCCGGGTTCCATCGCGGATGAGTCCGGCGATGGCCCCGGAATGACGAGATTTTATGAGTGGTAACGCGTGGCCTACTTCGGGCGCGGACGCTTTTCGTGTTGCCACAACACTTCACCGTGGCCACTGGCGCGGACCAGCACGCGGCACAGCACGAACAGCAGGTCGGACAGCCGATTCAGGTAATGCACTACTTGTGGGCGCACGCTTTCGCTGCGCGCCAGCGTCACCACGCGGCGCTCGGCGCGGCGGCAGACGGTGCGCGCGATGTGGCATTGCGCCGCGGCCATGCCGCCGCCCGGCAGGATGAATTCCTTGAGCCGCGGCAGGTCTTCGTTGTAGTGGTCCAGCGTTTGTTCGAGCCCGGTGACGTCGGCGTCGTGGATCAGCTCCATGCCGGGCACGCACAACTCGCCGCCCAGATCGAACAGCGCATGCTGGATGCGCATCAGCAATTCGCGGATGTCTGCGGGTACGCCATCGCAGGCGAGCAGCACGCCGATCGTCGAGTTCAATTCATCGACGGTGCCGTAGGCCTCGACGCGTGCGGAGTCCTTGGGCGTGCGGGAGCCGTCACCGAGGCCGGTGGAGCCGTCGTCGCCCGTCCGGGTATAAATTTTCGATAGACGATTACCCATCTTCAGCGGCTCGCATGACGCCCGCTGCGCGGGCGGACGGTGTTGCTAAGCTCGGCCATCCGGGCCTCGCCAAGCAACCCGGCCCTTCGCATCCTGCTTCGGGCGCTCGCCGGCGCGAGATGCCACCGGCATCTCGCGAGATCCCCGGCTCGCCCATCATCTCCCGTTTTCGTGTAGATCTTCGAGAGGCGATTGCCCATCAATGCGCCGCGGTCACGCGCAGCACGTTCCAGCGGCGACCCAGCAGTGCGAAGCCGCCGAACAGCAGCGCGGTCCACAACACGGTGCCCGGCAGGCTGCCGTGCTCGTAGAACGGCCAGCCGGCGATGTAGCAGGTCATCAGGCCTCCCAGCGTGTGCGGGTACATCGTGGTGGTCGCCCACGTGAAGAAGTTGGTGACCAGATAGAAGCCCGTCGCGCTGGCGACCGCCGCGACCAGCGTATTTCCCACACGGACGCGGCCGCGCAGGGCGAAACCGGCAAACGCGGTCAATGCCACGCACGCATAAATGACGGGCGCGACCACCAGCCAGTCGACGACTTGCGAGGACGGCAGCGAGAAGGCGATCACCACGTCGGCGCAGGCCATCGCGACCAGCGGCACCGCGATCGCCAGCTTGCGGTTGGCGAAATACGCGCCGCCGAACAACGCCATCGCCTCGACCGGGGTGAAGTTCCACGGCATCGAGCCTGCCGCGTAATGCACCAGCAACCGGTAGATCACGGTGAACGCGACCAAGCCGCACAGCACCAGCGTGCCGGGAGAAACGAATGACGATTGCGTGGAGCGGGCGGGTTGCGACATGGAATCCATCCTCGTTGCGATTGCCGCTAGTTTAGCGCAGGGCATCCGCGTCCGGCTGACGCGCGTCAACCGGCTATCATTCCGAAATGACGCAACGTACGGACATTTTGATCGTCGGCGGCGGCTTGGTGGGGGCCAGTCTCGCGTTGGCGCTGGATGCCGGCGGGCGCGGTGCCGTGCTGCTGGAAGCCGCGCCCGCGCGCACGATCCCGGTGGGTGCCGCGAGCGACGACGACAACGATCGCAACCTGGTGCTGGCACGCGCGTCGGTCAATGCGCTGAAGGCGTTGCAGGTATGGCCGCATCTCGAGGCCGCGGCAGGCACGATCCGCCGCGTCGAAGTCAGCCGTGCGGGCGAGTTCGGCAAGTTACGGATGACGGCCGAAGATGCCGGCGTGGATCCGCTGGGCCGCGTGGTGCCCGGCAGCGTGCTGGGCGCCGCGCTGGAACGCCAGCTTGCCGCGTGCCGGCATATTGAACGGCTGGCACCGGCGAAACTGCTCGCGCTGGTGCCTGCGGAATCGGGCTGGCACGCGCGCGTTGCGATGGCCGGCGAGGAACGCAACATCAAAGCGCGACTCGTGGTCGGCGCCGACGGCAGCGATTCGCTGGTGCGCGCGCAGGTGGGCATCGGCGCGCAGGAACACGATTACGCCCAGAGCCTGTTCGTGTGCACGGTCGCGTGCGAGCGCGACATACCGAATTGCGCGTTCGAGCGTTTCACCGACGAAGGCCCGGTCGCGCTGTTGCCGCTGCCGAACCACCGTCGCGGATTGGTGTTGACCGTATCCGCCGACCGCCACGATGACATCCCGGCGATGGACGACGCGGCGTTCATCGCGCTGGCGCAGCAGCGGTTCGGCTGGAAACTCGGAAGACTGTCGCGACCCGGCAAACGCTTCGCACACCGCATCCGACGCGTGCTGGCGGATTCCCTCACGGCACCGCGCGTGGTGCTGGTCGGCAACGCCGGGCAGACGGTGCATCCCATCGGTGCGCAGGGATTCAATCTCGGGTTGCGCGACGCGTTGACGTTGGCGGAATTGATTGCCGGTGGCGACGATCCGGGCGCATCCTCATTGTTGAACGAATACGCATCGCGACGGCAACCGGATCGGGACGGCGTGCTGGCTTTCAGCCATGGCCTGATCGCGTTGGGTTGCTTGCCGCAACCGGCGCTCGCACCGTTGCGTTCTTTGGCGATGCTTGCGCTGGGTGGCATCCCGCCACTGCGGCACGTCGTCGCGCGTCGCGGTATGGGTTTTCGTGGCGAGCCGCCGACGGCGACACTGGATACCGGCCCGTGAACGCGCGTCGTCCTTCGCTCGATATCGCCATCGCCGGAGGTGGCATGGTGGGTGCCGCGTGCGCGTTGGCTTTGGCGCGGCGCGGTTTCACGGTCGCATTGCTGGAAGCGCGCGAGCCTGCGCCGTGGAGCGCGGCCGATCCCGAAGACCTGCGCGTGATCGCGTTGGCGCCGTCTTCGGCGCGGCTGCTGGACGAACTCGGCGCGTGGCGAAGCATTGCGGACGCACGGGTGTCGCCGTATCGTCGCATGCAGGTGTGGGACGGCGCATCGGGTGCCGAGCTGGCGTTTGACGCCGCGCACGAGGGCCGCGCGCAACTGGGCTGGATCGTCGAGAACAAACTGGTCGCGCGCACGCTGTGGGATGCTTTGGCCGGCGCGGGTGTGCGCCGCGTGTGTCCGGCGCATGTCGCATCCTTCGTGCAGCGCGAGGATCGGGTCACCCTGGAGTTGGGCGATGGCGAAATGCTTTCGGCCGCCCTGCTGGTGATTGCGGATGGTGCGGGTTCGGCGCTGCGCGATCAGGCTGGCGTCGCCGTGCGCGGACGCGACTACCACCAGCGCGCGATCGTGGCCCATGTGGCGACCGAGCGTGCGCACGCAGCGACCGCGTGGCAGCGATTCACGGATGAAGGTCCGATTGCGTTGCTGCCGCTCGCCGATGGCCGCAGTTCGATCGTGTGGTCGCTGCCGGAGGCGCGCGCGCGAGAAGTGTTGGCGCTGGACGATGCGGCGTTTTGCGACGCCGCGGGCATCGCGTCGGATTTCCGTCTTGGTACGGTCACATCCACGACGCCGCGCGCGTCGTTCCCGTTGCGCCTGCAGATTGCGGAGCGGGTTGCCTCCGGGCGATGCGTGTTGATCGGCGATGCCGCGCACGCTGTGCACCCGTTGGCGGGGCAGGGCGCGAATCTGGGCTTGCGCGACGTCGCGGAGCTTGCTTCGGTGTTGGGCGCAGCGCGCGAAGCTGGCCGCGATTTCGCCCCGCCGCACGTGTTGCGACGCTACGCGCGCAGGCGGCGTTCCGAAGGCGTGTTGGATGCACGCACGTTCGACGCGATCGAACGGATGTTCGCGTGGCAATCACCCGCGTGGGCGACGTTGCGCGGCGTCGGCATGCGTGCCGTGGATGCCATCGAACCGCTGAAGCGGCGCCTGTCGGCGCATGCGGAGGGGCGAGCCCGGATTTGACGCGAGATGCGTTGAAGCGCATCTCGCGCAGGCGAGCGACCGGACAAGGATGTCGAGGTCGGCGCCAGCGCCAGGGAAGGCTGCTTGCACGTGGCTGCTTTATGCCGTTTTTGCGTGAGGAACCCAACCAAGGAGAAGAATCATGCGACCTGTCATTGCAATGCTTGCGCTTTTCTTTCTCGGTACCACCTCGCTCGCACACGCCGCGATGCGCACGCAAACCGTCGACTACAAGGTTGACGGCATGGCCATGCAGGGCGCGCTGGTTTGGGACGACGCAGTGAAGACGCCGCGTCCCGGCCTGCTGATGATCCCCGACTGGGTGGGCATCAATCCGGTGAACATCGATTTCGCCAAGTCGATCGCCGGCAAGGATTACGTGATCTTCATGGGCGACATGTATGGCAAGGATCTGCGCCCGAGAGACAACAAGCAAGCGCAAGCCGCGACCAAGCCGCTGTATGCCGACCGCCCGATGCTGCGCAAGCGCGTCGCCGCCGCGTTCGCCGAGTTGAAGGCGCTGGCCGCGAAACACGCGGCGCCGATCGATGCGTCGAAGCTCGCCGCGATCGGGTTCTGTTTCGGCGGCACGTCCGTACTCGACCTCGCGCGCACCGGCAGTGATGTTGCGGCCGTGGTGAGTTTCCACGGCGGCCTCGCTACCGATGATCCTGCGCTCGCGAAACAGATCAAGGCGCGCGTGCTGGCGATGAATGGTGCCGACGATCGCGGCACCATGCCGGACGCGCCCGCCTTCATGAAGGAAATGCAGCAGAGTCCCGCGCCGTGGCAGTTCGTCGCGTTCGGCGGCGCGGTGCATTGTTTCGCGGAACCGCAGGCGCATTCACCGCCGGGTTGTGTGTACGACCCGCCCGTCGCCAAGCGTGCATTCGCGTTGATGCACGCGTGGCTGGACGAGGCGTTCAAGACATGAGCGCAGAGCAGCTTTGTTTTTCGCCTCCTTGAATCAAGGGGGCGGTTCGGCCATTGGGAACAATGGTCGAACGGGGGTTTTGATATGGCGCAGCACGAGTTGAAGGCATGCGGATCGCATGTCTTCAACTCGTACGGTTCACCGCGTAATCCGCCAAGCCCGCCAGCGCATCGCGATATTCGGAGGGCGGCAGGCCTTCCAACGCGGCGTGCGCGGCATCGGCGTGGGATTCCGCCTTGGCGCGGGTGCGTTCCAGTGCGCCGGTACCGCGGATCGACGCGATGATCACGTCCAGCGCGGCCAGCCGCTGGCTGGTGATCGCGTTGCGCAGCAGTTCCGCCTGCATCGGGGTGGAACGTTCGATCGCGTAGATCAGCGGCAACGTGGGTTTGCCTTCGGCGAGGTCGTCGCCGATGTTCTTGCCCAGCGTCTCGGAATCGGAAACGTAGTCGAGCAGGTCGTCGGCGATCTGGAACGCCGATCCGAGTTCCATGCCGTAGCGGCGCAACGCGAGGCATTGCGCGTGCGGCAGCCCGGCCAGCACGCCGCCCAACTGTGTCGCCGCCGCGAACAGGACCGCGGTCTTGCGCTCGATCACCTGCATGTACGCGGCTTCGCTGGTCTCGGCCTTGCCGATGTTGAGCAGTTGCAGCACCTCGCCCTCGGCGATGGAGTTGGTGGTGTCGGCCAGGATGCGCATC